>Ga0160439_1000007_pt1 | contig 366894 bp, 311 predicted proteins | sample HID1975M_E0MG_FD_108201 | JGI IMG/M metagenome (GOLD analysis project Ga0160439, IMG submission 108201) | Enriched soil microbial communities from UW Madison campus, WI, USA - HID1975M_E0 MG | ecosystem: Environmental > Terrestrial > Soil > Unclassified | place: USA: Madison, Wisconsin...
GCGCGGTTCGACGTGCGCATCGATCCGCAGCTCGTGCTCGAGCGGAGCGAATAGCCGAAGCGGTTTCCCCGTGGTTCACCCACCCCACGCGTGGCGACGCGTTCATCCGTGCGATGGCTCGAAGATTTGCCTGGCGCGGTTCGACGTGCGCATCGATCCGCAGCTCGTGCTTGGGCGGAGCGAATAGCCGAAGCGGTTTCCCCGTGGTTCGCCCACCCCACGCGTGGCGACGCGTTCATCCGTGCGATGGCTCGAAGATTTGCCTGGCGCGGTTCTCCCGCCGCACGCGTGGCGACGATCCGTGTCGTCGCCTTGTGGGTCGCGCCTGAAGGCGCTCCTACAAGGGTCCGGGTGCTGTAGGAGCGCCTTCAGGCGCGACCCGACCTTTTATCCCCCCGGCCGCTGCATCAGCCGCCCCAGCAGCGCGACGCTGGGCGATGCAGCGAGGTCTTCCGGCGACACCAGTCGCGGGTTCGGCTTCGGATCCACCGGCCCCTCGCCCGCCAGCAGCGCGTCGCTTTCCTTCCCCGCCACGATCGCCCCCGCCCCCAGCTCACCCAGCACGGCCTGCCGCGCGCGCTCCAGTTCCTCGTCCGACACGTCCGGCGCCGAGGCGCTGGCGATGTCCAGCCCGGCGATGTCGCCGCTCCTGAGCGCGTTGAGCTGCCGCTGCGGCGACTGCAGCGCCTGCCAGCCCCTGGGCTTGAGCAGCGGCCAGACCTCGTCGAACAGCGCCTTCCAGTCGATGTCGGGGAACGGCGCGGTGCCGCGCTCGCCGACCACGATCTCCGGCGCCAGGCGACCGGCCGGCATCGCCGCGCACTCGGCGTAAGCGCGGTACACCACTTCGCTGCAGACCATGCCGTCGGTGGCGTCGGGCAGCGCGTGGTCCAGCGCCACCCGCACCAGCAGTCGCGCCCAGGGATGCACCGGCCACTTGCCGCGCACCGCCATGATGGCGCCGAGCAGCGCCAGCTGGTCGATCGGATAGGGAATGCCGAGCAGGCTCTCGGCCTTGGCCAGCACGTCGGCGAGGTCGGCGGCGTCGAGCGGCCCATCGTTCGCGCCGTGCATCCGGTACGCGTCGATGAAGTGGTAGTTCACCTGGTCGGCGATCCGCTGCGCCAGCGGATAGCGCCGCACGCCGGAAGCGGCCGCCTCGATCAGGTCGCCGTCGTCGGCGACGACCGCCGCATGGCTGTAGGGGCCGTCGCTGGCCCAGGCGATCAGGTCCGACAGCGGCCCCTCGCCCAGCATCAGCAGGATGTCGCCCGTCCGCAGGTCGCCCATCGGCAGGAACTGCGTCGGCGTCGTGCTTGCATTCTTGTCCATGATTCCTCCCTTCGTTCCCTTCAGACGACCCACAATCCTTCCGGCGCCGGCGCGGCGGTCGCGCGGTCGCGCCCGGCCGACTTGCTGGCATACAGCGCGGCGTCCGCGCGCTCGATCAGGCTGTGCATCGATTCGCCCGGCGCGAGCTCGGCGATACCGATGCTCAGGCTGGCGCCGATGCTGGCGTCGGCCATGGTCAGCGGGCGGCTGCTGACCGAAACGCGCATGCGCTCGGCGACCGCGCAGGCCTCGTCGACGCCCATGCCCGGCAGCACGACCAGGAACTCGTCGCCGCCGTAGCGGCCGATCCCGTCCCGGTTGCGCAGCAGGTTCTTCAGCCGCCACGACACGATCCGCAGGCACTGGTCGCCGATGCCGTGGCCGTACTGGTCGTTGATCGGCTTGAAATGGTCGACGTCGATGAACGCGATCGACAGGCGCGTGTCGCGCGCACGCGCTTGCTCCATCTCGCGGAACAGGCGCTCCTCGATGCCGTGCCGGTTCAGGGCCATGGTCACCGAATCGAGCTGCGCCTGCCGGCTGGCCTGGTCGCGGTCCCGCCGCAGTTGCAGCAGCTTGTCCGACAGGCCGATGGCCAGCAGCAGGCTGGCGAGCACGAAGCTTCCCGCAAGGCCCTGGCCGAGCCAGGCCGGCCCGACCCAGAGGCCGAGCATCTGCAGCGCGGCCGCGATCGTGAACAGCACGAGCGCAGTCCAGGACAGCAGGACCACGCGGCCGGCCCGGTCGCCGCGGATCGCCAGGACTGAACTGGCGGCAAGCAGCACCGCCGACGAGAACAGCAGGCTGCCGTTCGCGAACACGTGGAAGATCCGCCAGTCCAGGAACAGCGCGCAGGCGGCGGTCGCGGCCGCCACCACCGTACCCACGGCGAGCAGCCGGCTGAAGACCGGGAGTTTCCTCGGCAGGTCGAGGTAGGCGCGCTGGAACAGGTTGCTGAATACCACGCCGAGGCAGCCGATGACGCGATTGGCCTGCGCGCTGCTGCCGAACAGCACCTCGGCGCCCGGGATCCAGCGCAGATCGCCGCCGATGGCCGCGAGATAGCCGAACGCGCACAGCAGCATCGCGCCGAAGTACCCGTAGCTGCGTTCCCCGGTGCCGCCCCAGAACGCCAGCGCAAGGACGACCAGCACCGCCAGGCTGGACAGCACCGCGCTCCGCCACGCGATGAAGGCGAGGTCCTCGCGATGCACGTCGTCCATCGTCTCCAGCGACACCGGCATCACCATCGTCGAGCGGTGTTCGACCCGCAGCCAGACGGCCTCCCCGGCGGCAAGGCCGCGCGGCAGGTCGATCACCAGCGCCCGGCTCGAATGGCGATCGTCCGCATCGATTCCGTACAGCGCATGCCGCGTCGGCGTCGACGCGCCGGGCACCCAGGCTTCCACGCGATACAGGAAGGGGGAACGCAGGACCAGCTTCGGCGACACCCCGGGATCGACCGCCGCCGCGGCATCGATGCGCCACCATTGCACTTCGCGATGGGCCTGCTGGATGACCGGCTGCGCCAGCGGCGGGGTCAGGCGCGCGTCATGGCGCCCCGCGAGCACGTCGCCGGCCGGCGGATCGTCCCGCAGCTCGCGCACGCTCAGCCCGGTCGCGCCGGCGCCAGCCGACCACAGCAGGAGCAGGCACAGCCATAGGCTGCACCCTCGCATCAGGCGCCGCAGATCCCCTGTCCCCATGGGCACGATCGTAGCCGATCGCGTTCACGCCCGGATCGTGCCGCGGTCACGCTTCAGCGCGGGGTCGAACTCACCCGGGCGACCGCGTCATGCGCGTGCAGGCTTTCGAAGTGCGAGACCGTGGCGTCGAAGCGCTCGACGCGCGCGTCCGCGGCCAGCGCCGCCGCCACGCGGCGCGCGGCATCCTCGCAGAACATCAGGTTGGCGGCGTTGAGCGCGGCGAAGGCCTGTTCGTCCTCGCGCTTGACCGCGGTCTGCACCGGCGTGCCGAGCGCGTCCTCGATCGCGTCCACCAGTTCTGCCAGCGGCAGCTGGTCGAAGGCGGGGCGCAGGCGCACGGTGACGTCGGCGCGGCTGCGCTGGGCGTGCGGCGTCGCGGCCAGGCCGCGTTCGGAGGCCAGCCAGTCGCGCACGACGCCGGTGGACAGCGGCTTGGCGGCGGCGAAATCCGCGGCAAAGCGCTGCGCGTTGAGCTGCCGCGACAGCGCCGCCGAGGCCGGGCAGGTGCTGGAGTATTCGACCGCGAACGACAGGTCCAGCGCGAGGTGGCCCTCGGCCAGTTCCGCCGCCAGTTCCACCGGGTAGGTTTTCCAGCCGGCGTTGTCGCTGGCCAGCGCCGGGCGCCGCAGCATGTGCCCGTAGCGGATCACGATCCGCGCGCGGGTCGACAGGCCCTGCTGCGAGTCGATGCAATCCTGCAGCACGCGCCGCAGCGCGGCGTGGCCCGGCGGTTCGCCCGCCAGCGCATCCTGCAGCCGCAGGTACAGGCGCGACATGTGGATGCCGCGGGCGTCGGGATCGCGCAGGTCCACGGCCACGTCGACCAAGGCCGGCACCAGGATCGGCGTGCCGCCGTTCGCGCCCGCGACCCGCACCGGCAGGGCGATGCGGTCCATGCCGACCCAGTCGAGCGAGCGCGCGGCGCGGGCGGCATCGCCGGCGACGTCGGGCAGTTCCCGGGTGGAGGGGGTGGTCACGATGGTTGGAAGCGTGGGGAAAACGTCGACAGTTTAACGGGACCGCGCGCAACGGCGATGCAACGGTGCGTTGCCCTCAGCCGCCGCGCGCGGCGCGCCAGGCGGCGAACAGCAGGCGCAACGGCGTGCCACGGGACGGCGCCGCGCCCGCCGCCAGCAGGCGCAGGCGTTCGCCGACGACGGCCTGCTGCAGGCGCCGGGGACGGGTCGGCGCAGCGGACGGCGCGTGCGGCAGCCGCTGCAGGCCAACCGCCGCTTCGCGGTCGCCCTGCGACAGCGCGCGCTCGGCGCGCAGGCCGATGGCCGCGCCTGCGATCTCGCCCGGCTGCGGATCGCGTCCGCCGAACAGCGCGGCCTCGCAGGCCAGCAGGCTGTCTGCAAAGGCCTCCAGCGCGGCCACGTCGTCGTCCTCCGATCCCGGCGCACGGGTGGCCGGCAGCACCGACAGCACGCCTCCCAGCGCGTCCCACGGCGCCTGCAGCGGCTGCAGCGCCTCTCCCAGCGGATGACGGCGCGCGCCCTTCGTCCAGCCGCGCAGTTCCTCCTGCCACCAGGCCAGCTTGGCCAGCCCCGGGGCCGGATCGCTGCCGCTCCACGCGGCATCGCGCAATTCCTGCAGCAGCGAGAACCAGGCCGCCGCCACCGGGCGCTGCGCCGCCGGCACGAACGCCAGCAGCGCGTCCCATTCCGGCCAGCGCGTGCGCCATTTGTCGACGAAGCTGTCGAGCGAGTCCGAAGAACCAGTCATCACGCCATCTTCCTCATCCCGACATTGTAGGAGCGCATTCAGGCGCGATGCTTTTCGTCACGGTGCGGAATTCCGCGAAAAGCATCGCGCCTGAAGGCGCTCCTACAGTCGTGGGCGGGGCCAGACGGCGGGGTCGAGGAGGTCGCCGGGCAGCGCGACCATCACATCGCCCTGCCAGGCGACCGGGTCGTCATCGTCCAGCCGGTAGCCCCACAGCGCGACCACCGAGGTCATGCCGGCCGCACGCGCGGCGTCGATGTCGCGGCGGTCGTCGCCGACGTAGACGCAGTCGGCCGGCGCGATGCCGATCGCCTGCGCCGCGTGCAGCAGCGGCAGCGGATGCGGCTTGCGCTCGGGCAGCGAATCTCCGCCGACCAGCACGCCGCTGCGCGTGTCCCAGCCGAGCTGCGGCAGCAGATCGCGCGCCAGCGACTCGGGCTTGTTGGTGACGATGCCCCAGCGCGCGCCGCCCGCCTCCAGCGCGGCCAGCATCGCCTCGACGCCGTCGAAGGGCCGGCCGTGGCGACCAAGCTCCTCGCGATAGATGCCGAGGAATTCCGGCACCAGTTCCGGCACGCGCTCGGGCGGCACGTCAGGGAACGCCGCGGACGACATCGCGCGCGCGCCGCGCGAGACGTACGGGCGGATGCCCGCGAGCGTCATCGGCGCCCTGCCCCGCGCCGCGCGCATGCGGTTGACCGTGGCCAGCATGTCCGGCGCGCTGTCGAGCAGGGTGCCGTCGAGGTCGAACAGGACGCCGCGGGGGAAGGGGCGGAATTGGTGGTTGGTGGTTGGTGGTTGGGTCATGAGTCTGTAGTTAGTTTCGTCATCCCGGCGAAAGCCGGGATCCATTTTGACTTCGCAGTACTGGTTCAGAACAACAGCAAATGGATCCCGGCTTTCGCCGGGATGACGATTCCGATGGGTGACGAATCACCAACCACCAACCACAAACCACCAACTATTGCTTCACCGCACTGGCGACATAGTTCACATCCGTCCGCGACACGATCCGCGCGGCATTCCTCCACGGCTCGTACATCAGGCCGCTCACGTCCTCCAGCTGCAGTCCCGCCGCGCGCAGCCATGCCGCCAGTTCGGAAGGCTTGATGAATTCGCTGTACCTGTGGGTGCCGGTCGGCAGCAGCCGCGCGATGTATTCGGCGCCGACGATCGCCAGCGCGAACGCCGCCGGCGTGCGGTTGAGCGTGGACACGAACAGGCGGCCGCCTGGCCTGAGCAGCGCCGCGCAGGCGCGCAGGATCGCCGCCGGGTCGGGCACGTGCTCCAGCATCTCCATGCAGGTCACCGCGTCGAACGCGCCGGGACGCTCCGCGGCGAGGTCCTCCACCGCCTGCACGCGGTAGTCGACCTTCACCCCGGACTCCAGGCCGTGCAGCCGCGCCACCTTGACCAGGTCGGGCGCGAGGTCGATCGCGGTGACGTCGGCGCCCTCCTTCGCCATCGCCTCGCTGAGCAGGCCGCCGCCGCAGCCGACGTCGAGCACGGTCGCGCCCTGCAGCGGCATGCGCGCGGCGACGTAGCCCAGCCGCGCCGGGTTCAGCGCGTGCAGCGGCTTCTGCGGGCCGTCCGGGTCCCACCAGCGGTTCGCCAGCGCGGTGAACTTGTCGAGTTCTTCCTGGCGGAAGTTGGAGCCGGCCGCGGCTCCGGTGGATGTCGTCATTGCATCGTTTCCTGTTCGTCCTGCCGCTGTCGTCGTTCGTTTCCCGCCCGCCCCACTAGCGCTTTTGTAGGAGCGCCTTCAGGCGCGATGCTTTTCGCGTATTCCTGCACCGTGACGAAAGGCATCGCGCCTGAAGGCGCTCCTACGGTCGATGGATCGTGGCGATCCGCTCGCGCCATTGCCGGGCGTTGGCGACGATACCGTCGACGTCCATGCCCACCAGCTCCCGGTTGCGCAGCCTGGCCGCGCCTGCGATCCAGACGTCGCTGACCTGGTGGCGGCCGGTCGCGTAGACCAGCTGCGAGACCACGTGGTGCAGCGGCTGGGTCTCCAGCGCCGACAGGTCGACGCAGGCGAGGTCGGCCTGCTTGCCGGCTTCGATCGTGCCGACGAGGTGGTCGAAGCCCATCGCCTTCGCACCGCCCAGCGTCGCCGCGCGCAGCGCCGCGAACGCGTCCAGCGCCGCGGCGTCATCGGCCACGGCCTTGGCCAGGATCGCGGCGGTGCGGGTCTCGCCGAACATGTCGAGGTCGTTGTTGCTGGCGACGCCGTCGGTGCCGATCGCGAGCGTGACGCCGGCGCGGGCCAGCGCGCAGGCCGGGCAGAACCCGGACGCCAGCTTCAGGTTCGACTCCGGGCAGTGCACCACGCTCACGCCGCGTTCGGCGCAGAGGTGGATCTCGGCCTCGGTCAGCTGGGTCATGTGCACCGCGATCAGGCGGTCGTTGACCAGGCCGAGCCGGTCGAGGCGCGCGATCGGGCGCTGGCCGTGCTCGTCGATCGACTGCATCACTTCCTGCGCGGTCTCGTGCAGGTGCAGGTGCACGGGCAGGTCGAGCTGGTCGGCGAGCATGCGCACGCGCTCGAAGTTGGCGTCGTTGACCGTGTACGGCGCGTGCGGCGCGAACGCGGTGGCGACCAGCGGGTCGTCGCGCCACTGGTCGTGGACTTCGCCGGCCTTGTCGAAGTATTCGTCGTCCGATTTCGCCCAGGCCGTGGGGAAATCGATCACCGGCAGGCCGATTCGGGCACGGAAGCCGTGTTTTCGGTAGGTCGCGGCCTGGACGTCGGGAAAGAAGTAGTTCTCGTTGACGCAGGTCACGCCGCCGCGCAGCAGTTCGGCGATGGCCAGGGTGACGCCGTCCTCGACGAACGCAGGGCTGATCACCGCGCCCTCGATCGGCCAGATGTGCTGCTGCAGCCAGACCTTGAGCGGCAGGTCGTCGGCGACGCCGCGCAGCAGGGTCATCGGGTTGTGGGTATGGGCGTTGACCAGTCCGGGGATCAGGGCGGCGTCCGGGCGCGAGACGGTTTCCTTCGGCGCGTAGCGGGCGCGGGCCTCGGCGATGGGCAGGACGGCGAGGATGGTGCCGTCGCGGACGGCCACGGCGTGGCCTTCCAGCACCGCGCCGTGCGGCTCGACCGGGACGACGAAACCGGCTTCGATCAGGAGGTCGCAGGCTTGGGGGGCTTGGGGATTCGTCATCGCGTCATTCTGTCATCCCTTGCGCACGATGCGGATGACGGGTTCGCGCGGGCTGCCGTTCCGGGTCGGCCTGGCGGGGCCTGAACCTGCGCTCAGTCGGCCGTCATCCCCGCGAAGCGCTTCACAACAGCCGCAGGCTGGCCAAGCGGGAGGCGCCTTTCAACAGCGCGAAGCGCCGGTCATCCATTTTGCCTTTTTGCGAAAAGACACTGGGTCCCCGCCTTCGCGGGGATGACGGCCTGAGTCTTGCGTGAAGAAATCTGCCTCGCGGTAAACCGTGTCGGCAATCAAGCAAGATCCCTCGCCTTGGGCTCGGGATGACAATGTCATTCCCCACCCTTGTCATTCCGAGCCCGCGCAGCGGGGGAGGAATCTGCCTTCTTCGGCAGGGCTTCCCGTGACGGCGGCGAGATCCCTTGCCTGGGACTCGGGATGACGCAATGGCGGCTGCGCGCTGCCTGCCGTCTGACGGAGATCCCTCGCCTGTGGCTCGGGATGACGCAATGGCAGCTGCGCGCTGCGCGCGCAGGCCATTGCGCTGCCTGCCGTCTGACGGAGATCCCTCGCCTGCGGCTCGGGATGACGCAATGGCAGCTGCGCGCTGCGCGCGCAGGCCGTTGCGCTGCCTGCCGTCTGACGGAGATCCCTCGCCTGCGGCTCGGGATGACGCAATGGCAGCTGCGCGCTGCGCGCGCAGGCCATTGCGTCACTTCACCCGGCTGACGTACTCGCCGGAGCGGGTGTCGACCTTGATGATCTCTTCCTGGCCGACGAACAGCGGCACGCGGACCACGGCACCGGTTTCCAGCGTCGCCGGCTTGCCGCCTGTGCCGGCGGTATCGCCCTTAACACCGGGATCGGTCTCGGTGATGAGCAGTTCGACGAAGTTCGGCGGAGTCACCATGATCGGGGTGCCGTTCCACAGGGTGACCACGCAGGTCTCCTCGCCCTTGAGCCACTTCTCCGCGCCGCCCATGCCCGGCTTGTCGGCCTGCACCTGCTCGAAGCTCTCCGGGTTCATGAAGTGCCAGTATTCGCCATCGCTGTAGAGGTACTGCATGTCGGTGTCGACCACGTCCGCGGCCTCGACCGAGTCGGTCGACTTCATGGTGATTTCCTGCACCCGGCCCGACTTGATCAGGCGGTAACGCACGCGGGTGAAGGCCTGGCCCTTGCCGGGCTTGACGTAGTCGGTCTCTGTGATGATCGCCGGTTCGTTGTTGACCAGGATCTTCTGGCCGTTCTTGACGTCGTTCATGCCCAAACTGGCCATGGGGTCTCCTGCTGGGCCGCCCGCGGACGGCTAGAATGTGGGAATCGGTGATGTCCGGCGTCGCCGGGACGAAGAAACTCAGACCGCAATGATACCTGCTGCCCCCGCCCGGCTGCAGCCGCAGGGCTGGCAGCAGCACTGGCGCGATGCCATCCGCGAGCCCCGCGAACTGCTGGCCCTGCTGGGCCTGGACGGCCTCGCCGGCGTGGCCGACGCCACCGGCCCCTTTCCCCTGCGCGTGCCGCGCGGCTTCGTCGCCCGCATGCGCCGCGGCGATCCCCGCGATCCGCTGCTGCGGCAGGTGCTGCCGCTCGACGAGGAGTCGCGGATCGTGCCGGGTTTCGCGCTGGACGCGGTCGGCGACGCCGGGGCGAAGGCCGGTCACGGCGTCATCCACAAGTACCGGGGTCGCGCCCTGCTGGTCGCCACCGGCAGCTGCGCGGTGCACTGCCGCTACTGCTTCCGCCGCCACTTCCCCTATGCCGAGGAGACCGCGGCCGCCGGCGGCTGGCGCGAGGCGCTGGCGGCGATCCGCGGCGACGATTCGCTGCACGAGGTGATCCTCTCCGGCGGCGACCCGCTGTCGCTGGCCACGCCCAAGCTGGCCGAACTGACCGATGTGCTGGCCGGCATCGCCCACGTCCGCCGCCTGCGCATCCACACCCGGCTGCCGATCGTGCTGCCCGAGCGGGTCGACGACGCCCTCACCGCATGGCTTTCCGCGCTGCCCTGGCCGGTCGCGATCGTGGTCCACGCCAACCACGCCAACGAATTCGACGCCGCCGTCGATGCCGCGATGGCCCGCCTGCGCGCCACCGGCGCCACCCTGCTCAACCAGGCGGTGCTGCTGCGCGGGGTCAACGACACGCTCGACGCGCAGGCCGCCCTGCACGAGCGCAGCTTCGCCGCCGGCGTGCTGCCCTACTACCTGCACCAGCTCGACCGAGTCGCGGGCGCCGCCCACTTCGAAGTGCCCGACGGCGAGGCGCTTGCGCTGCACGCCGCCATGCGCGCGCAGTTGCCGGGTTACCTGCTGCCGCGGCTTGTGCGCGAAGTCGCAGGAGACGCGTCGAAGCGCCCGCTGTGAGCCCCTCGCGATGGACGACGACGCCCGGCCCGTGGCATAAACCCCGGTTCCACCGGAGGACAGCATGTCGAAGAAGCCCGACAACGCCCTGCGCCTGCTGATCGTCGACGAACGCGTCGAGGATGCCGAGGCGCTCGTCAGCGGCCTGCGCAACGCCGGCATCGCCGTGCGCCCGGTGCGCGCGGCCACCACCGACGAGCTCACCGCCGCGCTGTCGGGCGCCGCCGACCTGGTGCTGGCCGCGCTGGCCGCGCAGTCGCTGCCCTTCGAGGAAACCATGCAGCTGGTCACCGGCAGCGGCAAGGACCTGCCGGTGATCGCGATCGCCGAACGCCTCGAGGAGGCGCAGTACGACGCCGTGCTGACCGCCGGCGCCCGCGCCGTCGCCCTGCGCCACCGGCCGCAGCAGGTGCTCTCCCAGGTCCGCAACGAATGGGCGGACCTGGAGGCGCGCCGCGCCCAGCGCCGCCTGGAGGCGCGCGTGCGCGAGACCGAGCGCCGCTGCGACGCGCTGATCGAATCCTCGCGCGACCCGATCGCCTACGTGCACGAGGGCATGCACATCCGCGCCAATGCCGCCTACCTGGAGATGTTCGGCTACGACAGCTTCGAGGACATCGAGGGCATGTCGCTGCTGGACATGGTCGGCCCGCAGCACGTCGAGGACTTCAAGCAGCTGCTCAAGGCGCTGGCCAAGGGCGACCCGCCGCCGCCGCGCTACGAACTGGAGGCGCGCGACCTCGAGGGCAACGCCTTCCCGGCATCGATGGAGTTCACCCAGGCCCAGTACGAGGGCGAAACCTGCCTGCAGCTGGTGCTGCGCCGGCAGGAGTTCGACCCGGAGTTGGCGCAGGAACTGGAGGAACTGCGCCAGCGCGACCAGGTGACCGGCCTGCTCAACCGCCCGACCTTCCTGCGCTCGCTGGAGGACGCGGTCGACGACGCCGGCCAGAACAACGGCCAGCACGGCCTGCTGATGATCGCACCCGACCACTACCACCGCCTGCTGCAGGACATCGGCCTGGACTCGGCCGACGCGCTGCTGGCCGCGATCGGCGAGCGGCTGCAGGCGGTGCTGCAGGACAAGGCGCTGGCCGGCCGCGCGATCGGCGCCCGCTTCTCCGAGCACACGCTGGCGGTGCTGCTGCAGGGCAGCGACTACGCCGGCACCTCGGCGCTGGCAGAGAAGATCCTCGCCGCCTTCTCCGCGGACGTGTTCTCGATCGGCACGCGCTCGAGCGTCATCACCGCCAGCATCGGCGGCGTGCAGATCGGCGAGAAGATCGCCAGCGTCTCGCAGGTGCTGGCCAAGGCCACGCAGGGCGTGGAGTCGTCCGGCGACGTCGGCGGCAACCGTTTCGAGATCTTCGACCCCGCGGCCATGGACCGCGCCGAGGAAGAGCACGTGCGCGCCTGGGTGGCGCGCCTGCGCGACGCGCTCGACAACCAGCGCTTCGTGCTGCACTACCAGCCGATCATCAACCTGCAGGGCGACACCGGCGCGACCTACGAGGCGCTGATGCGGCTCGACCCCGGCGACGGCCAGCTGATCCTGCCCGGCAACTTCATGCAGATCGCCGAGGAACACGCCCTGCTCGGCGAGATCGACCGCGCCGTGCTCGGACAGGCGATCGCGGTGATCGGCCAGCGCATCCAGGCCAGCCGCCCGACCACGCTGCTGGTCAAGGTCAGCCAGGCCGCGCTCGACGACCCCGGCCTGGCCGCCTTCATCGGCGAGCAGCTGGCGGCGCACGGCGTTCCCGGCGAGTACCTCGTCCTGCAGCTGCCCGAGGCCAAGGTGTTCACCCACCTCAAGGCGACCCAGGCCTTCGCCGAGGCGATCGGCCGCTACGACTCGCGCCTGGCGCTGGAGCAGTTCGGCGTCGGCCTGGATTCGTTCCAGCTGCTGGCCCACCTCAAGCCGAACATGCTCAAGATCGACCGCAGCTTCATCGAGGACCTGCCCCGGAACGAGGAGAACCAGGGCCGCGTCCGCGACATCGCCAAGCGCGCGCGCGAACTCGGCATCCGCACCATCGCCGAATACGTGCAGGACGCGGCCAGCATGTCGATCCTGTTCTCGTCGGGCGTGGACTACGTGGAGGGGCACTTCCTGGCGACGTCGAGTCCGGTGATGAACTATGACTTCGAGTGATGCCGGGAATCGGGAATCGGGAATCGGGAAAGCGTAGTGCTGTCATCCCGAACGTAGTGAGGGATCTGCTCTCCGGGCTCCGGCAGGCAGATCCCGGCCCCGGATCAAGTTCCGGGTCGGAATGACAAGTCCTTGCAGCCGGCCGCGCTTTCCAACCACAAACATCGGCCCACGAAAAAGCCCGCCGGATGGCGGGCTTTTCGATGCAGCGATGCGGCTACAGCCGTTTCAGGCCACCACGCCCTGCCGCAGCGTCTCCGGCTGCGCGTTGCGCAGCGCGGCGATGCGCTCCTCCAGCGGCGGATGGCTCATCAGCAGCCGCTTCAGGCCATGGCCGATGCCGCCGCTGATGCCGAACGCGGCGATCTGCTTGGGCAGGGTGTTCTGGCCGTGGTTCTGCGCCAGCCGCTCCAGCGCGGCAATCATCTTCGGCTTGCCGGCCAGCGCCGCGCCGCCGGCATCGGCGCGGAACTCGCGCTGGCGCGAGAACCACATCGCGATCATGCTCGCGAACAGGCCGAAGACCATGTCGAGTACGAACACGACGGCGAAGTACGCCATCCCGCCCATGTCGCGCCCCATGTAGTTGCTGAGGGCACGCGCCACCACCCGCGCCAGCACGATCACGAAGGTGTTGAGCACACCCTGCAGCAGGGCCATGGTCACCATGTCGCCGTTGGCGACGTGGCTGACCTCGTGCGCCAGCACCGCCTCAGCCTCGTCGCGGTCCATCGCCCGCAGCAGGCCGGTCGAGACCGCGACCAGCGCCTTGTTGCGGTTGGCGCCGGTGGCGAAGGCGTTGATCTCGGGCGCGTCATAGACCGCTACCTCCGGCATGCCGATGCCGGCCGCCTGCGCCTGCCGGCGCACGGTCTCGACCAGCCAGCGCTCGACCTCGTTGCGCGGCTGCTCGATCACCTGCGCGCCGCTGAAGCGCTTGGCGGTCCATTTCGACAGGAACAGCGAGATCAGCGAGCCGCCGAAGCCGAACAGCGCGGCGAACACCAGCAGGCCGGCGAAGGTGGACGGATTCACGCCGAAGATCGCCATGACGATGCTGACCAGGGCCAGCACCGCGAGGTTGGTGAGCAGGAACAGGGTGATGCGCTTGAACATGGTCGTGTCTTTCCTGGCGGGCGTCGTCGGGCGCCCGTCGCAGGGATCGATTATGGTTGCGCGAGGTGAAATTCAAGTCGCATGCGCGCGGATTGCCCTGCGGACCGCGCGCCGCCAACCGTTCCGTTCAGGGAACTTCGGCAAACTGCCATTTCGTCCACGGGCTTGGTCCGGGGGCGGAGTGCCTTGCAACCGCGAAGCTGGTCAATCCATATCGTTGACGAGATTCCTCAACTGCGTTCGGAATGACAACTCCAGGGTTGCTGGACGCCCCCTACATTCACCCTCCATGCCCGACCCGTCCCTGCGCTACCGCGGCCGCTTCGCCCCCTCGCCCACCGGCCCGCTGCATTTCGGGTCGCTGGTGGCCGCGCTGGGCAGCTGGCTGATGGCGCGCCGGGCGAACGGCGAGTGGCTGGTACGCGTCGAGGATCTCGATCCGCCGCGCGAAGTCCCCGGCGCGGCGCAGCGGCAGTTGCGCACGCTGCAGGCATTCGGCCTGCATGGCGACGGCCCCGTGCTCCACCAGAGTGCGCGCGGCGCGCTTTACCAGGCGGCGCTCGACCGCCTGCTGGCCAGTGGCGACGCCTTCGCCTGCCACTGCAGCCGCGCCGCGCTGGCCGAAAGCGGTGGCATCCACCGTCGCTGCGTACCCGGCGCCCGGCGCGACGATCCCGCCATCCGCCTGCGCGTGCCCGACGGCTGCGTGATCGCCTTCGACGATGCCCTCCACGGCCGCGTCCGCCAGGACGTGGCCGCCGAGGTCGGCGACTTCGTCCTGCGCCGCGCCGACGGCCCCTGGGCCTACCAGCTGGCGGTGGTGGTCGACGACGCCGCGCAGGGCATCACCGACGTGGTCCGCGGCGCCGACCTGCTCGACTCCACGCCGCGGCAGATCCTGCTGCAGCACAAACTCGGCCTGCCGACACCGCGCTATGCCCACCTGCCGCTGGTGCTCGACGACGCCGGCCACAAGCTGTCGAAGTCCACGGACGCGCTGCAGGTCGACGACGATGCGCCCCTGCCCGCGCTGCGTCGCGCCTGGAAGGTCCTCGGCCAGGCCGAAGGCGCTGTCGCCGCGGCGACGGACGTGGGCGCCTTCCTGTCGTCGGCCATCACCGCTTTCGACCCATCGCGGATTCCACGCACGCCGGCGCCGCTTCACGCCGCGATGCACAACGCATCCGTCGCGAACGGTGACTAAACTGTCCCCGGTGCCGCGGCAGCGGCGAAACGGGATGGACGACATGACGACACGCGTGGCTCTGGTGACCGGCGGCACTGGTGGCATCGGCACGGCGATCTGCAAGAAGCTTGCGGACCAGGGCCACAAGGTGGCGACCAACTACCGCAGCGAGGAGAAGGCGAAGGCCTGGCAGGCGCAGATGAAGGCCGACGGCTACGACTTCACCCTGGTCAAGGGCGACGTGACCTCGCCGGAGGAAGCCGAGGCGATGGTGCGCGAGGTCGAGAAGACGCTCGGCCCGGTCGACATCCTGGTCAACAACGCCGGCATCACCCGCGACGGCACCTTCCACAAGATGAGCGCCTCGCAGTGGGGCGACGTCATCAACACCAACCTCAACTCCGTGTTCAACGTCACCCGCCCGGTGATCGAGGGCATGCGCGAGCGCAAGTGGGGCCGGATCATCCAGATCAGCTCGATCAACGGCCTCAAGGGCCAGTACGGGCAGGCCAACTACGCCGCGGCCAAGGCCGGCATGCACGGCTTCACGATCTCGCTGGCGCGCGAGAACGCCAAGCTTGGCATCACCGTCAACACCGTCTCGCCCGGCTACGTCGCCACCGACATGGTGATGGCGGTGCCCGAGGAGGTCCGCGCCAAGATCGCCGCCGACATCCCCACCGGTCGCCTGGGCAAGCCCGAGGAGATCGCCTACGCCGTGGCCTTCCTGGTCGACGAGCAGGCGGCGTGGATCACGGGGTCCAATCTCGACATCAACGGTGGGCACCACATGGGGTGGTGACGGCGGACCCGGGGCTCGCGGGACCGGGGATCGCGTACTCAACCCTGAAAGCGTGTCCACCCCCGATCGTCATCCCGGCGAAAGCCGGGATCCATTTTGATCTTGCCGTCCGACGGTCCCGGGAACAGATCCCGGCTTTCGCCGGGATGGCGGCCAAGGAAGCTGGGACTGCACTGCGAAAGGCCGGCATAGCCGGCCTTTTCGCTGTGCCTGCCGCCGCCCGGACCCCCGCGTATGTTGCGCAGCATTTTCCCGCCGCCGCCGCGGGCGGCGACCGGTCCGGCGAGGCGGTCCCCGGGGCCACCGGCTTGCAAGCCGTGCTGCGCTGCGCCATGCTGCGCGGCACCATCACTCGAGCATTTGCTCCATGGCCGCGACACGCATCATCAAGAAGTATCCCAACCGCCGCCTCTACGACACCGAGATCTCGAGCTACATCACGATCGAGGACGTTCGCCAGTTGATCGTCGACGGCGAGGAATTCGAGGTGCGCGACGCCAAGTCCGGCGATGACCTCACCCGTTCGGTCCTGCTGCAGATCATCGCCGAGCACGAATCCGACGGCGAGCCGGTGCTGTCGACCCAGTTGCTCAGCCAGATCATCCGCTTCTACGGCGATTCGCTGCAGGGCTTCATGGGCAACTACCTCGAGCACTCGATGCAGTCCTTCCTGGACCAGCAGCAGCAGTTCCGCCAGCAGATGGGTGGCCTGCTTGGGCAGACGCCGTGGGCGATGATGAACCAGCTGACCGAACGCAACATGGACCTGTGGAAGGAATTCCAGAAGAACCTGATCGGCAGCGTCGGCCAGAAGCCGGACCCGGAACGCCGCGGCCGCTGACCGCCCGCGCCCGTCGCCCGCAGCCGGGGAACCGCGGCGGGCCTCCTTCCCTCTCCCGCATCCAGCCAACACCATGAGCAAACGCACGGCCGTCGTCACCGGCGGCATCGGCGGACTGGGCACGGCCATCTGCGTCGCGCTCGCGAACGCCGGGCGCAGCGTCGTCGCCGCCGACCTCGGATCGAACCCCGAGCGGGTCGCGCGCTTCGAGCACGAGGTGGACGGCCTCGACATCCACTTCGCCCCGCTCGACGTCTCCGACTTCGACGCCTGCGGCGCCTTCGTGCACGAGGTGCAGGCGCGGCACGGTTCGCTCGACATCCTCGTCAACGCCGCCGGCATCACCCGCGACACCACGCTGCGCAAGATGGACCGCTCGCAGTGGGACTCGGTGATGAACGTCAACCTCGACAGCGTGTTCAACCTTTGCCGGCACGCGATCGACGGCATGAGCGGGCGCGGCTTCGGCCGCATCGTCAACATCAGCTCGGTCAACGGCCAGACCGGCCAGTTCGGCCAGACCAACTACTCCGCCGCCAAGGCCGGCATGCACGGCTTCACCATGGCGCTGGCGCGCGAAGTGGCGCGCAAGGGCGTGACCGTCAACTCGGTGTCGCCGGGCTACTGCGAGACCGCGCTGGTCGCGGCGATCTCCGAGGACATCCGCCAGGGCATCGTCGACAAGGTGCCGGTGGGCCGCCTCGGGCAGCCGGACGAGATCGCGCGCACCGTCGCCTTCCTCAGCGCCGACGACGCCGGCTACATCACCGGCGCCAACATTCCCGTCAACGGCGGGCTGTACATGGGGTTCTGAGCGGGCTGGCGCTGGCGCTTGCCCCCACCCCAACCCTGCCCCGCAATCTCCTGTAGGAGCGGCTTCAGCCGCGACCGGGCATTCCAGGAAGACGGCCGGGAACGGGGTCGCGCCTGAAGGCGCTCCTACAAGAGCGCAAACCTCGGGCCGGGCCTATTGCTTGCAGAACCGCTGGCGGTATTCCAGCGCCTTCGGCATCAGCGACTGCAGGTTGGCGATGCGCGTGCCCGGGTTCGGGTGGGTCGAGGAGAACTCGGGCGGCGCCTGGCCGCCGCTGGCCTCGCTCATGCGCTCCCATAGCGGCACCGACTCGTTCGGGTCGAAGCAGGCCGCGGCGGCGAGCATCAGCCCGACCTCGTCGGCCTGGGTCTCGTGCTTGCGCGCGTACGGCAGCAGGTAGCCGTAACCCATCGCGGCCATGATCATCTGCTGCTGCTGCGGATCCATGCCGCTCATCGCGCCGGCCATCTGCCCCACCTGGCTCAGCTTCTGCTGCGCCATGCGCTGCGCGCCGTGGCGCAGCAGGGCGTGGGCGATCTCGTGGCCCATCACCACCGCCATCGCGTTCTCGTTCTGCGCCACCGGCACCAGCCCGGTGTAGACGGCCATCTTGCCGCCGGGCAGGCAGAAGGCGTTGGCCTGCTCGGACTGGATGACGTTGACCTCCCACTCGAAGCCGCGGGAGAACGTCGGCGCCGCCTGGTTGTGCTCGGCCGCGAGCGCCGCCTCGACCTCGGGCACCTTGGCGATCAGCCGCTGCGCGATGCTGCGCACCTGCTGCGCGATCTGCGAATTCGGGTCGACCGGCCGCTCCTGCTGCAGGATTTCCTGGTAGGCCTGCAGGCCCAGCGACTTCTCGTCCTCGATCGACAGCGACTTGTCGATCAGCACCGACTCGCCGGTGACCGCGTCGATCGACTGGTTGGAGAAGTAGTAGTAGACGCCGTAGCCGGCGAACAGCAGCAGGATGAGGAAGCGCGGGTTGATGCCGCGCCGTTGCGCGGATGGCTGCTGTTGCCGGCTTCCGCCGAAAGGATCGCGTCGCATCATGTCGTCTCCCCAGGTCCTACAAGTCGCGCACCACGCGGAAACCGATTCGCGCATTGGTGGTGTCCACCGACGCCGGGGCCCGCCACGCCGAGCGCGTCTGCGCCGGCGAACTCGCCCAGGAACCACCGCGGATGACCTGGTCGCGACAGCCGGGATTGACCCAGGCCGAACCGTCCTTCGGCGCCCGCCGGTAGCTATGGTGCCAGCAATCGGCCACCCACTCGCTGACGTTGCCATCGAGGTCGTGCAGGCCCCATGAATTGGCCACCATGCTGCCGACCGGGGCCGGTCCCCAGTGGCCGTCGCCGTAGTCGGGGAAGGCATTCGCCCAGGTCCGGCCGGCGGGGGAACGGTCGTTCGCGCCGGTGGTATTGGCCTGCCCCGGCGACGGCGGCCCGTCGCCCCAAGGATAGCGGCCGCCGCCGCCGGCGCGCAGCGCGTACTCGAACTCTGCCTCGCTCGGCAGGCGATAGCGCCGGCCGGTCTGCTCGGACAGCCATTCCACGTAGGCCTGCGCGTCGCGGGCGCTGACGTGCAGCACCGGCAGGCCGTCGTCGGCCGGCGCGCCGAGGTAGTCCGAATGCCAGCCGACGCCGCTGCGGCGCACGAAATTGCCGCTGCGCTCGTCGTAGACCATCGAGAAGCCGCGGCGTTCGGCGCGGGTCCGGTGCCCGATGGCGACGATGAAGCGGCGGAACTCGCCGACGGTGATCTCGCGGATCGACATGCCGAAGCCGCGCCCGAAGCGGATCGGATGCGCCGGCCGCTCGTGGTCGCTGGCGTCGCGCTCGCCGTCGGCCGCGCCCATGGTGAACGCGCCGTGCGGCACCACCGCCATCTGCGGGCCGCGGCCGCCGGTCTGCAGCGCATCGGTGAACACCTGGCCCGGCGCGTACAGGCCGTAGTGCACCGCCAGGGTGATGCGCTCGCGCAGCTCGGCCGCGGCCGGATCGCCCGGGCGCGCGATGCGCAGCATCTCCGCCAGGTGGCGGCGCGCGAGATCGACGCCGCCGAACTTCGGCAGCGCCGCGATGCCGAGGTCGCGCAGCCTCGTGATGCGCGTGGCGCGCAGCTGCGCGACCCGGGCCAGCGCATCGGCCACGGTTTCCAGGCCTTCATCCGGCCGCACTTCCGCCGCGTGCGCCAGCCAGCGCTGGGCGAGGTCGAAATCCGCCGCCTGCGCCGCGTCCTCGGCGCGCCGGATCAGCGCGCTCTCGACCGCGGCCAGCCCCTGCCGGGCGCGCGGCTGCTGCGGATGCAGTTCGAGCGCCTCGCGGAACGCGGCCAGCGCGCCGCCGCCGGTTTCGCCGAGCGTGCCGGCGGCAAGCGCCTTCTCGCCGGCCTCGTTGAGCGCCCAGACGCGCTCGGCCACGTCGAGCCGCTGCAGGAAGTCGACCACCGCCCTGTCCCCGGCATCGACCGTGCGCGCCACCGCCGCCAGCTGCGACGCGCGCCGCAGCGCCTCGATGTCGTCGCCCGCCCCGGCGAGCGCTTCGTTGCCGCGGGCCAGCACCTGCGGCAGCGCGCGCTGCAGGCCCGCTTCCGCGAACCCGGCGTGGTCCGGCAGGGTCGACAGCGCGAGGTAGATCGGAATCGAGGCGTCCGCGTCCTCGTGCAGGCGGCCTTCGGACAGCGCAGTCGTCGCGCGCCGGCGCAGCTCCGGCGCGTTCTCCTCCGTGGCCTCGACCGCCGGCACCGGCCAGGTCAGGCCCGCCGCATCGCTGTCGTCGCCGCTGATGGTGACGCTGCCTTCCGCGGCGTCCGCGGCCGCCGCTTCGTCCTGCGGGCGGGCGCCGTTGCCGGCGTCGCGCGTGCATGCCGCGCAGAACGCCGCGCAGAACGCCAACGCGATCCAGATTCCACGCAAGCCAGGCTCCCTCGAGGGCATCCGCATCAGATTAAGCCATCGCGCCAAGCTGCGCGAAACCCGGCGGATGCGACGCTCCGCGCTGCTTCAGGATTGCCACGGCGACCCGTGCGCCGTTAGGCTGCCGTCCCATGTCGTCATCGCCAGTCCTCTGGGTCGCGGACCCTGCCCTCCTCCATACCCACCTCGCAAACGCCGGCAAGCGCGTCGCGGTCGATACCGAATTCATCCGCGAGCGGACCTACTGGCCGCAGCTGTCGCTGGCGCAGGTCGCGATCGAAGCCGCCTCGGCCGATGCGCCGACCATCCTGCTGCTCGACATGCTCGCGACGGGCATGACCGACGCGCTCGGGCCGCTGCTGGCGGACACTTCGATCCTCAAGATCATGCACAGCGCGAGCGAGGACCTGGTCGCGTTCCAGCACGCCTGCGGCGTGGTGCCCGACCCGCTGTTCGATACCCAGATCGCCGCCGCGCTGGGCGGCGTCGGCGCCGGCCTGGGCTACCAGCGCCTGGTGCAGGACCTGCTCGGCATCGCCGTCGACAAGGGCGAGACGCGCTCGGACTGGATGAAGCGCCCGCTGTCGCCGGCGCAGCTGGCCTACGCCGCGGACGACGTGCGCCACCTGTTCGCCGTGCACGACGCGCTGGACGCGAAACTGCGCGCGCTCGGGCGCGACGGCTGGTTCGCCGAGGACTGCGCGCGGATGGTGGAGAACGCCCGCAGCGAAGACGGCGAGCGCTGGCCGCACCTGTCGCTGCGCAGCGCGCAATTCCTCGACGACGACGGCCGCCGCCGCCTGCTGCGCCTGCTGCGCTGGCGCGACGTGCAGGCGCGACGCAGCGACCGCCCGCGCAACTGGGTGCTGGACAACGAACTCGCGACCACGCTCGCGCGCGAAGCGCCGCGCGACCGCGGCGAGCTCGAACGCCTGCTCGACGCCCACCCCAAGTCCCCGCGCAAGCTGGCCGCCGCGATCTGGACCGCGCTCGACACGCCCCTGCCGGACGAGGACGACGCACCCGCCCCGCGCACCAGCGAACGCGATCGCAAGGCGCTGCGGCGGCTGCAGGACGCGGTGTCCGCGCGCAGCGTCGAACTCGGCCTGCCCGACGGCGTGCTGGCCTCGCGCCGCTGGCTGGAGACCCTGCTTGATGGAGAGGACTGGCCGGGCGTGCTCTCGGGCTGGCGCCGCGCCGAACTCGAACCGTCGCTGTCGCCGCTGCTGGAGGTGGCTGGCGAGGCCCCCGCGACATCCGTATAATCGCCGCCTGCCGTGGGGCCATAGCTCAGCTGGGAGAGCGCGTCGTTCGCAATGACGAGGTCGGGAGTTCGATCCTCCCTGGCTCCACCACCATTCCAGAAGCCGCCTTCGGGCGGCTTTTGCTTTCAAGGGTTTAGGGCTGGTTTCAGGGCGACGCTGAAACAGCGCGGCTTGGTTGAAACAACCTAGCTTGTCATTCCGAACGCAGTGAGGAATCTCGGAGAATCGAGCGCCCGGATTGACCGGCTTCGCCGTTGTAAAGCGCCTCTCGCTGCGCTCGAAATGACAGGCCGGGTGTTTTCCACGCTGCCCCCAGCGACTCGCCTCCGGATGCGAATCGCCCTTGTCCAGGCTCCGCTTCAGCTGGCGACAGGCCGGCGGCGGCTATGCTCCCGACGCTTCCCGCCCGCGACCCGCCATGCGCCTGCCCACTCGCTTTCCCAGCCGTCCGTTCGTCGCGGGCCTCCTGCTCGCCGCCCTCGCCGCCCTCGCCGCCTGCGGCGGCCGCGACGCGGCCCGCACCGATCCGCCGCCCGCCCCCATAGCCGTCGCACCCGCGCCGCAGGCCCCGCCCCTGCGCATCGGCTTCGCGCTCGGCGGCGGCGCGGCCAAGGGCTTCGCGCACATCGGCGCGATCAAGATGCTCGAGGCCAACGGCATCCGCGCCGACGTCGTCGCCGGCACCAGCGCCGGCAGCGTGGTCGGCGCGCTCTACGCCAGCGGCATGGATCCGTTCCGCATGCAGCAGCGCGCGACGGCGCTGGACGAATCCACCCTGCGCGACGTGCGCCTGTTCTCCGGCGGACTGGTGCAGGGCCAGGCGCTGCAGGACTACGTCAACGGCGAAGTGGGCCGGCTGCCGATCGAGCGCCTGCAGAAGCCCTTCGCCGCCGTCGCCACGCGCCTGGACACCGGCGACCGCGTGGTGTTCGTGCGCGGCAACACCGGCCAGGCGGTGCGCGCCTCGAGCAGCGTGCCGGGCGTGTTCGAACCCGTGCGCATCGGCGAGCGCAGCTACGTCGACGGCGGCGTGGTCAGCCCGGTGCCGGTGGACGCCGCGCGCCAGCTCGGCGCCGACCTCGTCATCGCCATCGACATCTCCAGCAAGGCCGGCGGCCGCACGCCCACCGGCATGGCCGGCATCGTCAACCAGTCGATCACGATCATGGGCCAGACCCTCGGCCGGCAGGAGCTGGCGCGCGCCGACGTGGTGATCCAGCCGCAGGTCAACGAGATCGGTCCGGTCAGCTTCGAGCAGCGCAACGCCGCCATCCTCGAAGGCGAACGCGCGGCGCTGGCGGCGCTGCCGAAGATCCGGGAGGCGCTGGCCGCCGCCGAGCAGTCGCGCCACGACCAGGCCGAGCAGCAGGCCGCCGCCCGGGCCGCGGCGCAGGCACCGGTCGACATCGACTGCGGCGACAGCTGGGTGCGCCGCCTCAATCCCTTCGCCAAGGACAAGCCCTGCGGCTGAGCGCGCTTGATCCATGTCAAGCGCGTCGCACTCTCCCGCCCGGAAGGCCGCCTCCGGGCGCCGGGATTGATCTCGATCAATGGTTGCCGCAAGGCCGGGTTCCACGATGGCTCCAGACACCACGGAGCACATCAGGAGCCTCCCATGAAACTGCTGCAGACAAGCGTACTGGCATCGGCCCTCGCGCTCGCGGCCGCCGCAATCGCACCCTCGCCCGCGCACGCCGTCGACGCGCTCGAACTCGTCAACAAGACCCTCGACCAGGCCTCCGACCTGACCGCCCTGCCCCGCCAGCAGGTCCAGCTCAAGCGGCCCCCGTTCGTCCACGACCACGACCAGGTCGCGAGGGGCGGGCCGAAGGTCGTGCAATTCACCCTGCCGATCGTCGAGAAGGAAATCGTCATCGACGGCGAAGGCACGAAGATGCACGCGATGACCTTCGGCGGCTCGATCCCCGGCCCGCTGATGGTGGTGCACGAGGGCGACTACGTCGAAGTGACCCTGGTCAACCTCGCCAGCAACGCGATGCCGCACAACATCGACTTCCACGCCGCGACCGGCGCACTCGGCGGCGGCGACCTCACCGTCATCCAGCCCGGCGAGGAAGTCACCCTGCGCTGGAAGGCCACGCGTCCCGGCACCTTCGTCTACCACTGCGCCCCGGGCGGGCCGATGACGCCGTGGCACGTGGTGGCCGGCATGCACGGCACGATCATGGTGCTGCCGCGCGACGGCCTGAAGGACGGCAACGGCAAGCCGCTGCGCTACGACCGCGCCTACTACATCGGCGAGACCGAGTTCTACGTCCCGCGCGACGCCGACGGCAACTTCAAGTCCTACGGCTCGCATGCCGAATCGCTGCCCGACACGCTCGCCACGATGAAGGGGCTGGTGCCCTCGCATGTCGTCTTCAACGGTGCGGTCGGTGCGCTGGCCGGCGACAACGCAATGACCAGCAAGGTCGGCGAGACGCTGCTGCTGGTGCATTCGCAGGCCAACCGCGACACCCGCCCGCACCTGATCGGTGGCCATGGCGACTACGTCTGGGAGGAAGGCAAGTTCAACAACGCCCCGATGAAGGACCTGGAGACCTGGTTCATCCGCGGCGGCTCCGCGGGCGCCGCACTGTACACCTTCCACCAGCCCGGCCTGCACGTGTACCTCAACCACAACCTGATCGAAGCGGTGCTGCTCGGCGCGGCCGCGCACATCAAGGTCGACGGCGACAAGTGGAACCACGACCTGATGACCACGCCTTCGCCGGTCGGGCGGATCAAGCCTGAAACCGATCTGTCACTGCCGGTCGACAGGTAAACCGGTGCATCATCATCGTCAGCCACCTCCGCTGAATGCGGGGGTGGATTTTGTGCTCCTGCCATATGGATGCCGGTGATGTTCTTGCCGAGGTTGGTGCGTCCATCTTCGGCCAGAAGCGGTCCTTTATAGGGGCCTGTCTGGCCAAGGAGCCGAACACGACGTCGAGTCCGAGACTGAGGACTCAGATGTAGATCGGCATCGTCGCCACATCCTTAGCGCCGAGCAACAACACGAACGGCAGCGGCTGTCGAAAATATCTTTCGATCCAAAAATCGAACGCATTGACTTTACAGCACAAATTAAATCTTCTGCGGCATCTCTGCTGGGCTAGCAATCCACCCCTCGCTAGCAGAGTAACGCATCTTCGCTAAACCGAAACGCCTGTTATATCACCACATTGCAAAGAGAATTGAGGTTTGGACTATTGTGATTCCGCGTCATCCTTCTTGGCTTTGTCCATTCCAGATTTGTACTTCTGAAGTTCTTGGAAGAACGTATTGGCCACATCCAAATCGGACTGCAACTCGACATCCTCATGCGTGACGGAGTATCCACACTCCGAATGCGCCTTGATTTGCCCCTTTGTCGGCAGAGCAACTACTTGCACGAATCTCGGATCTGCCATGGAGAAGTTCACCACCATGTCATCTTCTGCATTTGGATCATTCATTCTAAACGTTGCTTGACGGCAAGCGGCTATGACGAGAACTCCGGTAGCTCCATTCATCAAACCATCTTCTGCGATGTCCACTGGCAATGCGTCCGGAGGAACCGGTTCTACCGTTAGCCACGCGTCTAGGCCGTACATATCTTCGGCCATGACTTTTTCATCGCAAGAGGAATTGCGTAGGCAATTCTTCTCCGTCAGCCACGATAAAGTGTCAAGTTCGAAGGGGAAATGTCTGCGACCATCTTCGCGCGCCGAGGGAGCGCCGGCGGCCCCGATTCCGGAGAGCGTCCCCAGAAGCTTAAACGCTTGGCCGATGAACTCCTTGCGGTGATCATCAACCGAGACCGTGACCGTCTGAACCAGTTGCGTGTTGTCGATCTTAACTAAAGCAATACTGGTGGTTACCCCGTATCGGTTCCATGATGAAATCCCAAACGACCGAGTTGTGTCCTCAATTCGTCGGAGCGCAACGTGATAAGCTGTCTCCGCCTGCTCACCCTCCTTCGCAGTTGACGTTCGCGTGACACTCAGCATCGTCTTTTGCAACATGTAGGTGTCACTGAACGAGTTCAAGTCCTCACGGGGACTGGTCTGGGTGAAGATGCCGTACTTGACCCGCGGGGTCGCACAGCCCGCGAGCAATGCCAATAGCGCTGGAAGCGCTACCCATCGAGCCTCAGCAATCCGGATCACGAGTCTTCTCCCAGTTGGCCGGAACAGTGCCAAAATTCCCGTTATAGACGGTAACGCAGGGCACCGGACGAAAAGGACAGCGCAATGAAAGCACCTTTGGGGCCTCGACTTGCCGTGGCGACCCTCGCGTGCGGTGCCGGCATGTGCGCGTTTAGTGTCGCCAAGGAACAGGAGCCGCCAAACCCGCCATTCGCTTCGTTTCAGGTGCCTGGGGGTGAATACGACTGGTTAATGGTCGACCCCTATGGGATTGTGCTGAAGCGATACACTTGGAAAACGACACAAATTCCGGTGTGCTGGGATGAAGATCCCGCTGACGCCGAAGAAGCTAGACTCCGTGAGGTGGTGCGATCAGCAGTCGAAAGCAGCTGGCAGCGGTACTCTGCTTTGAAGTTCCATGGCTGGTCTAAGTGCGCGACGCGCCGTGAGTTGGGGATCCATATTCTGGTGCGAGATACGATGCCTAGAACCAACGGTGTTGGCAGCTATATTAATGGTCGTTACGGCGCTGTCGTCCTGAATTTCTCATTGTCCCAGTGGCGCCCAGCCTGTCAATCACAAGATTCAAGCGATGATTGCATCCGTTACTTGGCAGTACATGAGTTCGGTCACGCTCTTGGTTTCGTCCACGAAAACATAAGGGACGATGCGCCAGCAGAGTGCAGAGCCGAAGTCGGGACACACGGGGCACGCGGAGATTGGAAAGTTACAACATACGACCCTTTCTCGATCATGAATTACTGCTCGCCAACATGGACGCTCTACTCCGGAAGCGCAAAGCCGCCCGCCGGCGAGGCAGTGCAAGTCCTGAGCGCAAAGGACCGTGAAGCGGTGCGGCGAATCTATGGCGCACCTAACCAGTCACAGGATAGTACCGGCGTGGCGCGGCTATGACTTTCGAAACGAGTTGGAAGCGGATCCTAACCTGGGCGGTGCTTTGTGTCGCGAGCATTCCTTGCCCCGCCCAACCGCTGGACAGAAAGGACTACAAATTTTCTGTGGCACAAGTCTTTTCCAAAGCTACTCGCTATGACGGAGTCGTGGAATCTTCTGCCGGAACTGGGTTTGTAGTCTCCAACAACGGAAACATCCTTACCGCCCTTCATGTTTCAGGTGACCCGGATCTATACGAGACCATCGAACTCAAGGTTTATTTTTCATCTAGGCGATTGGATGGGACCTGGTTCGATATTGGCCCCTATTTTGCCGACATAGTGTCGACACTCCCCAACTACGACTTATCGCTACTTTCCTTAAGAGACATTTCATATGCCGCAACGCTGCCGGCATTGGGTTTCACTTTTCTTTCAGAAGATTTTGACGGTGGGGAGCGGCTGGACGGGTTTGCCTTCAATTTTCTCGACGTGCCCGGCAGAGGCGAGCAACCAGCAGTTGTACAGGGTATCGTCTCGCGTAGTTCGCCGGTGCGTCCTTTTCTTGAGATAGGTAATTTCAACCTGAATGCGGGTGGAAGCGGTGGTCCCGTACTGCCTGGTGACACGATGCCACCGGGTTCGGGAAGCGGGGTAATCGCTGTCTGGCATGGAGCCGTGGTGAGCTTCAAGACCAGCGGGGGTGATGTGCGCGCTGTGAATGGAACGGCTTGGATTATTCCAATGACGACCGAAGTTCAGGTTTGGATGAACGAGAGTGGGATCACTCCACACGTAGGGCCCGCCGAGCGAATTGCTGCGGCGGTATCTCCGATCGTCGGCCGCACAATACTCACTTTAGACTCATCAGATCTGAGGAAGACCCAGCCGAGGAATGCGAGTTCGGCTGAGCGCTTTGCAACTGCGCCGGCTGGCACTGAGATCGTCGGAGCGAGGCTGGTTACCATGACAACACACTTGATATGCCGGCAGCTTCGGTGCACCAACGAGACACAGGAGATGTATACGGCGCTACCCGTTACCGGTGGTCGTACTGCATTAGTTAATCGAGATCTTCCACCCAATTCGCGTGTTGAGCTGACGGTTCAGCCGCGTACGGCCGTCGCCGATGTAGATGTTAGGTACGTTCCTCTCTCTCAGCTGTATCAAGCCGAGGAGCGGGGTTCTGGAACTCTGGAGATTAAGGCAAGCCCCGGAAAAACGATCCTCGCTGCAAGTTACCTAGGCGATTCTCCTTCTGCAAGAAAGAGTCGTTGGGCGTCGTTAGAAACCGGGGCGGTTCTCATTTCGAGGCCACCGTTTTTCGGAAATGTATTCGGCACCAAGGGCATACGTTTGCCCGCTGCGGACGCATCTGACGGTGCAACTGGGCAGGTTGTAGTCCTGGAAGGGGAGTTAGAGAGCACTCCAAGTAAAGAGGTGATTGCTGCCATCTTGCAGAAGGAGCTAACGAAGGCAGCGAATGCGTCGACCCTCCAGCCTAAAGGTGGGAGCCCCATCAAGGTCCCAGAAGTTGAGGATGCGATCTTCAATGCGGCGCTCATCAGTAACCCAGCCGCCGCCGAACTCGGCATGCGCGAAGAACTTCGCTAATTTTTTTTGCGGAAATGGAATTTCTTGGGGCTTCACGCACTGGGACGCGTCTCACCTCGGTTCTGCACGACGTCCACTTCGGGTCGGAAGCCGCCCTTCCGCTCATCAACCAAACAGATAGAACACCCCGAAAGGATGGTGCCCCCGCGCGATGAAGTACATCTGCGCGAAGACCAGCAGCGCGGCGACATAGCAGGTCGCGCGTGTCCGCGTCGTCCGCCCGCGGCGCAGGGCGAACACGCCGAGCACCACGTACACGACCAGCAGCGCGATCTTCACCGCCAGCCAGCCGTTGGCGTACAGCGCGCCGGGCAGGATGGTGAGCAGCATCATCGCCGCGGTCAGCAGGGCGGTATCGATGGTGTAGCTGAGGTAGCGCACCGGCGCGGCGTTCGGCCAGCGCATGCCGGACAGCAGCAACGCGCCACGCAGCGCGAACAGGCTGCCGCTGAGCAGCGCGAAGCCGATGTGGGCGTGCTTGATCTGCGGGTAGAACTCGATCATGGATTCACCGGTGGAAATCGTCCGAGAATGTTATCCCGGCACAGGGCGGGACCCGCCTCCGGTCATGCGACGACGATGAAAGGCAGATCCCTCGCTACGCACGGGATGACGGTAGTCCGACCGTTTCGAATCCCCTCACCCCGGCTTTCCGTCGATTCGTGGCGACAGGTAGATGCGGCCGATGCGCGCCACCCAGGGCGCCAGCACGACCAGCCAGCCGATCGCCGACAGCGCCTGCCACAGCAGCACGTCGGGCATCAGTTCGGCGGCGATGCGCATCGCCGCGACCACCTGGATGCCGGCGAAAGCCAGCCACGCCAGGCCGTACATCTTCAACGGCCGCCCGGAATGCCCCTGCGTGACCCGGCTCACCATCGCCACCAGCAGGCTGCCGAACAGGCCGATGAACAGCGCATGCGCCGGCGCGCGGCCGAGCAGGAATTCGCCGGTTCCCAGGTACAGCAGGCTCTGCGCGGAGAACAGCGCGAAGGTCAGCGGCCACCACAGCAGTCCGAGGAACAGCACCGACAGCAGCCCCGGCGCGCGGCCGCGCGGCCACCAGCGCCACAGCACGCACAGCGACAGCGACAGCATGGGCAGGTCGACCAGCCACAGCCACGCGTACGCGTGCAGCAGTTCGAGCACGAGATGCGCCATCGCCAGCGCCCAGAGCACGGCCAGCAGCCACATCGGCCGCCACGCGACGTAACCCGGCACCGCGTTGCCGGCGAAGAACGGGAACATCCGGTGCGCGACGGTGAGGTACACCGGCAGCAGCAGGCCGAAGGTGCCGAGCTTGATGCCGACCAGCACCCACCACGGCGAACCGGTCATGAGGAACATGCCGAAGCAGGCCACGCCGGACAGCCCCAGCAGCATCGCCGCGAAGCACGAGCGCGCGTGCCAGGTGCGGCCACGCTCGGCGAGCACCAGCCTGCTGAGGATCCAGACGCCGCTGCCCCACCCCGCCAGCGTCATGAACAGGCCCACGACCAGCGCCACCTCCAGTCCCAGCGCGCCGAGCAGCATCATCGCCTGCCCGCCGAACATGCCCACGCCCACCGGCAGGTAGCGCCAGCGCGGCACGTCGGGCAGGCCCATCCAGCGCGGGAATACCGTCAGCAGGAAGCCGAAGAAGAAGCTGGGCAGCACCTGGTACTGCATCACGAAGGCGTGCAGCCAGCCGGGATACGTCTCCGCCTGCGGCGCCTGCAGCAGCCCGGGCCAGCGCTGCGCGGCCAGCCATGCCGCCCACCACGCCATCGCCAGCAGCACGTTGCCGGCGCCGATGAAGAACATCAGGCGGTGCGGGGCGACGGCCAGCAGGCTCGGGGAAGGTGCGGGAGCGGGTGTCGTCATGTCCGGCATCTTCGTCGAAGGGGGCGCTTCGGGCGTTGACGCAGGTCAAGTCGTGGGCGCCGTTGCCCGGGGAATTGCTGCGCCCGCGCCATGCAGGACGTGGGCGGACGGAAGATTCCTCGCCCGCTTCGCGGGTTCGGAATGACATGCGGGTTGAGACCGGCATCACCAGCCGCGGCCGGGCGTTCGACGCGTCGGGCGGGTGGTCGCGCCTGAAGGCGCTCCTACGGTTTTCGGGTTGGACCGACCGGGGTGCCATTGCGGTCGACGACCAAGCGCACGCGCCGGTCGCCGTGGTAGAAGCTCGCGCGATACAGACCTTCGTCCTCGCCGGTGCCGCGTTCGCACAGGACCGAAATCCCGTGCGTCTCCATGAGGCGCTGGAACTCAGCTATCTCCAGGCCCAGGCCCTGCGCCACGAAGGCGCCATCGATCTCCACGATCGGGTTGACGTCGATGTCGATGCGTTTGTTCCTGGCCATCTTCCATTCCGGTTTTCGCGCCTTCGGCGCGCCCCCATCCGCCTTCGGCACCTTCCCCCGCAAGCGGGGGAAGGGACAAGTACCGACCTCGTCAGAGGCCGGTTTCCGCCGCGGGTTCGGCCGCCACCATCGCCCGCCGCTTCGGCACGATCCACAGCCGCAGCATGAACCAGGCCAGCGCCAGCGCGCCGACGCTGAAGATGGTATCGCCGGGCACGCGCAGCCACACCAGCAGTTCGATCAGCGGCTGCTGCATGAACTCGGCCGAACGCGCGTACCAGTAGCCGTGCTTGAGCGCCGCATTGAGCTGCATCACGCCGATCGGCAGCAGGGTCAGCAGCGCCATGCCGGCCAGGCCGATGTTGAAGGCCCAGAACGAGACCTTCAGCGCGCGATCGTTCCACTCCACGTCCGGCTTCAGCCCGCGCAGGCAGAACAGCATCAGCCCGACGCCGAGCATGCCGTACACGCCAAACAGCGCCGTGTGCCCATGCAGCGGCGTCAGGTTCAGGCCCTGCATGTAGTACAGCGGCAGCGGCGGGTTGATCAGGAAGCCGAACAGGCCTGCGCCGACGAGGTTCCAGAACGCCACGCCGATGAAGAACATGATCGGCCACTTGTACTTCGCCATCCACGGCGTGGCCTTGCCGAGTTTGTAGCTGTGGTAGGCCTCGAAGCCGACGTAGGCCAGCGGCACCACTTCCAGCGCCGAGAAGCTGGCGCCGATGGCGATCACCGCGGTCGGCGTGCCGGTGAAGTACAGGTGGTGCAGCGTGCCGAGCACGCCGCCGGCGAGGAAGACGATGGTCGCGAACAGCACCGCGACGGTCGCCGTCCTCACCTGCAGCAGGCCCAGGCGGGTGAACAGGAAGGCGATCACCGCCACCGCGAACACCTCGAAGAAGCCTTCCACCCACAGGTGCACCACCCACCAGCGCCAGTACTCGACCATCGACAGGTGCGTGTGCTCGCCCCACATCAGGCCGGCGGCGTAGAAGATGCCGATCGCCACCACCGACAGGAACAGCAGGGTGACGATCGATTTCGATTCGCCGCCGTGCCGGATCGCCGGCCACAGCGCGCGCCCCACCAGGGTCAGCCACAGGCCGAGGCCGATGAACAGGAACCACTGCCAGAAGCGGCCGATGTCGACGTACTCCCAGCCCTGGTGGCCGAACCAGAAGTTGTGCGCCAGCCCCAGTTTCTGCATCACCGCAAACCACTGGCCCGCGAACGAGCCGACCACGATCACGATCAGGCACACCCACAGGAAGTTCACGCCCAGCCGCTGGAACCGCGGCTCGTGCCCGGAGATCGCCGGGCCGATGTACAGGCCCATGCCCAGCCACGCGGTCGCGATCCACAGCACCGCCAGTTGCGTGTGCCAGGTGCGCGTGAGCGAGTACGGCAGGATCTCCGACAGCGCGAAGCCGTAGGCCTCCTGCCCTTCCACCTGGTAGTGCGCGGTGGTGGCGCCGAGCAGGATCTGCACCAGGAACAGCGCCATCACCACCCAGAAATACTTGGCCGTGGCGCGCATCGAAGGCGTGACCGTGATGCCCGCCAGCGGGTCCGACTTCGGCAGCACCCGCTCCATTTCGTCGCCGTGGTTGACCGCGTAGTGCCAGCCCAGCAGGGCCACGCCGGCGATCAGGAACAGCACGCTGAACACCGTCCACAGGAAGGCGCTGGGCGGCGGCGTGTTGCCGACCAGCTTGTCGGCCGGCCAGTTGGCGGTGTAGCTGATCTCCTGCCCGGGACGCTCGGTCACCGAGGCCCAGGCCGCCCACCAGAAGAAGCCGGTGAGCGCCTCGCGGTGCTCCGCGGATGCCACGGTGTTGTTGCGCATCGCATAGGCTTCGCGCAGTTCCGCGGTCTCGGGCTCGTTGCCGAACAGGCTGGTGTAATGCGCGGCCACCGACCGCATCGCCGCGACGCGGTCGGCATCGAGGGTGATCGTCCGGGTCGTTTCGTCCCAGGTGTTGGGCCGCATCAGCGCCTGCACGCGGCTGGCGTAGGCCGCCTGCGTGGGAGCGTCGAGCTGCCTGTAGCTCTCCAGCCCGTGTTCGCGCCGCGCCCAGAGGTCGAGGATCGCCTCGGCCTCTCGGTGCAGCCAGTCCGCGCCCCAGTCCGGGGCGACGTAGGCGCCGTGGCCCCAGATCGAGCCGAGCTGCTGGCCGCCGATGGATTGCCAGACCTGGCGGCCGGTCTCGATGTCGGCGCGGGTGTAGACGACGCTGCCGTCGGTGGACAGCACCCGTTCGGGCATCGGCGGCGCCTGGCGGTGGACTTCGCTGCCCACCCAGAGCAATACGGCGAAGGAGCTGAGCAGCAGGATCGCCAGTCCTGTCCAGAGCTTGCGTGTGGAATTCATCTTGCGGGCCTCTTGCAGGGTCCGCGGCATGGTCTTGCGGGCGGGTGCGGGCGACCTTGACCTGCGTCAAGCGAAAGGCTCGGCGCGACTCCGCATCCCCGCATGGGCCTGCTCCGGGCATCTGTTGCACCGCCCGCCGGAAGCCCAGAAACCGTGTCATCCCGAGCGAAGCGAGGGATCTGCTTGTCCAGGCGATCGGACACCAGATCCCTCGCTTCGCTCGGGATGACAGGTTCAAGCACCACATGACGGATGCGCCGGCAGTTGATCCACGTCAGCGCGAAAACATCGACGCGGCGCCAGCATGGCCCCCGCCATGCGCCCCTACTCCATCCTGCTGGTCCTGCACCTGTTCGCCGCGCTGCTGTTCGTGGGCACGGTGTTCTTCGAGGTGCTGGTCCTCGACAAGGTGCGCCGGCGCGTGCCGAAGAACGCCATGCACCTGGTCGAAACCGCCATCGGCCGGCGCGCGCACCGGATCATGCCGTGGGTGCTGCTGGTGCTCTACGGCAGCGGGATCGGCATGGCTTGGCAGTACCGGGCGGCGCTGGCGCATCCGTTCTCCAGCGGATTCGCGCTGATGCTGACGCTCAAGATCGCGCTGGCGCTGGGCGTGGCCGGGCATTTCGCCGCCGCGATGTGGCTGCTGCGGCGCGGGCGCCTGCTGGGCAGCGTGTCGCGGCGGCTGCACGTCAGCCTGTTCTGGCACATGGTGGGGATCGTGCTGTTGGCCAAGGGGATGTTCCACCTGGGGTGGTGATGCAGGGGTTTGGCTCCTTCCCCTGCTCCGGGGTAGAAGGTTGGGATGGGGGTGAGGCGTGTAGCGTCGGGCTTTCGCCGCGAAGAGCGCCCCCACCCCAACCCTCTCCCGCGCGCGGGGGAGGGAGCAAGGGCAGGTCAGTCGCGCAGGACGTGGTGGGCCAGTTCGTCCAGCACGTTCGGCTGCAGGATTTCCATGTCGCGGCGGTCGACCTTCAGCACGCCTTCGTCCTGCAGGCGGCGCAGGACGCGGCTCACCGTTTCCGGGGCCAGGCGCAGGTAGTTGGCGATGTCGGTGCGGGCCATGGTCAGGCGCATGCGGTGCGGCGAGAAGCCGCGTTCGGCGAAGCGCCGCGACAGCGTCACGAGGAACGCCGCCAGCCGCTCGTCGGCGGTGAAGTTGCCCGACAGCAGCGAGGCCTTGCCGATATCCTGGCTGAGCAGGTTGAACAGGTGCCGCTGCAGGCCGGGCATACGGCTGGCCAGCGTGGCCATCATCGGGAACGAGAACCGGCACAGCGTCACCGTGTCCAGCGCCACCGCGTTGCAGGGGTAGCGCGAGCTGGCGATGGCGTTGAGGCCGATCACCTCGCCAGGCAGGAAGAAGCCCAGCACCTGCTCGCGCCCGCTGGCGTCATTGACGTAGGTCTTGACCGTGCCGGCGCGCACCGCGGCGATGGCGTTGAACGGATCGCCCTCGCGGAAGACGTGGTCGCCCTCGCGGAACGGGCCGACGTGCTCGACCAGCACGTGCAGGTCGCGCAGCTGGCTCTTGTCGTAGCCCTCCGACAGGCAGGCCGCGGAGAAGGCGCAGGTGCTGCAGAAGGTGAATTCGTCGCCGTCGTCGGCGATGGGCGTGCCGGACAATGTCTTGAGTGGTTGCTCGCGCACGCTCGCTGCCCTGTCCATGCGGTCAGATGGTCCGGGAGTAGCGCGCTCCTTCGCCCTGCACTCCGAGATACCGGTCGAAACACATGGCAATGATACGCAACAGCGCGCGCCCGCGGGGCGTGGCGCGGATGGTGCCGGGCGGACACTGCACCAGGCCGTCGTCCTGCAGCGGGCGCAGCGCGGCCAGGGACTCGCTGAAATACTCGCCGAAGCAGATGCCGTAGGCCTTTTCGACCCGGCGCACGTCGATCTCGCCCCGGCACATCAGTTGCTGGATCAGGTCGGCGCGCAGCACGTCGTCGTTGCCCAGCACCAGGCCGCGCCAGATCGGCAGGCGGCCTTCGTCCACCGCCGTCTCCCACGACGGCAGGTCGCGATGGCTCTGGGTGAAGCTGTCGCCGACGTGGCTGATCGCGCTCACGCCGAAGCCGACCAGGTCGGTCTGCGCATGCGTGGTGTAGCCCATGAAGTTGCGGTGCAGGCCGCCCTCGCGCTGGGCACGGGCCAGTTCGTCGCCGGGCAGCGCGAAGTGGTCCATGCCGATGTACTCGTATCCCGCGTCGCCCAGCCGCTGCACCGCCAGCTCCAGCAGCGCGAGCTTGCCCTCGGCGCTCGGAAGCTCCTCGTCGCGGATCTGCTTCTGCGCCTTGAACAGCCGCGGCATGTGCGCGTAGCCATAGATCGCCAGCCGGTCGGGGCGCGCGGCGACCACCGTGTCGAGCGTGCGCGCGAAGCCCTCCGGGGTCTGCTTCGGCAGGCCGTAGATCAGGTCGACGTTGACCGAGCGCATGCCGAAGCGGCGGCAGGCGTCGATGATGGCCAGGGTCTCGTCGACGCCCTGCTCGCGGTTGATCGCCTTCTGCACGGCGGGATCGAAGTCCTGCACGCCGAGGCTGGTGCGGTTGAAGCCGATCGCCGACAGCACCTCGATGTCGGCCGGGGTGACGAAGCGCGGGTCCAGCTCGATCGAGAAGTCGCGGTCCAGCGCGTGGCTGAAACTGAACTGGCGACCGAGGCTGCCGACCAGTTCGCCCAGCAGCCGCGGGGCGAGGAAGTTGGGGGTGCCGCCGCCCAGGTGCAGCTGGACGACCTCGCGGTCGCGGTCGAACAGCGGCGCGACCGAGGCGATCTCGCGCTGCAGGCGGTCGAGGTAGATCCGCCCCCTGGCCTCGTCGCGGGTGATGACGCGGTTGCAGCCGCAGTAGAAGCAGGGACTCTGGCAGTAGGGGATGTGGACGTAGAGCGAGAGCTGGCGCGGGATCGGGTCCTCGTTGCTGCGCCGGGCGATGTCGCGGAAATCGGCCTCGCCGAAGCCCTCGCTGAAGTTCGGCGCGGTCGGGTACGAGGTGTAGCGCGGCCCCGGCCGATCGTAGCGGCGCAGCAGGTCGGCGTCGAAACGCCAGTTCCGCTGGGGGAGGACGGGAGAGCTCGTCTGCATGGGCGGCAGTATCCGCAGGTCCTCCGGGGTCCGCCTTGACCCGGATCAAGCCGCCGGTCCGGTCCGGCTTTCTGTAGGAGCGCCTTCAGGCGCGATGCTTTTCCTCGGATCCCGAACGCGCCTGAAGGCGCTCCTACAGGACACCGGGAGCTCCGCCGGGTTCCCGTGGTTGTGGGAGCCTTGCACGAACACCACCGGGACCACCTTGATTTGGATCAACGACGCCCCGGGGCCGGCCGGACTAACCTTCGCGCCGATCGATATCCCGGGGATGGCCCATGCAGCAGGCCGCGGCAACGACATACAACGACAAGGTGGTGCGCCAGTTCGCGGTGATGACCGTGGTCTGGGGCGTGGTCGGCATGCTGGTGGGCGTGGTCATCGCCGCCCAGCTGTACTGGCCGGACCTGACGCACGGCATCTCCTGGCTCAGCTACGGCCGCCTGCGCCCGCTGCACACCAATGCGGTGATCTTCGCCTTCGGCGGCAGTGCCTTGTTCGCCACCAGTCTGCACGTGGTGCAGCGCACCTGCCACGTGCGGCTGATCTCGGACAGGCTGGCGGCCTTCGTGTTCTGGGGATGGCAGGCGGTGATCGTGCTGGCCGCGATCACCCTGCCGCTGGGCCTGACCCAGGGCAAGGAGTACGCCGAACTGGAATGGCCGATCGACATCCTGATCGCCGTGGTCTGGGTCGCCTACGCGGTGCTGTTCCTCGGCACCATCGCGATCCGCAAGGTCAAGCACATCTACGTGGCCAATTGGTTCTACGCCGCCTACATCATCGCCATCGCCCTGCTGCACATCGTCAACAACATCTCGATGCCGTCCGGGCTGGGCAAGTCCTACTCCGTCTACAGCGGCGCCGTGGACGCGATGGTGCAGTGGTGGTACGGCCACAACGCGGTCGGCTTCCTGCTGACCGCCGGCTTCCTCGGGATGATGTACTACTTCGTGCCCAAGCAGGCCGGGCGCCCGATCTATTCGTACCGGCTGTCGATCGTGCACTTCTGGGCGCTGATCGCGGTCTACATGTGGGCCGGCCCGCACCACCTGCAGTACACCGCCCTGCCCGACTGGGCGCAGTCGCTGGGCATGGTGTTCTCGCTGATCCTGCTCGCGCCGAGCTGGGGCGGCGCGATCAACGGCATCATGACCCTGTCGGGCGTGTGGCACAAACTCCGCACCGATCCGATCCTGAAGTTCCTCATCGTCGCGATCAGCTTCTACATGATCGCCACCTTCGAGGGGCCGATGATGTCGATCAAGACGGTCAACTCGCTGTCGCACTACACCGACTGGACGGTCGGCCACGTCCACGCCGGCGCGCTGGGCTGGGTGGCGATGATCTCGATCGGCTCGATCTACGCGCTGCTGCCGCGCCTGCTCGGCCTGCGCGAGATGTATTCGACCAAGTGGATCGACCTGCACTTCTGGCTGCACACCATCGGCGTGGTGCTCTACATCGCCTCGATGTGGATCGCCGGCGTGATGCAGGGCCTGATGTGGCGCGCCACCAACGACGACGGCACCCTGACCTACAGCTTCGTCGAATCGCTCAACGCCACCTACCCCTACTACTTCGTGCGCCTGCTCGGCGGCGTGGTGGTGCTGGCCGGAATGCTGCTGATGACGCTGAACATGTGGAAGACCTACAGGACGGGTCAGGCGGTCGCCGCCGACCAGCCGGTGCTGCCCCCCGACCCCAGCCAGGCCGTCGCGCCGGCGCAGGCCCGCGCAGGAGGCCAGGCATGAGCGGGAACCACAACGCCCACGAGAAGGTCGAGAAGAACATCGGCCTGATGGCGGTGCTGATCGCGGTGGTGGTGTCCTTCGGCGGCCTGGCCGAGATCGTGCCGCTGATGTACCAGGCCGAGGCGATCGAGCCGCTGCCGGGCGTGAAGCCCTACCCCGCGCTGGAGCTGGCCGGCCGCGACGTCTACGTCCGCGAGGGCTGCTACAACTGCCATTCGCAGATGGTGCGCACGCTGCGCTTCGAATCGGAGCGCTACGGCCACTATTCGCTGGCCGGCGAGTCGGTCTACGACCGCCCGTTCCAGTGGGGCAGCAAGCGCACCGGCCCGGACCTGGCCCGCATCGGCGGGCGCTACTCCGACGACTGGCACCGCGTGCACCTGGTCAACCCGCGCGACGTGGTGCCCGAATCGAACATGCCCGCCTACCCCTGGCTGGCCGGGCGCGGCGTCGACCGCGACCAGACGCTGCGCAACATGCGCGCGCTCAAGCGGCTCGGCGACCCGTACAGCGACGAAGACCTCGCGCAGGCGCCCGAGGCGCTGGCCGGCAAGAGCGAACTCGACGCCGTGGTCGCCTACCTGCAGGGCCTGGGCCGGCACGCACCCAAGGGAGGACAGGCGCAATGATCTCCGGCATCGTCACCGCGATCCTGCTGCTGTGCTTCATCGGCGGCTGGATCTGGGCCTGGAGCCCGAAGCGCAAGCGCGAATTCGAAGACGCGGCCCGGCTGCCGCTGAGCGACGACGAGGAGCCGTCCCGATGAGCAGTGCGTGGTCGTGGTACGTCATCGTCCTCGTGGTGCTGAACATCGCCGGCTGCGCCTGGCTGCTGTGGTGGACGGCGCGCCGCCGACCCGGCGACCCGAAGCCGGAGGACACCAGCCACGTCTGGGACGGCGACATCACCGAGTACAACAAGCCGTTGCCGAGGTGGTGGATCAACCTGTTCTACCTCACCATCGTCTTCAGCATCGGCTACCTGGTCTGGTATCCCGGCTTCGGCAACTTCGCCGGCACCAGCGGCTGGACCTCGGCCGGCGAACACGACGTCGAGAAGGCACGCCGCGACCGGCAGCTCGAGGAGACCTTCGGCGTGTACGCGGACCAGCCGTTCGCCCGGCTGGCGGGCGACCCGGCCGCGATGGAGCTGGGCCGCTCGATCTTCGCCAACACCTGCGCCGCCTGCCACGGCTCCTCGGCGCAGGGCGCGCCCGGCTATCCCGACCTGACCGACGACACCTGGAACTGGGGCGGCGAGCCCGAGCAGATCCTGGCCACGGTGCTCGACGGCCGCGAGGGCGTGATGCCGCCGCTGGGCACGGTGATGCAGGGCATCGGCGGCGACGTCTCCATCACCCAGACCGCGTCCTATGTGCGCGCCCTGCGCTCGGACGACATCGAGGCCACGCTGCGCAACGACTACATGGCCGCGCGCGGCAAGAAGTACTTCGACAGCCTGTGCGTGGCCTGCCACGGTCCCGAGGGAAAGGGCAACCGGGACCTCGGCGCGCCCGACCTCACCGTGCGCAACACCCTGTACCCGAACACGCTCGACAGCATCCGCAGGACCATCGTCGACGGCCGCCACGGCACCATGCCCGCGCACCGCGACCTGCTCGGCGAGACCCGCGCGCGGCTGGTGGCGGCCTACGTCTGGTCGCTGTCACACTCGGCGGAGGCACAAGCCCCTTCGGGACGGCAATGACCGATTTCACCGAGCCGCGCTTCGACCACCCGCCGCGCCCGATGGCGCAGCGGGTGGGCGCGATCGCGTGGCCGAGCTTCTTCGCCGCGGGCGTGTGCACGATGGTGTTCTTCGCCTTCATCGATCCGATCGAACTGCGCGACATCACCTTCCCCGACCTGCCGCTCACGCGCGAACTCGGCTACACCCTCGGCTTCTTCATGTTCTGGCTGGCGACCGCCTCGTCGAGCCTGTTCACCTGGATCCTGCTACGGCCGTCGAGCCGCTTCAACCGACCGTTGCCCCCGGAATGATCGGCTGCCCGCTCATGCTTCTCGCCACCATCATCCATCTCCCGACTGTCATCCCGAGCGAAGCGAGGGATCTGCGCTTGAAACCGAAAGCAGATCCCCCGCTTCGCTCGGGATGACAGTGCGTCCCGGTTCACGCCATGAGCCAACGCATTCCGCTGGAAGCGCTCGACGAAGCCGGCAACTCGCTCTACGTCAAGGAACGCAAGGTCTATCCGCGCGACGTCTCCGGCCCGCTCAACCGCCTGCGCGTGGCGGCGGTGTTCTGGCTGCTGGGCATGTTCTACCTGTTCCCGTGGCTGCGCTGGGACGGCCGCCAGGCGGTGCTGTTCGACCTGCCGGCGCGCAAGTTCCACGTCTTCGGCCTGACCTTCTGGCCGCAGGATTTCCTGTTCCTGGCGCTGCTGCTGATCATCGCCGCGCTGGCGCTGTTCTTCTTCACCGCGCTCGCCGGCCGGCTGTTCTGCGGCTACGCCTGCCCGCAGACGGTGTGGACCGAGGTGTTCCTGTGGATGGAGCGCTGGACCGAGGGCGACCGCCCGAAGCGGATGAAGCTCGACGCGGGGCCGTGGACACGCGAGAAGCTGCTGCGCAAGGGCTCCAAGCACGCACTGTGGGCGGTGTTCGCGCTGTGGACCGGCTTCACCTTCGTCGGATTCTTCACCCCGGTCACCGACCTCGCCTCGCGCCTGCCCTCGCTGTCCTGGGGCGGCTGGGAAACCTTCTGGGTGCTGTTCTACGCGCTCGCCACCTGGGGCAACGCCGGCTTCCTGCGCGAGCAGGTGTGCAAGTACATGTGCCCCTACGCGCGCTTCCAGAGCGCGATGTTCGACCGCAACACCCTGATCATCGCCTACGACCCGATGCGCGGCGAACCGCGCGGCCCGCGCAAGCGCGGCCTGGGCAGCGTGCTCGAGCGCGCGCGCGGCCTGCTCGGCATGGCCACCGCCTACGACTACGTCTTCCGCGCCGGAAAGCATCCTTCCGCGGCCACGCAGGCCGCGCACGCCAAGGGCACGATCACCTGGGACGGCGAACTGGGCGAAGTGAAGCCGCTGCCGAAGTTCGCGCCTGAGGAACTGGGCGACTGCATCGACTGCACGATCTGCGTGCAGGTCTGCCCCACCGGCATCGACATCCGCAACGGCCTGCAGTACGAGTGCATCGCCTGCGGCGCCTGCATCGACGCCTGCGACGAGGTGATGGCCAAGGTCGGCTATCCGAAGGGCCTGATCCGCTATTCCACCCAGAACGCGATCGACGGCAGGTCGACGCGCGTGCTGCGTCCGCGCATCCTGGTCTACGGCACGCTGCTGCTCGGCTTCATGATTGCCTGGGCGGTGGGCGTGGGCACCCGCAGCGACCTGATCGTCGAGGCCCTGCGCGACCGCAACGCGCTGTACCGCGAGACCGCGGACGGCGCCATCGAGAACGGCTACACGCTCAAGCTGGTCAACAAGTCCGACCGCGGCCGCGATTTCCGCATTTCGGTCGAATCGGCCACGCCCGGCATCGAACTGCGCGACAATGACAATCCGCTGCACGCGAAGGCCGAGGCCGTGATCTCCGTTCCCGTCGTGCTGATTGCACGCGACGGCGTCTCCGGCCGCAAGGACATCCGCTTCATCGTCGAAAGCGACGATGGCGCGTCCCGCGAGGTCGTCGACAGCAGCTTTTTCGGACCGATGTGATGGAACAGCAGGACCAACAGGAAGCGCCCAAGCCCTTCTGGAAGACCGCGATGATGTGGCTGGTGATCGGCCTGCCGACGGCGTCGGTCTTCGCCAGCATGGCGCTGGTGGTCATCGCCAGCCGCAGCGGCGGCGCCGACGTGGTGCGCGACGACGTGCAGCGCGTCTCGCAAATCCAGACCGCCGACCTCGGTCCCGACGAACAGGCGCGCGCGCTCGGGCTGAGCGCGGTACTGCGCTCGGACGAGGGCGTGCTGGAGGTGATCCCCGCCACCGGCGACTTCCGCCGGCAGGCGCCGCTGCGGCTGGTGCTGCAGCATCCCAGCCGCACGCAGGAAGACCTCGAGCTCGATCTCGCGCCGTCCGATGCCGGCTGGCGCGCGGAGCAAGCGCTCGACGACGGCCACGACTGGATCGTGCTGCTCGCCCCCGCCGACGGCGAGTGGCGCCTGCACGGTCGCCTGCCGAAGCAGCAGCACGCGACGCGCCTGGCTCCGTCGCTGGCGCCGTGACGGACTTTGCGCGGTGTCCCACAGGTTCGATGGCGCCTCGACCCGTCGCGCCGTCGCGCGCGATATCGATCCTGTCATCCCGAACGAAGTGAGGGATCTGCTTTCAGGTAGTTCCCGGCCAGATCCCTCCACCGGATCAAGTCCGGGGCCGGGATGACAGTGCGACAGCCAACGATTGAACGGGATGCCCCGCCGGGCTTGGTCGCGGGACCCGTGTCCGCCTGCCACCACTGCGGCGAATCGCTGCTGCGCGACGTCGCGCAGCGCGCCGTCGACCCCGATGGCCGCGCCTACTGCTGCGACGGCTGCGCCGCCGCCGCACGCTGGATCCGCGACGCCAACCTCGGCGACTACTACCGCCTGCGCACGGCCGCCGCCGGCCGCGTCGGCAGCGACCGCGTCGACCTGTCGGTCTGGGACCGCGAAGACGTGCTGCGCGAGCACGCGCACGCGATCGAGGGCGGGCGCCGCATCACCCTGCTCAGCGACGGCATGCGTTGCGCGGCCTGCGCCTGGCTGATCCAGAAGGCGCTGGCGCGCGAGCCGGGCGTGCGCGAGGTTACCGCCAACGCCGTCACCGGCCGCATCCGCATCGACTGGGATCCGGAACGTGCGCCGCTGTCGCAGGTGCTGCAGCGGCTCGCCTCGCTCGGCTACCGCCCGTACCTGGCCGGCGGCAACGCGCGCGAGCGCGCCCGCACCGCCGAACGCAACCGCTGGCTGCTGCGCCTGGGCATCGCCGGCCTCGGCACGCTGCAGGCGATGATGCTGGCCGAAGCGCTGTACCTGGACTTCGACAACCAGATGCCGGCGGCGACGCGCGACTTCTTCCGCTGGATCGCCTTCCTGCTGTCGACGCCGGTGGTGTTCTATTCGGGCTGGCCGTTCCTCGCCGGCATGTGGCGCGAGCTGCGCGTGCGCCACGTCGGCATGGACACGCTGATCGCCACCTCCACCCTGCTCGCCTACTTCGCCAGCCTGGTCGAGACGATCCGCGGCGGCCCGCACGTCTGGTTCGACGCGGCGGTGATGTTCGTGTTCCTGCTGCTGGCCGCGCGCATGCTGGAGCAGCGTGCACGCAACGTCGCCAGCGCGCAGGTCGACGCGCTGGCGCGCGCACGCCCCGCCTTCGCCACCCGCGAGACCGCGGATGGCGGCCGCGAATCGGTGGCCCTCGCCGACCTGCTCGCCGGTGACATCGCCTGCATCGCGGTCGCCGAATCGGTGCCCGCCGACGGCGTGCTGCTCGATGGCGAGGCGCGATTCGAGGAATCGCTGCTGACCGGCGAATCCGGCGCGGTGCACAAGTCGGTGGGCGACGCGGTCTACGCCGGCACGGTGAACCGCGAAGCGCCGGTACGCATGCGCATCACCCGCACCGGGCCGGAGACGCGGCTGTCGCAGCTGACGCGGCTGGTCGAGGAGGCGCAGTCGCACCGGCCGCGGCTGGCGCGGGTGGCGGACCGGATCGGCAGCCGCTTCGTCGTATCACTGCTGTTCGTCGCCCTGCTGGTCTACGCCGGCTGGCGCCTGCACGATCCCTCGCGCGCGTTCGAGGTGACGCTGGCGCTGCTGGTCATCAGCTGCCCCTGCGCGCTGTCGCTGGCGGTGCCGACCGCGCTCGCCGCCGCGCACGGCACCCTGGCCCGCACTGGCGTGCTGGCCACGCGCGCCGACGCGATGGAAACGCTGGCCACCACCACCGACATCGTGTTCGACAAGACCGGCACGCTCAGCGACGACCGGCCGGCGCTGGCGCAGGTCGAGGTCTTCGATGGCTTCGCGGAAACGCAGGCCCTGCGCATTGCCGCGGCGCTCGAGCGCGACGCCAACCACCCGCTCGCGGCCGCGTTCGCACAGGCCGCGGACGGGACGATGGCGACATCGGTCCTCGCCGTCGCCGGACAGGGCGTGGAGGGCATGGTCGACGGCCGGCGCTGGCAGCTCGGCCGCGCCGAATACGCCTGCGGCGGCGCGGACGACGGCGCGCTCTGGCTCGGCGACGGCACGCATGCAACCGCCCGCTTCGTGCTGCGCGAATCGATCCGCGCCGACGCGCCGGCCGCGCTGAAGGCGCTGCGCGCGCTCGGGCTGCGCGTGCACCTGTCGAGCGGCGATGCCGCCGCACCGGTCGACGCACTCGCGCGAGCGCTCGGCATCGCCGACGCCCACGCCCGGCAGCGTCCCGAAGACAAGCTGGCGCTGGTGCGGCGGCTGCAGTCCGAAGGCCGGATCGTGGCGATGGTCGGCGACGGCCTCAACGACGCGCCGGTGCTCGCCGGCGCCGACGTTTCGCTGGCGATGGACACCGGCGCGGCGCTGGCGCAGCGCGCGGCCGACCTGGTCATGACCGGGCCGACGCTGCTGCGGATCCCGGCCGCGGTGCGGGTGGCGCGCGCGACGCGACGCGTCATCGGCCAGAACTTCGCCTGGGCGCTGGGCTACAACCTGCTGGCCGTGCCGCTGGCGGCCGCCGGCCTGGTCACGCCGTGGATCGCGGCGCTGGGCATGGCAGGATCGTCGCTGGTGGTCACCCTCAACGCCCTGCGACTGACCCGGAGCCCGTCGTGAGGAGCCTGCTGCTGCTCGTGCCGATCAGCCTGGTGCTGCTGGGCGTCGCGATCTGGGCCTTCGTCTGGGCGGTGCGACGCGGCCAGTTCGACGACCTCGACACGCCGGCGCTCGACATCCTCGCCGACGACGAGGACCAGCAGCGCGAGCACAATCCGTCATCCCCGCGAAGGCGGGGACCCAGCGTCGTTGCTCCTGAACAGGCCAAGACGCTGGGTCCCCGCCTTCGCGGGGATGACGATCTTCGTTCGGACCATCCCGAAGCGACCACGACCACGCCGCACGACCAGGGCGCGGGAACGCCGCATGCCGATTGACTGGCTGGTCCTGCTCGCCGCCCTGACCAGCGGCCTGCTCGGCGGCCTGCACTGCGCCGCGATGTGCGGCGGCATCGCCACCGGGCTGTCGGCGACCGCGCCGGGCGGCGGCTGGCCCGGCGCGCTGCAGCTCAACCTCGGGCGGGTCGGCGGCTACGTGCTGGCCGGCGCGATCGTCGGCGCCTTCGGGCACGGGCTGGTGGCACTGCTGCGCGACCCGTGGATCGGCATCCTCCTGCGCGCACTGACGGGCATGGCATTGGTGGTGGTGGCGCTGCGCCTGCTCGGCGTGCGCGCCCTGCCCCGCTTCCTCGCTCGTCCCGGCGCGCGCGCCTGGGCGTGGCTGCAGCCGCTGCAGCGGCGCCTGCTGCCGGCGGACACGCCGCTGCGGCGGCTGGGCGTCGGCGCACTCTGGGGCTGGTTGCCCTGCGGCCTGAGCTTCAGCCTGCTGACCGTGGCCTGGCTGCAGGCCAGTCCGCGCAACAGCGCGCTGACGATGCTCGCCTTCGGCCTCGGCACCCTGCCGGTGATGCTGCCGCTGACCTGGTCGGGGCAGCGGATGGGCCGCTGGCTGCGGCGTCCGGCGCTGCGCGGGGGCGCCGCGCTGCTGGTGCTCGCCATGGGCCTGCTGACGATCGCGGCGCCGTGGCTGATGCGCGTGCCCGCCCTGCACGATTTCCTCGCCGCGCTGGGCTGCCAGCCGCTGCCCATGTAGGGGCCGGAGGGCCGGTTCCGTATCGCGCGCTTCGCACGGCGGGCCAAGGCCCGCCCTATGGAATCCCGGCGGCGCGATAGCGCGCCAGCAGCGTTCCCGCCACTCGCGTGGCCATCTCGTCGGCAAGCTGCTGCATCGCCGGATTCCCCAGCTCCGCGGTGGTGGTCGCGAACAGCGCCAGCCAGCGTTCGAACATCGCCGCGTCGAGCCCCGGCAGCGCGTTGTGCCGTTGCACCGGCGCGCCATTGAACCGGCGCGTGCCGCGCAGCATCGCCGACCAGAAATCGACCAGGGTCGCCAGGTGCGCCGGCCAGTCGTCCACGTGCGCCTCGAACACCGGCCCCAGCAGTGGATCGGCGCGCACGCGTGCGTAGAACGCGTGCACCAGTCGCGTCACTTGCTCCTCGCTGCACAGGTCGGGGCCGGGCACGGGGTCATGTTGCGGGCATGGGCGCATGTCGATTCCGATACGGTGAACGGGCATGGTGCCAAACCAACCCATGATCCTGTAGGAGCGCCTTCAGGCGCGACCGCCTTTGCGAAGCCGAAACGCCCGGTCGCGGCTGAAGCCGCTCTTACAAGAGCGAGTTTTCCATGCCGCGCATGTCCGTTGGATGATCCAGATCAAGGCATCGCGCGACGCGATGGCAGACCATGGCGCCAGACCGGAAAACCTGAACCCCACGGAGCAAAGCAGCATGAACATCCGCAAATCCCTGCTCGCCCTCGCCCTGCTCGGCTGCGCCGGCCTGGCCCAGGCTGCGCCCAACTGCACGATCAAGCTGAATGGCGGCGACAACATGCAGTTCGACCAGAAGACGGTCACCGTCTCGGCCGCCTGCAAGAGCATCAGCCTCGAGTTGCAGCACACCGGCAAGCTGCCGGTCGCTGCCATGGGGCACAACATCGTCGTCACCGCCAGCGCCGACGCCGATGCCGTCGCTAGGGACGGAATCAAGGCCGGCGCCGCCGGCGGCTACCTCCCGGCGGGCGACAAGCGCGTCCTCGGCGCGACGAAGATGATCGGCGGCGGCGAGAGCGCAAAGGCCATCCTGCCCGGCGGCGTGCTCAAGGCCGGCGGCGACTACACCTTCTTCTGCTCCTTCCCCGGCCACTCGGCGCTGATGCGCGGAAAGGTGGTGGTGGCGCCCTGAGGCGCCACGCAAACCTGTAGGAGCGGCTTCAGCCGCGACCCCCGGGAGACCGCATCTTGGTCGCACGGCAGGTCGCGCCTGAAGGCGCTCCTGCAGGGAGCCCGGGTACCGAGGGCCTTTTCGCGGACGGGAAAGGTCCGTTCTTTGGCATGTCCGGGCGGTCATGCGAAAATCGGGGTTTCCGCCCCCGTAGCTCAGCTGGATAGAGCGTCCCCCTCCTAAGGGGAAGGTCGTGCGTTCGAATCGCGCCGGGGGCGCCACCCATGCACAGGCGCCGCGCCTCGCCGCCCCCTCGGCAGCCGCGGCGTACAGGAGTACGCACCGCCATGACCCACCCCGTCCTCACCGCCCTCGGCCTCGGCGCGAGCGAATCCGGCACCTACCTCGGCAGCGGCGAATGGTCGAAGACCGCCGACGCCGGCGTGCTCGAGCCGGTCAATCCCACCACCGGCGAGGTGCTGGGCCGCGTCCAGGCATCGAGCAAGGCCGACTACGACCTGATCGTCGAACGCGCGCAGGCCGCCTTCAAGGTCTGGCGCAGCACGCCCGCGCCGCGCCGCGGCGAGGCGATCCGCCTGTGCGCCGACGCGCTGCGCACGCACAAGGACGCGCTGGGCTCGCTGGTCGCGCTGGAGATGGGCAAGTCGAAGCCCGAGGGCGACGGCGAAGTGCAGGAGATGATCGACATCGGCGAATTCGCCGTCGGCCTCTCGCGCCAGCTCTACGGCCTGACCATGCATTCCGAACGCCCCGGCCACCGCATGTACGAGCAGTGGCACCCGCTGGGCCTGGTCGGGATCATCAGCGCGTTCAATTTCCCGGTCGCGGTCTGGGCCTGGAACAGCTTCATCGCCGCGGTCTGCGGCGACATCTCGATCTGGAAGCCCTCGCCCAAGACCCCGCTGTCGGCGATCGCGTCGATGAAGATCTGCAACGAGGCGCTGCGCAAGGCCGGCTTCCCCGACATCTTCTTCCTGTTCAACGACGCCGGAACGGAACTGGCGCAGGAATTCGTCGACGACCGGCGCATCGCCCTGGTCAGCTTCACCGGCTCCACCAGGGTCGGTCGCACGGTCGGCGAGCGCGTCGCGCGCCGCATGGGCCGCAGCCTGCTGGAACTCGGCGGCAACAACGCGATCATCGTCGACCCCAGCGCGGACCTGAAGCTCGCGATCCCGGCGATCGTGTTCGGCGCGGTCGGCACCGCCGGCCAGCGCTGCACCAGCACGCGCCGCCTGTTCGTGCATGAATCGATCCATGACGACGTGCTCGGCAAGCTGGTCACCGCCTACAAGCAGGTCGAGAAGAAGATCGGCGATCCCACCGACCCGGCCAACCTGATGGGCCCGCTCAACAGCCGCGATGCGGTCGACGCCTACCTCGACGCGATCGCGAAGGCCAAGGCGGCCGGCGGCACCGTCGAGACCGGCGGCGCCGCGCTCACCGACCGCAAGGGCAACTTCGTGCTGCCGGCCATCGTCACCGGCCTGTCCAACGACGCCGAGGTGGTGCAGACCGAAACCTTCGCGCCGATCCTGTACGTGATGAAGTACCGCGAGCTGGACGATGCCATCGACCAGCAGAACGCCGTGCCACAGGGCCTGTCGTCGGCGATCTTCACCACCAATCTCAAGGCGGCCGAGGCCTTCCTCGCGGCGACCGGCTCCGACTGCGGCATCGCCAACGTCAACATCGGCACCTCGGGCGCCGAGATCGGCGGCGCCTTCGGCGGCGAGAAGGAGACCGGCGGCGGCCGCGAGTCGGGCTCGGATGCGTGGCGGGCCTACATGCGCCGGCAGACCAACACCATCAACCATTCCGACGCGCTGCCGCTGGCGCAGGGCATCAAGTTCGACCTCTGAGCCCGGCGGACGGCTTCGCCGATGCGCATCGCCGCGATTTCGGACGTCCACGGCAACCTGCACGCGCTGCAGGCCGTGCTGGCCGACATCCACCGTCGCGGCTGCGACGCGATCGTGGACCTCGGCGACCTCGCCTCCGGCCCGCTGTGGCCGGAGGAGACGGTGTGGCTGCTGATGGCGACCGACGCGCTGACCATCCGCGGCAACCACGAGCGCCAGCTGCTGGACGACGACCTCGACGCGATGGGCGAGTCCGACCGCCATGCGCGCGACGCCCTGCGGCCGGAGCAGCTCGACTGGATCGCGTCGCTGCCGGCACAGGCCCGCCTCGACGGCGAGGTACTGCTGTGCCACGGCTCGCCCGCCAGCGATCTGGACTACCTGCTGGAGCGGGTCGAACCAGCCGGCGCGCGCGCCGCGACCGCGGACGAAGTCGCCGCCTCGCTGCACGGCATCGATGCGAAGCTGGTGCTGTGCGGGCACACCCACGTGCCGCGCGCGCTGCGGCTCGACGACGGCCGCCTCTGCGTCAACCCGGGCAGCGTCGGGCTGCAGGCGTTCAGCGGCCGACACCCGTGGCCGCACGTCATGCAAAGCGGGCATCGCGCGGCGCGATATGCGATGCTGCAACGCGTCAGCGGCGCCTGGCGCGCGGACCTGCTGGCCGTCGACTACGACCCCGCTCCGGCCGCAGGCCTGGCGCAGGATCGCGGGCGCGGGGAGTGGGTCGAAGCGCTGCGCCACGGACGCCTTCCGGGATGACCCGACCACCCGCATCGAACGCCAGCAGCCGAGACCCGTCCATGAACCTCCCGCCCCGCCAGACCAGCGCCCTCGCGATCACCAGCCTCATCTCCGGCATCCTCGGCTGGACCTTCGTGCCGTGGATCGGCAGCATCGTCGCGATCATCACCGGGCACATGGCGCGCAGCGAGATCCGGCGCGCGCCGGACCGGTTCGAGGGCGACGGACTGGCGCTCGCCGGGCTGATCCTGGGCTACGCCATGCTCGCGCTGAGCCTGGTCGGCATCGTCCTGCTGCTCCTGTTCTTCGGCGGCCTGGTCTGGCTGGGGTTCAACGCCTGAGATGTACGGCCTCGCACGCCCCTTCCTGTTCGGGCTGGAAGCCGAGCGCGCGCACGCGCTCGGGCTGCGCTCGCTCGAGACGGCGTGGCGCCTGGGCATGGTGCCCCTGCTGGGCGCCCGGCCCCACCCGTTCCCGACCAACGTCCTCGGGCTGACCTTCCCGAACCCGGTCGGCCTCGCCGCCGGCCTCGACAAGAACGGCGCGCATATCGACGCCCTGTTCGCGCTCGGCTTCGGCTCCGTCGAGATCGGCACGGTCACCCCGCGCGCGCAGCCGGGCAATCCGCAGCCGCGCATGTTCCGCCTGCCGCGCTACCGCGCGCTGATCAACCGGCTCGGCTTCAACAACGAGGGCGTCGACGCGCTCGTGGCCAACGTCGGGCGCGCGCGCAGGCGCACCGGCCCGCTCGGCATCAACATCGGCAAGAACAAGGACACGCCGAACGAATCCGCCGACCGCGACTACCTGCACTGCCTGGAGCGCGTGTACCCGCTGGCGGACTACGTCACCGTCAACATCTCCTCGCCCAATACCGCCGGCCTGCGCGAACTGCAGGAGGAACAGGCGCTGCGTCGCCTGGTCGGCACGCTGCGCGAGGCGCAGGAGCGGCTGGGCGCGAAGCACGGCAAGCGCGTGCCGATGCTGGTCAAGATCGCGCCGGACCTTTCCGACGACGACGTGCACGCCGCCGCGCGCGTGCTGGGCGACCTGCAGGTCGACGGCGTGATCGCCACCAACACCACGGTCTCGCGCATCAGCGTGCAGGACGACCCGCGCTCGCGCGAAACCGGCGGCCTGTCCGGCGAGCCGCTGATGAACAAGTCCACCGCGGTGCTGCGGATGCTGCGCACGCGCATGCCCGAGGCGATCCCGCTGGTCGGCGTCGGCGGCATCCTGTCCGGCGCCGACGCGGTGAAGAAGATGTCGGCCGGCGCCTCGCTGGTGCAGGTCTACACCGGCCTGATCTACCGCGGGCCGACCCTGATCGGGGAATGCGTGGAAGCCATCCGCCGGCGCAAGGAAGCCCCGAGCCGGGGCAACCTGCCGAACCTGTGAGCGTTTGATGAGCGTCGCCTGCCGCGTGTCCCGTGACGCCGACCTGCGCGCGCGCAACACCTTCGGCGTGGCCGCGCGTGCGCCGGTGCTGGTCGAGATCGACGACGCATCCCTCCTCGCCGAAGCCTTCGCGCGATACGTGCCGGCGGGCACCTCGCCGCTGGTGCTCGGCGGCGGCAGCAACCTGCTGTTCGCGGACGATCCGGACGGCGTGGTGCTGTCGCTGCAGGCCGCCGGCATGCGCGTCGTCGCCGACGACGGCACGCGCGCGATCGTCCGCGCCGACGCCGGTGCCGGCTGGCACACCTTCGTGCGCTGGACGCTCGACCAGGGCCTGTCGGGACTGGAGAACCTCGCGCTGATCCCTGGCACCGTCGGCGCCGCGCCGATCCAGAACATCGGCGCCTATGGCGTGGAGGTGCAGGAGTTCGTCGATATCGTCGAAGTCTTCGAGCCGACCGGCGGCAGCGGCCTGCGGCTCGCGCGCGAGGATTGTGCCTTCGCCTACCGCGACAGCCTGTTCAAGCGCGAAATCGACCGTTTCATCGTCACCGCCGTCGAGTTCCGCCTGCCGCGCGAGGCCGCGGTACGCGTCGACTACGCCGGCGTGCGCGAGGAACTGGCCGCAACCGGCATCGATGCGCCGACGCCGATGCAGGTCTTCGAGGCGGTCTGCGACATCCGCCGCCGCAAACTGCCCGACCCGGCCGTGATCGGCAACGCCGGCAGCTTCTTCAAGAACCCGATCGTGCCCGTCGCGCAGGCCGAGGCGCTCGCCGTCGAGCATCCCTTGCTGCCGATGTTCCGCACCGGCGACGACGGCACCCGCAAGCTCTCGGCGGCCTGGCTGATCGACGCCTGCGGCTGGAAGGGACACCGCGACGGCGATGCCGGCGTGTCCGCGCGGCATGCACTGGTGCTGGTCAACCATGGCCGCGCCACCGGCGCGCAGCTGCTGGCGCTGGCGCGGCGGATCGCAGGTTCGGTGCGGGAGCGTTTCGGCGTGGAACTCGAACCGGAGCCGCGGATCGTCGGCGAACGATGGTGAGCGAGGCCACTCCACTGCGATGGCCGACCTCCGTGTACGGCCGCGCCGCGCTGCTGATGCTGGGCAGCACGCTGTCGTTCGCGATGATGGCGCTGGCCATCCGCTTCGCCACCGCCACCATCCCGACCACCGAGATCGCGTTCTTCCGCAACCTCTTCGGCCTGGCCGCGCTGCTGCCGCTGATCCTGCGCCGCGGCGCCGCGCTGCCGCGCACCCGCCACCTCGGGCGCTATTTCGTGCGCACGACCATCGGCCTGGCCTCGATGCTGTGCGGCTTCTGGGCCGTCGGCCACCTGCCGCTGGCGCAGGCGGTGTCGCTGTCGTACGCCACGCCGCTGTTCGTCACCATCGGTGCGGTGCTGTGGCTGGGCGAGAAGGTTCGCGTCCGCCGCTGGATGGCGGTGGCGGCCGGTTTCACCGGCGTGCTGGTGATCCTGCGGCCAGGCACCGGGTTCACGCCGGGCATGATCGTGGCCCTGATGGGCGCGCTGTTCGCGGGCATCGTCGCGATCCAGATCAAGCAGCTCTCGCGCTTCGACGCGCCGGACACCGTCGTGTTCTACACCTATGTGTTCTGGGTGCCGATGTCGCTGCTGCCGGCGCTGTTCCAGTGGACCTGGCCGGGTCCGACCGCCTGGCTGTGGCTGGTCGCGACCGGCGTGATGGGCACCTTCGGACAACTGCTGTGGACGCGGGCGATCGCGCTCGGCGAAGTGTCGGCGCTGCAGCCGATCAGCTTCGTGCAACTGCCGGTGCTGGTGGCGCTGGGCTGGTGGCTGTTCGGCGAGACGATCGACGCCTGGACCATGCTCGGCGCCGCGATCGTGCTCGGCGCCAACGGCTACATCGCGCACCGCGAGGCCATGCTGCTGCGGCGCGCGGCGACGCAGGCGCCGCTGGAGGCGGCGAAGCCGGGGGAATAGGCCTCTTCTTGCAGGAGTGGCTTCAGCCGCGACCGGATGCTCCAACGGGTCGGAAGACGATCGCGGCTGAAGGCGCTCCTACAACAGGTTTCAGTACGCAGGTCGGGGCTACGCTCCCGCCGCACGGCCATCGGCGGCCAAGGCGTCGGCCACGTAGGGCCGAGCTACGCCACCCCATATTCCTGATCGTGAAAAGGCATCAAAGGAAGGAGCTTTCTCGCGATCGCAAGGAAGAAGCCTTGTCATTTCGACCGCAGGGAGAAATCTTCCTTTCCCCTGCGCCGGAGACGAGATTTCTCCCTGCGGTCGAAATGACAGGCTTTTCTCCGGGGTTGTTCCCTCACTTGGGAGAAGAACCAGGAAAGAGACCTTCGTTATCCCGCGAAGCGCTGCTGATCCGGCTGGTCCGGCAGCAGGCCTCAATGCAGATCCGTGCGCGAACGGATCGCACCGGCCAGGTTGGCGAGCGGCTCGTCCAGCGTGGCCGGGTCGGCGGCCAGCAGTGGCGCGAGATAGCGCTGCTGCCAGCGTTCGGCTTCGTCGTCCCTGCCGGCCTGCCGGCAGGCGTCGACCAGTTCCCAGACCATCCGCAGCGTTTCGTGGTGCCGCTCGCCGAGCACGCGCTGGCGCACCTGCACCGCCTCGCGGTACGCGGCGATGCCTTCCGCATGGCGACCGCTCCTGACCAGCGTGTCCGCGCGGATCGACAACACCGCCAGGTGCAGCGGGTGCTTCTCTCCCAGCGTCTCGCGCACCCGCGGGGCCACGTCCTGCAGCAGCTCCAGCGCTTTCTCGTGGCGCCCCGCCAGGCGCAGCGTGCTGGCGTGGTTGACGACGATGGACAGCGTATCGGGATGTCGTTCGCCCAGACGCCGGCTGCGCGTCTCGATCACCTGCTGCTCCAGCGGCAGCGCGCCGGCATAGTCGTCCAGTCGTGCATGCGTGGTGGCCAGGTTGAGGCGGGTGCGGACGGTCTCGGGGTGTTCCCTGCCCAGCACGCGCTCGCGCGCTTCCAGCACGGACTGCAGCAGCGCGAGCGCTTTCGCAGCCTGGTTGGAGTCGGCGTACATCGTGCCCAGCGTGGCGCGCGCCGCCAGGCTGCGCGGGTGTTCACTGCCGTAGCGGGCCACGGTGGTGCGCGCCAAGTGCTCCTGCAGCTGCACTGCCTCGGACTTGCGCCCGGACTGCATGCGCAGCACCGCGAGGTTGCGCTGTGCGTCCAGCGTGTCGTCGTGCTGCGGGCCAAGCTGTCGCAGGCGCGACGCGACCACCTTCTCCTGGTTGCCGGCGGCGGCGTCGAATTCCCCCATCTGCCGCTGCGACGCCGCCAGCGCGCCGCGCGCGGAAGCCACGGCCGGATCGTGCTCGCCGTATCGTTCGAGCAGCCCGTCCAGCAGGGCCTGGCGCGTCGCCCGTGCGGCCTTCAGATCGCCACGCGCGGACACGATCTCGGCCTGCGCCAGCTCCAGCCCGACGCGGGTCGGGTCGTTCGCCGGCAGGCGGTCGAGCTGCGGCAGGCTGCGCCGCAGGACCGCTTCGGCGGCGTCGTACTCGGCCGAGGCCACCAGCGCGCCGACCTGCGCCCGGCGCGCGCGCAGGGTTTCGGGCGCGGCTTCGCCGAGCGTCGCGCCGCGATAGTCGGCAACGCTGGCGAAGGTCTGCGCGGCCTTCGCGTCCAGCCCCAGCACCGACTGCACGCGCGCCACCGATTCGCGCAGTTCGGCGGCCAGCTGCGGGTCGTCGGCGAAATCCCGGTCCAGCGCAGCCTCCGCGCCCGACAGCAGGCCGTAGTCGACCAGTCCACGCGCGATGTCGGTGGTGTCGGCTCGGGCCAGCAGGACGCGGAAGTCGTCGCCCTTGTCCGGCGCGGCACCGCCGACCTGCCGCTCCAGTTCCTCGCCCATGCGTGCGCCGAGCACCTGCATGTCCAGCGATTCGAGCATCGACTGCTGGAAATCCACGACCTTCTTCAGTTCGCCGCTGCGCTGCTCGGCCACCCGCCGCTGCTCGCGCGCCTGCATCAGCCCGTGCAGCGACAGCGCGAGCCCTCCGACGAGCGCCGCCAGCGCGACCGCGGCCGCCGCCAGCCCCGCGCGATGCCGGCGCGCGAACTTGCGCCACGCGTAGCGACGCGATGCGGGCACGGCGAGCACCGTCCGGCCGTCGAGGAAGCGGCGCAGGTCGTCGGCCAGCGCCGCGGCCGAAGGGTAGCGGTCGGCGCGGTCGTGCTGCATGGCCTTCACCACCACCCAGTCCAATTCGCCGCGCAGCACGCGCCGCATCGCCGCCAGCGGCTGGCCTTGCCGGCCCGCGACGCGGTCCGCTTCGCCCGGCGGCAGGGTGTCGAGCTGTTCGGACGGACGACGCAGGGTGCGGCTGTCGGCGGTGACGGTTTCGCCGGCAAGCTTCGGCCGCTGCCCGGTCAGCAGTTCGCACAGGACGACGCCCAGCGAATACACGTCGCTGCGCGTGTCGACCAGCGACTGGTCGCCGGCGGCCTGCTCCGGGCTCATGTAGTCCGGCGTGCCCGCGACCTCTTGCGTCCCCGCAAGGGTCGACGCGGTGGCGATGCCGAAGTCGATGATCTTCGGGTGCGCGCGGCCGTCCACCTCCTCGACCAGCAGGTTCCCGGGCTTGAGGTCGCGATGGATCACGCCCTTCTGGTGCGCGTGCTGCACGCCTTCGCAGGCCTGGACGAACAGTTCGATGCGGCGCGCGAGCGGCAGTGCGTTCTCCTCGCAGTAGCGGGTGATCGTGTGCCCGTCGATGAATTCCATCGCGAAGAACGGGTGCCCGTCCGCCGTGGTGTCGGCGTCGTAGATCTGCGCGATCGCCGGATGCCGCATCTGCGCCAGCACCTGGCGCTCGATCTCGAAATGCGCCTTGCGCCGCGCATCCAGCGTCCGCGCGCGCAGCAGCTTGAGCGCGACCGTGCGCCGTACCGGTTCGAGCTGCTCGGCGCGATACACCTCGCCCATGCCGCCGCGGCCGAGCAGCGACTCGACGCGGTAGCGGCCCAGTCGCATGCCGGCGGGCAAGGCGACGCCGTCCGAACGCGATGCGCCTGGCGAGCGCGTGGACAGCAGCTCGGTGCTGTCCGGATCCTGGTGGTCGATCGGCATCGTCATGGCGCCCCCTGTCGGCCACGTCGCACCGGCCATCCTAGCGGAAACGGCTCGCCGCTTCGGTGACCGGGTACACTCGTCGCCCACCATGTCCACGCCCGACGATCCAGCCGGCATCACCCAGCGCACGCTGCTCAGCGGCGGGCCGCTGCGCCCCGGTCCGCGCTCGGCCTGCGTGGTGGTGATCCACGGCGAAGGCCTCGGGCGCCGCGCCGACATCGGCGCCGCGCCGGTGCTGGTCGGCCGCTCGCAGGAGTCCGACCTGGTCATCGCCCACAAGAGCGTCTCGCGCGAACACTGCCGCATCTGGCTCGACGGCGACACCTACCGCATCCGCGACCTCGGCGCGACCAACCGCACGCGGCTCAACGACGCGCCGATCGAGGACGCGACGCTGGTTGACGGCGACCACGTCGTGGTCGGGGAAAGCATCCTCAAGTTCATCGGCCACACCAGCGTCGAGGCGCGCTACCACGAGGAGATCTACCAGCTCGCCACGCACGACGCGCTGACCGAGCTGTACAACCGCCGCCATTTCATGGAGATGCTGGACAAGGAAATCGCGCGCGCCCTGCGCCACCGGCGCAGCCTCGCCCTGTGCATCGTCGACGTCGACCTGTTCAAGCCGGTCAACGACACCTTCGGCCACATCGCCGGCGACGAGGTGCTGCGCCTGATCGCGGCGATCGTCCGGGAGCACGTGCGCGGCGACGACATCGCCTCGCGCATCGGCGGCGAGGAATTCGCGGTGCTGCTGCCCGAATGCGATGCCGGGGCGGCGAAGTCCTTCGCCGAGCGCCTGCGCGCCGCGATCGCGAACACCGCTTTCGCGCCGGGCGGATCGCCGCGGCGGATCACGGTCAGCGTCGGCGTCGCCTCGCTCGCCGTTCCCGAAGGCAACCGCTCCGCGCTGCTGGCCGCCGCCGACGCCGCGCTGTACCGCGCCAAGCACGAGGGCCGCGACCGGGTCTGCGTCGCGCCCTGAAAGAGCCGCCGTCGCCTGCGAACGGCACGCCATCATTCCCCGCGAAATCCCCGCGAAGGGTAAAGACGCGAAGGGTAAAGAACCGTCATCCCCGCGAAGGCGGGGACCCAGCGTCTTTTGCGTCACCGTCAAAGGATCCCCGCCTTCGCGGGCAGCGCCCTGCCGCGGCACGAATCGCCGCCCACGGCAGGCCATCCCTTTTGCTTCGACCTCAAAGACGCTGGGTCCCCGCCTTCGCGGGGATGACGGAAAGATGCGTCGATCCCGGCTTCCCGATTGCGGAGAGGTCCTTCGACGCGCCGGCAACGTGAAAGCCGCCGGCCTTGCCGGGGCCCCTACCCCGCCTGCCGCGCCTCATCCCGCATCACCAGCAGCCACGCGCCCACCGTCCAGATCGACGCCGCCGCCCAGCCGGCGAGGATGTCGGACGGGTAATGCACGCCCAGGTACACCCGCGACAGCCCCACCATCGGCACGAACACCGCCATCGCCGCGACCACCCACCAGCGCGCACGCGTCGGCCAGGCCAGCAGCACCAGCACCAGGGCCAGGGTCATCGAACCCATCGCATGGCCGCTGGGAAAGCTGTAGGTGGTCTCGGGCGCGATCGATTCCCACAGGCCCGGCCGCTCGCGCGCGAACAGCTGCTTGGTGGCGATGTTCAACAGCCCGGACCCGCCGGTCGCCACCGCCGCGAACAGGCCCTCGCGCCAGCGCCGCAGCGCCAGCGCGGCCAGCACCACGCCGACGTCGACCGGCACCACGCCCCGCGCGTAGCCGATCTGCGAGAAGAACAGGAACACGCGATCGAAACCCTCGCCCGCCATCGCGCGCGCGAACAGCAGGATCGGCTCGTCGAACGGGATCGCCTCGGCCTCGTGCACTTCGTCGGCCAGCTCCATGAACGCCCACATCGGCAGCAGCACGCCGATGAACAGCAGGACCAACTGCCAGCCGTGCCGGTGCGCCAGGCTGCCGCAGGCATCGACGGCGTCGCGCCGCCAGCCGGCCTCAGGCATCCGCGCCGCGGCCGTAGGTGCGATGCACGTAGTCGTCGACCAGGGCCACGAACTCGTGGGCGATGTTCTCGCCGCGCAGGGTCACCGCCTTCTCGCCGTCGATGAACACCGGCGCCGACGGCGCCTCGCCGGTGCCAGGCAGCGAGATGCCGATGTTGGCATGGCGCGATTCGCCTGGCCCGTTGACCACGCAGCCCATCACCGCCAGGGTCATGTTCTCCGCGCCCGGGTGCGTGATCTTCCATTCCGGCATCCGCTCGCGCACATGCTCCTGCACCACCTTCGCCAGCTCCTGGAAGAATTCGGACGTGGTGCGGCCGCAGCCCGGGCAGGCGGTGACCATCGGCGTGAACGCGCGCAGGCCCATGGTCTGCAGCAGTTCCTGCGCGACCACGACTTCCTTGGTGCGCGGCGCGCCCGGGTCGGGCGTGAGCGAGATGCGGATGGTGTCGCCGATGCCTTCCTGCAGCAGCACGCCGAGCGCGGCGCAGGAGGCGACGATGCCCTTGCTGCCGATGCCGGCCTCGGTCAGGCCCAGGTGCAGGGCGAAATCGCTGCGCCGCGACAGGTCGCGATACACGGCGACCAGCTCCTGCACGCCGCTGACCTTGGCACTGAGCACGATGCGGTCGCGGCCGAGGCCGAGTTCGACCGCACGCTCGGCCGAATCGATCGCGGAGCGGATCAGCGCCTCGCGCAGCACGCGGCCGGCGTCCCAGGGTTCGGCGCGCTGCGCGTTCTCGTCCATCAGCGCGGTGGCCAGCGCCTGGTCGAGCGATCCCCAGTTGGCGCCGATGCGCACCGGCTTGTCGTAGCGGATCGCGAACTCGATCAGCTGCGCGAACTGCGTGTCCCTTTTCTTGCCGAAGCCGACGTTGCCGGGGTTTATGCGGTACTTGGCCAGCGCCTGCGCGCAGGCCGGCTCGCGCTCCAGCAGCTGGTGGCCGTTGTAGTGGAAGTCGCCGATGATCGGCACCTCGATGCCCTGCATCGCGAGGCGCTCGACGATGCGCGGCACCGCGGCAGCGGATTCGGGGTTGTTGACCGTGATCCGCACCAGCTCCGAACCGGCGCGCCACAGCTCGCCCACCTGCTTCGCAGTGGACGCGATGTCCGCGGTATCGGTGTTGGTCATCGACTGCACCACCACCGGCGCATCGCCGCCGACCGCGACGCCGCCGATGCGCACCTGGCGCGTGGACCGGCGCGCCAGCGGGCCGAACGCGGGCGCCTCCGGATCGATGTGGCAGGGCGGCAACGGCTGCGGCTGGGCGGACATGTAGGCATTTTACCCGCGAACCGGTGGTGCCCGCCCGCGGGGCCGTGTTCCCGCTGAACGGACTGCAACGGTCCGTTTCGATCGCGCGTGCCCGAAGTCCCCGCGCCATCGCCAGAATGGACATCCTTCGTTCCCGACCTGGTCTTCCCCGTCCTGGTCGTCATCCCGGCGAAAGCCGGGATCCATTTTGATTCGCGGCCCAACCGCAGCAGCAACAGCCAAATGGATCCCGGCTTTCGCCGGGATGACGACTTCGGAGGCATCGCGCCTGCCGCCGGAACCCGCTGCCCACCACAATCGAGGCGCCCCAGATGCCCGCCGCCACTGCCGAGATCGAAACCCCCGAAGCCAGCCGCCTGATCAAGCGCCTGTGCACCCACTGGGCGCACAAGCTGGCGGTGACCTTCGACGACACCAGCGCGACCGTCCCGTTCGACGCGACCACCACGGCCTGGCTGCATGCCGACGATTGCCAGCTGCACGTGCGGGTCGAAGCCGCCGACGCGACGACCGTCGAACGCTTCCAGGGCGTGGTCGAGAGCCACCTGCAGCGCATGGCGCGGGCGGGCGAACTCGTCGTCCACTGGCGCGATGCCGCGACCGGCAAGACGGCGTGATGGGCCGGTGACGCCGCGACCGCTATCCTGCCCGCCATGACCGATGCAGTCACCGGCGAAATCCTGACGCCCAGCCAGCTGAACACGCTGGCCCGCAGCCTGCTGGAGGACACGTTCCCGCTGGTGTTCGTCGAGGGCGAGCTCGGCAACGTCTCGCGGCCCGCTTCGGGACACCTGTATTTCACGCTCAAGGACGCGCGCGCGCAGGTGCGCTGCGCGCTGTTCAAGCCCAAGAGCCAGTGGCTGCCGTTCCAGCCGCGCGAAGGCATGAAGGTGCTCGCCCGCGGACGCCTGACGCTGTACGAGGCGCGCGGCGACTACCAGCTCATCCTCGACTCGCTGGAGGAAGCCGGCGAAGGCGCATTGCGCCGCGCCTTCGAGCAGCTCAAGGCCAAGCTGCAGGCCGAGGGCGTGTTCGATGCCGCGCGCAAGCGCGCCCTGCCCGCCTACGTGCGCCGGCTCTGCGTGATCACCTCGCCCTCCGGCGCGGCGGTGCGCGACGTGCTGAGCGTGCTCGCGCGCCGCTTCCCGCTGGTCGAAGTGGAGATCCTGCCGGTGCCGGTGCAGGGCGACGCGGCCGCTGCACAGATCACGGCGATGCTCCGGCGTGCCGCGGACAGCGGACGCTACGACGCAGTCCTGCTGGCGCGCGGCGGCGGCTCCCTCGAGGACCTGTGGGCCTTCAACGACGAAACGCTGGCGCGGACGATCGCGGCCTCGCCGGTGCCGGTCGTGTCGGCGATCGGCCACGAGACCGACTTCAGCCTGTCCGACTTCGCCGCCGACCTGCGCGCGCCGACGCCGTCGGCCGCGGCGGAACTGCTGGTGCCCGACCGCCGCGACCTGGCGACGCGCAGCCTGGGCCTGCAGCGCCGTCTGTCCGCGCTGCAGATGAACCACCTTCGCCAGCTCGCGCAGCGCAGCGACCGCGCCGCGCTGCGCCTCAACGCGCTGCGCCCGCAGGCGCGGCTGCAGGCCCACGCGCAGCGTCGCGACGAAGCGCTGCGGCGCCTGCAGTCGGCCTGGCAGCAGCGCCTCCAGCGACATGCGGCCACCCTGCGCCACGCGCGCGCCGTGCTCCAGGCCACCCGCCCGCAGCGCCGCCTGCAGGCACTGCATGAACGCCTCGGCGCCCTGCGCCCACGCCCGCAGGCGGCGATCGCGCGCCGGCTGCAGCGCGACGCCCTGCACCTGCGCGGGCTCGCGCGTTCGCTGGAAGCGGTCAGCCCGCTGGCGACGATCGGGCGCGGCTACAGCATCCTGCAGCGCGACGACGGGCGCGTCGTGCGCAGCACGCGCGATGTCGCCACGGGCGACCCGGTGTCGGCGCGTCTGGTCGATGGCCGGCTGCAGCTGCGGGTGGAGACGATCGATGACGCGACGAAGCGACGCGCGGAAGACTGAATCCGCGCGCGGAACGGCGCCCTCTTGCGCCGCATGGGAGATGGATCCGCGATGACCAAGGCCTCCGATCTGTTCATCCAGGCGCTGGAAGCCGAAGGCGTCGACCACGTGTTCGGCATTCCCGGCGAGGAAACCCTCGACCTGCTGGAGTCGCTGCGCACCTCGCGCATCCGCCTCGTGCTGACGCGGCACGAGCAGGCCGCCGGCTTCATGGCCGCGACCTGGGGCCGGCTCACCGGCCGCACCGGCGTCTGCCTCTCCACCCTCGGCCCGGGTGCGACCAACCTCGTCACCGCCGCGGCCTACGCCCAGCTCGGCGCGATGCCGATGCTGATGATCACCGGGCAGAAACCGGTCCGCAGCAGCCGCCAGGGGCATTTCCAGATCGTCGACGTGGTCGACATGATGCGGCCGCTGACTAAGTACACCCGCCAGCTGGTGTCGGCCGACGGCATCCCCGCGCAGGTGCGCGAAGCGATCCGCCGTTCGCAGGAGGAGCGGCCCGGCGCCACCCACCTGGAGCTGCCGCAGGACATCGCCGGCGACGACACCGAAGCCATCGTGCTGCCGCCCACCTATTCGCGCCGCCCGCTCGCGGAGCCCAAGGCGGTCGCCGCCGCGGCCGACGCGATCCGCGCCGCACGCCACCCGCTGCTGATGATCGGCGCCGGCGCCAACCGCAAGACCACGTCGAAGATGCTGCGCGCCTTCGTCGACAGGCTGGGCATCCCGTTCTTCAGCACGCAGATGGGCAAGGGCGTGCTGGACGAATCGGGACCGCTGTGGCTCGGCACCGCGGCGCTGTCGGACGGTGATTTCGTGCACCGTGCGATCGACGCCGCCGACTGCATCGTCAACATCGGCCACGACGTGATCGAGAAGCCGCCGTTCTCGATGCACCGCGGCCGGCGCACGGTGATCCACGTCAACTACTCGCCGGCGGTGGTGGACCAGGTGTACTTCCCGCAGATCGAGGTGGTCGGCGACATCGCCAACTCGGTCTGGCAGCTGGCCGACCTGCTGGAACCGCAGCCGCACTGGGACTTCGCCTTCTTCGACCGCGTGCGCGAGGCGCTGTGCGCGAACGTGCGCGAACTCGGCGACGACACCCGCTTCCCGATGGCGATCCCGCGGCTGGTGGCGGAACTGTCGCGGGCGCTGTCGCCGCAGGACATCGCCTGCCTCGACAACGGCCTGTTCAAGCTCTGGTTCGCGCGCCACGCCCGCTGCCGCCTGCCCAACACGCTGCTGCTCGACAACGCGCTGGCGACGATGGGCGCCGGACTGCCCTCGGCGATCGCCGCGGCGATGGTGCATCCCGACCGCAGGATCGTCGCGGTCTGCGGCGATGGTGGCTTCATGATGAACTCGCAGGAACTCGAGACCGCGGTGCGCCTCGGGCTCGACCTCGTCGTGCTGGTGCTGCGCGACGACGCCTACGGCATGATCAAGTGGAAGCAGGCCCACGACGGCCATGCCAATTTCGGCATGGACTACGGCAACCCGGACTTCGTGCAGTACGCCGCGAGCTACGGCGCGCGCGGGCATCGCGCCGATTCGATCGACGGCTTCGCCGCGCTGCTGCGGCGGGCGCTGGACGCGCCGGGTGTCGACCTGATCGAACTTCCCGTCGACTACGGCCGCGACGACGACCTGCTCAACCGCGAGATCGGCGAACGCGCCGCGGCGGTGCGTTGACGGGTGCGCCGCACGACGATCGCCACCCTTCCCCCTTCCCGCCATTCCCCAGGAGCCAATGCATGGCACGCAGCAAGAAGAAGTCCAGCGCATCGGGCCTTGCGCGACGGTATCCCTGTTACCTCGCCAACGCGCCGATACAGCCCAACGCCGACCTCGAGGTGCTGGACAAGTACAGCGGCAAGGTCGCCACGCGCACCGCCTTCGTCGGCGCCGCCGTCGTGCGCAAGGCGATCGTCGCCGCGCACAAGGCGCGCGGGGCGATGGCCGCCTTCCCGCCCGACAAGAGGCGCGACGTGCTCGAACATTGCGTCCGCCGCTTCCGGGAACGTTTCGACGAACTCGCGCTGGCGCTGTGCATCGAGGCCGGCAAGCCGATCCGCGACGCGCGCGGCGAAGTCGAGCGCCTGATCGACACCTTCCGCATCGCCGCCGGCGAAGCGACGCGGATCGAGGGCGAGACCGTCGAGCTGCAGGTCTCCGGTCGCACGCGCGGCTACCGCGGCCTGGTCAAGCGCGTGCCGATCGGCGCGTGCAGCTTCATCACCCCGTTCAACTTCCCGCTGAACCTGGTCGCGCACAAGGTCGCGCCGGCGATCGCGGCCGGCTGCCCCTTCGTGCTCAAGCCGGCGGCGAAGACCCCGGTCGGCGCCCTGATCATCGGCGAGATCCTCGCCGAGACCGACCTGCCCAGGGGCGCGTTCTCGATCCTCGCCTGCAGCAACGAGGATGCCGCCGCGCTGACCGAGGACGAGCGCATCGCCCTGCTCAGCTTCACCGGCGGCCTCGTCGGCTGGGAGCTGAAGGCGCGCGCCGGCCGCAAGAAGGTCACGCTGGAGCTCGGCGGCAACGCCGCCTGCATCGTCGACGCCGATCCCGGCGCGCCGATCGACCACGTCGTCGACCGGCTGGTGTTCGGCGCCTACTACCAGTCCGGGCAGAGCTGCATCAGCGTGCAGCACATCCTCGTGCACCGCGACCTGTACGACCGCGTGCGCAAGAAGCTAAAGGCGCGCGTCGGCGCGCTGGTAATGGGCGACCCGCGCGACGAGAAGACCTTCATCGGCCCGGTGATCGACGAAGCGGCGGCGAAGCGCATCGAATCCTGGATCGCCGCCGCGCGCAAGGGCGGCGCCAAGCGCCTCGCCGGCGGCGAGCGCCAGGGCAACATGGTGCCGGCGACGCTGATGGAGAAGGTGCCGCGCGAGAGCGACCTCTACCGGCAGGAAGTATTCGGCCCGGTCGCCTGCCTGCAGCCGTTCGACGATTTCGAATCGGCGCTCGACACGGTCAACGCCAGCGACTTCGGCCTGCAGGCCGGCGTGTTCACCGGCAACCTCGCGCACGCGATGCGCGCCTGGGACCGGCTGGAGGTCGGCGGCGTGGTCGTCGGCGACGTGCCGAGCTTCCGCGTCGACAACATGCCCTACGGCGGCGTGAAGCAGTCGGGGCTCGGCCGCGAGGGCGTGAAGTACGCGATCGAGGACATGACCGAGCCGCGGCTGCTGGTGATCCGCGACCAGCCGGCGGCCTGACATGTGCCTGGTCGCGCTCGCATGGCGCAGGCATCCGCGCTGGCCGCTGGCGCTGATCGCCAACCGCGACGAGCTCCACTCCCGCCCCTCTGCTCCGGCGGGGTTCGATCCGGACGCGCCTTCGGTCTACGGCGGCCGCGACCTCGTGCAGGGCGGCGGCTGGCTGCAGGTGTCCACGCGCGGGCGCCTGGCCGCGGTCACCAACGTCCGCGCCGGCCTGTCGGCCGAACCGGCGGCGCGGTCGCGGGGCTGGCTGGTGCGCGATTTCGCGCGCGGCGACCTGCCCGCCGGGGACTTCACCGCATCGCTGGCGCGGACGGCCGGCGAACACGGGCGATTCAACCTGCTGGTCTGGGACGGCGATGCGCTGGCCTTCGCGGGCAACCATCCCGCGTTCGCCGCCTGCCCGATCGAACCCGGCCTGCATGCGATGTCGAACGGCGCCTTCGACGCCACCTGGCCGAAAAGCACGCTGGCGACGCGGGCGCTGGCGGCGTGGCTCCAGTCTCCGGCGGCCGACGTTGCCGACGAGGCGCTGCCGTCCGCGATCGAACCGCTGCTCGCCGCCCTGCGCGACACCACGCGCGCCGCCGACGCCGACCTGCCCGACACCGGCGTCGGGCTGGCGCTGGAGCGCGCGCTGTCGCCACCGTTCGTGCTCGACGCGCGCTACGGCACGCGCTGCAGCAGCGTGGTCCTTGCCGGGGCCGGCGGCCTGCTGTTCGCGGAACGCCGGTTCGATGCCGAAGGCAACGCCATCGACACCTCGTGCGTGCAGTTGCCGATCGCAGGCGTTGGAATGCCTGGGCGCTGACGCGCCGTCACCGTCACCGCAAAGCCGGGCATCACCAAACTGTCATCTCGAGCGCAGCGAGAGATCTGCTTTGCGGGGCGCTGGACAATGGATACCTCGCGGAGCCTGTCCCAAGCGCAGTCGAATGGCTGGGGATGACACCTGGTTGATCCGGCCCACAAATGCCCGGATCCGCAGGTCGGCCCTACGCGGCCGACGCTCGATGTTGACGGCATCGGGGCCGTAGCTCCGACCTACCCCGTTCCTGGCGTTTGCGGGCCGGATCAATAGGTCGAGATGACATCCCGATAGTCCGGACGCTATCGATTGCCAGACAGGTTCATTCCCTGGCGCGGCGCGCTGGACTCTTCCGTGCAGGGCACCGGCGCATCATTCTCCAGCAGTTGCTGCCAGCCGTTGGCGTCGCGCAGCGCAATGCTGCCGTTGATGCAGGCTTCGGGAGCGCCGTCGCGCCTGGCCGCGACGGCGCCGGGCAATACGGGGATCGCTGCGACGGGGGTATCCGCCTGGACAGGCTCCACGGGTGAGGACGTGGACGTATCCGGCAACTCCTCGGGCAATGCGACCGATGCATCCGGCACCGCCATCGCTTCCGCCGCGGGCGTGTCCCGGGAAGCCGGCACGGCCTGGCGCTCGGTATCCGCGGCCGGCGACTTCGGCGTTTCGACATCCGCGCGCCCGGCCGCGGTCGCCGCCACCTCGCCACGATCGCCATCGGCGAACACGATGTCGATCCCGCGCTGGATCAATCCCGCTGCCAGCACCCCGACGATCACCGCCAGCGTGACCGGCAGGAAGAACGACCAGGGCGCCACGTCGTCACGAATTCCGCTGCCGCGCATGATCCCGTCTCCTCCATCGGCGACTTCCGGCACAATCCCGCGCGCCGGCCGGTCGCTAGACTCGGATCCCCCGGCCGCAAGGGTACGCCATGAAGCCGATCCGTTCCGCCGTCGCGACGCTGCTGCTCGCAGGCCTGCTGTCCAGCGCCTGCTCCCGCACGCAGTCCGGGCCGCCGCCGATCCCCGATGCCTTCGCCTGCCAGGGCGGCGCATGGATTCTGGAGGACGGCACGCTGCTGTCGATCACGCCCGTGACCGGCGGGCTGCGCTATCGCCTGCTCGACGGCCGCAGCGGCAACCTCGGGGTCGACGGCAAGGCGCCGACCGACGAGCTGCAGGCGCTGGAAGGCTGGCGCGACGCCGGACCGGTCGCGGCCACCGCGCGCTTCGAATCCTGCGCCGTGGGGCGGCTCCACTTCTCGCTGGCAGACGGCCCCGGCGGGACGGCGATGCGCCTGCCGCTGCAGGTCGCCGACACGCGCTTCGCAAGCGGCGGGCTGCAGCTGCGCGGTCGCCTGGTGCTGCCCGTCGGCGCGTCCGGTCCGGTCCCGCTCGCGGTCCTCGTGCATGGCTCCGAACGCTATTCAGGCGTCGACAGCTACGCGCTGCAGTACCTGCTGCCGGCGCAGGGCGTGGCGGTCTTCGTCTACGACAAGCGCGGCACCGGCGGATCCGACGGCGTCTACACGCAGGACTTCCATGTCCTCGCCGACGACGCGATCGCCGCGCTGGCCGAAGCGCGACACCTGCATCCGGCCGGCTTCACGCGCGCCGGTTTCGTCGGCACCAGCCAGGGCGGCTGGATCGCGCCGCTGGCCGCCTCGCGCAGCGACGCCGGCTACGCGATGTCGCTGTTCGGCCTGGCCGAGAACGCGCTGGCCGAGGACCGCGAGCAGGTCATGAACGACCTGCGCGCGAAGGGCCACGGCGACGAAGTGCTGGCGCAGGCGCGCGAAGTCACCGACGCGACCGCGACGCTGGTGTCGTCCGGATTCACCCGCGGCTTCGACGAACTGCGCGCGGTGCGGGACAAGTACGGCGACGCGCCGTGGTTCGCCGACATCCGCGGCGAGTTCAGCGGCCAGGTCCTGCGCATTCCGTCGTGGACGCCGGAATGGATCGTGCGCGCGATCGCCTCGCGGGAAGACGTCGGCACCAGCTGGGACTACGAGCCGATGCCGGTGCTGGAATCCCTCGCCGTGCCGCAGCTCTGGGTGGTCGCCGCAGAGGACATCGAAGCGCCGAACGTCGAAACGCTGCGGCGCATCCGCGAACTGCAGTCCAAGCGACGCCCGATCGACCTGGCGGTGTTCCCCGACACGGACCACGGCATCCTGGAGTTCGACGCCAGCGGCGGCGAACGCGTGATGCTGCGCCATGCCGACGGTTATTTCCGCCTGATCGCCGACTGGATCAGGGAGCCTGGGCTGCGCGGACCCTATGGTCGCGCGAAGCTGGAGCCTGCCGCTGCTGCGATGTCCGCCGCCGCGCCGGGGGATGCTGCCCCTGTGTCCGGCACGACCACGGACACTCCTGTGGAGTAGATACCCCCGGCGAAGCCGGGGACCGTTGCGATCGCTGGTCCCCGAAAGCATCTTTCCGCAATCGCAGGAACACCCGAAGCCCCTTCGTCGTCATCCCCGCGAAAGCGGGGATCCATTTTGGCTTCAAGCCTTAAAAGACACTGGATCCCCGCTTTCGCGGGGATGACGGCTCTTTCAATTTCAGGAAAAAATGAAGTCGACCGCGAAACCGGTCGAACCAGACCAGCCCCCTGCAGAACCGAAGGCTTCTCCCGACGCCGATGAATGGTGATGACGATGCTCACATCATTTCAGCGGCTTGCGAACAACTGCGCACCAACAGCTTGCAGTCCATCGCCCATCGTGCTGTTGCGCTTGCAGCAACAACACGCACAAAAGCAGAAGGCCCAGTCTTCCGGTTTGACCCGGTCGGCTGAGCCTTCCTTTTGTCGAAGCGATTGCTTCGGGCTTTCGCCTTCCGCTTTTTCTTCGACGTGGACAGCTTATCGCAGTCGCTGTTATCTGACTGTAAAAATTCGCGACCGTTCGTCGGCCGGGCGATGCTGCATCGCACTCACGCCGGCCACGGCCACCAGCCGCGGCCCGTATGCGCATAGCGGTCTGCCGCGCGCTCGAAGCGGTTGCGCACGCTGACGCCGCCGCACAGCAGGTACAGCGGCAGGAACAGCGGGCCGAGCACCATGTACTGGTAGACGTGCGCACGCTCGTGGTCGCCGAGCAGGATCTCCGGTTCCTCGCACAGGCCGGCGCGATGGGCGTAGGTCACGCAGTTCGAATCGAGCGTGTCGCCTGTGTGCAGGATCACGTTGCCCAGCGTCAGCGCCCCGCCCGGTCCCCAGGGCCAGCGATGGAACACGATCGCGCACTCGCGCCGGTTCAGGTGCGCGTGCGCGCCGAAGGCAAGCCCCGCCGCGCCCGCAAGCAGGCCGAGCGCCGAATTCGGCAGCGTCCACAGGATTCCGAGCAGCATCGCCGCCACGCGCAGCGGGCTCGATCCACGCGCGGGCACCGCGGCCTCGATCAATCGTTGCCTTCCGGGACCAGCAGCCACAGCACCAGGTAGACCAGGATGCCGGGAAACGCCGCCGACAGCACCGAGACCACTACGTACAGGATCCGCAGCAGCGTCGGACTCCATCCGAAGCGGTGCGCGATGCCGCCGACGACGCCGGCAAGCACGCGGTCGTGGATCGAACGGGTCAACCCGGATGGCTTGGCGGCTGTCTGGCTCATGGCGGCGATCCGCATAGGTGCGGCCGCAGTCTAGCGCGGTGATTGTGAAGAATTCGCTTGGCGCAGGCGTCGCAGTTCGCGCCCGAACCAGTCCGCCGACGCGCCCTCGTAGCCGTCGGCGCAGCGCACGCGGTAGGTCCGTCCGCTGACGCTGCTGCGGCTGGCCGCGCGTTCGATGAACTGTTCGGCGGTGCCCGACAGGCCGCGCTTGCGCGCCCGGTCCAGCTTCCGCTGCAGGTGCGCCCGCGCCTCGCCCACCGAATGCCAGCGCCCGTTGCGCTGGAACTCGCAGTCCGACGCGCCCAGCGCCTCGACGAGTCCGGCGATCTCGCGTTCCGCGCCATCGTTGCCGCCGGGCTCGGCCGCAATGCCGGATACCGCGACGACGATGCCCGCGAACCCGAGCACCGCGAACGCGATCCGGTGGCCAATCGCCGCCATCCTCGCGCCCGGTTCCGTTCAGCCCGCCCGCGCCGCCAGCCAGTCGTGGATCGCGGTCGGCACTTCCTTCTGCGCGCGGCCGGACACGTAGATGCCGATGTGCCCGCCCCGGAACGACAACTCGGAATAGTCGTCGCTGCCGACGACGCCCTTGAGCGCGCGCGACGCGTCCGGCGGCACCAGGTGGTCCTGCTCGGCGTAGATGTTCAGCACCGGCATGTCGACGAAGCCGAGTTCCACCTCGCGCCCACCGATGTCGATGCCGCCGTTGATGAAGCCATTGCCCTGGTAGAACTGCTTGATGAACTGGCGGAAGGCCTCGCCGGCCTGGTCGGGCGAGTCGAAGATCCACTTCTCCATGCGCAGGAAGTCCTCCAGCGCCTTGCGGTCGTCGAGGATGTCGACCAGGCCCACGTACTTCTGCACGAACAGCCGCCACGGCTTCAGCGTCAGGTAGCACATGTTCATCATGTCCGCCGGCACGTTGCCCAGCGTGTCGACGAACAGGTCCACGTCCATCTCGCGGGTCCAGTTCGACAGCATGTTGTCGTCGGTGTGGAAGTCGACCGGCGTGACCATCGTGATGAGGTTGCGGACCTTGCCCGGGTTCAGCGCCGCGTAGCACAGCGAGAACGCGCCGCCCTGGCAGATGCCGAGCAGGTTGATCGATTCGAGCCCGTGCGCGCGGCGCAGGTGGTCCACCGCGCCGCCGAGGAAGCGCTCGATGTAGTCCTCCAGCGTCAGGAAGCGGTCGGAGCGGTCCGGGTAGCCCCAGTCGATGATGTAGACGTCCTCTCCCCGCTCCAGCAATCCCTTCACGATCGAGCGGTCGGCCTGCAGGTCGACCATGTACGGCCGGTTGACCAGCGCGTAGCTGATCAGCAGCGGCACCTTCGCCGTCGGCGCGCGCTCGCCGCGGAAGCGGTACAGCACCACTTTGCCGTCGCGCCAGATCTCCTCCTTCGCGGTCGCGCCGTAGTCGTAGTCGCCGACCTCGCGCAGCGTCTGCAGGCCCGCGCCCAGCTTCTGCTGGAAGCGCATCGCCTCCTCGGCCGTGCGTTCGATGGAGATGTTCAGCGGCCCGGCCATGTCAGCGTCCTCCCTTCTTCGCCTGCGCCGCATCGTCCGGCGGCAGGGGCTCGATCGGCATCGGGATCGCACTCGAGAAACCGTTGGTGGGGGCGCGACGGCTGGCGATGCTCGGCTTGGCCGCGATCTTGCGCGCCGCGCGCTTCGCCACCGGCTTCGCCGCGGCCGGCTTCTTCGATGGCCTGGACCGAGGCTTCCCGGCGGCGGCTGTCTTGCGGACCGTTTCGGCGCGTGCCGGCGTCGAGGCCTCGGGCGGCTTGCCCGCCGATGCGCGCGGCGCCGCTGCCTCCGCGGCATCGCGCATGCGGCGCAGGGCGCGCTCGAGTTCCACGATCTTGCGGTGCGCGGCGTCGACCTCGGTGCGCGTGGGCATGCCGAACAGCGCGCTCGCCTGCTCCACCTCGCGCTGCACGCCCGAGCGCAGCCGCATCTGGGCGTCGACCAGCCTGCCGTAGACCTCGCGGAACTCCTTCGACAGCGCGATTTCCGCGTAGGCCTCTTCCGCCGCGTCGATCCACAGGTCGAACAGCGCGCGCGGCGATTCGATCTGGCGGCCCGGCTCCTCGTGTTCGACCAGCTTGTCCTCGAAGATCTCGAACGCCGACTGCGAGGCCTTCATCATCAGCGCGCCGTAGGCGCTGTTGCACTCCTGGTACTCCACCTGCGCCTGCGCCAGCGCCTGCAGCCGCTCCTGGTGCTCGCGGCCGACGCCGAAGGCGGGCAGCTTCAGCCAGGACATGCCCTCGCCGCGCATCGCGTCGAGCCAGGGCGACGCGTCCTCGACCCACTGGTCGAGCCCGTGCAGGCCGTGGCCCCGCATCGAGCGGAACATCTCCGGGAACGGATTCATGCCGGCCGCGCCCAGCGCCTGCTTCCAGGCGGCGGCGACGTCGCGGGCGCTGTTGTCGCGCCCCGAGAACTGCGCGGCCACCTGCTGCATGCGCCCGTACCAGTCGCGCGACTGCACGTTGAACCGCTCCAGCGCCTCGTTCACGCCCTCGCGGCCGCCGTGCGCATAGCGCGTCCACCAGTCGATGGCATCCTGCCAGGCGTGCATGCCCGGCTGCCCGCCTCCCGGCGCCGCGCCGCGCATCGCATCGCCCCAGGCGCCCCAGTACTGCCGGGCGAGCCGCTCGAAATCCGCCACCGATCCGTTTGCCATGCCAGTCTCCGCGTTGCGCCACGATCATAGCAACCGCAGGCGTCGATCCAGTGGCGGATCGATGCGACAGGATGTCCAATCCGCGCCATGGTCTCCATGGGCCGGGGTGGACGTAGTGAACCCCGGCGAGCCGACCTGCACGCGTCGGGGCTCGCAGGCCCACCCCCAACCCAATGCCGCTCGCACGGCCCGGCGGCTTCAGAGTTTCGGAATGCGGATGGTCTTGCTGATCATCAGCGAGCCCGACAGCGCGTATACCAACACCAGCGGATGCAGCTGCCACGGACCGAGTTGCCACTGGCCGAACCAGATCGCATCGCCGATGGCGCCCTGCCACGCGGCCACGGCCAGCAGCACGACGATCAGCAGGCTGGTCGGGATCGGCGTCCCCTCGAAGTACTTCACCTTGTCGCCGCCGTCGGCCAGGGTCTCGGCGGTGACGTTGTAGCGCGCCAGCCGGCTGACGCCACAGCCGACGAAGTAGCTCAGCACGATCCAGTCCCAGCCGCCCTGCAGCCCGCAGGCGTAGCCGAGCGCGGCCGGGGCGAGGCCGAACGAGATCACGTCGGCGAGCGAATCGAGCTCGCGGCCGAGGGTCGAGGCGACCTTGCGCCAGCGCGCGATGCGTCCGTCGAGCGCGTCGAACACGAAGGCCAGCGGGATCAGCGCCATGCCGACCAGCAGGTCGCGGACGATGCCGTCCTGCAAGAAGCGCATCGCGGCGAACACCGCGCCGGTGCCGCAGAAGGCGTTGGCCAGCGTGAACCAGTCGGCCAGCTGGAAATCGCGCAGCATCGAGAAATGGCGGGGTCTGGACATGGCGATCTCGCGGAAACCGGCCCCCAGAGTGCCAAATCCCGTCCCGCTCGTGTAGAAGCGCCTTCAGGGAACTTCCAAAAACTGTCATTTCGAGCGTAGCGAGAAATCCAAGCGCTTGAAAAGCAAGATTTCTCACTGCGTCCGAAATGACAAATCCGGGATTCTTAGAGGTTCCCTTCAGGCGCGAGGCTTTTGATTCGGGACCGGGGATTCGGGAGGGAAAGCATCGCGCCTGAAGGCGCTCCTGCAGGACGTTCTCCCCCTTGCGGGGAACGAACCGATCGCCCCCCTGCGGCGACGACTTCAGGGGATTGCGAGGTGGGCCGGGGTCAGCGGCGCGGCGGGGCCGCGCGGCGTGGTCGCGATGACGGCGTCCACCGGCAGCGCGCCGGCGCCGTCCAGGTGCGCCGACACGCGATCCAGCGCCTCGTAGACGTACGGCAGCAGCGGCACGTAGCGCGCGGCATAGTCCGGCAGGCCGAGGAAGCCGTCGAAATGCTGGGCGTTGCGCACCTGCCAGTAGCGCACGTCGCGCCCGGCCGCCCGTGCCGCGGCCACGTAGGGCGCGCTGCTGAAGGCCATCGGCACGAGGCCGTCGTCCGTTCCGTGCACCACCACCACCGGCAGGCCGGCGCGCGGCGGCGCGGCGCGGGTGGCGGCGATGCCGGCCTGCACGCGCTTCGCGTCCTCGCCGTCGCCGTCGTTGAGCGCACGCAGGCAGCGCAGGCCCGGCAGCGTGGCGTCCGGCAAGGCCACCGGCGTCCCGAGCATGCCCACGCCCGCGCCCGGCGGGATGCCGCTGGCATCGCTCCACCATGCCGCCTGTTCCGCCGGCGTCGCCGCGCGCGCCGAAAAATCCGCGTTCTGCGCGGAGAACGCGAAATCGCAGGGATGCTCGCCAACTCCGTAGCGGCCATAGGCCGAGGCATAGGTGACGGCCACCGCGCGCCACAGGTCGAAGCCGGTGGAGAGCACGCCGGCGCGAATCGCGCCTTCGCTCCAGCCATTGGCGAGCATGCGCTCGTAGGCCGACTTCGCCTGCGCCGCCGGGTCGTTGCCTTCGATCAGCCCGGCGGCCTGCAGCGATCCGCAGCGCAGCGTCCACGGCACTTCGACCTGCGCCCGCAGCGGCGGCTGCGGCAGGTCCTGCAGGTGCAGCTGCGCGCAGGGCATCAGCAGCGCCGCCTCGGTGGTGTAGTCGTAAAGTGAGCGGCCGCCGTGGCCATCGACGAACACGTTCGGCTCGCCCGCCACCACCGCGTCCAGCCAGTCGCCGTCGAGTTCGGCCGCGCGCAGCACCGCGCCGCCGCCGTTGGAAATGCCGACCGCGATGATGCGAGTGTTGTCGAAGGTGAACGGTGCCGCGTCCGGCAGGGCTTCGCCCAGCGCCTGCAGCGCGAACTCGGCGGCCTGCTTCACGTGACGGCCCCAGTCGGCCTCGGGGTTGTCCTTCGAATGCGCGTGCTTGAAGGCCACGCCGGAAGCGTTGACGGGTGCATCGGGAACGAAGGCCAGGTCACCGGCATCGAGCGCGCCTCGCGTGCCGTCGGCGCGCACGCCGGCCTGGGTGTCGAGATCGAAGTAGTCGGTGCCTGCGCCCTTGTCGGTATAGGCCACGGCGCAGCCCCTGGGCAGGCCCCAGGCGCCGGCCACGGCGATCGAGCCGTAGATGCCGCGCGAACCCGAGGATGCGGTGACCACCACGCAGCGCTTGCCGAGATCGAACGCATCCGGCAGCTGCAGCATCACGCGGTGCGGAGAGGTCGCGCCGGGTACTTTCGCGTAGGCATGGAACTCGCGGCCGGGGACCGCGGCGAGGCTGCCGAACAGTTCGCCGTAGCCGCCGCCCGGCGCCAGGTCGGCGATGCCGCGCCAGTTGCTCCAGAGCGCGCGCCGGCGCAGTTCCGCCGTGGTGGGCTGCGCCGGATCGGCGAACGCCGGCGGCGCCATCGCGCGCAGTCCGTCCAGGCCGAGGCCGCCGGTCAGCAGGTCGTCCTGGTCGCGATGTTCACTGCTGCGCTGTGCGCTGAACACGGTCGCCTCCGCCGATTTCGTGCGCGGCCCGCCCGCGCAGGCCACGAGTCCGGCCGCAAGCGCGGCCACGCACAGTTTTCCGATCATGGATGAGGTCGTCATGCCGGCACGGTAGCAGCCGCGACCGCGGGCTTCATCGTGCTTTGGTACCACGCGGGCGGGGAACGCGCCTGCTACCGTTCCCGGCGACTCCGCTTCCCGCTCCAGCCATGAACGACCGCTTCCTCGAAGGCCGCACCGCGCTGGTGACCGGCAGCACCTCCGGCATCGGCCTCGCCATCGCCCGCACGCTGGCCGCGCACGGCGCGCGCGTGGCCGTCAACGGCCTCGGCACGCCGGGGCAGGTCGACAATGCCGTCGCCTCGGTCCGCGACGCCGGCGCGCCCGACGCCCGCCACTTCGCCGCCGACCTGCGCGAGCCGGCGCAGGTCGAGGCGATGATGGCCGATGTCGCGGCGTGGTCCCCCGTCGACGTGCTGGTCAACAACGCCGGCATCCAGCACGCGGCGCCGCTGGCCGAGATGCCGGTCGCGAAGTGGAACGACATCCTCGCCATCAACCTCAGCGCCGCCTTCCACACCATGCGCCTGGCGATGCCGGGCATGGCCGCGCGCGGCTACGGGCGCGTGGTGAACATCGCCTCGGTGCACGGCATCGTCGCGTCGAAGGACAAGGCGCCGTACGTGGCCAGCAAGTTCGGCATCGTCGGCCTGTCCAGGGTCGCCGCGCTGGAGTACGCCGCGGCCGGCAGCCGCGACAGCGGCGGCGTCACCGTCAACTGCATCTGCCCGGGCTGGGTGGAGACGCCGCTGATCGAGCCGCAGATCGAGGCGCGCCGCGGCGGCGGCGGCCGCGACGACGGCGTGCGTTCGCTGCTGTCGGAAAAGCAGCCCAGCCTGCGCATGTCGCTGCCCGAGGACATCGGTGCGATGGCCGCCTGGCTGTGCCGGCGCGAGGCGCACAACGTCACCGGCACCGCGATGCCCATCGACGGGGGCTGGACGGCACAATAGCTTCCATCCACCCGTCGTGCTCCCTTCCCCCGCAAGCGGGGGAAGGGAGCTGCAGATACCTTGTCCATATGCACATCCGCCGCGCCGACCTCGACGATCCCGCCTTCGCCGCCCTGATGGAGGAACACCGCGCGGCGATGCAGGCCACCGCGCCGCCGGAAAGCCGGCACGCGCTCGACCTGTCCGGCCTGCACCGGCCGGAAGTCCGCGTCTGGACCGTGCATGACGGCGACACCCTGCTCGGCTGCGGCGCATTGCAGCACCTCGACGCCGGCCACGCCGAGATCAAGGCGATGCGCACCTCGCGTGCGCACCTGCGCAAGGGCGTGGCCAGGGCGATGCTCGACCACCTGCTGGCGGAAGCCCGCGCCTGCAGCTACGCGCGGGTGAGCCTGGAAACCGGTTCGATGGCGTACTTCGAACCGGCACGGCGGCTGTACGCATCGACCGGCTTCCACGAATGCGGCCCGTTCGCCGATTACGTCGACGACCCCAACAGCACCTACATGACCCGCGCGCTGTAGGCTGTCGCGCATGCCCACGCTGCTGATCGCCGACGACCACCCGCTGTTCCGCGCGGCACTGCGCGGCGCGGCCGCCGAGGCGGCCGCGGACGTCGCCACCTGCGAGGCTGAATCGCTAGACGGCGTGCTGGCGCTGCTGGAAGCGCGCGCCGACATCGACCTCGTCCTGCTCGACCTGCACATGCCCGGCAACCACGGCCTCGCCGGCCTCGCCGCGATCCGCGCCCAGCATCCGGCCGTCGCCGTCGTGCTGGTGTCGGCCAACGAAGACCCGCACACCGTGCGCCGTGCCCTCGACCACGGCGCCGCCGGCTACATCCCCAAGAGCGCGGGCCTGGACGAAATGCGCGAGGCGATCCGCACCGTGCTCGCCTGCGAACAGTGGCTGCCGCCCGCGCTGCGCGGCGCGGTCACCCGCGCGCAATCCTCCCCCGCCGACGCCGACCTCGCCGCGCGCCTGGCCAGCCTCACGCCGCAGCAGTTCCGGGTGCTGACCCTGGTCGCCGAAGGCCTGCTCAACAAGCAGATCGCCGACCGCCTCGACATCCAGGAGCGCACGGTCAAGGCGCACCTGTCGGTGATCTTCGAGAAGCTCGGCGCCCGCAACCGCACCCAGGCCAGCGTGATCCTGCGCGAGCTCGAGATCGGCGATCCGAGCCGGCAGGCGGCGGACTGATCCGGTCCGGTCCCGCCGGCAACGCGTGCCGCACGTCCCGGGAGTTCACCGGAGCGTATTTCGCGGATGGAATGGCCAATCCGCGGACTCCGTCAGGTTTCCCCGGGAACCCTTTCGCGCGTCGGGACTCCCACCCCACCGGTACCAGGTGAAACCGGAGACGACGATGTCGACTTCCCCGTCCTTCATCCACCGCTGGCTGGCGATCTGCGCCCTCCTCCCGGCGCTGCTTCCCGGACCCGCGCGCGCGGAGGACGCATCGCGCCCGATCCACCAGCTGCGGGTCTACGAGATCTTCGACGACACCCGCGGCGCCTTCCACGACCGCTTCCGCGACCACGCTGCGCGGATCATGGCGAAATACGGCTTCGAGATCGTCGCGATCTGGGACAGCCGCGGCGACGATGGCCGGCCGCAGTTCGTCTACCTGCTGGAATGGCCGGACGAACGGGCGATGCGCGAGGGCTGGGAGAAGTTCATGGCCGACGAGGAGTGGGCGCGGATCAAGCGCGTCACCGCGCGCGAGCACGGCCGGTTCGTCGGCGACATCGACGAGCGGGTGCTGTCGCCGGCGGACTACTCGCCGCGGACCTCCTTCCTGCGGGACTGAGCCTGCCCCCGGATCGCCGGCGGGGACGCTCCCGCGACCACCGCCCCGCTTCGCACGGCGAACCGTGCCGGATCCGCGGCGAAGCGAGTCCATGGCGCGCCCTGCGGCGGTAGCATGTCCCGGTTGCGCCCGGATGCCACGTCGATGTCCATCGCCCTGTCCCGCCCGCTGGAACTCCCGCGCCAGCAGCTGTTCTGGCTGCTGCACCTGGGCGGCTGGACGGCCTACTTCGGGCAGGGCTACCTGGCGGCCATCGCCCACGGCAAACCCTCCGGCTACTGGGTGGTGCCGCTGACGGCCGCCACCACCGGCGCCCTGGTCACCCTGGGGCTGCGCTTCCTGCTGCGCCTGTGCTGGGGCCTGCCGCCGAAGCGGCTGCTGCTGGCGATGGTGCTGCCGATCCTGGCGAGCTCGGCGCTGATGGATTTCACCACGCGCGAGGTGCTGGTCGAGTTCTGCGACACCTGCAAGCCGACCAACCGCATGGCGTTCGTCGCCTATTCCCTCGGCTACATCTACGTGCTGCTCGCCTGGGTCGGCCTGTACTTCGGCATCAAGTACTACCGGCAGCTGCAGAACGAAACCGAGCGCACGCTGGCCGCGCGCAGCATCGCCCACCAGGCGCAGCTGAAGATGCTGCGCTACCAGCTCAACCCGCACTTCCTGTTCAACACGCTCAATGCGATCTCGACGCTGATCCTGGACCGCGACAACGGCACCGCCAACCGCATGGTCCAGGGCCTGTCGTCGTTCCTGCGGCATTCGCTGGACAACGACCCGATGCAGCGCGTCACCCTGCGCCAGGAACTGGACGCGCTGACGCTGTACCTGGACATCGAGAAGATCCGCTTCGCCGAACGCCTGCGGATCGAGACCGACATCGGCGAGGACTGCTGGCGCGCGCTGCTGCCGAGCCTGCTGCTGCAGCCGCTGGTCGAGAACGCGATCAAGTACGCGGTCGCCAAACAGGTGGCCGGCGGCCTGCTGCGGATCGAGGCGCGACGCGAAGGCGCGCAGCTGGTGCTGGCGGTCGCAGACGACGGCCCCGGCTGCAGCTGCCTCGAAGGCGACCGCCTGCCGCCCGGCAAGGGCGTGGGCCTGCGCAACACGCGCGAGCGGCTCGCCGTGCTGTACGGCGATGCCGGTTCGTTCTCGGTCCGCAACCGCGAGCCCGGCATCGAGGTCACGCTGCGGCTGCCGTACGAAACCTCGCAGGGCGCCGGGGACTGACGCCGTGGCAACGGTACCGCAGGCAGGGCCGCGCGCGCGTCGGCTGCGCGCGGTGATCGTCGACGACGAACCGCTGGCGCGGCGTGGGCTGGAGATCCGGCTGCAGGCGCATCCGGACGTGGAGATCGTCGGACAGTACGGCGATGGCGCGTCGGCGATCGCCGCGCTGCGCGCCGACCGCCCGGACCTGATGTTCCTCGACGTGCAGATGCCGGGCGTCGACGGCTTCGAGACGCTGCGCCGCATCCCCTCGAACGAGATGCCGCTGATCGTGTTCGTGACCGCGTTCGACCACTACGCGATCCGCGCCTTCGAGGCTTCCGCCGCGGACTACCTGCTCAAGCCTGTCGAGGACAGCCGCCTGGCGCAGGCGCTGGCGCGGGTGCGCGAGGCACGCGCGCAGCGCGACGCCGGCGCGCACTGCGAACACCTGCTGGAGCTGCTCGGCGAGCTGAGCGGCAAGCCGCCGCTGCGGCTCGACGAGGCGCTCCGGCCCGATGCCATCGAACAGCTTCGGCGCGACGACAAGCTCGCCGTTCGCGACGGCCAGCGCACCGTGCGCGTGGACCTGCGCAGCATCCGCTGGATCGACGCCGCGGGCGACTACATGTGCATCCACGTCGACGGCAGCGGCGGCGGCGACACCCTGATCCTGCGCGCGACCATGCGCGAGATGGAGCAGCAGCTCGACCCGGCGCGCTTCCCGCGCATCCACCGCTCGACCATCGTCAACGCCGCGCGCGTGGTCGAACTGCGCCCGCACAGCAACGGCGAGAGCTTCCTGCGGCTGGACTGCGGCCAGGAGCTGAAGCTGTCGCGCAGCCACCGGGACAAGCTTTCGATCCTGCTCTGAGCCTGCCGCGGCATCGCTTCGCCGCAGCCGGGCAACGCTTCGCCGCAATGCGCCCGACGGCATGACTTCCGGGCCATCGCCCGCGCACCGCCCGCGCGCATCGTGCGCCCCGCCGACCCGCCGCGTGGACGCCAATGAAGCTGACCGAATCCTCCCTGCGCAATCCCGCCGCCGTCGCGGTGGCCGTCGCGCTGGTCTGCGCGTTCGGCCTGCTCAGCCTGGGCAAGCTGCCGCTGCAGCTGTTCCCCGACATCGAGCGCCCGCAGATGTCGATCCAGACCGGCTGGCGCGCGGCGTCGCCGCAGGAAATGGAATCGGAGATCGTCGAGCCGATCGAGACCGTGCTGCAGGGACTGCCCGGCCTGGAGGAAATCGCCTCCAACGTCAACGCCGGCAACAGCTGGATCAACCTCACCTTCGCCGTCGGCAGCGACATGGACGCGATGCTGGTGGAGGTGCTGGCGCGGATGAACCGCCTGCCGCCGTTGCCGCGCGACGCCACGCCGCCGGTCGTGCAGGCCGGCGCGGACAACGCCAACAACTCGCTCACCTATTTCTTCGTGCAGAAGCTCCCGGGCACGTCCGGCGACATCCTCGACTACCGCCAGCTGATCGAGGACCGCGTGGTCCCGCGCATCACGTCGGTGGAAGGCGTGGCGGGCGTGGCCATCAACGGCGGCGCGCCGGAGGAGCTGACCATCACCCTCGACCTCGCGCGCGCCGCCGCGCTGGACATCCGCATCCCCGACGTCGCGGCCGTCGCGGCGCGCGCCACCGACGTCTCCGGCGGCATCGTCGAGGCCGGCCGCCGCGAGTACGTGCTGCGTTTCGCCGGACGCTATTCGCCCGAGGCGATGGGCGAGCTGATCCTGGCCTGGCGCGACGGCCGCCCGGTGCGGCTCGCCGATGTCGCCGCGGTCGAGGTGAAGCGGCCGGAGCAGCGCTTCTTCTCCTACCAGAACGGCAATCCCGCGATCGGGCTGCGCATCCTGCGCACCAACGACGCCAACGTGCTGGCGACGCTCGACGAGGTCAAGCGCGTGGTCGCCGAGCTGCGCGAGCAGGAACTCGAGCCGCTCGGCCTCGACATCGCCCAGAGCTTCGACGCCTCGGTGTTCATCAACCGCGCGATCGGGCTGCTGTCGGGCAGCCTGTTCGCGGGCGTGCTGCTGGCGGTCGGCTGCCTGTGGTGGTTCCTGCGCGACGCGCGCGCCACCGTCCTGATCGCCTGCGCCATCCCGATCTCGCTGCTGGCGACCTTCATCGTGCTCCAGCTCACCGGGCGCAGCCTCAACGTGATCTCGCTGGCGGGCCTGGCCTTCGCCGTGGGCATGGTGATGGACGCGGCGGTGGTGGTGGCCGAGAACATCGTGCGCCTGCGCGAGCACGGCATGCCCGGCGCGCGCGCGGCGCTCGAGGGCACGCGCCAGGTGGGCGGCGCACTGGTCGCGTCCACGCTGACCACGATCGCGGTGTTCCTGCCGGTGGTCTTCATGGAGGACGTGGAAGGCCAGCTGTTCGCGGACCTGGCGCTGACGATCTCCATCGCCGTCGGCATCTCGCTGCTGGTCGCGATGACCGTGCTCCCGGCCGCGGCGGGCAACTGGCTGCGCTCGCGGCCCGGCGAACGCAGCCGGCACCGCTACTGGACGGACGTCGGCGACTGGGCGCTGCGCGCCACCCGCACCCGGCGCCAGCAGCTGGCGTGGATCGGCGCGCTGGTGCTCGCGCCAGCGCTGCTGGCGGCGCTGCTGATGCCGCAGATCGACTACCTGCCGCCGGTCAAGCGCGCCGCGGTCGATGCGTTCTTCACCTTCCCGCCGGGGATGAGCCCCGAACGCGTCAACCGCGAGATCGCGCCGGTGCTGATGCAGCGCATGCGCCCGTACATGGACGGCGGGAAGCAGCCGCAGCTCAGCAACTGGTACCTCAACCTGTGGCCGGGAGGCGGCACGCTGGGCGCGCGGGTGGTCGATCCGGACGCGATCGGCGAGCTGGAACGCATCGTCCGCGACGAGATCGTGGTCGGTTTTCCGGACACGCGCGCCTTCGCCAGCGAGGGCGAACTTTTCGGCGGCTTCGGCGGCTCGGCGCGCGCGATCGCCATCCACCTCCAGCACGGCGACGGCGATGCGCTGGCGCGCGCCGCGGAAGCGGGCCGCCGCGCACTGGCCGAACGCTTCGCCGGCGCCAACGTCCAGGCCTGGCCGAACGCGGACGCCGGCACGCCGGAGCTGCGGATCAGCCCGGACGACCGCCGGCTGGCGGAGGCCGGCTGGCAGCGCAGCGACCTGGGCACGGTCGTGCGCGCGCTCGGCGACGGCCAGTGGCTGGGCGAGCATTTCGACGGCGACCGCCGGCTGCCGATCATCCTGCGCAGCGCACGCGACGCCGCCGACCCGTTCGAGGCCGCACCGCTGGCGACGCCGCGCGGCGGCGTGCTGAGCCTGGGCGAACTGGCGCAGGTCGGCACCGTCATCGCCCCCAACCAGCTGCGCCGCATCGACCGCCGCCGCACGGTCACGCTGACCGTGGATCCGCCGGCGGCGATGTCGCTGGAGGAGGCGCTGCGCATCGTCGACGGCGAGATCGTGCCCGCGCTGCGCGCCGAACTGCCCGCGGACGCCGCGGTGCGCGTGTCCGGCAGCGCCGACCGCCTGGACCAGGTGGTCCGCGGCATGGGCACCAACTTCGCCATGGCCCTGCTGGTGCTGTTCATGCTGATGGCGGCGATGTTCCGTTCGCTGCGCGACAGCCTGTTCGTCATGGCGACGCTGCCGCTGGCCGTGCTCGGCGGCGTCCTCGGCCTGCGCGTGCTCGACCTCGCGGCCGGCCAGACGCTGGACCTGCTGTCGATGATCGGTTTCATCCTGCTGATCGGCATGGTCATCAACAATGCGATCCTGCTGGTCGCGCAGGCGCGCGAAGCGCAGTCCGCCGGCGCCTCGCTGGACGAGGCGCTGCGACAGGCGCTCGACCAGCGCCTGCGCCCGATCCTGATCGCGGCGCTGACCGGCGTGCTCGGCGCGCTGCCGATGGCGATCAACCCCGGTCCCGGCGCAGTGATCTATCGCGGCCTCGCGGCCGTGTCCGTCGGCGGCGTCGCGCTCAGCCTGGTGTTCACCGTGGTGCTCGTGCCCGCGCTGATGCGCCTGGGCGGCGCCCGCGTACGCAGCCGCGCGACCGGCATCGATCCCCTCGTCCAGGCCACCGCCTGAATCCGCTCCCGGAGAACCCCATGCGTCCCCTGCAAGCCTCCCTGATCGCGACCGCCCTGGTCGGCGCCCTGATCCTCTCGCAGCTGGAATTCGATGCCGACGCCAGCGCGCCGTCCAAGCCGGAGGCGCCGCCGGCGACGGTAAGCGTCGCGCCCGCCGTCGACGCCGAGTTCCTCCCCTGGCACTGGGCGCCGGGCAGCGTCGTCAGCCGGAGCGACTCGCGCGTCTCCGGCGACGCGGCCGGGCTGGTGGTGCGGATCGCGGAAGTGGGCGACGCAGTGCGCGCCGGCCAGCCCATCGCCGTGCTCGACGACACCGCGCTGCGGCTCGAAGAACAGGAGAGCCGGGCCGTGGTCGCGCGCGTGCAGGCGCAGCTGGAACTGGCGCAGGCGCAGGAGCGCCGCTTCGCCACGCTCTCGGCGCAGCAGAGCATCGCCCGCGCGCAGTACGAGCAGCAGCGGGCCGATCGCGACGTGCTGGCGCAGGACCTCGCGCAGGCGCGCGCGCAGCTCGCGCGCACGAACCACCAGCGCGCGCGGATGGTGGTGCGCGCGCCGTTCGACGGCATCATCGCCGAACGCCTGGTGCAGCCGGGCGAATACCTGCAGCCGGGCGAAGCGGTCGCACGCCTGGTCGACACGGCCGCGCGCGAAGTCCGCACGCATGCGCCGGTGGCGCTGGCGCAACACGTCGCGCCGGGGGCCATCGTCCGCGTCCGTTCCGGCGGGGCCGAACGCGAGGCCCAGGTGACCGCGCTGGTGCCGGTGGGCGACGAGGCCTCGCGCCAGCTCGAACTGCGCGTCGCCATCGACCAGGACGTCCTTCCCGTCGGCGCCGCGGTGACCGTCGGCATGCCCGGCGCGCAAACGCGCGCGGTGGTGGCGGTGCCGCGCGATGCGCTGGTGCTGCGTCGCGAGGGCGATTTCGTGGTGCGCGTGGACGCCGCCGACCGGGCCGAACGGCTGCCGGTGCAGGCCGGCGACGAGTTCGACGGCATGGTCGAGGTGACCGGCGGCATCGCGCCGGGCGATCGCCTGGTCGTGCGCGGCGCGGAGCGCGTCGAGCCGGGACAGGCGCTGAGCATCCAGCCGCTCGCGGAACCGCTGGCCATGCGTTGACGTTCCGTCGGCTGCGCCCTGCCCGGCCGTGCGGTCAGATCCTGGACACGCTCCACGACACCATCCTGCCGTCGCGATACGGCATCACGCCGTGGAACGCGCGCAGGTCGTCGTCGAACACCAGCGGCAGGAAGCGGCGGTCGCCGTCCCACAGCGGCAGGTCGAGGATGCGGTCGACGTCGACCCACTCCAGCGTGCCTTCCGGGTTCGACGCGAATGGCTCACCGCCGTAGCGGGTGACGACGAACAGGAAACCCAGCCAGTCCTCGCCGTGCTTGCCGAAGCCCGGCCAGCTGATGGTGCCGCGCAATGTCATCGCCTCGCAGGTGATGCCGGCTTCCTCGAGGATCTCGCGGCGCATGCCGGTGACCACATCCTCGTCCGGCTCGAGCTTGCCGCCGAGGCCGTTGTACTTGCCCAGGTGGTGGTCGCCGGGGCGCGCGTTGCGGTGGATCATCAGGACCCGGCGACGGTCCGGCGACAGCACGTAGCCGAGGGTGGCGACGATGGGGGTGTAGGGCATCGGGCGGTCCACGTGCGGGAAGCGCGCATTCTAGGCGAGGGGTCGCCGCACGCGGGTCCGTGCGCATCCCTCCGCCTCGGTCTGTCATTTCGACCGAAGGGAAAAATCTGCTTGTCTTCCAGGCTTGGACAAGAAGCAGATTTCTCCCTTCGGTCGAAATGACAACGCAAAGCGGCCGGACGACGCGCGACGGAACGACTGCCGCCTAAAGCCGGCTCGCCAGCATCCGGTCCAGCACCGACTTCAGCGCCAGCGGCCGCACCGGCTTCTGCAGCAGGGACAGGTCGTGCTCCAGAACTGCGCGGCGCACGTCGCCGCTGTCGTCGGCGCTGAGGATCAGCGTCGGGCGTTCGCCGAAGCCCGCCGACAGCCGCGCATGCAGCGCGACGCCGGTGTCGCCGTCGTCCAGGTGGTAGTCGAACAGCCACAGCGCGACCGGCGCGCGCCGCAGGATCGCCTCGGCGCCGGCGCCGTCGGCCGCCGCTTCGACCTCGCAGCCCCATCCTTCCAGCAGCGCGCGCAGGGCCGACAGCGCGGCGGCATCGTTGTCGACCAGCAGCAGGCGCGTACCCGCGAGCGCAGGCTTGCCGCTGCCGGCGACGGGCCGCGGCTGCGCCGCGGCGCGCGGCAGCCGCAGCGAGAACACCGTCCCGCGCCCGGGCCGGCTGCGCAGCCCGAGCGGCGCCGACATCAGCCGCGCGATGCGGTCCGCGATCGCCAGCCCCAGGCCGAGTCCCTGCCCCGGCACGCCGTCGCCGCGCCGGAACTCCTCGAAGATCAGCGCCCGCTGCGAGGGCTCGATGCCGGGGCCGGTGTCGTGCACCTCGATGCGCAGGCCGTCGCCGTCGCGCCGCACGCCCAGCAGCACGCCGCCGCGCCGGGTGTAGCGCACCGCATTGGCCAGGAAGTTCTGCAGCACGCGCCGCAGCAGCTGCGGATCGCCGTGCGCCCAGGCCGCGCTCGACGCGTGGCGAAACGCGAGTCCCTGCTCGGTCGCCAGCGCGCGGAACTCCGAGGCCAGCGGATCGAGCACGTCGGCCAGCGGGAAATCGCGCGGCTGCGGCACCAGCCCGCCGGCCTCCAGCCGCGACATGTCGAACAAGCCGGTCAGCAGGTCGGTGGTCGAATCCAGCGCGCCGCGCACCTGCTGCAGCGCCGGCCGGCGCGCGTCGTCGAGCTGCTTGGCCAGCGAATCGGTGAACAGCTGCGCGGCGTGCAGCGGCTGCAGCAGGTCGTGGCCGACCGCGGCGAGGAAGCGGCTCTTGGCGTCGTTCGCGCGCTCGGCCTCGCGCCGCGCCTGGTCGAGGCTGTCGGTACGCTCGGCGACGCGGTGCTCCAGGGTCTCGTTGCTGCGTTTGAGCTCGGCCTCGGTATCGCGGAACGCGGTGACGTCGGTGAAGGTGGCGACGAAGCCGCCGCTGGGCATCGGGTTGCCGCGGATCTCGACCATGGTGCCGTCCGGGAACCGGCGCTCGGTCACGTAGGGCGTGCCCGCGCGCATGTGCCGCAGCCGCCTGTCCACTTCGCGATCGATGTCGACCGGACCGACCAGCCCGCCGCGCAGGTTGTGCCGCACCAGGCGTTCCACCGGCAGGCCGACGCGCAGCAGGTCCGGCGGATAGTCGAACAGTTCGGCGTAGCGCCGGTTCCAGGCGACCAGGCGCAGTTCGCTGTCGACCACGCTGATGCCCTGGCTCATGTTCTCGAGCGCGGCCTCGAGCAGGCGCTGGTTGAAGCGCAGGTCCTGCGAGGCCTCGCCGACGATCGCGGCGACGGTGTCGAGGTCCGGCCCGGCGTCGCGGCGCGCGGCGTCGAGCAGCAGGCGCGCCGAAGCGCTGCCCAGCACCGCGGCCAGTTCGCGCTCCAGCCCCAGTTCGGTCGCCGCCGGGACCGGCCCGTTCGCGGGCGCGCCGCGCAGCAGTTCGTCGACGCGCTGCGCCGGCAGGAAACGGCGGCCGGCGTTGCGCAGCGTGCGCAGGTCCGAACCCCGCGCCTCGCTGCGATGCGGCGTGCTGCGCAGCCCGGCCGCCAGCAGGGTAACCGCGGTGCCGACGAACAGGCTCACGCCGACGGCGCGGCCGAGCCGGCTCCAGCCGGTCAGTCCGAACAAGGATTCCGGCGCCAGCCACGCCTGGCTCCACGGCCCCGCCTGCAGCCACGCTTGCCCCGGCGCGAGCATCGACGGCAGCATCACCCAGGCCCAGGCGCCGAACCCCGCCAGCACGCCGAATACCGCCGCGCGCGCCGGCGTCTGCGGACGCCACACCGCGAACGCGAGCGCCGGCGCCAGCGTCGCCAGCGCCGAGAACGACACCGCGCCGACGTCGGCCAGCGCCTCGTTGCCACCCACCATCCGGCTGTAGGCCCAGCCCAGCAGCATGATCGCGACGATGCCGCCGCGCCGCAGCGCCAGCAGCGCGCCGCGATGGTCGTCGGCCTGCCCGCGCGACCACGCCCCGCGCAGCAGGCCGGGCGCGAACCAGTGGTTGCCGATCATCAGGCTCAGCGTCAGCGTGCTGACGATGACCATGCCGGTGGCCGCGCTCAGGCCGCCCAGGAACACCAGCAGCGCGATGCCGTCGTTGCCCGCGGCCAGCGGCAGCGCCAGCGCGTACATGTCGGAGGGTACGCGGTCGCCGAGCAGCGCCGCGCCGGCGCGCGCCAGCGGCAGCGCGGGAATCGCGATCAACAGCAGGTAGAGCGGGAACAGCCAGCGCGCGGTGCGGATGTCGCGGTCGTCGCGGCACTCGACCACGCCGACGTGGAACTGGTGCGGCATGATGAACATCGCCAGCGCGCCCAGCAGCACCAGCGGCATGAAGCCGCCGGCCGACGACGCCGCGACCGGCGGCTGCGCCACTGCCGGCAGGCCCTTCAGGCCGAACCAGACGAACGCGCCCAGCGCCAGCATCGCCACCAGCTTGAACAGCGACTCGAACGCGATCGCCAGCACCAGCCCCGGGTTGTGCTCGGTGGCGCTGGCGCGGCGGGTGCCGAACAGCATCGCGAACAGCGCCATCGCCAGCGCGACGTAGAACGCGCCGTCGCGCCACGGCGGCGGCGGCGCATCGCCCGCGTGCACGGCGCCGACGGTCAGCGTGGCGAAGCTCTGGGTGATCGCCTGCAGCTGCAGCGCGATGTACGGAATCAGCCCCAGCGCGGCGACCAGGGTCACCGTCGCCGCCAGCCACGGGTCCTTGCCCAGCCGCGTGGCGATCAGGTCGGCCAGCGAGGTGGCGTTGCTCTCCCGCGCCAGCCGCACCAGCCGGATCAGGAAGAACACGGCCAGGGCGTAGAACAGGATCGCGCCGACGAAGGTCGGCGGCAGGGGCCAGCCGTAGCGCGCGGCCTGGGTGACCGTGCCATAGAAGGTCCACGAGGTGCAGTGCACCGCCAGCGACAGCGCGTAGACGTGCCGCCAGTGGCGCGCCAGCACGCCGGAATGGCGCTCGGCGTAGACCGCGGTCGCGAACAGCAGCGCCAGCCACAGCGTGGCCGCCGTCACGACGACGCCGATGCTCAGCATCGCGCCCGCCCCTGCCCTTGCGCGCTCATGTCGCCGGTTGCCGCTGCGTCGTCATTTCCGTCGAGCATAGGGAACCACTGGACAACTGTCATTCGTCCTGCGGCGTCCCCGGCCTTGCCGGGGATTCACCGAGGTTCGACCACTGCTTGACCAGCCTGCGGCTGTTGTAAAGCACCTCGCAGGGGCAGGCGCCTTGCCGCGGCTGTTGGGAGCGAAAGCTGCCGGGTCAACCAAATCAGCATGGATTCGTCATCCCCGCGAAGGCGGGGACCCAGCGTCTTCAACTTGGTGAAACGCAAAGACATTGGATGACCAGCGCTTCGCGCTGTTGTAAAGCGCTTCCCGCCTTCGCGGGGATGACGAAGGTTTCTGCTCTGCAACAGCGAAGAACGCAACGGGCCGCGGATGAATCCGCGGCCCGGCTGCGGGGACGGCCGCCGGCCGCCCCGACTGGAAGCACCCGCTCAGAAATCGTAGCGGGCGGTGAGGCTGTACTGGCGCGGCGGGCCGTAGAAGCCGGTCAGGATGCCCAGCGCGGCGATGTTGTAGCCGGTCGTGCGGTATTCCTTGTCGGCCAGGTTCGTACCCTGCAGCGAGAGCGACCAGGCGTCGTTCATGCGCCAGATCACGCCGGCGTTGACCAGTCCGTAGCCTTCCTGCTTGATGTCCTCGGACAGGTCGGTGGTGGGGTAGACCTCGCTCTGGTAGGCGTAGCTGACGCGGGCCGAGAGGTTGCCGCCGCTGGCCAGGTCGGTGCGCCATTCGACGTTCACCGCGCCGGAGAATTCCGGCGCATTGGTGAACACCTGGCTGTCGGCGACGTTCTCGCCCGAGCTGATGAACTCGTCGTACTTGGCATCGAGCCACGCGAGGTTGCCGCTGATCAGCCAGTGCTCCGTCGGCAGCCACTGGTATTCCACCTCGACGCCGTTCACCGTGCCCTTGCCGGCGTTGGTGAAGTCGCCGAGGAAGGCATCGTCGACGCCGTCGCCGTCCGAATCGTATCCGGTGAACACCGACAGCTGGATGTCGTCGTACCTGTTGTGGAACGCGGCGAGGTTCAGGAACAGGCGCTGGTCCAGCAGGCCCAGCTTGGCGCCGACCTCGAAGCTGTCGACCTGCTCGTCGTCGAACGGCAGCAGCGTATGCGGCACCGCGCTGTTGGCGCGGATGTTGTAGCCGCCCGACTTGAAGCCGCGCGAGGCCAGGCCGTAGACCAGAACGTCCTGGTTCACCTGGTAGCCAAGCGAGATCTTCGGCGAGATGTTGCTGAAGTTGACGGTCTTGTCGAACGCCGCCGGGGTGGCGATCACGGTATCGAAGTCCGCGCTCGAATACGCGCGGTTCAGCACGACCGCGTGCTTGTCCTCGTCGGTGTAGCGCGCGCCGAGATCGAGCTTGAGGGCATCGGTCAGGTCGATGGTCCAGTCGGTGTAGAGGGAGAGGCTTTCGGTGTACACCGTGCCGCGGGTGTCGCCGAACGATGCATTCAGGAAGTTGTTCAGCACCTGTCCGCCGGCCTCGCCGTCGAAGGCGTAGAGGCCGACGACACCGCGCACGCGCCCACCGCCGTCGTAGTTGACCTGGAACTCGTTGCTGACCTGCTCGTCGCTGTAGAACGCGAGCACGTCGACGATGCGGTTGGGCAGCATGTCGAAGTCGATGTTGGTCTCGGTGTCGGACTCGCGCTTGGCGACCACGTACTTCAGCGACCAGTCCTCGTTCACCCGCCAGTTGACGGTCGCGGACATGCCGAGCATCGAGGTGTCGTTGACGTTGGGCATGCCGCTGCGGATGTCGTAGCGGCTGTCCAGCGGCTGCTGGCCGAAGCCGCGGTCCGGATCGATGGCGTAATCCAGCGGGTTGGGGGCGAGCATCTTGCCGCCGCGCACGCCGGACTGGTCGTCCAGCCAGTCGACCGCGAACTGGATGTCGAGGTCGTCGTTGACGTATGCGCCGAGCTGGGCGCGCGCCGCCAGGATCTCCTTGTCGCTGACCTGCTGGCCGGTGTGCAGGTTCTCGCCGTAGCCGTCGCGGTTCAGGCTGGCCACCGACACCCGGGCGCGCAGCGCTTCGCTGCCGCCGATCGGCCCGCCGATCGCGGCCTTCACGTCGAGCTGGCTGTGGTTGCCGACCGTGATCGAGGCGAAGCCGTCGGTCTGCTTCGGCAGGCCGCGCGAGATGTACTTGATCGCGCCGCCGATGGTGTTCTTGCCGTAAAGCGTGCCCTGCGGGCCGCGCAGCACCTCGATCCGCTCGACGTCGAACACGTCGAGCAGCGCACCCTGCGGGCGGGCGATGTAGACGTCGTCCAGGTAGATGCCCACGCCCGGGTCCACGCCCCACAGCGGATCGGCCTGGCCGATGCCGCGGATGTAGGCGGTGACCGTGCTGCTGGAACCGCGCGCCGCGTACACCGTCAGGTTCGGCACCTGGGCGCCGAGGTCGCCGAGGTCCTGGATGTTGAGCTTCTCCAGTGTTTCGGGCGTGAACGCCGTCACCGCCACCGGCACCTCCTGCAGCGTCTCCTCGCGCTTGCGCGCGGTGACCGTGATCGTGTCGAGGCTGGTCGTGGTGGACGGACTCGCCGGCGCCGGCGCCGGCTCCGACGCGTCCTGCGCGAGCGCGGCGGGCGCGGCCATGCCCAGGGCAATGGCCAGGCTCAGGCTGCTGTATTTCAGGTTGCTGTGCTTCATCGACGGCCCCTCCCACGGGATGCATGGCGCGTGGCCGGATGGCCACATGGCGAGGGAGGTTAAAGAGTCGTCAAACGGGGCGGCATCGTACCTTCGGACAATGGGCCGTCGCCGCCGCCGTCCGGACACTGTCCGCCGGTTTCCGGGCGCAGACGCGTCGAAGGGCTCGTGAATGGATTTCCTGATCGTCCTCGGGGCGCTGTGCTTCCTGATGTTCGTCGCCTACCGAGGCTACAGCGTGATCCTGTTCGCGCCGATCGCGGCATTGGGCGCGGTGCTGCTGACCGATGCCTCGCTGGTGGCGCCGATGTTCACCGGCCTGTTCATGGACAAGATGGTCGGCTTCCTGAAGCTGTACTTCCCGGTGTTCCTGCTGGGCGCGGTGTTCGGCAAGCTGATCGAGATTTCCGGCTTCTCCAAGTCGATCGTGGCCGCCACCATCCGCGTGGTCGGCGCACGGCGGGCGATGCTGGCGATCGTGCTGGTGTGCGCGCTGCTGACCTACGGCGGCGTGTCGCTGTTCGTGGTGGTGTTCGCGGTGTATCCGTTCGCGGCCGAGCTGTTCCGCCAGGGAAACATCCCCAAGCGCCTGATCCCCGGCACGATCGCGCTGGGCGCCTTCACCTTCACCATGGACGCCCTGCCCGGCACGCCGCAGATCCAGAACATCATCCCCTCCGCGTTCTTCGGCACCAACGCCTGGGCCGCGCCGGTGCTGGGCACGATCGGCGGCGTGTTCATCCTGGTCGTGGGCATGAGCTACCTCGAATGGCGCCGCCGCGTCGCACAGCGCGCCGGCGAAGGCTACGGCGACCCGGCGAACCTGCTCAACGAACCCGCACCCTTCGCCGGCGACCGCCTGGCGAATCCGCTGGTGTCGCTGCTGCCGCTGCTGCTGGTCGGCGTGAGCAACCTGCTGTTCACGCACTGGATCCCGAAGGCCTACGGCGCGACCCACGAGTTCGTGCCGTCGGTGGTCGGCAATGCCGCGCCGGTGGTGCAGGAAGTCCCGAAGATCGCGGCGATCTGGGCGGTCCAGGGCGCGCTGCTGGTCGGCATCGCCACGATCCTGGTGTTCGCGTGGAAGCCGGTGTTCGCGAGCTTCGCCGAGGGCACGAAGAGCGCCATCGGCGGCGCGCTGCTGGCCTCGATGAACACCGCATCGGAATACGGTTTCGGCGCGGTGATCGCGGCGCTGCCGGGCTTCCTCGTCGTCGCCAACGCCCTGGGCGCGATCCCGAACCCGCTGGTCAACGAGGCGGTGACCGTCACCGCGCTGGCCGGCATCACCGGCTCGGCCTCGGGCGGCATGAGCATCGCGCTGGCGGCGATGGCCGACACCTTCATCGCCAACGCCCAAGCCGCGGGCATCCCGATGGACGTCCTGCACCGCGTCGCCTCGATGGCCTCGGGCGGCATGGACACCCTGCCCCACAACGGCGCGGTCATCACCCTGCTGGCGGTCACCGGACTGACCCACCGCCAGTCCTACAAGGACGTCTTCGCGATCACCCTGATCAAGACCGCGGCGGTGTTCGTGATCATCGGCGTGTTCTACGCGACCGGGCTGGTCTGAGGGCGGCAGGTCCCGCGCGTCGCCCGATGCCGGTTTGTCGTCGTTCCTGCGAGAGCCCGGCCCGTCGTTTTCGCGAAGCCCTGCAGTCGTCATCCCCGCGGAGGCGGGGATCCATTTTGACCTGGGTAAAGACACTGGGTCCCCGCCTTCGCGGGGATGACGGCTGCAGGGACGGAAGACGACCGCGAGGACGGATGACGATCCTCGGGAGGACGACGCCAGAGGAAAGCGATGACACCCGCGCGACATCACCCGCGGCCAGGCTTGGGTTCCCCATACGCCACCGTGCGTATTGACCAAGGGCCGCGGACTTTGGATTGTGGTCACGGTCACACCTTCGCCCGACGCCAGCCCGATACCCTGTCCGCAGGGGACCCTCCAGGACATTGCCATGCACCCAGGCCTTTCCCAGGCGGAGCGCGCCATGCTCGACCGCGCGCAGCGCCAGCGGTACAAGCTTGCCCGCGCGCCGCGCTTCCAGCCGCTGCCCAAGGACCACCAGGTCGCCGTCGGCGGGCCGTTGCCCGAGAAGTCGGCCCAGCGGCGACTGCTGACCCTGGCCAAACCGTCGTTCGCGGTGCGGATCCTCAACAACCTCAGCTACGGCGCGATGCCGTCGTCGATCGCCGAGTTCAACGCGCTTGGCAGCAGCGACCTCGCGCGCCTGACGGCCTGGGTCGACCGACAGCTCGATCCTTCCGCGATCGACGACGGCGCAGTCGCCACCCGGCTCGCCAACGCCGGCTACAGCACGCTCGACAAGACGCTGCAGCAGCAATGGGCCGAGCACGTGCGCGCCGATGTCGAATGGGCGGTGCGCATGCGTCCGGGCTGGGAGGTGCAGCGCGAAGCGCTGGTGCGCGCGGTCTTCTCGAAACGGCAGCTGTTCGAGGTCGTGACCGCGTTCTGGCACGACCACTTCAACGTGATGGTGAGCGACTACGACTGCTGCCCGGTCTATGGCCACTACGACCGCGAGGTGATCCGGGCGAACGCGTTCGGCAACTTCCGCACCATGCTCGAGGCGGTCGCCAAGAGCACGGCGATGATGGCCTACCTCGACAACAAGTCGAACCGTCGCTCCGGCCCGAACGAGAACTTCGCGCGGGAGCTGCTGGAACTGCACACCTTCGGAGCGGAGAACTACCTGGGCTTCATGGACCCCTTCGACGTCCCGCCCTGCCCGGAGGATCCCAGCTACCCGATCGGCTACACCGACATCGACGTCTACGAGACCGCCGCCGCGTTCACCGGCTGGACGATCAACAACAACCACTGGGAGTTCACCCACGCCGACAAGGACAACGGCACCTTCTATTACCACTCCGACTGGCACGACTCCGGGCCCAAGTTCGTCCTTGGCACCTTCATCTACCCCGAGCGCCCGGCGCTGCAGGACGGCCGCGACATCCTCGACCGCATCGCCAGCCACCCGCGCGTGGCCAAGTTCATCTGCAGGAAGCTGATCCGCCGCTTCTTCACCGACGAGCCGCCGCAGGCGCTGGTCGACAGCGCCGCGGCGGTGTTCCGCCAGCACTGGCAGGCGCCCGACCAGATCAAGCGCACCCTGCGCCACATCCTGCTCTCCGACGTCGCCCAGCACAGCTGGGGCCGCAAGAACCGGCGTCCGTTCGAGGCCGTCGCCGCGGCGCTGCGCGCGCTCGGCAGCGAGTGGACCTATCGGCTCAACGAGAACCGCAGCGACGACCTCAACTGGCGCATGGGCTTCACCGGCCACCAGCCCTACGACTGGCCGGCGCCGAACGGCTATCCGGACGTCGCAACGGCCTGGTCCGGCGCCAGCAGCTATGGCATGACCTGGAAGCTGCTGAACTGGCTCACCGAGACCAACAACGTCGCCGGCAACGGCAAGCTGCTGCCGATCCTCGACATCACCCGCGCCGGCGTCCCCACCGCGCAGTGGACGGCGAACAGGCTGGTCGATTTCTGGTGCAGGCGCATCCTCGGCTACCTGCCCAAGTCCTCGCGCGTCACCGTGCTGCGCAACTTCCTGGCGCAGAACGGCACGCCCGCGACCTACGTGATCGAGGACAGCAACGTCTGGGCGCAGAACGACCTCAAGCGCCACTACAACCACGAGCGGATCCGCAGCATGGTGTCGCTGATCCTGATGTCCCCCGAATTCCTGAGCCGTTGAGGACGAGACCATGAAGAGGATCGAACTCGATCGCCGCGAATTCCTCAAAGGCTGCTGCGCCACCGCCGCGGTCGGCGCCGTCGGCCCCTCGCTGTTCTTCGGCAGCGCCGCGCATGCCGCGGCCAACAGCTACGACACCATCGTCCACGTCTTCCTGCGCGGCGGCATCGACGGGCTCAACCTCGTCCTGCCGGTGTCCGGGAACGACCGCACCTTCTACGAGCAGGCGCGCCCGGACATCCGGGTCCCGGTCAGCGGCGACAACGCCGCCCTGCCGCTGACCCTGTCGAACGGGTCCGCGACCGGCTTCGGCCTGCATGCCGGCGCGACCGGCCTGCGCGACATCTGGGTCGACGGCAAGCTGGCGATCGTGCACTGCTGCGGCATGCAGACCACGGTCACCCGCAGTCATTTCGACGCCCAGCAGTACCTCGATTTCGGCACGCCGGGCAGCAAGGGCAACGGCACCGGCTGGATCGCGCGCGCCTGGAACACGCATCCCGGCGCATCGCCATCGGTGGTGATGCCGGCGCTGGCGGTGAACAGCCGCATGCCTGCGAACCTCCTCGGCGCCACGCAGGCGCTGACGATGGGCAGTCCGAACGACTTCGTGCTCAACAACGGCTCCTGGGCCTGGCAGATGGCGCGCGATGGCTCACCCGCGGGCTTCAAGGGCGTCAACGAGACGCTCGCCAGCATGTGGCAGGGCAATGTCGGCATCGAACACAGCGGCCGCGCCGCGGACGCCTCGCTGCGCACGGTCGCAAGGCAGCCCTACACCGGTACGCTGCCCACGGGATGGCCGACGACGACCTTCGCGCGCCAGCTGTGGACGGTCGCCCAGTCGATCCGCTTCGACCTCGGCCTGCGCTATACCGCCCTCGACGTTGGCGGCTGGGACACGCACGAAAGCCAGGGCAACGGCGGCGGCGGCTACTACCGCGACCGGATCGCGGAACTGTCCCAGGCGCTCGCCGCCTTCTACGCCGAACTCACCGCCGGCGGCGAGATGGCGCGCGTGACCGTGGTGGTGCAGTCCGAGTTCGGCCGCCGCGTGCGCGAGAACGGCAGCGGCGGTACCGACCACGGCTACGGCAACCCGCTGCTGGTCCTCGGCGGCCCGGTGAACGGGCGGCGCTTCTACGGCAACTGGCTGGGGCTGAATCCGGAGATCCTCTCGCCCTACTTCGGCGACGTGCCGGTGACCACGGACTTCCGCCGGGTGATCACCGAACTGCTGCAGACGCGCATGGGCCATACCCGCACCGCCGAGGTGTTCCCCGGGTACGCCGGCTACAGCGCGCTCGGCATGTTCGCCCCTGCCGGCGCCACGGCACAGGCCCAACCCGCGCAGCAGGCCGCGGCGCAGGCACCGGTCAGCAACATCAGCACCCGGCCGGCGCCGGCAGCGCCGACGAGCCCCGGCAACGTTGCCTCCGACGCACCGATCCGGCGCTACCGCGGCACGGTGCGGATGCCCGCCAGGATCTCGCAGCCGCTGCTGCGGCTGCGGCTGAAGCTGTTCCGGCTGATGCAGCAGCACAGCCTGTAGCCGGGGCGGGTTTCGCCCCGGGGTTGCCCCTCCCCGGCCCTCCCCCGCAAGCGGGGGAGGGAGTCAGGAGCAGCCGCTTACAGCTGCCTCCCCCGCTTGCGGGGGAGGGTTGGGGTGGGGCCAGCCGACCGCGAAGAACCAAAAGAAAACGGGCCGAAGCCCGTTTTCCTTGAAGCAACAGCCGGCGTCGCGCGAATCACTCCGCGGCCACGCCCTCGCCTTCCTCCACCGCCTTCATCGACAGGCGGATGCGACCCTGCTTGTCGACTTCCAGCACCTTGACCTTGACCACGTCGCCTTCCTTGAGCTTGTCGCCGACCCGCTCCACGCGCTCGTTGGAGATCTGCGAAACGTGCACCAGGCCGTCCTTGCCCGGCAGGATGGTGACGAACGCGCCGAAGTCCATGATCTTGGCGACCTTGCCCTCGTAGATGCGGCCCGGCTCGACGTCGGAGGTGATCTGCTCGATGCGGTCCTTCGCGGCCTGCGCCGCGGCGGCGTTGATCGAGGCGATGACGATGGTGCCGTCGTCCTGGATGTCGATCTGGGTGCCGGTTTCCTTGGTGATCGCCTGGATCGTCGAGCCGCCCTTGCCGATCACTTCGCGGATCTTGTCGGGGTGGATCTTGATCGTCAGCAGGCGCGGCGCGTACTCGCTCAGCTCGGTGCGCGCGACGGACAGGGCGTTGCTCATCTCATTGAGGATGTGCAGGCGGCCCTGCTTGGCCTGGGCCAGCGCGACCTTCATGATCTCCTCGGTGATGCCCTGGATCTTGATGTCCATCTGCAGCGCCGAGATGCCGTTGGTGGTGCCGGCGACCTTGAAGTCCATGTCGCCGAGGTGATCCTCGTCGCCGAGGATGTCCGACAGCACGACGAAGTCGTCGCCTTCCTTGACCAGGCCCATCGCGATGCCGGCGACCGGCGCCTTGATCGGCACGCCCGCGTCCATCAGCGCCAGCGAGGAACCGCAGACAGAGGCCATCGACGAGGAGCCGTTCGACTCGGTGATTTCCGACACGACGCGGATGGTGTACGGGAATTCCTCCATCGACGGCATCACCGCCAGCACGCCGCGCTTGGCGAGGCGGCCGTGGCCGATCTCGCGGCGCTTCGGGCCCATCATGCGGCCGGCTTCACCGACCGAGTAGGGAGGGAAGTTGTAGTGGAACAGGAAGTGTTCCTTGTACTCGCCGGCGACGGCGTCGATGATCTGGCCGTCGCGCGCGGTGCCCAGCGTGACCGCCACGATCGCCTGCGTCTCGCCGCGGGTGAACAGCGACGAGCCGTGCACGCGCGGCAGGATGCCGACCTTCGAGGCGATCGGGCGCACGGTGTCGAGCGCGCGGCCGTCGATGCGGACCTTGGTCTTGAGGACCGAGTTGCGCATCGTCTGGTATTCCTGCTCGCCGAATTCCTTCGACAGCTCGCCGCTGGACCAGGCATTGGCCTCGGCCTGCGGCGCCAGCGCCTCGAGGATCGCCTTCTTGACGGTCGAGATGGCGTCCTTGCGCTCGAGCTTGTCGCGCACCTGGAACGCGCTGGCCAGCTGCTCGCCGACCGCGGTGCGGATGGCGGAGATCAGGCCTTCGTTGGCCGCCGGCGGCTGCCAGCTCCACTTCGGCTTGCCGGCTTCGGCGACCAGTTCGTTGATCGCGGCGATCGCCACCTGCATCTGCTGGTGGCCGAACATCACCGCGCCCAGCATCACGTCCTCGGACAGTTCGCGCGCCTCGGACTCGACCATCAGCACGGCGGCGGCGGTGCCGGCGACCACCAGCTCCAGGTCCGAATCCTTCAGCTCGCCGACGGTCGGGTTGAGCAGGTACTGGCCGTCCTTGTAGCCGACCTTCGCGGCGCCGATCGGGCCGTCGAACGGCGCGCCCGACAGCGACAGCGCGGCGGAGGCGCCGATCAGCGCGAGGATGTCGCCGTCGACCTCGGGGTTCATCGACATCACGGTGGCGATGATCTGCACTTCGTTGCGGAAGCCGTCGGGGAACAGCGGGCGGATCGGGCGGTCGATCAGGCGCGAGATCAGCGTTTCCTTCTCGGTCTGGCGGCCTTCACGCTTGAAGAAGCCACCCGGGATGCGGCCGCCGGCGTAGAACTTTTCCTGGTAGTCCACGGTCAGCGGGAAGAAGTCCTGCCCTTCGCGCGCGGTCTTGTTGGCAACCGCGCTCACGAGCAGGACGGTGCCTTCGCACGACACCATCACGGCGCCGCCTGCCTGGCGCGCGATCTCGCCGGTCTCGAGGGTCACGGCCTGATTGCCGTACTGGAAGGTCTTGGTCGCTTTTGCCACGTTGGAGGTCCTTGGGTCTGGATCGATGAACCGGACGGGGCCCATGCCCCGGACGGGTGGCCACGTGCGCATGGCCTTGCATTGCTTGCGGTGGGATGGGCTTCGTCTGCCCGAGGTGCGGTACCGGACGCCACCACACCCCAAAAACAAAGCCGCGGCGCATCGCTGCGCCGCGGCGGTGGTTCAGCTTATCGACGCAGGCCGAGTTTCTCGATCAGGGCCTTGTAACGCTCCGCGTCCTTCCGGTGCAGGTAGTCGAGCAGGCTGCGGCGGCGATTGACCATCTGGAGCAGGCCGCGCCGGCTGTGGTGGTCCTTCTTGTGCGTCTTGAAGTGCTCGGTCAGGTGCACGATGCGCGCGGTGAGCAGGGCCACCTGGACTTCCGGCGAGCCGGTGTCGTTGGCGCCGCGTGCGTGTTCTTCGATGATCTTGCTGTTGTCGATGGACATGGTTGCCTCGTAGTCGCGAAACCCGCAGATTCCGTCGCCGCGTCGTCGACGCAAGCGGCGTACCGCACGGTTCGTCATGGATGATCGGGAAGGTCCGGAGCGGACGCCCCCCGGGGGAACGAACGGAAGTGCTTGAAAAAGCCGCGGAATTATAGCCCCTCGCCAAGTCACGGACAAGATCGGCGCGCAGCGTCGGCTCGTCCCTGCAGGAGCTGCTGTCTTCTCCTTCCCCCACCTGCAGAAGGTTCGCCTGCAGGAGCGGCTTCAGCCGCGACCTCCGCGATGCGCAGGTTCCCCGGCAACGCCCGTCGCGGCTGCCGCCGCGCCCGCAGCCGCCTGGGCGCAGGCCCAGCTGAACAGCCGCTGCGGCCGCAGGCGGCCCTCGACCACCTCGCCCAGTCCCAGCGCCCGCCCGCCGGGCCCGAACACCGCGACGCGGCCCGGCGGATGGAACGCCCCGTCCACCGGCTGGCCCCGGCCCAGGCGCCGGGCCTGGGCCTCGTCGAGGTCGACCGGCGGCCACGAGGCCATGCCCCGCTCCAGCGGCAGCAGGCAGGCCAGCAGGCTGCGGTCGCCGCGTTCGGCCAGCGCCTGCAGTTCCTCCAGTGTCCACATCTTCGGGTCGCGGAACGGATCCACCCACAGCCGCCGCAGTTCGGCGACGTGGGCGCCGCAGCCCAGCGCCTCGCCGAGGTCGCGCACCAGCGCGCGCACGTAGGTACCCGAGCCACATTCGACGTGCAGGCGCAGCTGCGGCGGCACGCCGTGCAGGTCGTCGAGCAGGTCGGCGGCGGACTGCAGGGCGAACTCGTGCACGTCGACCTCGCGCTCGTCGACCTCCACCACCTCGCCGCGACGCGCCTTGGCGTACAGCGGCTCGCCGCCGCGCTTGAGCGCGGAGTAGATCGGCGGGCGCTGGCGGATGCGGCCGCTGAGCGCGCGCAGCGCCTCGTCGATCCGCGGAATGCGCAGCGGCGGCACCGGCCGCTCGCGCAGCGGCTGGCCTTCGGCGTCGTCGGTATCGGTGACGATGCCCAGCCGCGCCACGGTGTCGTAGGCCTTGCGCGCGCCGAGCAGCCCGCCGGCGATCTTGGTCGCCTCGCCGAAGCAGACAGGCAGCAGGCCGGTGGCGAGCGGATCGAGGCTGCCGGTGTGCCCGCCCTTCTCCGCGCGGAACAGGTGGCGCACGCGCTGCAGCGCCTGGTTCGAGCTCAGCCCGCGCGGCTTGTCGAGCAGCAGGATGCCATCGAGCTTCCTGAACTTCGTGGGCGGGCGGGAGGTCATCGCCGGGATTGTATAGGGCGGGTCGGAACCCGCCACCATCGATCGCGTCCGCGGGGCTGGCCGAGGCCAGGCCCTATGCGTCGTCGTCGCCCAGGTCGGGCAGGTCGCGCAGCAGGTTGTCGATGCGCTCGCCGCGATCGACCGAATCGTCGTAGTGGAAATGCAGTTCGGGCACGTGCCGCATCTTGACCGCACGCGCCAGCCGGAACCGGATCTCAGGCGCCACCGTCTTCAGCCCCTTCATCGCCTCGACCGCACGCTCCGACTGCAGCGCGGTCACGAACACCTTGGCATGCGCCATGTCGCGCGTCACCTCGACGTCGGACACGCTGACCGACGGCAGCCCGTGCTCGGCCACCGCCTCGCGCACCAGCGTGCCCAGCTCACGGCGGAGCTGGGCGGAGACGCGATCGGTGCGGTGGAATGACTTCGTCATTTCGGGATTCGGAATTGGGGATTCTGGATTCGGAAAGGCGGGCGGGGATTCAAGACGAAGGGGCTCTTTCGAATCCCCAATCCCGAATCCCCAATCCCGCGGACGCTTACAGCGTCCGCTGCACTTCGATACGCTCGAAGCACTCGATCTGGTCGCCCGGCTGCACGTCGTTGTAGGCCTTCACGCCGATGCCGCACTCGGTGCCGTTGCGCACCTCGTCGACGTTCTCCTTGAAGCGGCGCAGCGATTCCAGTTCGCCTTCGAAGACCACGGTGTTGTCGCGCAGTACGCGGATCGGCTTGGAGCGCTTGACCACGCCCTCGACCACCATGCAGCCGGCGACCGCGCCGAACTTCGAGCTGCGGAACACGTCGCGGACCTCGGCGGTGCCGATGATCTCCTCGCGGATCTCCACGCCCAGCAGGCCCGAAGCCACCTGCTTCACCTGGTCGATCACGTCGTAGATGATCGAGAAGTAGCGCAGGTCCAGGCCGTTGCCCTCGATCACCTTGCGCGCGGACGCGTCGGCGCGGACGTTGAAGCCGATGATGGTGGCCTTCGCGGTCGCGGCGGCGTTGGCGTCGGACTCGGTGATGCCGCCGACGCCCGAGACGATCACGTTGATGCGGATCTGCTCGTTCGACAGCGCGATGAGCGCTTGTCGCAGCGCCTCCACCGAACCCTGCACGTCGGCCTTGATGACCAGGTTGAGCTGCTGCTGCGCCTCGCCCTGGCCCATCTGGGCCATGATGTCCTCCATGCGGTTGCCGGCCTGCGCGACCAGCCGCGACTCGCGGCGCTTGGCTTCGCGCTGCTGCGCGACGTCCTTGGCCAGGCGCTCGTCCCCGACCACGACGAAATCGTCGCCGGCGTCGGGCACGCCCGACAGGCCCAGCACCTGCACCGGGATCGACGGACCGGCGCCCTGCACCTGCGAGCCGGTTTCGTCGAACAGCGCGCGCACGCGGCCGTACTGCACGCCGCACACCAGGTAGTCGCCCCTCGAAAGCAGGCCCTGCTGCACCAGCACCGTCGCCACCGGGCCGCGGCCCTTGTCGAGCGAGGATTCGATGACGGTACCGGTGGCGCGACCTTCGGCCACGGCGCGGAGTTCGAGCACTTCGGCCTGCAGCGAAATCGCGTCGAGCAGGTCGTCGACGCCCTGCCCGGTCTTCGCCGACAGCTCGACCATCTGGGTGTCGCCGCCGAAATCCTCGGACACGATGTCCTGCGCCAGCAGTTCGTTCTTGATCCGGCCCGGGTCGGCGTCGGACTTGTCGACCTTGTTGATCGCGACGATCAGCGGCACCTTCGCCGCCTTCGCGTGCTGGATCGCCTCGATCGTCTGCGGCATCACGCCGTCGTCGGCCGCGACCACCAGCACCACGATGTCGGTCAGCTTGGCGCCGCGCGCGCGCATCGAGGTGAACGCGGCGTGGCCCGGGGTGTCGAGGAAGCTGATGACGCCCTTGCCGGTCTCGACGTGGTAGGCGCCGATGTGCTGGGTGATGCCGCCGGCTTCGCCGGTGGCGACCTTGGTGCGACGGATGTAGTCCAGCAGCGAGGTCTTGCCGTGGTCGACGTGGCCCATGATGGTGACCACCGGCGGACGCGGCAGCTTGTCGCCCTGCACTTCCTCGACGTGCGCCAGCAGTTCCGTCTCGGCGTCGTCGCTCTCGGCGGCGACGGCCCTGTGGCCGAGTTCCTCGACCACCAGCACCGCGGTGTCGTGGTCGATGCTCTGGGTGATGGTCGCCATGACGCCCATCTTGAACAGCGCCTTGACCACGTCGCCGCCCTTGAGCGCGAGCTTTTGCGCGAGGTCGGCCACGGTGATCGCCTCGCCGACCGCGACTTCGCGCACGACCGGCGCGGTCGGGCGCTCGAAGCCGTGCGGGCCTGCGCCGCTGCGCGACTGCTCGACGTGGCGACGGGCCTTGGGCTTGCCGCGCGAACTGGTGCGGCGCGCGCGCTCGGAGGCGGACAGGTGCAGCTGGCCGGCAAAACGGGCGGTGCTTTCGTCGTCCTCGACGCCCGCGACCATGACGTGCGAGCCACGGTTGCCCTTGTGCTTGGGCCCGGTGCCGCGGTCGTCGCTGCGCGGCGGCGCCGGCTTGGGATGGCCGTGCCCGTGGCTGCCCGACTTGCGGGCGGCGGCAGCTGTCTCGTCCTCGGGCACCGCAACGGCGGCCAGTTCGGCCTCCTTGCGCAGGCGCTCGGCCTCGGCTTCCTCCTGGCGCTTGCGCTCGGCTTCCTCGGCGCGGCGCTTGTCCTCTTCGGCCAGGCGCTGCTGCTCGGACAGGTTGCGCTGGCGCGATTCCTCGAGCTTGCGCAGGATCTCCGCCTGCTCGTCGTTCACCGGCGCCGGCGCGGCCTTGTCGGCCTCGCTGGGCTTGACCAGGGTGACCTTCTTGCGCACCACCACGTCGACGGTGGCCCTGTTCTTGCCGCCGCCGACGGTGATTTCCTGCTTGCGGGTGCGGTTGAGCGTGATCTTCTTCGGCTCGACCGCATCCTCGGCCGGCTTGTCCGCCTTGCCGTGGGTACGGCGCAGGAAGCCGAGCAGCTTGACCTTCTCGGTGCTGGTGACGACCTGGTCGGGGTCGTTGAACGCCATGCCCGCTTCGGACAACTGCTCGAGCAGCTTCTCCACCGGCGTGTTGACCAGGGCGGCAAGCTTGCGGATGGTGGTTTGTTGCGACATTCGGATCCTATGCTCTGTTTGGCGCCCCCTCGCCAGGAGCAAGGGAAGCGCGGATTCTAAGCCCTGATCGGTGCAGGGCGGCGTTCATCGCGAGGTCATGCGCCGCGCTCCAGGCGTGCCACCGTGGCGTTCACTCGCCACGCTCCAGACGGGCGATTTCCTCGGCGCGGGCGGCCAGGATCAGCGCGGCGGCGCGCGCTTCGTCCAGGCCCTCGATGCCGAATTCGACCACTTCGTCGGCGCCGAGGTCGGACAGGTCCTCGCTCGTGCGCACCCCGTGCGAGGCCAGCGCGTACGCGGTCTCGTCGTCCATGCCTTCCAGCGCCACCAGGTCCTCGGCCGGCGCGTTCTCGTCGAGTTCCTCCTCGACCGCGAGCGCGTCGTTGAGCAGCGCGTCGCGGGCGCGGGCGCGCAGTTCCTCGACGATGTCCTCGTCGAAGCCCTCCACCGCCAGCAGTTCGCCGACCGGCACGTAGGCGATTTCCTCGACCGTGTTGAAACCCTCTGCGACGAGGATGCCGGCGATTTCCTCGTCGACTTCCAGCTTCTCCTGGAACAGCTGGCGCGCCGCGGCCTGCTCGGCCTCCGACTTCGCCGCCACCTGGTCCTGGGTCATCACGTTGAGCTGCCAGCCCGACAGGCGGCTGGCCAGGCGCACGTTCTGGCCGCCCTTGCCGATCGCCTGCGCCAGCTTGTCCTCGGCCACGGCCAGGTCCATCGAGTGCTTGTCCTCGTCGACCACGATCGACTGCACCTCGGCCGGCGCCATCGCGTTGATCACGAACTGCGCCGGGTTGTCCGACCACAGCACGATGTCGACGCGCTCGCCGTTGAGCTCGTTGCTCACCGCCTGCACGCGCGAACCACGCATGCCGATGCAGGCGCCGATCGGGTCGGTGCGGTTGTCGTAGGCGACGACCGCGATCTTGGCGCGATCGCCCGGATCGCGCGCGCAGGCCTTGATCTCGACCAGGCCCTGGCCGACTTCCGGCACCTCGAGCTTGAACAGTTCCATCATGAATTCCGGTGCGGCGCGGCTGATGAACAGCTGCGGGCCGCGCGGCTCGCTGCGCACGTCGAACAGGTAGCCGCGGATGCGGTCGCCGGCGCGGACGATGTCGCGCGGGATCGCCTTGTCCTTGGGGATGAAGGCCTCGGCGTTGCCGCCCAGGTCGACGTAGACGTTGCCGCGCTCCACGCGCTTGACCACGCCCGTCACCAGTTCGCCGATGCGGTCCTTCCAGGCGTCGACCACCTGCTGGCGCTCGGCCTCGCGCACGCGCTGCACGATCACCTGCTTGGCGGCCTGCGCGGCGATGCGGCCGAAATCGACGTTCTCGATCTGCTCCTCGATGTAGTCGCCGATCTCGACGCCCTCGACCTCGTCGACCGCGTCCATCATCCGGATCTGGCGGTCGGGCGACTCCATCACCACGTCGTCGGCGACCACTTCCCAGCGGCGGAAGGTCTCGTAGCTGCCGTCCTTGGGATCGATCGACACGCGCGTGAGCACGTCCTGCTCGGCATAGCGCTTCTTCGCGGCGGTGGCCAGCGCGGCCTCGATCGCCTCGAGGATCACCGATTCCGGCACACCCTTCTCGTTGGCGACCGCATCCACCACCAACAACAGTTCTTTGCTCATCTTCTCGTCAGACCTCTGAAAACCGGCTTGATCCCGTTCATCCACGCCGGGCGCATCCGCCCGGCTCCAACCGTGCCCCGCCAGCGCTCACGCGCGCGACGCGGCACCGGAAAACCCTACCCCTGGCGCGACCGCGAAGGCTTCTTCGCCGCCGCCTTGCGCCCTGCCTTCCCGGGACGCGCATCGCCACCCGCGGCGTCGCGGGCGGGCGCGAGCCCGAGGGCGGCCCAGTCCGGCACCAGCCGGGCCTTGTCGATGTTGTCCGCCGCCACCGTGATCGGCTGGCCGTCGACATCGAACACGATGGCATCGCCTTCGACCGACACGATCGTGCCCGTCAGCCGGCGGCGCCCGTCCTGCGGCAGCTTCAGCCCGACCTTGGCGCGCTCGCCGGCGAAGCGCGCGAACTGCGCCGGCGCGAACAGCGGGCGGTCCACGCCCGGCGAGGACACTTCCAGCGTGTAGTTGCCGGAAATCGGATCCTCGACGTCGAGCTGGGCCGACACCTCGCGGCTGACCGCCTCGCAGTCCTCTATCGTCACGTGGCGCGCGTCGAGCTCGGCATCGGGCACGTCGATGTACAGGCGCAGCACCGCACCGCCCGGCGAGGGCAGGTATTCGGTGCCGAGCAGCTGCAGCCCCAGCGATTCCACCGTGGGCGCGAGCAGTGCCGCTATTTGCGTCGCCTTGTCCGTCACGTCCGTACCGTGTCCCAAACCCTTCGAAAATCGAAACGCCAAAAATAACAAGGGGCCCGATGGGCCCCTTGTCCTGAATGTCCAGCCGGTCCGGCTGGATTTCGGCATCGAGGCAAGCAGTGACCTCGATGAAGCCCGGTTTCCCGGCATCCGTTGGAGGCTTCAGCGCCTTCGACGACCCGGTGAAACTGGTAGCGGGGGCAGGATTTGAACCTGCGACCTTCGGGTTATGAGCCCGACGAGCTGCCAGACTGCTCCACCCCGCAGCAGACGCGGAATTATGCGGATGTACGGATTCTTTTACAACCCCGGGCGTCCGCCGGGGCTGAACGCCGGCCCGCCCCCTGCCCATCCAACCCTGTAGGAGCGCCTTCAGGCGCGACCCTTCTCTGGATGTCCATCGAATCGGAACGAAAAGCGTCGCGCCTGAAGACGCTCCTACAATCGTTCCGGTGCGATCAGGCGAACGCCTGCTGGCACCAGGCCATCAGCGGGTTCCAGAACAGGCCGAGCCCGAGCAGCGCCAGCGCGTTGACCGAGAACACCGCCTGCAGCGCGCCCGTGCGGACGCTGATCGGCTCGCCCGAGGGCGGGTCGAAGTACATCACCTTGATCACGCGCAGGTAGTAGAACGCGCCGATCACCGCGAACACGATGCCGACGATCGCCAGCCACAGCAGGTCGCCCTCCAGCGCGGCGCGCAGCACGGCGAGCTTGGCCCAGAATCCGAGCAGCGGCGGGATGCCGGCCAGCGAGGCCATGACCAGCAGCACCATGCCCGCCATCCACGGGCTGCGCGCGGCCAGACCCTTGAAGTCGTCGATGCGGTCGGCCTCGAAGCCGTTGCGCGCCAGCATCACGATGGCGCCGAACGCGGCCGCCGACATGATCGCGTAGCTGATCGCGTAGAACATCGCCGCCGCGTAACCCTCGCTTCCGCCCGAGGCCAGGCCGAGGAACAGGAAGCCCACGTGCGAGACCGTCGAGTAAGCCAGCATGCGCTTGAGGTTGGACTGCGCGATCGCGAACAGGTTGCCGACCGCCAGCGACAGCGCCGCGAGCGCGGCCAGCAGCAGCTGGGTCTGCTCGTAGGCCGGGCCGAGCGCGACGTCCAGCAGGCGCCAGGTCATGCCGAAGGCGGCGATCTTCGGCGCGGAGCCGATGAACAGCGTGATCGGGGTCGGCGCGCCGTGGTAGGTGTCGGGCAGCCACATGTGGAAGGGCGCGGCGCCGAACTTGAAGGCGATGCCGACCACCACGAACACGGTGCCGGTCAGCAGCAGGGTGCGGTCCTCGCCCTGGAGGCCGAAGGCGGCGTCGCGGATCGCGACCAGGTCGAGCGTGCCGGTCGCACCGTAGACGAGCGTCATGCCGTACAGCAGCAGGCCCGAGGCCAGCGAGCCCAGCACGAAGTACTTCATCGCCGCCTCGGAGGCGAGCGGGCTTTCGCGGTCGGTCGCGACCAGCGCGTAGGAGCACAGCGCCAGCAGCTCCAGGCCGACGTAGACCATGGTCAGGCTGCCCGCGGAAACCAGCAGCATCATGCCGGCCACCGAGAACAGGAGCAGCACCGCGACCTCGCCCTTGTACAGTCCGCGCTCGCGCAGGAACGGCCAGACGTAGGCCATCGCGACCGCGCTCACGACCAGCAGCGCCAGCTTCAGCACGTCGGCGCCCTCGTCGCGCACGAACATGCCCGACAGCGTGGTGCCCTGCCCGCCCACGTCGAACCACAGCATCGCCGCGGCGACCAGCAGGGTGGCGATCGCGAGCGCGTGGGTGACCACGCGGCGGCGATCGTCGAGGAACAGGTCCAGCATCAGCAGCGCGAACGCGCCGAACACCACGACCAGCTCGGGCGCCAGCGGCGCGAGCTCGGCGAAGGATCGGACGGGGGGCGTCATCATTGCGGCGGTCATCGCGTGCAGGTCCTCAAAGCTTGCTCATGGCGAGCTGGCCCGCCAACTGCGCGATGGCCGGTTCCATCAGGTCGGTCAGCGGCTTCGGCCACACGCCGATCAGCAGCGTGCCGGCGGCGAACACGCCGAGCACGATCCACTCCCGGTAGTTCAGGTCCTCCAGCTCGGCGACGTGGGCGTTGGCCACCTCGCCGAACATCACGCGCTTGACCAGCCACAGCGTGTAGCCGGCGCCGATGATCAGGGTCAGGGCGGCGGTGAACGCGATCAGCGGATGTTGCTGGAAGCTGGCCAGGATCACCATGAACTCGCCGACGAAGCCCGACGTGCCCGGCAGGCCCGAGTTCGCCATCGCGAACAGCACCATGAAGAAGGTGAACCACGGCATCACGTTGGCGACGCCGCCGTAGTCCTTGATCATGCGCGTGTGCATGCGGTCGTAGAGCACGCCGACGCAGGAGAACATTGCGCCGGAGATGAAGCCGTGCGAGATCATCTGCACCATCGCGCCCTGCAGGCCCAGGCGCGCGGCGTCGACGCTGTTCGTGTCGCGGATCAGCGCGAAGGCGATGAAGGTGCCCAGCGTGACGAACCCCATGTGCGACACCGAGGAGTACGCGATGAGCTTCTTCATGTCCTCCTGCACCAGCGCCACCAGGCCGACGTAGACCACCGCGATCAGCGACAGCGCGATCACCAGCCAGGCCCACTCGTGGCCGGCGTCCGGCGTGATCGGCAGGCTGAAGCGCAGGAAGCCGTAACCGCCGATCTTCAGCATGATCGCGGCCAGGATCACCGAACCGCCGGTCGGCGCCTCGACGTGCGCGTCCGGCAGCCAGGTGTGCACCGGGAACATCGGCACCTTGACCGCGAACGCCGCGAGGAAGGCGAAGAACAGCCACATCTGTTCCTTCGACGACAGCGGCAGCGCGTACAGGTCGGGCAGCTGCCAGCTGCCCGCCTTCAGGTACAGGTAGACCAGCCCGACCAGCATGAACACCGAGCCGAGGAAGGTGTAGAGGAAGAACTTGATCGACGCGTACACGCGTCGCGGGCCGCCCCAGACGCCGATGATGATGAACATCGGGATCAGCATGCCCTCGAAGAACACGTAGAACAGCAGCGCGTCCACCGCCGAGAACACGCCGATCATCAGGCCTTCGAGCACCAGCATCGCCGCGTAGTACTGGTTCACGCGCTTGTCGATCGCGGTCCAGGCGCCGACCAGCACCAGCGCCGTGGTCAGCGTGGTCAGGATGATCAGCGCGACCGAGATGCCGTCTGCGCCGAGGTGGTACTGGATGTCGTAGGCCGGGATCCAGGCGCGGCGCTCGAGGAACTGCAGGCCGGTGGCGGCGTAGTCGAAGCCGGTGAACAGCGGGATGCTGAGCGCGAACACCACCAGCGCGATCGCCAGCGACACCCAGCGGGCGGCCTGCGGGCGCTTGTCGCCGAGCGCGAGCACGACGACGCCGCCGAGGATCGGCAGCCAGATCAGGAGACTGAGGAGGGGCCAGTTCTGCACGGGGTCAGGTCCAATGGCGGATCAGCACGGCCAGCAGCACGATCAGGCCGACGATCATCGCGAACGCGTAGTGGTAGAGGTATCCGGTCTGCAGGCGGCGCACGACGCCGGCCGCGAAACCGACGAGCTTCGCGGCGCCGTTGACGAACACGCCGTCGATCAGCCGCGAGTCGACCTCGCGCGAGCCGCGTCCGAGCAGCAGGCTGCCCCCGGCGAGGCCCTTGATCCACAGGTCGTCCATGCCGTACTTGTTCTCGAGGATGCGGATCGGCAGGCGCAGCGCGTGCGCGACCCTGGCCGGCAGCTCCGGCTTCCACAGGTACATCACGGTCGCAAGCAGGAAACCCGCCAGCACCAGCCAGAACGCCGGCGCCATGAAGCCGTGCAGCGCGAAGGCGACCGGGCCGTGCCACAGTTCTTCCTTCAGGTGCGCCATCACGTCGTGCTGCGCCAGCACCTCGATCGCGCCGGCGAAGAACGGCGTCGCCTCGTGGTGGCCGCCGACGTCGGTGCCGAACAGCATCGGGCCGACGGTGAAGAATCCGACCGCGATCGACGGGATCGCCAGCAGGATCAAGGGCAGCGTCACCACCCACGGCGACTCGTGCGGCTCGTGGACGCCATGGTGGCCATGGTCGTCGTGGTGATCGTCGTGGCCGTGCCCGTGGTCGTCGTGCGCGACCTCGCGGAAGCGCTCCTTGCCGAAGTAGGTCATGTACAGCAGCCGGAAGCTGTAGAACGAGGTCACGAACGCGCCCAGCAGCACCGCCCAGTAGGCATAGCTGCCGATCCAGCCGCCACGCTCGGCGCCCAGCTTGGCCGCCTCGATGATCGTGTCCTTCGAGTAGAAGCCGCTGAAGAACGGCGTGCCGATCAGCGCCAGCGTGCCGATGACGCTGGTCCAGAAGGTGATCGGCATGTACTTGCGCAGGCCGCCCATGCGGCGCATGTCCTGTTCGTGATGCATGCCGATGATCACCGAGCCTGCGGCCAGGAACAGCAGCGCCTTGAAGAAGGCGTGGGTCATCAGGTGGTACACCGCCGCCGAGTACGCCGAGACGCCCAGCGCAACGGTCATGTAGCCCAGCTGCGACAGCGTCGAATACGCGACCACGCGCTTGATGTCGTTCTGCACCATGCCGATCAGGCCGGTGAAGAACGCGGTCGTGGCGCCGATGAACAGCACGAAGTTGAGCGCGGTCATGCTCAGCTCGAAGATCGGCGACATGCGCGCGACCATGAAGATGCCGGCGGTGACCATCGTCGCGGCGTGGATCAGCGCCGAGATCGGGGTCGGGCCTTCCATCGAGTCGGGCAGCCACACGTGCAGCGGCACCTGCGCCGACTTGCCCATCGCGCCGATGAACAGGCAGATGCAGATCATGGTGGCGACGGACCACTCGTGGCCTGCGAGGACCTCGATCGTGCTGCCGTCGAGCACGTCGCCCGCGTTCGCGAACACGGTCGCGTAGTCCAGCGTCCCGAAGTACCACAGCACCGCGGCGATGCCGAGCAGGAAGCCGAAGTCGCCGACGCGGTTGACCAGGAAGGCCTTGAGGTTGGCGAACACCGCGGTCGGGCGCTTGAACCAGAAGCCGATCAGCAGGTACGACACCAGGCCCACCGCTTCCCAGCCGAAGAACAGCTGCAGGAAGTTGTTGGCCATCACCAGCATCAGCATCGAGAAGGTGAACAGGCTGATGTAGCTGAAGAAGCGCTGGTAGCCGGGGTCCTCGGCCATGTAGCCGATGGTGTAGACGTGCACCAGCAGCGACACGAAGGTCACCACGACCATCATCATCGCGGTGAGGTTGTCGATCATGAAGCCGACGTGCGCCGAGTATCGGCCGACCTCGAAGAAGGTGTAGACGTTCTGGTTGAACGGCGCCGCGCCCTGCCCGACCAGCTGGTACAGCACGTACGACGACAGCGCGCAGCTGATCGCGACGCCGAGGATCGTGACCACGTGCGAACCGGCGCGGCCGACCTGGCGGCCGAAGAACCCTGCGACAATCGCGCCCAGCAGCGGCGCCAGCACGATCGCCAGCAGCATCGTCTTGGAGATGGCGACTTCCATACCCGGCATCTGTTCAGCCCTTCAGCGTGTCGATTTCGGCGACGTTGATCGTGCGCCGGTTGCGGAACAGCGTGACCAGGATCGCCAGGCCGATCGCGGCCTCGGCCGCGGCCACGGTGAGGATGAAGAACACGAAGATCTGCCCCGCCTCGTCGCCGAAATGGCGCGAGAACGCGATGAAGTTGGTGTTGACCGCGAGCAGCATCAGCTCGATCGACATCAGCAGGATGATGACGTTCTTGCGGTTGAGGAAGATGCCGGCGACGCTGATGCAGAACAGCGCGGCGCCGAGCGCGAGGTAGTGGCCCAGCGACAGGCCCTGGCCGAGCAGGTCCATCATTTCGCCTCCCCTTCGCCGGCGGCCGGCTCCGCGGGCTGCGGCTCGGGCACCGGCTTCTCGGCCGGCATGCTGACCATGCGGAACCGGTCCTTCGCCTTCACCCGCGCCTGCGCGCCGGGGTTCTGGTGCTTGGTGCCCTCGCGGCGGCGCAGCGTCAGCGTCACCGCGGCGATCACGGCCACGGTCAGGATCAGCGCGGCGACCTCGAACGGCAGCAGGAAATCGGTGAACAGCCGGCGCGCGAGCCAGCTGACGTTGCCGGTGCCCGCGGCCTCGGCCGGATCGACGCCGAACGGCACGGTGCGCGCCTTGATGCCGATCAGGACCAGCATCTCGACCAGCATCACCACCGCCACCAGCAGGCCGACCGGCAGGTAGCGCACGTAGCCTTCGCGCAGCGGCACGACGTCGATGTCGAGCATCATCACCACGAACAGGAACAGCACCATCACCGCGCCGACGTAGACCAGGATCAGGGCCACGCCGAGGAACTCGGCGCCGGCGAGGATCCAGGTGCAGGCCACGGTGAAGAAGGTCAGCACCAGGAACAGCGCGGCGTGCACCGGGTTCTTGACGCTGATCACCGCGCCGGCGGACATCACGGTCACGGCGGCGAAGGCGAGGAAGGCGAGCAGTGCGAAATCCATGGTCTGTGGCTTACCTGTAGGCCGAGTCCGAGGCGCGGCGCTCGGCGATCTCGGCCTCGAGCCGGTCGCCCAGCGCCAGCAGCTGCGGCTTGGTGACGACGTTCTCGCCGCGGTTCTCGAAGTGGTACTCGTGCACGTGGGTCTCGACGATCGAGTCCACCGGGCATGACTCCTCGCAGAAGCCGCAGTAGATGCACTTGAACAGGTCGATGTCGTAGCGCGTGGTGCGCCGGGTGCCGTCTTCGCGCTGCTCCGAGTCGATGGTGATCGCCAGCGCCGGGCACACCGCCTCGCACAGCTTGCAGGCGATGCAGCGCTCCTCGCCGTTGGGGTAACGGCGCAGCGCGTGCAGGCCGCGGAAGCGCGGCGACTGCGGCGTCTTCTCCATCGGGTACATCAGCGTGTACTTCGGACGGAACAGGTACTTGAGCGTCAGCCACAGGCCGCCGAGCAGCTCGAGCAGCAGCAGGCTGCGGAACCATGAAACGAACTTGCCCATCAGACGCCCGCCTCGAACACGCCGAAATACGCCATCAACGCCACCACCACGATCCAGCCGATGCTCAGCGGGATGAACACCTTCCAGCCCAGGCGCATGATCTGGTCGTAGCGGTAGCGCGGGAACGAGGCGCGGAACCAGATGAAGCAGCTGGCGAAGAAGAACACCTTCGCGAACAGCCACCACCAGCCGTCGCCGAGGACCACGCGCACGACCGAGATATCAGGAATCAGCGCCGCCGGGACAGGCGACAGCCATCCGCCCATGAAGAAGATCGCGGTCAGGAAGCTGACCAGGATCATGTTCGCGTACTCGGCCAGGAAGAACAGCGCGAACGCCGAGCCGGAGTACTCGACCATGTGGCCGGCGACGATTTCCGATTCGCCTTCCACCACGTCGAACGGCGCGCGGTTGGTCTCGGCCACGCCGGACACGAAATACACCACGAACAGCGGCAGCATCGGCAGCCAGAACCACTCGAACAGGCCGGCGTTGCCCGCCTGCGCCAGCACGATCTGCGACAGGTTCAGGCTGCCCGCGCCGACCATCACGCCGACCAGGGCGAAGCCCATCGCGATCTCGTAGCTCACCACTTGCGCGGCCGAGCGCATCGCGCCAAGGAAGGCGTACTTCGAGTTCGAGGCCCAGCCGGCGAGGATGATGCCGTACACGCCCAGCGAGGTCATCGCCAGCAGGTACAGCAGGCCCGCGTTGGCGTTGGACAGCACCAGCTGCGCGTCGAACGGCACCACCGCCCAGGCCGCGAACGCCGGCGCCAGCGTCAGCAGCGGCGCGAGGATGTAGAGCGTGCGCTGCGCGTTGGTCGGCTGGATGACTTCCTTGAACAGCAGCTTGAACACGTCGGCGAAGGCCTGCAGCACGCCCCAGCCGACGTACATCGGCCCGTGGCGCACGTGCATCCATCCGATCAGCTTGCGCTCCCAGACCACGTAGAACGCGACCGTGACGATCACCGGCACCGCGATCAGCAGGATCTTCAGCACGATCCAGGCGATCACGCCGATCGCGCCCAGCGACATCAGCCAGTCGTGCAGCGGCGAGGCCAGCCCGGACAGCAGCGTGGCGGTGTTGGTCGGCGCGCTCATGCGGCCTCCACCTTGACGTTGCCCGCACCGAGGCCCGCGGTGGCGCCGTAGCCCGATTCGATCCAGGCGCAGCCGGGTGCCACGGCGTCGGTGACGTTGACCTGCAGCGTCGCGGTGCCGACCGCGTTGCCGACCTTGGCCATCGCTCCCGATTCCAGGTTCGCGGCCTTCGCGTCATACGGGTGCAGGCTGATGCGCGGGCCGGCGGTCAGCGGATGCGCCTGCAGCGCCTGCGCGCGGCGGGTGAGGCCGTCGACGCGGTAGATCGCCTGCGAGACGGCGAGTTCAAGACCTTCGCCTCCTGCGGCATCGACAGCGGACCCGGCCGGAGGCGACGCCTGCCGCTCCTGCAGTCCCGCGCGCAGCCCGACGAGATCGGTGAAATCGAAGCCGGCAAGTCCAAGCTGGCCGCCGAGCGCACGCAGCACCGTCCAGCCCTGGCGCGCCTCACCCGGCAGCTTGCCCGCGGCCACGGCGCGCTGGTCGCGGCCATCGAGGTTGGTCAGCGTCGCATCGTTCTCGAACAGCGTCGCGATCGGCAGGATCACGTCGGCGACGCGGCGCGTGGACTGGCAGGCGAAGTGGCTGAAGGCCACGACCTGCGCCGCGCCCAGCGCCTTGAGCGCGCTCGCCTGGTCGGCGAAATCGAGGCCCGGCTCGATGCCGTAGACCACGTAGGCGCTGCGCGGATCGGCGAGCATCGCGCCGGCGTCGCGCGCACCCGGCAGCACGCCCTGCCGCGCCAGTCCGAGCGCGTTCGCGCCCTGCGGGATGCGGTTGAGCGTGCCGTTGTTCGCCCTGGCGAAGGCATCGGCCGCCGCGCGGATCGCGGCGGCATGGACGCCGTTCTCGGCCACCGCGCCGACGATCACGGCGACGCTGTCCGCGCCCGCGACCGCATCGGCCAGTTCGCCCGACGACAGCGCATCGGCCAGCTTCGACGGCGCCACGATCGCCTTCGAGGCGATGTCGAACGCGAACTCGAAGTCGACCGGATTGACGACGTGTACCTTGGCGCCGCGGTTCCAGGCCTTGCGCACGCGCTGGTGCAGCAGCGGCACTTCATGGCGCAGGTTGGAGCCGACGATGACGATGGCGTCGGCCTGCTCGATCTCCGCCACCGGCGTCGCGAACGGCTGTGCGACCGCGCCGTCGGACAGGTCGCGCTGGGCGATGCGGTGGTCGAGGTTGGCGGTACCCAGGCCTTCGGCCAGGCGCGCCAGCAGCGCGCCCTCCTCGTTCGAGGTCGCCGGATGCACCAGCACGCCGAGGCTGTCGGCGGCGTTGTCGCGCAGGATCTGCGCGGCCTTCGCCAGCGCCTCGTCCCACGTCGCCTCGCGCCAGTCGCTCTCGTCGCCGTTGCTCGCGACGCGGACCAGCGGCTTCACCGCTCGGTCCCCGGCGTACAGGCCCTGGTGCGAGTAGCGGTCGCGGTCGGACAGCCAGCATTCGTTGACCGCCTCGTTGTCGCGCGGCACCGCGCGCATCACGTCGCCGCGGCGCAGGTGCAGGAACAGGTTGCTGCCGAGCGCATCGTGGAAGCCCAGCGATTCCTTCGCGATCAGCTCCCATGGCCGCGCGCGGAAGCGGAACACCTTGTTGGTCAGCGCGCCGACCGGGCACACGTCGATGACGTTGCCGGAGAGCTCGGTCGTCAGCGGCTTGCCGTCGTAGGTGCCGATCTGCAGGTTCTCGCCGCGCTGCATGCCGCCCAGCTCGTAGGTGCCGGCGATCTCCGCGGTGAATCGGATGCAGCGCGTGCACTGGATGCAGCGGGTCATCTCGGTGGCGACCAGCGGGCCCATGTCCTCGTCGGCCACCACGCGCTTGCGCTCGACGAAGCGGCTGACCGAACGGCCGTAGCCCAGCGACAGGTCCTGCAGTTCGCACTCGCCGCCCTGGTCACAGATCGGGCAGTCGAGCGGATGGTTGATCAGCAGGAACTCCATCACGTTGCGCTGCGCCTTGAGCGCCTTCTCGTTGCGCGTGAAGACCCTGAGGCCGTCCATCACCGGCGTGGCGCAGGCCGGCGACGGCTTCGGCGCCGAACGGCCGCCGACTTCGGTGTCGACCAGGCACATGCGGCAGTTGGCCGCGATCGCGAGCTTGTCGTGGTAGCAGAAGCGCGGGATCGGGATGCCGGCCTTGTCGGCGGCATGGATGATCATCGAACCCTTGGGCGCGGCCAGTTCGACGCCGTCGATGAATACGGTGACGTGGTCCGGCGGCAGGTTGGGATTGACGGGCTGTGCGCTCACGCGGCCACCTTCTCTGCCGTGACCAGCGTGCCCGCCAGTTCGTCGTCGACGTGGAAGCGCCTGTTCACGATGGCGTATTCGAATTCATGCCAGAAGTGGCGCAGGAAGCCCTGCACCGGCCACGCTGCGGCTTCGCCGAAGGCGCAGATGGTGTGGCCCTCGATCTGGCCTGCGGCCGCGCGCAGCATGTGCAGGTCGTCGAGCGTGGCTTCCATGTTCGCGATGCGGGTCAGCATGCGGTACATCCAGCCGGTGCCCTCGCGGCAGGGCGTGCACTGGCCGCAGCTTTCCTTGTAGTAGAAGCGCGCGATGCGCTGGCAGGCGCGCACCATGCAGGTGGTGTGGTCCATGACGATGACCGCGCCCGAGCCGAGGCCGGAGCCGGCCTTCTGCAGGGCGTCGTAGTCCATCGTCAGGCCCATCATCGTCTCGCCCGGCAGCACCGGCATCGAGGAACCGCCCGGGATCACGCCCTTGATGCGGTTGCCGTTGCGCATGCCGCCGCACAGCTCGAGCAGTTCGGAGAACGGCGTGCCGAGGCGGATCTCGTGGTTGCCCGGCCTGGCGACGTGGCCGGAGACCGAGAAGATCTTGCAGCCGCCGTTGTTGGGCTTGCCCAGGTTCATGAACCACTCGGCGCCGTTGCGCACGATCGCCGGCACCGAGGCGTAGGTCTCGGTGTTGTTGATCGTGGTCGGCTTGCCGTAGAGGCCGAAGTTCGCCGGGAACGGCGGCTTGTAGCGCGGCTGGCCCTTCTTGCCCTCCAGCGACTCCATCAGCGCGGTCTCTTCGCCGCAGATGTAGGCGCCCGCGCCCAGCGCGTTGTGGATGTCGATGTCGATGCCGGAGCCGAGGATGTCCTTGCCCAGCCAGCCGTTGGCATAGGCCTCGCGCGTGGCTTCCTCGAGGTGCTCGAACGGCTCGTGGTGGAACTCGCCGCGCAGGTAGTTGTAGGCCACGGTCGAACCGGTGGCGTAGCAGGCGATCGCCATGCCCTCGATCACCGAATGCGGGTTGTAGCGCAGGATGTCGCGGTCCTTGGCCGTGCCCGGCTCGGACTCGTCGGAGTTGCAGAGGATGTACTTCTGCATCTCGCCCTTGGGCATGAAGCTCCATTTCAGCCCGGTCGGGAAGCCCGCGCCGCCGCGGCCGCGCAGGCCCGACTGCTTGACCATCTCGATCACGTCGGCCGGCGGGATCTTCTCCTCGAGGATCCTGCGCAGCGCGCTGTATCCGCCGGTCTTGAGGTAGTTCTCGTACGACCACGGCTTGTCGAAATGCAGCGTGGTGTAGACGGCCTGGTGCTCCTTCGGCGCGGGGCCGACGGGTCCGTAACCTTCCGAATAGTGCGAATGACCCGCCATCACTCCAGCCCGTCCAGCAGCTCGTCCACCTGTTCCGGCGTGAGCTTCTCATGGTAATGCCCGTTGATCACGACCACCGGCGCGCCGCAGCACGCGGCCACGCACTCTTCCTCGCGCTTGAGGTAGACGCGGCCGTCGGCGGTCGACTCGCCCAGCCTGCAGCCGAGTTTCTTTTCCGCGTGCTCGACCAGTTGCTCGGCGCCGTTGAGCCAGCAGCTGATGTTGGTGCAGAAGGCGACGTTGTTGCGGCCGACCTTCTGCGTCTCGAACATCGAATAGAAGGTCGCGACCTCGTAGGCCCACACCGGCGGCAGGCCGAGGTACTTGGCGACGCCCGCGATCAGCTCGTCGGTCAGGAAGCCCTGGTTCTGCTCCTGCGCGGCGAACAGGCCCTGCAGCACGGCCGAGCGCTTGCGGTCCGGCGGGAACTTGGCCAGCCAGTGGTCGATGTGCGCGCGCGTCGCGTCGCTCAGCACGACCATCGGGTCGACGCTGCGCGCGCTCTCGAAGTTGCCAGTCGCTCTCATCGCAGGAACCCAGCCGGTGTCATCCCGACCCCGGACTTGATCCGGGGGAGGGATCTGCTTTTGGAAATTTCCCGCAGCGGGAAAAGCAGATTCCTCACTGCGTTCGGAATGACAAAGGGAAGGATCATCGGTCGACTTCTCCGAACACGATGTCATAGGTACCGATCATCGCCACCACGTCCGACAGCATGTGCCCCTTCACGATCTCGTCCATCGACGACAGGTGGGCGAAGCCCGGCGCGCGCAGGTGCGCGCGGAACGGCTTGTTGGCGCCGTCGCTGACCAGGTAGCAGCCGAACTCGCCCTTGGGCGCCTCGACCGCGCTGTAGGTCTCGCCGGCGGGCACGCAATAGCCTTCGGAGAACAGCTTGAAGTGGTGGATCAGCGCTTCCATGTCGTCCTTCATCTCCTCGCGGGAGGGAGGCGCGACCTTGTAGTTGTCGATCATCACCGGGCCGGGGTTGGCCTTCAGCCAGCGCACGCACTGCTCGATGATGCGGGTGGACTCGCGCATCTCGGCCACGCGCACGAGGTAGCGGTCGTAGCAGTCGCCGTTGACGCCGACCGGGATGTCGAAATCGACTTCCGCGTACTTCGCGTATGGCTGCTTCTTGCGCAGGTCCCAGGCCAGGCCGGACCCGCGCAGCATCGGGCCGGTCATGCCCCAGGCCAGCGCCTGCTCCGGCGGGATCACGCCGATGCCGACCGTGCGCTGCTTCCAGATGCGGTTGTCGGTGAGCAGCGTCTCGTATTCGTCGACGCGCGTCGGGAAGTCCTTCGCGAAGGCCTCCAGGTAGTCCAGCATCGAGCCTTCGCGCCATTCGTTGAAGCGCTTGAGCTTGTTGCCCTTGCGCCACGGCGACTCGCGGTACTTCGGCATCCGGTCCGGCAGGTCGCGGTAGACGCCGCCCGGGCGGTAGTAGGTCGCGTGCATGCGCGCGCCCGACACCGCCTCGTAGACGTCCATCAGCTCCTCGCGCTCGCGGAACGCGTACAGGAACACCGCCATCGCGCCGAGGTCGAGCGCATTCGATCCGACCCACATCAGGTGGTTCAGGATGCGGGTGACCTCGTCGAACAGCGTGCGGATGTACTGCGCGCGCTCGGGCGCCTCGATCCCCATCAGGGTCTCGATCGCGCGCACATAGGCGTGCTCGTTGCACATCATCGACACGTAGTCGAGGCGGTCCATGTAGCCGATCGACTGGTTGAACGGCTTGGACTCGGCCAGCTTCTCGGTGCCGCGGTGGAGCAGGCCGATGTGCGGGTCGGCGCGGACGACGGTCTCGCCGTCCATCTCCAGGATCAGGCGCAGCACGCCGTGCGCGGCCGGATGCTGCGGGCCGAAGTTCAGCGTGTAGTTGCGGATCTCCTGCCGGGATTCGGCGGGATTGCTGGCGAAGCCTTCGCTCGACTGCTGCACGGGCAGGTGCGGGACGGCGCTCATTTCGCGTCCCCCGTGCGGCGGGCCGTCTGTTCGCCGACCGCGGTCTCGTAGCGCGCATCGTCGCGGATCACGCGCGGCACGCCGACGCGCGGCTCGACCGAGGTCACCGGTTCATAGACCACGCGCTTCTTCTCCGCGTCGTAGCGCACCTCGACGTTGCCGATCAGGGGGAAGTCCTTGCGGAACGGGTGGCCGACGAAGCCGTAGTCGGTCAGGATCCGGCGCAGGTCCGGATGCCCCTGGAAGACGATGCCGAACAGGTCGAAAGCCTCGCGCTCGAACCAGTTGCCGACCGGCCACAGGCCGGTCAGCGAGGACACCACGGGCAGGTCGTCGCTCGGCGCGAAGCAGGTCACGCGCAGGCGGCGGTTGTGCCGTACCGACAGCAGCTGCGCGACGGCGGCGAAGCGGCGCTGCGGCACCGGGATCGCGCCTTCGCCGTCGGGCTGCGGAAGCTGCTGCGAGGGCGCCTCGCCGAAGCGGAAGCGGCCGGGACCGCGCCCTTCGACGCCGCGGCTGAAACCTTCCGAGGACGTGTCGGTATCCCACTCGTCGCTGCCGTAGCCGAGGTAGTCGACGCCGCACAGGTCGACCAGCGATTCGAAGCCGAACTCGTCGCGCAGCGCGGTGCAGGCGGCAAGCCAGTCGCCGGCCGTGACGATGCCGACCTCGCCGCGCGGCTGCGCGACCGTCACTTCGGCATCGGGGAAGCGCGCGCGCAGGCGCTCGACGAAGACGGACAGCGGCTCGCTCATTCGCGCAGCCCCGTCTTGTCGTCGCCGAAGTTGGTGGCGCGGCGGATCTTCTTCTGCAACTGCAGGATGCCGTAGACCAGCGCCTCGGCGGTCGGCGGGCAGCCCGGCACGTAGACGTCGACCGGCACGATGCGGTCGCAGCCGCGCACCACCGCGTAGGAATAGTGGTAATAGCCGCCGCCGTTGGCGCAGCTGCCCATCGAGATCACCCACTTCGGGCTCGGCATCTGGTCGTAGACCTTGCGCAGCGCCGGGGCCATCTTGTTGACCAGGGTGCCGGCCACGATCATCACGTCGGACTGGCGCGGCGACGGGCGGAACACGACGCCGTAGCGGTCGAGGTCGAGGCGCGCAGCGCCGGCGTGCATCATCTCCACCGCGCAGCAGGCCAGGCCGAAGGTCATCGGCCACATCGAGCCGGTGCGCGCCCAGTTGAGCAGCACGTCGGAACTGGTGGTGACGAAGCCGCGCTCGAGCAGCGGGTTCTCGCCCTCGGGCCGCAGGATGTCGTCGACGCGGCCTTCCGGCAGCGGGTTGCTGGCCGCATCGGCCAGGCCGCGGATCGCCTGGATCACTCCCATTCCAGCGCTCCCTTCTTCCAGACGTAGACGAACCCGAGCAGCAGCATGCCCACGAAGATGCCCATCTCGATCAGGCCGAGCGGGCCGAGTTCGCGGAACACGGTGGCCCACGGCACGATGAAGATGATTTCCAGGTCGAAGATGATGAACTGGATGGCGATGAGGTAGTAGCGCACGTCGAACTGCATGCGCGCGTCCTCGAACGCGGCGAAGCCGCATTCGTACGGCGACAGTTTTTCCGGCGAGGGGCGCTTGGGGCCCAGCAGGTTGCCGATGATCAGCAATGCAATGCCGATACCGGTGGCAACAAGCAGGAACAGCAGGGTCGGCAAGTATTCGGCCAGCACTCGTTGTTCTCTCGGCTACTTGCCGCGTCGCCGCGGCCGTTGCTCGGCGCGCCAGGACGCGCGCGCAACTTCAAAATGGTGCCCAAGGGGGGACTCGAACCCCCACGACCTAAGCCGCTACCACCTCAAGGTAGTGCGTCTACCAATTCCGCCACCTGGGCAAATTCAAGCTGCCGCGCAAGACCACTCGCGGCATTGCAGCAATTGTAAGCGTTCCTACTGCTTTTGAGCAGCGGGGTCTGCATCCTGCTGCGCCGCAGGCGATTCCGCCGGTGCGGCCGGGACAGTGGAAGCCGCCTCCGGCTGCGCGTCGGGCGCGGCGGGCACGGTCGATGGCGTGGCCACCGGCGCCGCCGGCACGGCCACCGCCCCCGGGGCGGCGGGCGCCGCGGGGACCTGCGACATCACGCCCAGGTCGGCGCCCACGGCCGGCGCGGTCGCCCGGTGCGTCGCGTACCACGCCATGAACAGCGTGATCGCGAAGAAGGTGATCGCCAGCCACTTGGTGGCCTTGCTGAGGAAGTTCGCGGAACCGCGCGCGCCGAACACGGTGGCCGACGCGCCGCCGCCGAAGCCGGAACCGGCCGAGGCGCCGGCGCCGCGCTGCATGAGGATCAGCGCGATCATCGCGACCGCGACCAGGACGAACAGGATGTTGAGGGTCAGCAACAGCATTGCGGCATACTCGGAAAAGGTGTTCGAACCGGCTTCAGCGGGCCGCGGCGCGGGCGATGGCGAGGAAGTCCGCCGCCACCAGCGAGGCTCCGCCGATCAGGCCGCCATCGATGTCCGCTTTCGCGAACAGCTCCGCGGCGTTGTCCGGCTTGACGCTGCCGCCGTACAGCAGCGGCAGGGAATCCGAAATTCTAGCATCCCGGGCCGCCACCTCGCCACGGATGAAGGCGTGGACGGCCTGGGCCTGCTCCGGGGTCGCGGTCTGCCCCGTGCCGATGGCCCAGACCGGTTCGTAGGCCACGACCGCATCGGCGAAGCGCTCCACCCCGGCCAGGTCCAGTACCGGCCGCAGCTGCGCCGCGATCACCTCTTCGGTGCGCCCGGCCTGCCGCTCCTCCAGCGTCTCGCCCAGGCACAGGATCGGCACGAGGCCGGCGTTCACGGCGGCGAGGAACTTCTGCGCCACCAGGTCGCTGTTCTCGGCGTGGTAGCGGCGGCGCTCGGAATGGCCGGCCAGCCCGTAGCGGGCGCCGACATCGACCAGCATCGACGCCGACACCTCGCCGGTATAGGCCCCCTGCTCGTTGTGGCTGACGTCCTGCGCGCCGAAGGCGAGCGGCTGGCCCTCGAAGTCCTCGATCAGGTCGCCCAGGTACGGCAGCGGCGGCAGCACCACGACCTCCACGCCCGGGACCGGCAGTCCCGCCGCCACTTCGCCGACCAGCCGGGTGGCGAAATCGCGGGTGCCGTGCAGCTTCCAGTTTCCGGCTACGATCCTGCGGCGCATCGCGCGACTCCGATCCTGAAGGGCGCACAGGATAGCCGAAGCGTCCGCGGCCACCGAAGGAACCCCCGATGCCCGATCCCCGCGGCCATGCCCTCGTCACCGGCGCCTCCAGCGGCATCGGCATCGCGATCGCGCGCGAGTACGCGCGCCGCGGCGTGCCGCTGGTGCTGACCGCGCGCCGCGCGGAGCGGCTGCAGGCGCTGGCCGCGGAACTGCGCGCGCAGGTCGAGGTCCACGTCATCCCGGCCGACCTCGCCGACCCCGCCGCGCCGCGGGCGCTGGCCGACGCGATCGCCGCCCGCGGCCTGCCGGTCCGCATCCTGGTCAACAACGCCGGCTACGGCGTCCCGGGCCGCTACCTGAAGAACGACTGGAGCACGCACGCCGCCTTCCTGCAGGTGATGGTGGGCGCGGTGTCGGAACTGACCTGGCGCCTGCTGCCGGCGATCCGCGACAGCGGCGACGGCCGCATCCTCAACGTGGCCTCGTTCGCCGCGCTGGTGCCCTCGGCCGACGGGCAGACGCTGTATGCGCCGGCGAAGGCTTTCATGGTCCGCTTCAGCGAATCGCTGGCGCTGGAGAACGCCGACGCCGGCGTGCACGCCACCGCGCTGTGCCCGGGCTTCACGCATTCGGAGTTCCACGACGTCACCGGCACGCGCGCGATGATGTCGAAGCTGCCGGAGTGGATGTGGCTCGACGCCGACGACGTCGCCCGCGCCGGCATCGACGGCGTGGAGCGCGGCGAGGTGGTCGTGGTTCCCGGCGCGGTGTACAAGCTGCTGCGCTTCGCGACCAAGCACCTGCCGGATCGCTTCATCCTGCGGCGCATGGCGAAGAACTCGTCGCGCATCCGCAGCACGGAATAGGTATGCGCCGAAGCGCGCGAGCCGCGCGCGGGCGGCGCCTGGCCGTCTTCAGGCGGTTCCGTTCTTTGCCAGAGTTATGTGGACGGGCGGTTTGTCCCGGTTTGCGGATGAGGATTTGTCGCGGACTCGCCCCCACCCCAGCCCTCCCCCGCAGGCGGGGGAGGGAGCAGAAGCGCTTGTCGCCCCCCCCGCCTGCGGGGGAGGGTTGGGGTGGGGGCAACCGGCACGTCGAAGCACGACCCTAGTGCAGCGCCGGCGTCCGCCACGCCCTGAAATCCTCCAGCGATCCGGCTTTCCCTTCCGCGGCAACGATCGGCAGGTCGCCGGCCTGCACCTTGCGCAGGTGGCGCCGGATGGCGTCGCGCGCGGCCGCGTCCCATTCGCCGCGCCAGGCGCAATGCGTTCCGTCCTCGACCGCGGCGTGGTAGCCGATGTTGCCGCCAACGCCAAGCGCCCGGTAGATCTCCGCGCCCGCAAGCGCGCTGACGTGGCCGAAGCGCGCGCCGAGCCAGTCGACGTGCGGGTTGTCGAGGACGAGCAGGCCGCGCGGCGCGACCAGGCCGAGCACCTCGTGCTGGTCGATGGGCAGCCGCTCGACGTCATTGGCGAAGGCGCCGAAGGCATCGCCCAGCCAGGGCTGTTCGCCGAAGGCGCTGTGCGGCGGCTGCGCGCCTTCTGCGACGACACCACGCCACACCGGGACGCCGCCTGAGCCGGATTCGATCGGAATCGTCAGCGCCACGCGCTCGTCGAAGGCGCCTGCCGCCAGCGCGCCCTTGCCGTAGCGCGAACAGCCGGTGACCGCGATCGCATCGACGCGCAGCGTGCCCTGCCCGGCCTGCGCAAGGACGTCGATGATGCGGCTCACGCCCCAGGCCCACGCCATCAGGGTCCCGGTGCCCTGCACCTGTTCGCCGTACAGGTCGAAGAACGCGCCCTGCCTTGCGCGCGAGGTGCCGGTCTCGGCGCCGACCGCGGTCGGAACGAAGTCGATGCGGGCGACGCCCTCGCCGGCGAGCAGGCCGTCGTCGACGCCCGCGCGCCCGCCCACGACGATGGTCGCCGGATGCGGGCCGGGGCCGGCCGGCAGGCGGAGATCTGCGCTGAACGACACTTCCCTGCCCCCATGGGACACGGTGACGTCGATGCGGTCACCGGCGATCGTCCCGTCCACGCGATCCGGCGTCGGGCCCTTCCAGCCGTAGACCTGCTCCTCGGCCGCGCGCAGCAGCGCCTGCCGGTGACAGCGCCAGTCCGCCCTAGTCGCGATCCGGGAACCGTCGGCGCGCGCGAACGGGTCCGGAAGCCCGGCGTCCGACGGTCCCGCGATGCCGCCGACTTCACAATCCGCACCCCGGTTCTCGACGAAGCCTGCTCCGGCCTCGCGATCGTCCCTCGCGCGCTCCGCATGGCCTTGGACGCCATGGGCACACGCCACGGACAGCAGGCACGGCAGCGCGATCGACGCGAAGCGCGGGACTGCACCACGCGACCTGGCTACGTGGCGCGCTGCACTCGGGTTGTCGTCCCGGACAACGCGGGAAATCCGCTTGTCCTCGCCGGCGTCGCCAACGGGAAGCAGATCCCTCACTCCGTTCGGGATGACGGATGTGCGTCTCATCGGCGCTTCCATGAACATTCCACGGCCATGCCTTGCCGTCGATCGCGGCAAGCCGCTATTTCAGCTTGATCTCGCGCAGCCGTTCCTCGAGGTAGCCCTGCGCCGTGATCGGCTCGGGATAGCGGTTCGGGTTGTCCGGCGTCACCGTCGAGGGCAGCACGTCGATCAGGAAGTCGGGGTTCGGATGCAGGAAGAACGGCACCGAATAGCGCGGCTTGCGCGCCTGCTCGCCCGGCGGGTTGGTCACGCGGTGCGTGGTCGATGGATACACGTGGTTGGTCAGCCGCTGCAGCATGTCGCCGATGTTGACGACGATGGTGTCGGCGTCCGAGGTGAACGGCACCCATTCGTCCTTCTTCGACAGCACCTCCAGCCCGGCCGCGCTGGCGCCGACCAGCAGCGTGATCAGGTTGATGTCCTCGTGCGCGCCGGCGCGCACGTTGGGGATGTCGTCGGCGGTGATCGGCGGATAGTGGATCGGGCGCAGGATCGAGTTGCCGAGGTTGGTCTTGTCGGCGAAATAGTCCTCGGGCAGGCCGATGTGCAGCGCCAGCGCCGACAGCACCTTCGAGCCGAGCCGGTCGAGCGTCTGGTAGAGGCCGTAGCCGTGCTCGCGGAAGCCGGGCACCTCGTCCGGCCACAGGTTCGGCGGCATCACGTCGCGGTACTTCGAGTCGCCAGGGATCTCGCGGCCGATGTGCCAGAACTCCTTGAGGTCGAAGTGCTTGGCGCCCTTCGCGGTCTCGACGCCGAACGGGGTGTAGCCGCGCGCGCCGCCGCCGCCGGGGACGTGGTACTTCTTCTTGGTTGCATCCGGCAGCGCGAAGAACGCCTTGAACACGCCGTAGGCGGCGTCGATGTCCGCCTGCGGGATGCCATGGCCGTTGATGCCGGCAAAGCCCCATTCGCGGTAGGCCGCGCCCAGTTCGGCGACGAAGGCGTCGCGGTCCGTGTCGAAGCGGCGGATGTCGAGGGTGGGGATTCGCGAACTCATCGATCGGCTCCGGAAGTCATGCGGTTCGGGACATTCGACCACGCGCGCCGTGCATGGGCACTGATCCCGATCAAGTCACTGCCCGGCCGCGGCACGCACCGCGTCCGACAGTTTCGACAGGGTGGATGCGACCAGCGCATCGTCGTCGGCCTCGACCGTGACGCGCACCACCGGCTCGGTGCCCGAAGGCCGCAGGAACGCGCGCCCCCTGCCCTGCACCGCCGCCTGCGCCTGCGCCAGCGCGGCCTGGACGCTCTCGGCCTCGGCCGGCCTCGCGCCGTTGCCGTAGCGCACGTTGATCGTCTTCTGCGGCAGCTTGCGCACGCCCGCCAGCGCCTGCTGCAGCGTCATGCCGCGTCGGCGCAGCACTTCGAGCACCTGCAGCGCGCTCATGATGCCGTCGCCGGTGGTGGCGCGGTCCAGGCACAGCAGGTGCCCCGAGGCCTCGCCGCCGAGGATGCCGTCGTGCTCCAGCAGCGCCTGGTGCACGTAGCGGTCGCCGACCTTGGTACGCAGGAAGCCGATGCCGGCCTTCTCCAGCGCCTGCTCGATGCCGTAGTTGGTCATCACCGTGCCGACCACCGGGCCGCGCAGCCGGCCGCTGGCCTGCCAGTCGGTGGCCAGCAGGTACAGCAGGTCGTCGCCGTCGCGCACGCTGCCGTCGCTGTCGACGAACAGCAGGCGGTCGCCGTCGCCATCGAAGGCAACGCCGAGGTCGGCGCTCGTCTCGCGCACGCGCGCGGCCAGGCCTTCGGGATGCATCGAGCCGACGCCGTCGTTGATGTTGACGCCATTCGGGCTGACGCCGATCGCGTCGACCTGCGCGCCGAGTTCGGCCAGCACCATCGGCCCGATCTGGTAGGTCGCGCCGTTGGCGCAGTCGACCACGATGCGCATGCCGCCGAGGTCGAAGCGGCGCGAAACCGAGCCCTTGCAGGCCTCGACGTAGCGACCCACCGCGTCGCGCGTGCGCACCGCCTTGCCGAGCAGTTCCGACGACACCGTGCTGAACGGCTGCTCCAGCGAAGCCTCGATCGCGAGTTCGGTGGCATCGTCGAGCTTCTCGCCGTCGGCGGAGAAGAACTTGATGCCGTTGTCGTAGTGCGGGTTGTGCGAGGCCGAGATGACGATGCCGCCGTCGGCGCGCATCGAGCGCGTCAGGTGCGCGACCGCGGGCGTGGGCATCGGGCCCATCAGCTGCACGTCGACGCCCGCGGCGACCAGGCCGGCTTCCAGCGCGGCCTCGAACATGTAGTTCGAGATCCGCGTGTCCTTGCCGATGATCACCTCAGGCTTGCGCCATTCGCCGCCCTGCGCCGCAGCGGCCGCGCGCAGCGCGTGGCCGTAGGCGTTGCCCAGGCGCAGCACGAAGTCGGCCGAGATCGGGCCTTCGCCGACGCGGCCGCGGATGCCGTCGGTGCCGAAGTAGCGCCGGCTCACGCGGCGACGTCCTCTGGCACGGGTTGCCGCGTCATCATCGCGACCAGATGGGCGATCCGGTCGCGCAGCTCGCGGCGGTCGCAGATCTGGTCGATCGCGCCGTGCTCGAGCAGGAATTCCGAGCGCTGGAAGCCTTCCGGCAGCGTCTCTCGCACGGTCTGCTCGATCACGCGCGGGCCGGCGAAGCCGATCAGCGCGTCGGGTTCGGCGATGTTGACGTCGCCCAGCATCGCGAACGAGGCCGACACGCCGCCGGTGGTCGGATGCGTCATCACCGAGATGTACGGCAGTCCCGCCTCGCGCAGGCGCCCGAGCGCGGCCGAGGTCTTGGCCATCTGCATCAGCGAGAACAGGCTCTCCTGCATGCGCGCGCCGCCGCTGGCCGAGAAGCAGACGAAGCCAGATCCGATCTCCAGCGCGCGCTCGGCGCCGCGGGCAAAGCGCTCGCCGACCACCGAGCCCATCGAACCGCCCATGTAGGCGAAGTCGAAGGCGGCGGCGACCATCGGCATCCGCTGCAGCGTGCCCTGCATCACCACCAGCGCATCGCGCTCGCCGGTCGCCTTCTGCGCGGCCTTGATGCGGTCGGCGTACTTCTTCTGGTCCTTGAACTTCAGGACGTCGGTCGGGCCGAGTTCGCCGGCGATCTCGATCAGCTCGCCCGGGTCGAGGAAGCCCTTGAGCCGCGCGCGGGCGCGGATCGGGCGGTGGAAGCTGCACTTGGGGCAGACCTCGAGGTTCTCCTCGAGTTCGGGGCCGTACAGCACCGCGCCGCAGCGCTCGCACTTCTCCCACAGCCCCTCGGGCACGCTGCGCTTCTTGGTCGCACCGCTGTCGGTGCGGATGCGCGGCGGCATCAGTTTCTTCAGCCAGGACATGCTGGGCGTCGCATCCGGTCGCGGCCGCGGCCGCGGGAGGCGCGCAGTTTAGCGCACGGCCCGGGAAGGCCGCGGCAGGCTGGATCCCCGGCGCGTGTCGAAGGAGACCCTCTCCCTTGAATGGAGACCGTCATCCCCGCGAAGGCGGGGACCCAGCGTCTTTGGCCGTTGATCGCCTCGCCCTCCTTGTTTGTAGGAGCGCCTTCAGGCGCGATGCTTTCCTCACGGGTCCCAGGTCCCGAGCCAAAGGCATCGCGCCTGAATACGCTCCTACAGAAAGCGGGACGGATGGCGGGCTTCCGGGGCGCGGGATTCAGGCCAGCGCCGCCCGCAGCGGCGCCAGGAAGGCCGCGGCGCGGGCCGCCGCCTCGTCCGCACCGCCGGCCTCGGCCAGCGCCGAGACCAGCGCGCTGCCGACCACCACGCCGTCCGCATCGACCGCCATCGCCGTCGCGCTGGCCGCGTCGCGGATGCCGAAGCCGGCCACGACCGGCACCGGGCTGTCGGCGCGGATCCGGCGCAGGTGGTCCGCCGCCGCCCGCGTGTCCAGGCGCTCGGAGGCGCCGGTGACACCGGCGAAACTGACGTAGTACAGGTAGCCCTGCGCGTTCGCGAGCAGCAGGCGCAGCCGCGCGTCGGTGGTGGTCGGCGAGGCCAGCAGGATCAAGGCGACGCCGTGCGCGGCGAAGGCCTGCCGGAACTCCGGCGATTCTTCCGGCGGCAGGTCGACCAGCAGCACGCCGTCGACGCCGGCCTGCGCGGCCTCGCGCGCGAAGCGTTCGGCGCCGCGGATCTCGATCGGGTTCAGGTAGCCCATCAGCACCACCGGCGTGCCCGCATCGCGCTCACGGAAGACGCGCACGGCGTCGAGCACCCAGGACAGGCCGGCGCCGCGCGCCAGCGCCCGCTCGGAGCTGCGCTGGATCGTGGGCCCGTCGGCCATCGGGTCGGAGAACGGCACGCCCAGTTCGATCACGTCGGCGCCCGCCTCGACCAGCGCATGCATGACCGGCACCGTCGCTTCGAGCGAGGGATCGCCGGCGGTGACGAAGGGGATCAGCGCCTTGCGGCCGATGCCCCGCAACGAGGCGAACTTGCTGTCGAGACGGCCCATGTCGAAGCCTTGCGTGTAGGAGCGCCTTCAGGCGCGATGCGGTGGATGGGAAAGGGTGGCTCGCGCAGGTCGCGGCTGAAGCCGCTCCTACAGCACGATGCCCTCGCGCGCGGCGATGGTGTGCACGTCCTTGTCGCCGCGGCCGGACAGGTTGCACAGCACCAGCGCGTCCCTCGGCAGTTCGCGCGCGAGCTTGATCGCCTGCGCGACCGCGTGGCTGGATTCGAGCGCCGGCAGGATGCCCTCGCTGCGCGTGAGCCGATGGAACGCGGCCAGCGCTTCCTCGTCGGTGACGCCGACGTACTCGGCGCGGCCGCTGTCCTTGAGGAAGGCGTGCTCCGGGCCGACGCCGGGATAGTCGAGCCCGGCCGAGACCGAATGGGTCTCGGTGATCTGGCCGTCGTCGTCGCAGATGACGTAGGTGCGGTTGCCGTGCAGCACGCCGACGCGTCCCGCCGACAGCGACGCCGCATGGCGCCCTGTTTCGATGCCGTCGCCCGCGGCTTCGGCGCCGACGATGCGCACGCCCGGGTCGTTGAGGAAGGCGTGGAACAGGCCGATCGCGTTGCTGCCGCCGCCGACGCAGGCGGTGATCGCGTCCGGCAGGCGGCCGTAGTCCTCCAGCATCTGCGCCCGCGCCTCGCGCCCGACCACAGCGTTGAAGTCGCGCACCATGCGCGGGTAAGGATCGGGGCCGGCGACGGTGCCGATGATGTAGAACGTCTCGCGCACGTTCGTCACCCAGTCGCGCATCGCCTCGTTGAGCGCGTCCTTGAGCGTGGCCGAGCCGCTGGTCACCGGCACCACCTCGGCGCCGAGCAGCTTCATCCGGTAGACGTTGATCTTCTGGCGCTCGATGTCGGTGGCGCCCATGTACACCACGCACTCCAGCCCGAGCCGCGTGGCCACGGTGGCGCTGGCGACGCCGTGCTGGCCGGCGCCGGTCTCGGCGATGATCCGCGTCTTGCCCATGCGCGCGGCCAGCAGCGCCTGGCCGATGGTGTTGTTCACCTTGTGCGCGCCGGTGTGGTTGAGGTCCTCGCGCTTGAGCAGGATCTGCGCGCCGCCCACCTCGCGGCTCAGCCGTTCGGCGTGGTAGATCGGGCTGGGCCGGCCGACGTAGTGCTTGAGGTCCGTGTCGAAGGCCGCGATGAAGCCTGGATCGACCCGGGCCGCATCGTAGGCGGCGGCCAGTTCCTCCAGCGGCCCGATCAGGGTCTCGGCGACGAAGCGCCCGCCGTGGCGGCCGAAGTGGCCGGAGGCGTCGGGCCAGGCGTGGAAATCCTGCGGGGCGGGAATGGCGTTCATGGACTGGCGACGGGCGGCGGTACGGAAGCAGGTTTCACTCTAGCGCACATGTCCACGCCAAAAAATCGATAGTATCTGGGCCATCCGTCAGGAAAAGTCACGTATGACCGATCGCTCCCTGCCCCCGCTGAACGCCCTGCGCGCCTTCGAGGCCGCCGCGCGGCTGGGCAGCGTCAGCCGGGCGGCAGCCGAACTGCACGTCACCCACGGGGCGGTGAGCCGCCAGGTCAGGCTGCTGGAGGACGACCTCGGCGTCGCCCTGTTCGTCCGCGAAGGGCGCGGCCTGCGCCTGACCGAGGCTGGCGGGCGCCTGCGCGATGCCGCCGGCACCGCCTTCGGGCAGATCCGGGCCACGGTTCGGACCCTGCGCCGCGGCAGCGAACCCGGCACCCGGGTCATCGGCTGTCCGGGCAGCCTGCTGGCGCGCTGGATGATCCCGCGACTGGACCGCCTGCAGCGCGACCTGCCGGAACTCAAACTGCACCTGTCGCCGCACGAGGGCGAGTTCGATCCTGCGCTGCCCGGCCTGGACGCGGCCCTGCTGGTCGGCGCGCCGCCGTGGCCGGCCTCGTGGCGCGTGCACGCGCTGGCGCCGGAGCGGATCGGCCCGGTGATCGACCCGCGCCATCCCGCCTTCGAACAGCTGTCGCGACAGCCGGCCGAGGCCCTGCTGCACGAGGAACTGCTGCACACCGCCTCGCGGCCGCAGGCCTGGCCGCAGTGGGCGCGGCACCACGGCCTCGACGCCGGCCGGCTGCGACTGGGCACCGGTTTCGAGCACCTGTACTACCTGCTGGAAGCCGCGGTCGCCGGCCTGGGCATCGCCATCGCACCGCAGCCGCTGGTCGCCGCGGACCTTGCCGCGGACCGGCTGGCCGCACCCTGGGGCTTCATCGATACCGGGGCGCAGTGGTGTTTGTGCACGCGCGCAGAGCCGGATCCACAGATCGATCGGCTGGCCGTCTGGCTCGGCGGGCAGTTCGCAGAGAGCGCTTAGGGCACCCGGCAACAAATTGTCATTCCGAGCGCAGCGAGGAATCTGCTTTCAGCCAGGTCGGACAATGACAAAAGCAGCTTCCTCGCTGCGCTCGGAACGACAAGCTTGCACTTCATTCGGCAAGGTCCCCCGGCTGCGTTCGGAATGACGTTTTTCGGGCGGATCCCGTCCGGCCTCAGCCGCAGTCGGCGCGCCGCACTTCCTCGACGAAGCGGCGCATGCGCGCACCGTCCTTGACGCCGGGCGGGTCGTCCGCCGACTCCACGCCGCTCGACACGTCCACGCCCCAGGGACGGGTCGCGAGGATCGCATCGTGGACGTTGTCCGGCGTCAGTCCACCGGCCACGAGGAACGGCTTGAGCAGGCCGCGGGGCACGCGCGACCAGTCGAAGGCGCGGCCGGTGCCGCCGCCTTCGCCGGGCGCGTGCGCGTCCAGCAGGAAACCGGCCGCCGCCGGATAGCGCGCATGCAGCGCCAGCGGATCGAGGGGGCCGTCGCCGCCCATCGCCACCGCCTTCAGGTAGGGCAGGCCGAACGCGCGGCAGAACGCGTCGTCCTCGTCGCCGTGGAACTGCAGCAGCGACGGCCGCACCAGGCCGACGACCTGCTGCACCTCTTCCTTGCCGTTGTCCATGAACAGCGCCACCGCGTCGACCATCGGCGCCAGCGCCTCGCGCATCGCCGCCGCCTGCCTGGGCTCGATCCGCCGGCGGCTCCGCTCCGCGAACACGAAGCCCACGGCATCGACGCCGAGCTCGCCGGCCAGGCGCACGTCGCCGGGGCGGGTCATGCCGCAGAACTTGATGCGGGTGCGGAACAGGGGGGAAGTCATGGTCGGCTCGGGATGATGGCGGGAGGCCCGAAGATTCGGAATCGGCGGCCTGCCATTGTAGGAGCGCCTTCAGGCGCGATGGCGACCCGGCTGCGGAACCGCCCGGTCGCGCCTGAAGGCGCTCCTACAAGGATCGGTCCGGTCCGTCGTATGTCACCTCGGGCGGCAGGCCGTGGACCGCGGCGTAGAGCGGCCCCACGAACACCAGGCCTTCGGCCGGCGCCGTCGGACCGGCCAGCCTGCGATCGCGGCCTTCCAGCAATTCCGCGATCCACGCCTCCGCCTGCGCGCCGGCGCCCACCTCCAGCAGCGAACCGACGATGTTGCGCACCATGTGGTGCAGGAACGCGTTCGCCTGCACGTCGATGGTGACGAGTTCGCCCTCGCGCGTCACAGCGATGCGCTGCAGTTCACGTCGCCCGTGCGTGGCCTCGCATTCGGAGGAACGGAACGCACCGAAGTCGTGTTCGCCGACCAGCGCCTGCGCGGCGCGGTGCATCGCGCCGGCGTCGAGCGGGCGCCAATGCCACGACAGCCACTGCCGACCCAGCGCGGGTCGCACCTGGCGGTTGAGGATGCGGTAACGGTAGCGGCGCGCCACCGCCGAGAACCGGGCATTGAAGTCGTCGGCGACCGGCCGGCACCAGACCACGCTGACCGCCGGCGGCAGGCGCGTGGTGGCGCCGAGCGTCCAGGCGCGCGGATCGCGCACCGCGTCGCTGTCGAAGTGCACGACCTGGCATTGCGCATGCACGCCGGCGTCGGTGCGTCCTGCGCAGACGGTGGCGACCGGCGCGTCGGCCACCGACGACAGCGCCGTTTCCAGCGCGCCCTGGATCGTGTTCTCGTCGGGCATGCCCGGCTGCGTCAGCCGCTGCCAGCCGCGGAAACCGCCGCCGTCGTATTCGACGCCTATCGCGTAGCGCGGCACGCCTGGAAATCCTCGGGAAACGAGCGGTTCGTCATGTCGAGCGCAGCGGGAAACCCCGGACAGCCAACACCATGGATGTCCCGCTGCGCTCGAAATGACAGTTGATCATGGATTCCCTGGATCCATCGAAGCGACGACCCACGCGCAGGCCCTAGACCAGTTCGCGCAGCAGGCGCTGGGCTTCGCCGCGGGCGCCGGCGTCGCCGTAGTCGGCGACTTCCTGCAGCAGGGTGCGCGCGGTGTCGGTGTCGCCGAGGTCGAGGTAGGCGCGCGCCAGTTCGATGCGCTCCTGCCCCGCCGGGGCCGGGTTCAGCGGCGCAACGGACGCGGCCTGCGCGGCGCCGTCGCCGCCCGCGTGCCAGGTGGGCGAGGCGCCGGTCGCGGCCGCGGGAGCCGCCTGCCATGAGGAAGCGATGGCCGCAGGCTCGGCGACGGCTTCCGGCACCGCGGGTTCGGGCGTCGCCGTTTCGATTGGTTCGACCTTCGATGGCGCAGGAGGCACGCTGCTCGACGACGCAAAGCCGTAGCCCGGCTTGCGATCGCGCGGCGCGTCCTTGCGGCGCGAGGCCAGCCACCAGGCCAGCAGCGCCGCGGCCAGCAGGCCGAGGCCGATCCACAGCCAGGGCAGGTTCGCGCCGCTCTCCGGGGCCGGCGCGGGCTGGACGGTTTCGGCCTGCGTCTGCGCCAGCGTCGGCGCCGGCTGGGCGTTGCTCTCCGCCAGGCGCTGCTGCGCGGCAGCCAGTTCGCTGTCCTTCATCTGGATCAACTGCGCCTGCTGTTGCTGCAGCTGTTCCAGGTCGGCCAGGCGCGTCTTCAGTTCCTGCACTTCGGCATCGCGCGCGGCGAGGGTTTCCCGGGTCTGGACCAGTTCCTGTTGCTGCAGCATGTCGCCCTCGCCCCCGGCGGCGGTGCCGGTTCGTGTTCCCGCATCCTGGCCGCCGCCCGACGACGGCGGCACGATTTCCAGCCGCGCCTCGGCCACGCGGGCCGGCCCCTGCACGGCGGATGCCGGCGTGGCCGCTGCCGCGGCGGTGGCCGCGCCAGACTCGGCGACGGCGCCCGGCTGCGGCACCGGCCGGCGCATCTCGCGCCAGCGGCCGACGTGCTCGCGGACGATCGCGTTGGCTTCGGCAACGCTGGCCTCGGACCATTCCCCCTGCGCGGGCACGCGCAGCACGGCGCCCTGGCGGATCAGGTTGAGATTGCCGCCGATGAAGGCTTCCGGATTGGCGCGCAGCAGCGCCAGCATCACCTGGTTCAGGCTGTGGCCGCTGCCGGCCGCCAGCGAGGACGCGATCTCGCTCAGCGTCTGGCCGCGCTGCACCGGCCCGTATTCGCCGGGCGTGCCGGCGGCGATGGGCGTCGCCGGCGCAGGCGCACGTACGGGTGCGGGCGGTGCCGGCGCAGGAGGCGGTTCCTCGGCTACGGCCGCCGTCGCCTCGGCTTCGGCGGCGGGCGCGTCCTCGGAGGCCACGCCCTCGTCCGCGGGCGCGGCTTCGGGCGTCGCCGTTTCGGGCGGACGCGCAATGATGTTCGACGGCGCCGCTTCCGGCGCCTGGATCGGCGGCTGCGCGGGCGCGGCGACCGTCTGCGGTGTATCGACCAGCGCCGAATACTCGCGCACCAGCCTGCCCTGCCCCCAATCGACCTCGACCAGGAAGGTCAGCATCGGCTGCTGCACCGGCGCGTCGCTGGTGATCCGGATCACCGGGCGTCCGCGCGCGTCCAGCGCCACCGTGAAGCGCAGGTCCGACACCAGGCCGGTCGGCGGCTCCAGCCCGATGCGCGCGAAGGTCTCCGGCGAGGCCAGCCGCGCCTGCAGGTTCTCCAGTTCGGACGGATCGCTGGAGATGATCGGGATCTCGGCTAGCAGCGGCTGCCCGGCCTGCGACTTCACCTCGATCTGGCCCAGGCCCAGTGCGAACGCCGGCCACGCGAGCACGGCCAGCAGCAGGCCGCAGGCCAGTGCCCACAGCCTGTTGCACGGCGTTCGGTTCAGGAGACGTGCCCTCGACATGGCCGCGACTCTAGCCGCCCATGCCGTTGCGGCGCAATGATCGTTCTGCGATCAACCGCCGTTCGCCACCAGTTCCGCCAGCTGCACCGCGTTCAGCGCGGCGCCCTTGCGGATGTTGTCGGAGACGATCCAGAGGTTGAGCCCGCGCGGATGCGAGAAGTCCTCGCGGATGCGGCCGACGAACACCGGATCGCGACCCGAGGCGTGCGTGACCGGCGTCGGGTAGCCGCCGGCCTTGCGCTCGTCCACCACCTCGATGCCCGGCGAAGCGGCCAGCAGTTCGCGCGCGGCCTCGGGCGTGACCTTCTCGCGCGTCTCGATCGCGACCGCCTCGGAATGGCCGTAGAACACCGGCACGCGCACCGCGGTCGGGTTCACCTGGATGCTGTCGTCGCCGAGGATCTTGCGCGTCTCCCACACCAGCTTCATCTCCTCCTTGGTGAAGCCGTTGTCAAGGAAGTCGTCGATGTGCGGGATCAGGTTGAACGCGATCTGCACCGGGAAGCGCTGCGGGTCGGCGTCCTGGAAGGCGAGCAGCGCGCCGGTCTGGCGGCCGAGTTCTTCCAGCGCCGAGCGGCCGGCGCCCGACACCGACTGGTAGGTGGCGACGTTGATGCGCTCGATCCCGTAGCGGCGGTGCAGGGGCGCCAGCGCGACCAGCATCTGCATGGTCGAGCAATTGGGATTGGCGATGATGCCGCGCGGACGGTTCTTCGCCGCCTCCGGGTTCACTTCGGACACCACCAACGGCACGTCGTCGTCGTAGCGGAACGCGGACGAGTTGTCGATCACCACCGCGCCCGCGGCGGCGAACTTCGGCGCGTATTCCTTCGACACGCCGCCGCCGGCGGAGAACAGGGCGATGTCGATGCCGGCCGGGTCGAAGGTGGCGAGGTCCTGCACCACGTAGTCGTCGCCGCGATATTCGATGGTGCCGCCGGCGGAGCGCTCGCTGGCGAGCGGCACCAGCTTGCCGACCGGGAAGTTCCGCTCGGCGAGGACCGAGAGCATGGTCTCGCCGACGGCGCCGGTGGCGCCGACGACGGCTACGTTGAAACGACGGTTCTGGGAGGTGTTCATGGGGAAGGGTCCAGATGGATCGAAAAGGCAAGAGCACCCGACGGTAAAGCCCGTGTCATTCCGAGCGCAGCGAGGAATCTGCTTTTGCTGTTGTTCGCCTTTGGCAGAAAGCAGATTCCTCGCTGCGCTCGGAATGACATTTTGTCGGGTGTTCCAGGAACTCTGTTGGGTGCTCCAGGGAATCGGAAGCAAACGGAAAACACGCGCGCCTTCGCTGTGTTCGGGGGAACCCGCGCGGACGACCGGCGATGGCTCCCCTACCGTTTTGCGGCCGCTTTTCCGGTGATCGGGGTCGGCGGATCGCCGGCCCGCGGGCCGCGGCCGAGCGCGGCGACCAGGTTGTCGACGGCCAGCGTGGCCATCGCCCGACGCGTGGCCAGGCTGGCGCTGCCCGCGTGCGGGGTCAGCACCACGTTGCGCAGCGCGAGCAGCTTCGGGTTCACCGCGGGCTCGCCTTCGAACACGTCCAGCGCCGCGGATGCCAGCCGGCCCGCGGCCAGGGCATCGGCCAGCGCATCCTCGTCGACGAGGCCGCCGCGGGCGATGTTGGTCAGCGTCGCGGTCGGCTTCATCTTCGCGAGGGCGGCGGAATCGATGACGTGGTGGGTGGCGGGCGAGTACGGCAGCACCAGCACGAGGTGGTCGGACTCGGCCAGCAGTGTATCGAAGTCGACCCAGGCCGCACGACTGTTGCTTTCGATACCGTCAGGCAGGCGACTGCGGTTGTGGTACAGCACGCGCATGCCGAAGCCGTGCGCGCCACGCGTGGCGATGCCCTGCCCGATCCGGCCCATGCCGAGGATGCCGAGCGTGCTGCCGTGCACGTCGCCGCCAAGCAGGGTGTCGAACGACCACTGCGTCCAGCGTCCCTCGCGCAGCCAGCGCTCGCCCTCGGTGATGCGGCGTGCGGCCGCCATCAGCAGGGCGAAGGCCATGTCGGCCGTCGTCTCGGTGAGCACGTCGGGCGTATTGGTGGTGACGATGCCGCGTGATTCGAGCGCGGCGACGTCGAGGTTGTTGTAGCCGACGCCGACGTTGGCGACCGCGCGCAGCGTCGCCGCACCCGCGATTTCTTCGGCGCCGATACGCTCGTTGAGCGTCACCAGCGCGCCGTCGGCTTCGCACAGCTTCGCCGCCACCTGCGCCGGCGACCAGACGGTCACCTCGCGCGTGGCATCGACCTCGAAATGCGCCTCCAGCCGTCCGACGATATCGTCGAACAGCGGCTGCGAGACCCAGACCCGGGGCCGCGTTTCAGCCATCGGCGGACGGCGGGATGCGCGGCGAGACCACGCCGACGTCGCCGCACTGCGCGCGATGGCGCAGCGCCTGGTCCATCAGCACCAGGGCCAGCATCGCCTCGCAGATCGGCGTGGCGCGGATGCCGACGCAGGGATCGTGGCGGCCGGTGGTGACGATGTCGACCACGCTGCCGTCCACGTCCACGCCCTCGACCGGCAGGCGCAGGCTCGAGGTCGGCTTGAACGCCACCGAGACCACGACCTGCTGCCCGGTGCTGATGCCGCCGAGGATGCCGCCGGCGTGGTTGGACAGGAAGCCGGCGGGCGTCATCACGTCGCGATGCTCCGTGCCCTTTTGCGCGACCGCGGCGAAGCCGTCGCCGATCTCCACGCCCTTGACCGCGTTGATCGACATCATCGCCGCGGCCAGTTCGCCGTCGAGCTTGCCGTAGACCGGCTCGCCCCAGCCCGGCGGCACGCCGTCGGCCACGGCGACGACCTTCGCGCCGACCGAATCACCGGACTTGCGCAGCGCGTCCATGTAGCCCTCCAGCTCCGGCACCTGTGCCGCGTCGGGCCAGAAGAACGGGTTGTCCTCGACCACGGCCCAGTCGTGCGAACGCGGGAGCACGTCGCCGATCTGCGCCATGTACCCGCGCACGCTCACGCTGAAGCGCTCGGCCAGCCACTTCTTCGCGACCACCGCCGCAGCCACGCGCATCGTCGTCTCGCGCGCGGACGAGCGCCCGCCGCCGCGCGGATCGCGCAGGCCGTACTTCTGCCAGTAGGCGTAGTCGGCGTGGCCCGGACGGAACTGCCGGGCGATGGCGTTGTAGTCCTTGCTCTTCTGGTCGGTGTTGCGCACCAGCAGCGCGATCGGCGTGCCGGTGGTGAGGCCCTCGTACACGCCGCTGAGGATCTCGACTTCGTCGGCCTCGCGCCGCGCCGAGGTGTGGCGGCTCTTGCCGGTCGCGCGCCGCGCGAGGTCATGCGCGAACTCCTCCGGCGCGATGGCGATGCCGGGCGGGCAGCCGTCGATCACGCAGCCGATCGCCGGCCCGTGCGATTCGCCGAAGGTGGTGACGCGGAAGAGATGGCCGAAGGTGTTCAAGTCGCGGATGCCTCGGTTGTTTCAGGTATCGTCCCGTCGGTGGTGCCGGGTGCCGTGCAGCTGCATCAGTTGTCATCCCGACGTATCAGTTGTCATTCCGACGTATCAGCTGACAACCCGACATATCAGCTGTCGTCGCGACGTATCAGCTGTCATCCCGAACGCAGTGAGGGATCTGCTTGTAGTCGACGGATCGCGGGAAAGCAGATCCCTCACTGCGTTCGGGATGACACATTTGGCTGCGATGACACTTTCAGCTGCAATGACATCTTCAGCTGCGATGCAATCGATCAGAACAGGCCGCCACCCGCCGATTGCGCAGGAACAAACGAAGACGCCCCGCCCTCCCGCGCGTCCGCCAGCGCCCGAATCCGCGCGTTGTGCGCGACCAGGTCGTGGCGCTCGACCACGAACACGCCCATCTGCCCGACCCTGAACTCGATCCACACCAGCGGCAGCTCCGGCAGCAGCGCCGACAGCGCGCGCTCGGCCTCGCCCACCTCGCAGACCAGCAATCCGTCCTCGGTCAGGTGCAGCGGCGCGTCGCGCAGCATGCGCAGCACGATGTCGAGGCCGTCGTCGCCGGCGCGCAGGCCGAGCTCCGGCTCGTACGAGTATTCCTTCGGCAGCGCATCGGTCTCGTCGTTGGTGACGTACGGCGGGTTGCTGACGATCAGGTCGTAGTGCTCGCCCTGCAGGTTCGCGAACAGGTCGGATTTCACGAAGCGGGTGTTGGTCGACAGCAGCCGCGATTCGTTCTCGCGCGCCAGCGCCAGCGCCTCGTCGCTGATGTCGGCGCCGTCGACGTGCCAGTCCGGGTTGTAGTGCGCCATCGCGATGGCGATGCAGCCAGAGCCGGTGCACAGGTCCAGCGCGCGCCGCACCTCGCGCCCGCCCAGCCAGGGTTCGAAGCCGGACTCGATCAGCTCCGCGATCGGCGAGCGCGGCACCAGCGCGCGACTGTCGCTCCTGAAGCTCAGGCCCGCGAACCAGGCCTCGCCGGTCAGGTAGGCCGCCGGCACCCGCTCCTCGATCCGACGCAGGAACAGCGCCAGCACGTCCTCCTTCTCCGCCAGCGTGATCCGCGCCTGGCCGTAGGCCGGGCCGAGGTCGTGCGGCAGGTGCAGCGCGTGCAGGGTGAGCTGGGTGGCCTCGTCGATGGCATTGTCGTAGCTGTGCCCGAACGTCAGCCCGGCCGCGTTGAAGCGGCTGGCGCCGTAGCGGATCAGGTCGATGATCGTCTGCAGTTCGTCGGTCATGGCGGCGCGGATTCCCGGCGGAGGCCGGTCAGCCAGTATAGCGGCGGCGACGGGTATCATGGCCGCCTTCCCGGTGGATGCCCCGATGTTCAACCGCACCGTCATCATCGTGCTGCTGGTCGCGCTGTTCGCCGGCCTCGGCCTGCTCGCCTCGCGCAAGTACTTTTCCGAACCCGCGGCGCCGCAGCCGTCGCTGCGGGCGGTGAAGCTGTTCCCGCAGCCGCGCGAACTGCCGCCGTTCGCGCTGCAGCAGTCCGACGGCACCCAGCTGGTGCCGGGCGAGTTGCACGGCCACTGGACCCTGGTGTTCATCGGCTTCACCTTCTGCCCCGACGTCTGCCCGCTGACCCTGACCCGGCTGGCGCAGGCGCAGCGGGAATGGGAGGCGCTGCCCGAATCGACCCGACCTCGGGTGCTGTTCGTCTCGGTCGATCCCGAACGCGACACGCCCGACCGCATCGGCGAGTACGCACACGCCTTCCACCGCGACACCCTGGCCGCGACCGCCGACATCCCGGCGCTGGAAACCTTCGCCCGCTCGCTGTCGATGGTGTTCGCGAAGGTCCCGGCGCCCGCCGGCGCGCCCGCCGACCAGTATTCGATCGACCACAGCGCCTCGATGGCCGTGCTCGATCCGCAGGGTCGCATGGCCGGCGTGGTCACCGGCAGCGCGGTGGACGACCCAGCCGCCGTCGCCGCCGACCTCGCCGCGCTGACGCAGGCGCCGCGCCGGTGAGCCTGGTCACCACGCTGACCTACGTGTTGCCGCACCGGCTGCTGTCCTCGCTGGCGCGCGCGCTGGCGTACTCGGATTCGCCGCGTACCCGGCGATGGTTGATCGACACGGTGACTCGCAGGTTCGGCGTGGACCTGGCCGAGGCGGCCGAGCCCGACCCGGGCGCCTATCCCACGTTCAACGCGTTCTTCACCCGTGCACTGAAACCCGGCGCACGCGTCCCCGACCCCGATCCGCGTGCGCTGCTGATGCCGGCCGACGGACGCATCAGCCAGTGCGGACCGATCGAGCAGGGCCGCATCTTCCAGGCCAAGGGCCGATCGTTCACCGCCGCCGAACTGCTCGGCAGCGAGGTCGCCGCCACGCCCTACGCGGACGGCCTGTTCGCCACCGTGTACCTGTCGCCGAAGGACTACCACCGCGTGCACATGCCGTGGACCGGGCGCCTGCGCGAGACCGTGCACGTGCCGGGCCGCCTGTTCTCGGTCGGCCCGGGCGCGGTCGCCAGCGTGCCGCGCCTGTTCGCGCGCAACGAGCGGCTGGTGTGCCATTTCGACACCGACTTCGGGCCGATGGCGGTGGTGATGGTGGGCGCGCTGCTGGTGTCGGGCGTCGAGACCGTGTGGAGCGGCGAGGAGATCCCCGCCTATGGCGATCGCATCGCCTCGAAGAACTGGAGCGGCGAGGAGATCGTCCTCGAGCGCTTCGAGGAAATGGCGCGGTTCAACTATGGCTCCACCGTGATCGTGCTGCTGCCGGCGGGCGTGGCGGAACTGGCGCCGGAGCTGAAGGCCGAAACGCCGGTCAGACTGGGACAGCGGCTCGCCCGCCTGGGCTGACTGACGACGCCGTCGCGCCCCGCGAAAACAGACTGCAGGAGCGCCTTCAGGCGCGACCTTTGTCCGAAACCCGTCGAACGCCCGGTCGCGGCTGAAGCCGCTCCTGCGGGAGTTCCCATACCCGTCGTGGCAGAGGGTTGGCGTGGGGGCAGCCAGCGCGCAGCTGTTCCCTCGCGATATCGCGCTTCCGCTTCAGCGTCCGGCCGCTCCGTCGCCGCGTTCGGCAGCCGTTTTCTCGCGCTCGGCGCGGAACTCGCTGCCTTCGTCCCACTGCGGCCAGTCGCTGCGGTTGGCGAGGTCGGCGGCCAGCCGATACACGGTGCGGGTGTCGGTCACGGGGCCGCGCATGTCCCAGCTGTCGTCGAACTCGTCGCAGGGCTGGTGGTAGCAGCGCTCGAAGTACGCCGCCCGCGCGGCCTTGCCGCCGGCCACGCCGCCGTCGACCTGGTCCACGCCCGGCCCGATGGTGATCGAGGGCACGCCGGCCTGGGCGAAGGCGAAGTGGTCGGCGCGGTAGAACAGCCCGGCCTCGAGGTTCTCGTCCGGCGTGTAGCCGCGCCCTTCCCGCCGCGCGGTCTCGACCAGGTCGCGCTCCAGCGACACCTTGCCCACGCCCCACGAGGAAATGTCGCGGGTCGGGCCGTCCGGGCTCCACATCTCGATGTTGAGGTCGGCCACCGTGGTCTCCAGCGGGCGCAGCGGGTTGGCGGCGTAGTACCTGGCGCCGAGCAGTCCGCTTTCCTCGGCGGTCACCGCCAGGAACAGCAGGCTGCGCGCCGGGCGCGGGCCGGCGGCGAACACGCGCGCGATCTCGATCAGCGAGGCGATCGCGGTGGCGTTGTCGACCGCGCCGTTGACGATGCGGTCGCCGCGGTCGTCGGCATCGGCGATGACGCCGTAGCTGTCCCAGTGCCCGGACAGGATCACCGTTTCCTCCGGTCGCTCCGCGCCGGGCAGGATCCCGGCCACGTTGCGGCTGGCGATGCGCCCGCGCCTGACGTCGAAGGCCAGCGACGCGCTGGCGCCGGCGAGCGGATAGCCGGTGAAGCCGTGCGCCTGCGCCGCCCGCTTCTCCGCGTCGAAGTCGAGCCCGGACTCCCGGAACAGCCGCTCCGCCACTTCGCGCTGCATCCAGCCGCGCATCGGCAGGTGGTGGCTGGCGGCGTCCTTGCGCACGATGTCGTACTGCGGCCCGTTGCGGCCGTTGCGCACGGTCGCCCACGGATACGCGGCCGGCTCGGTCTCGTGCACGATCAGCGCGCCGGCCGCGCCGCGGCGCGCGGCTTCCTCGTACTTGTAGGTCCAGCGGCCGTAGTAGGTCATCGCACGACCGCCGAAATCGCCCTCACCGCTCTCGAAGTCGGGATCGTTGACCAGCACGACGACGATCCTGCCCTTCACGTCGAGGCCGGCGTAGTCGTCCCAGCCCAGTTCCGGCGCGCTGATCCCGTAACCGGCGAACACCAGCGGCACGTCGCGCAGGTCGACCCGGTCGTGCGGATACAGCGTCTCCACGGCGATGTCCTCGCCCTGCACAAGTTCGCGCACGCCGGCGCGGGTGGTGAACTTCGCCGCCACCGGGCCGTCGATCTCGCTGCGCTCCAGCGCCACCTGCTGCATCCAGCCGCCGCCGTCGCCGGCCGGCTCCAGGCCGGCTTCGGCAAAGCGCGCGGCGATGTACTCGACCGTCTTCTCCTCGCCCGGCGTGTCCGGTGCGCGGCCCTCGAACTCGTCCGAGGTCAGCGCGCGCAGGCTCTGCGCCAGGTTGTCGGCCGAGATGTCGCCGCCGGGCACGGCGGCGACGGTGTCATCGGCGCCCGCCCCGCCCGGCGCCTGCGAACAGGCGGCGCACAGCAGGAAAGACAGAAAGAGCGAGGCGGCGTGAACGGATTTCATCGGCGATGCGACCGGCAGGGCATGACGCGACCAATATAGCGCGCCCGCTCCGCGCAACCTGTCAGCCCCTGGACTTCGCCGCGATGGCGCGATGTTCCACCAAGTCGTTTTCAGGAATTCGGGCGTCCAGCCATTGCGAACGCAGCCCAAAGGCAGATCTCTCGCTACGCTCGAGATGACAAGGCGATGGCGGATGAACCTGCGACGCTGCACCATCGATCCGGCTCGCATCCTGTAGGAGTGCCTTCAGGCGCGATCGCTTGCGCGTCCCGGTGAGCGTCCTGGTCGCGGCTGAAGCCGCTCCTACAGGATGCAGGTCGGACCAGGGCAGCCTTAGCGTCCGCAGCCCTGCAGCTTCAGCTGCTGTCCCTGCCTGACCATGTAGCGCGGCGCCTTGATCCCGTTCGCGGACGCCAGGACCTTGGTGTCGCACTGGTAGCGCTGGGCGATCGCGACCAGGGTCTCGCCGCGGGCGACGCGATGGCTGCGTGCGGCTGCGGGCCTCGGCGCCGGTGCCCGCGCGGGGGACGAAGCAGCGCCCACGACCACCTGCTGGACCACGCTGCCGTCCGGCAGCGTCACGTTCTCCAGGTCGCCGACGCGCACGATCGCCGTCGCCGGGTCGCTGTTGACGAGCTGCTTGGCCAGGTCCGCACGTGCGCCCTTGGTGCACCAGCGTTCGTACAGGCCGGCCATGCGCACGGTGGTATTGAGCCGCGTGCCGGCGGGGATCCAGGCCTCGGCCTCGTACTGCGGGTTGAGGTTGCGCAGCACGCGCATGTAGCCGTCGCGGGTGCCGCCGTTGCCGAGGCAGATGGTCAGCTCGTAGATCGACGCCGGCCGCTGCAGCTGGATCGTCGCCGGGCGCGCATCGACCTTCGGGAAGATCAGGCCGTATTCCTTCGGATGCAGGTACAGCCAGGCCGCGGCGATCACCATCGGCACGTAGTCCTTGGTTTCCGGCGGGAACTGGCCGTAGACGTCCGCGTCCCAGAAGCTGCGGCCGCCGGTCTCGTTGTAGACGCGGCGCGCCCTGCCCTCGCCGCCGTTGTAGGCGGCCAGCCACAGTTCGATGTTGTTGCCGAGTTCGGCGTAGCGTTCGCTCAGGTACGAGGCCGCGGCGTCGGCCGAAGCGCGCGGGTCGTAGCGGGTGTCGAAGCCGCGTCCGTCGGGCCCGAGCCCGAAGCGATGGCCCGTGGCCGGCATGAACTGCAGCGGCCCTGCCGCGCCCGCGCGCGAGCGCGCGTGCACGCGGCCGTTGGACTCCTTTGCCAGGATGCCGAACAGCAGCGCCTCCGGCAGGCCGCGGCGCTTGAACGCCGGCGACATCATGTGCTGCATGTACTGGTAGTTCTCGTGGCTGGTGATCAGCGACACGCGCATGTCGGTCAGCCAGCGACGGATGCCGGCCTGCACCGCGGGGTTCATCTGCACCGCCTTGAGGAAGCGCTGGTCCTCGGCGGCGAGCAGCGCCGCGGCGCTGGCGCTCTGCGGCACGTCGCCGGTCGGCAGGTCGCCGCCGTCGTCGACCAGGGTGGTGTCGGACTCGTCGTCGTCGACCACCCCGGCGGCGGCATCGGCCTGCGCCTTGAGCAGCCGCTTGTAGCCGGCCAGCAGGTTGCCGGTGCCGCAGCCCTTGATCCTGCCGCATTCGACGATCACGTCCTCCATGTCCTCGAGCGCGGCGTTGCTCTCCTCGACGCCGGACGGGTCGCTGTTGCCGATCTTCACCAGCGCCTCGCGATAGCGGGTCTCGGCAGCGGCCATGCGCTGGTTCAGCGCATCGATCGCGGCCTGGGTGCGCTTCGACTGCGCCTGCGCGGTCGCCGGCAGGGCGGCGAGCAGCATCGCGGAGGCCAGCAGCAGGCCACGCGCGGCATGGGGGAGCAACGGGAACATCGACCACCGGCGGAACGGGAGGGGCCGGCAGGTTAGCCGCTGGTGTCGGGCGCCACAAGGAAGCCGGCCACGGAACGGCCCGTCTCTTGTAGGAGCGCATTCAGGCGCGACTCTCTTCTTCCCGGGGCCCGGGTCCCGAATCAAAAGCATCGCGCCTGAAGGCGCTCCTACAAAAGACGGGTCGGACCGATAGAATCCGGAGGCACCCCACAGGACATCGACCCCATGGAATCCATCCTCGTCGGCAAGGCCATCACCACCGCGGACGGCGCCCAGGTGCACCTGCTGCCGAAGTACGGCAACCGCCACGGCCTGGTCGCCGGCGCCACCGGCACCGGCAAGACGGTGACGCTGATGACAGTGGCCGAGGGCTTCTCGCGGATCGGGGTGCCGGTGTTCCTGGCCGACGTGAAGGGCGACGTGTCCGGCCTCGCCGTGCCCGGCACCCTGAACGAGAAGCTGCAGGAGCGCATCGAGCAGATCGGCATCGACGGCTACGCGCCCGAAGGCAGCCCGACGATCTTCTGGGACCTGTACGGCAAGCTCGGCCACCCGGTGCGCACCACGGTCAGCGAGATGGGCCCGACCCTGCTCGCGCGCATCCTCGAGCTCAACGACACCCAGGCCGGCGTGCTCGACATCGTGTTCAAGCTCGCCGACGACCGTGGGCTGCTGCTGCTCGACCTCGCCGACCTGCGCGCGCTGCTCAACCTCGTGGTCGAGGAGCGCAAGACGGTCTCGACCGAGTACGGCCTGGTCAGCCCGCAGTCGGTCGGCGCGATCCAGCGCGCGCTGCTGCGCCTGGACCAGGAAGGCGGCGACCGCTTCTTCGGCGAGCCCGCGCTGGAGCTGGCCGACCTGATGCGCACCACCACCGGCGGCCGCGGCGTGGTCGGCATCCTCGCCGCCGACCAGCTGATCCTCAAGCCGCGCCTGTATTCGAGCTTCCTGCTGTGGCTGCTGTCGGAGCTGTTCGAGAACCTGCCGGAGGTCGGCGACCTCGACAAGCCCAAGCTGGTATTCATCTTCGACGAGGCGCACCTGCTGTTCGACGACGCGCCGGGGTCGCTGCAGCAGCGCATCGAGCAGGTGGTGCGGCTGATCCGCTCCAAGGGCGTGGGCGTGTACTTCTGCTCGCAGTTCCCCGACGACGTGCCGTCCAACATCCTCGGCCAGCTCGGCAACCGCGTGCAGCACGCGCTGCGCGCGTTCACGCCGCGCGACCAGAAGGCGGTGAAGACCGCGGCGGAGACCTTCGTCTCCAACCCGAACCTCGACGTGGCGCAGACGCTGTCGAAGCTCGGCACCGGCGAGGCGCTGGTGTCGACGCTGCAGGACAAGGGCGTGCCGATGCCGGTCGAACACACGCTGGTGGCGCCGCCGCGCTGCCGCATGGGCGCGATCACCGAGGCCGAGCGCGCGCAGGTGCGCGCCGGCAGCCCGGTCGGCGCGAAGTACGACAACGCGGTGAACCGCGAGTCCGCCGCCGAACTGCTGGCCAGGCGCGCTGAAGCCGCCACCGGGCAGGCCGGCGCGCCCGCCGCGAAGGGCGCGAAGGACGCGGTGCAGGAAGAGGACGGCGGGATGGGCAAGGCGGTCAACGAATGGCTGTTCGGCACCAAGCGCCGCCAGGGCGTGGTGCAGGCCGCCGGCAAGCAGGCCGCGCGCACGATCACCAACCGCATCGTGCGCGGGCTCCTCGGCGGCATCCTGAAGTAGCGAGGCCATCGCACCCGTGATTTCCGCGCGACATGATGCGCGGTGATTCCGGAACCACTTCCTTGCCGACGCGGCCCAGCAGGTACACCCGACAGAGTGTCATTCCGAGCGTAGCGAGGAATCTGCTTCTTCGAGGTGAGAACCAGCGGAAGCAGATTCCTCGCTACGCTCGGAATGACATTCTCTTTTCACTGGATGCTCTAAGCTCGCCGGACGACATCCAGACACCCCGCAGGAGCCGCGCCATGCCCCGTCGCCCCGCTTCCGTCCTCGTCCTGATCCCGCTCGCGCTCGCGCTGGCGGCCTGCAAGCCCGCTGCCGATCCCGCGCCCGGGGCGCCGCCGGCCGACACCGTCGCCGCGCCCGCGCAATCCGGCGCCGTGGCCGGCACCGATGCGACGGCGGTCGTGAACCATGAACGGCCCGACCCCGCCGGCTTCGACCGCAAGGCCTTCGCGGGCAGCTTCGCCGGCACCCTGCCCTGCGCCGACTGCTCGGGCATCGACATGCGCATCGACATCGAGGCCGACGGCAGCTTCAGGGCAAGCGAGACCTACCAGGATCGCGACACCACCGTCGAGATGGCCGGCACGTGGACGATCGACGCGGACGGCAGGCGCCTGCTGCTCGACCCGGACAGCAAGGACGAGGCCGACCGCCACTTCGAGATCGTGTCGAAGGACGAGATCCGCATGCTCGACACAGAGGGCAAGCCGGTCGAGAGCGCGCTGAACTACAGCCTGCGTCGCGGCTGAGCATCGTCGTCGCTTGGGTCGCTGGCGTCCGCCCGCCGAGAAGAGCACCGCGCTGGTCACACCGGAGGGCCACGCTCGCCTGAAGGCCGAACTCGATGCCCTGTGGCGGGTGAAGCGCCCCGAGGTGGTGAAGGCGCTCGCCGCGGCCGCGGCCGAGGGCGACCGCTCCGAGAACGCCGAGTACACCTATCGCAAGAAGCAGCTCGGCGAGATCGACCGCCGCGTGCGCTACCTCAGCAAGCGGCTGGAGGCCCTGCGCGTGGTCGACACCGCGCCTTCCGACCCGGACGCGGTGTTCTTCGGTGCCCGCGTCGAAGTCGAGGATGCCGCCACCGGCGAGACCGCGCGCTACCGCATCGTCGGCCCGGACGAGACCGACGCAAAACTCGGCTGGATCAGCATCGACTCGCCGCTGGCCCGCGCGATGCTGAAGAAGCGCGTGGACGACGAGTTCGAGGCGCAGCTGCCGGGCGGTGTCGCGCGGTTCTTCATCGTCGACGTACGCTACGGCGACTGAAGCGGCCCCGCATTTGCAGGAGCGCCTTCAGGCGCGACCACTTGCCGGCGCACGCCTGGTCGCGCCTGAAGGCGCTCCTACAGAATGCCGGCCGGATCGCCGGCCGTTTTGCCGCGTCAGGCCTCGCCGTAGAGATCGTGCTCGTCGCTGCCCATGATCGCGACGTCGACGAAATCGCCCGGTTTCAGCCCGGCCTCGAGGCCGTTCTGGATCTGCACCACGCCGTCGATCTCCGGCGCGTCGGCCATCGATCGGGCGATGGCGATCTCGCCGTCGACCAGATCGACGATGCAGCGCTGCGTGCTGCCGACCTTCGCCTCGAGCTTCTGCGCCGAAATCTCCGCCTGCACTTCCATGAAGCGCGCCAGGCGTTCCTGCTTCACCTCTTCCGGCACCGGATCGGGCAAGGCGTTCGCGCTGGCGCCGTCCACCGGCGAATAGGCGAAGGCGCCGACGCGGTCCAGCCGTACTTCACGCAGGAAATCCAGCAACTCCTCGAACTCGGCGGCAGTCTCGCCGGGGAAGCCGACGATGAAGGTGCTGCGGATCGTCAGTTCCGGGCAGATGTCGCGCCAGCGCGCGATACGCTCGCGCACCTTGTCCACCGCGCCCGGCCGTTTCATCAGCCGAAGGATGCGTGGGCTGGCGTGCTGGAACGGGATGTCGAGGTAGGGCAGCAGCTTGCCTTCCGCCATCAGCGGAATGATGTCGTCCACGTGCGGGTACGGATACACGTAATGCAGCCGCGTCCACACGCCCAGTTCGGCCAGGCCCTCGCACAGCGCCTTCATCCGCGTCTGGTACGCCTTGCCGCGCCATTCGCGTTCGGCGTACCTCACGTCGACGCCGTAGGCGGAGGTGTCCTGCGAGATCACCAGCAGTTCCTTCACGCCGCCGCGCTCGACCAGCCGCTCGGCCTCGCGCAGCACCTCGTCGACCGGGCGCGAGACCAGGTCGCCGCGCATCGACGGGATGATGCAGAAGCTGCAGCGGTGGTTGCAGCCCTCGGAAATCTTCAGGTAGGCATAGTGCTTCGGCGTGAGCTTGACGCCGACGTCGTCGGCCGCGCGCCGCGGCACGAGGTCCACGAACGGATCGTGCTTCGGCGGCAGCGCCCTGTGCACGGCGAACATCACGCTGTCGTAGTCCTGCGGGCCGCTGATCGAGAGCACGTCCGGATGCGTCTCGCGGATCAGGCTCTCGCGCTTGCCCAGGCAGCCGGTGACGATCACCTTGCCGTTCTCCGCGATCGCCTCGCCGATCGCGTCCAGCGATTCGGCCACCGCCGAGTCGATGAAGCCGCAGGTGTTGACCACCACCACGTCGGCATCGTCGTAGCTGGGCACCAGGTCGTAACCCTCGACGCGGAGCTGGGTGAGGATGCGCTCCGAGTCGACCAGCGCCTTGGGGCAGCCGAGGCTGACGAAACCGACCTTGGGATTGACTGCGGACATGGCCGTGGCTGCGAAACGGAGGGTCGCGCGGCGAGGCTGCAGCGTGACGGGGCGCGCAGTATACCTTCGGGTGGAATCCGGGCCGGTTCCACGACCACGTCGCCAGTTTCCCCCAACCCTGTCATCCCGAGCGCAGCGAGGGATCTGCTTGCGCCGGTACAGCCGTACAAACAGATCCCTCGCTGCGCTCGGGATGACATCTTGGGTTCGATGGCATCTTCAGGTTCGACATATCTTCAGGTCTCCCGCCTGCAGATTCGCCCCCGTCGGCCTCACGCCCTCTCGGCTAGAATCCCTGTCACCCGTATGGACGAGGCGACGGCATGGGCCAAGACATCGTCATCCAGGCGCCGCAGGGGCCGATCGACGCCTGGCGCTCGGCCCCGCCCGACCGCGCCGCGGCGCTGGGCGCCGTGGTGGTGCTGCAGGAGATCTTCGGCGTCAACGAGCACATCCGCAGCGTCGCCGACGGCTACGCTGCCGCCGGCTACGTGGCGCTGGCGCCCGCGCTGTTCGACCCGGTCTCGCGCAACGTGGAGCTTGGCTACGACGAAGCCGGCTTCGCCCGCGGCCGCGCGCTGGTGTCGGAGCTGGGCACCGACCGCGCCGTCGCGATCGTGCGCGCCGCGGCGGCCCACCTGCAGGCGGAAGGCCTGAAGGTGGCGGTGGTCGGGTTCTGCTGGGGCGGCAGCATGGCCTTCCTCGCCAACACCCGGCTGGGCCTGCCCGCGGTGTCGTACTACGGCGCGCGCACGCGGCCGTTCCTCGGTGAAGCGCTGCGCGCGCCGATGCTGTTCCATTTCGGCGAAGACGACGCCAGCACGCCGCCGGAGGACATCCAGGCGCATCGCGATGCGTATCCGGAAGCCGAACTGCACGTCTATCCCGGCACCGGCCACGCCTTCAACCGCGACGTCGACCCGCTGCATTTCCATGCCGCCAGCGCCGCGCTCGCGCGCAGGCGCACGCTGGCCTTCCTCGAAACCGCATTGCGCTGACCGGAGGCTCGCCATGGGCAGGCATACCCACCCACCGACGCACTACGAACTGCATCCGCAGCTCGCGGCCGACACCCATCCGCTGGCCGCGTTCGAGCTGTGCGATCTGCGGCTGATGGACGATGCGAACTACCCGTGGCTGGTGCTGGTGCCGCGCCTGCCCGACGCGCGCGAACTGATCGACCTCGACGCCGCGCAGCGGCACCTGCTGACCGACGAGATCGACCGCGCCGCGCGCGCGCTGCGCGAGGTGTTCCGGCCGTTCAAGCTCAACGTCGCCGCGCTCGGCAACCTCGTGCCGCAGCTGCACGTGCACGTGATCGCGCGCTTCGAGCACGACCCCGCCTGGCCCGCCCCGGTCTGGGGCCGCGTCGCCGCGCGCCCGTACACGCCCGACGCGCTGGTCGACCGCATCCGCCTGCTGGACGCCGCGCTGCGCGCGTGAACGAACCCACGATCGAGCCGCTCGGCGAGGATGCGCTGCTGCTGCGGCTGGACCGCCGCATCGACGCGGACGTGAGCGCGCGCGTGCACGCGCTGGCGGCGCGCATCGAGGCCGCGCGGCCGGCGTGGCTGCGCGAAGTGGTGCCGGCCTATGCCTCCCTGGCGGTGTTCCTCGACGACGATGCGGACGCTGCGGACGCTGCGGACGGCGATGGTCGCCTGCAGGCCGCGGGCGATTGGCTGCGCGCGCTGCTCGACGGACCGGATGCGGCCCGACCCGCGCCGGGCGCCGACGCCGCCCCGTTCGACATCCCGGTCTGCCACGCGCCCGCCTTCGCCCCCGACCTCGACGCGCTCGCCGCGCATGCGGGCCTGTCGCCGCAGGAGGTGGTCGCGCGGCACTGCGCAGGCGACTACCGCGTCGCGATGGTGGGATTCGCGCCCGGCTTCCCCTACCTGCTCGGCCTCGACCCGCGGCTGGCGATGCCGCGCCGCGCCAGTCCGCGCACGCGCGTGCCGGCCGGGAGCGTCGCGATCGGCGGCGCGCAGACCGGCATCTATCCGCGCGAAAGCCCCGGCGGCTGGCACCTCATCGGGCGCACCCCGCTGGCGCTGTTCGACGCGACGCGCGAGTCACCCTGCCTGCTCGCCGCGGGACAGCGCGTGCGCTTCGTCGCCATCGACGAAGCCACCTTCCACGCCCTGTCCGCCGGCGCCCGCGCATGAGCATCGAAGTCCTCGCACCGGGCTTCGCCACCCTGCTGCAGGACGGCGGGCGCTGCGACCTGCGCCGCCACGGCATCGCCACCGCCGGCGCGCTCGACCCGTGGTCGTTCGCGCTCGCGAACCTGCTCGCCGGCAACGCGCCGGGCGCGCCGATGCTCGAACTGACCCTGTCGGGACCGACGCTGCGCTTCCACGCCGCGGCATGCGTCGCGCTGTGCGGCGCCGGCATCGACGCGGACGTGGACGGGACGCCGGTTCCGGCTTCGCGACCGGTCGCGCTGCCCGCCGGCAGCGTACTGCGCCTCGGCCGCTGCCTCGACGGTGCGCGCAGCTACCTGGCCGTGCGCGGCGGACTGGACGTCGCGCCGGTCCTTGGCAGCGCCAGCACAGACCTGCGCGCCGGCTTCGGCGGATACGAGGGCCGCCCGCTGCGGCACGGCGACCGGCTGCCGCTGGACGGTACTGTCGCAGTCGACGCGCTCCACGTCCCGGCCTGGTGGATCGATCCCGCGTTCGACGACCGGCCTGCCGGCGGCGACCCACTCGTGCGCATCCTCTCCGGCAGCGATGCCACCGCGCCCGCCGATGCACTGTTCGCGCAGACGTGGCGGGTTGCGCCCGACAGCAACCGCCAGGGCCTGCGCCTGCAGGGCGTCGCACTCGAAGCGGCGGACCGCGGCGAGCGCGTCTCCGAACCGGTCGTGCCCGGCACCGTGCAGCTGCCGCCGGACGGGCAGCCGATCGTGCTGCTCGCCGACGCGCAGACCCACGGCGGCTACCCGCGCATCGGGCACGCGATCCGCGCCGACTGGCCGGTGCTCGCGCAACTGCGCCCGGGTGAACGCCTGCGCTTCGCGCCCTGCACGCGGGCCGAGGCGCGTCGCGCACTTTGCGGCCAGCGCCAGCGCCTGCATAGAATCGCGCTGGCCCTCGCCGCGAAGAACCACCGCCGTGCCTGAGCGCATCGACTTCAACTGCGATCTCGGCGAGGGCTGCGGCGACGACGCAGCCATCGTTCCCCTCGTCAGCTCCGCCAGCATCGCCTGCGGCGGCCACGCCGGCGACGAGGCCAGCATGCGCGCGACCGTCGCGCTGTGCCTGCGGCACGGCGTCGCGATCGGCGCGCATCCCTCGTTCGTGGACCGCGAGCATTTCGGCCGGCGCGAACTCGACCTCGGCGCCGGCGCCATCCATGTGCTGGTGCTGGCGCAGGTGCGGCGGCTGGCGACGGTCTGTGAAGCGGCCGGCACGCGCCTGCGCCACGTCAAGCCGCATGGCGCGCTCTACAACCTCGCCGCGCGCGACGCCGACGTCGCCGACGCCGTCGCTGCCGCGGTGCAGGCCATCGACCCGACGCTGTGGCTGTACGCATTGTCCGGTTCCGCACTGGCCGAGGCAGGTCGTCTTGCGGGCCTGCCGGTCGCCGAGGAAGTCTTCGCCGAGCGCCGCTATACCGTCGAAGGCCGCCTGGTGCCGCGCGACGAGCCCGGCGCGGTGATCGACGATCTCGACGCCTCGCTGGCGCAGGTCCGCACGATGCTGCGCGAGCATGCAGTGATTGCCCTCGACGGCAGCCGCGTCCCGCTGCGCGCCGACACGCTGTGCCTGCACGGCGACCGCCCCAATGCCGCGCGCTTCGCCGCTTCGCTGCGCGCGGCGCTCGAATCCGAAGGCGTCCGCGTCGCGCACCCCGGAGCCGCCGCATGAACTACTGGCCGCTGCTCGGCATCGCGCTGGTGGTGATCGGCTTCGTGCTGCGGCTCAATCCCGCCCTGGTCGTCGTGGCCGCCGGCATCGCCACCGGACTGCTCGCCGGCATCACTCCGCTGGACGTGCTGGCGCTGATCGGCGAGTCCTTCACCAAGCAGCGCTACCTCGCGCTGTTCCTGCTGACGCTGCCGGCGATCGGCCTGCTGGAACGGCATGGTCTGAAGGAACGCGCGCAGCAGTGGATCGCGCGGCTGCGCGGCGCGACCGCCGGGCGCGCGCTCACCGCCTATCTCGGCGGACGCCAGCTGCTGTCGGCGCTGGGTCTGGTCGACCTCGGCGGACACGCGCAGACGGTGCGCCCGCTGATGGCGCCGATGGCGGTCGGCGCCGCCGAGAACAGCCACGGCGCGCTGCCCGAAGCCACCCGCGAGCGGATCAAGGCGATGACCGCGGCCAGCGAGAACGTCGGCCGCTTCTTCGGCGAGGACGTGTTCATCGCCTTCGGCGCGGTGCTGCTGATGCAGGGCTTCTTCGCCGGGCACGGCATCGTGCTGGAACCGCTGCACATCGCGCTGTGGGGCATCCCCACCGCGATCTGCGCGTTCCTCATCCACGCCTCGCGGCTGCTGCGGATGGACGCGCAGCTGGCGCGCGAGGCGGCCGCGCTGCGGGCGCCACCGGCGCAGGAACCGGCGCCGTGATCACGCTGCAGCTCATCTACTGGCTCACCGGCGCCTACCTGCTCGCGGTCGCCGCGCTGGGCCTGCGCGATCGCCACAACCCGCGCCGCCACACCACGGCGCTGTTCTGGGCCCTGCTCGGCCTGATGTTCCTCGCGGCCGAGCGACTGCCGGCCGCCGTCGTCGGTATCGTGGTCGTCGCGCTGGCCTGCCTGGCCGGTTTCGGCGGGCTCGCCCGCGGCCGCTACGACGAACCCGCGGACGACGCCAAACGCGCCGAAGCCACGCGCCTGGGCAACCGCCTGTTCTGGCCGGCGCTGCTGATTCCCGGCACGGTGGTGCTGTTCGCGGTGGTGCTCAAGGACCTGCGGCTGGGCGAGGTATTCCTGCTCGGTCGCGAGCAGACCACCCTGGTCGCGCTCGGCATCGCCTGCGTGGTCGCCGCGGTCGCCGCCTGCCGGCTGACGCGGCAGACGCCGTGGAGCGCCGTCGAACAGTCGCGCCGCCTGATCGACGCCGTCGGCTGGGCCGCGATCCTGCCGCTGCTGCTGGCCACCCTCGGCGGCGTGTTCGCGGCCGCGGGCGTGGGCGAGGCGGTGGCGGAACTGGTACAGCTGGCGATCCCGGTCGACAACCGCTTCGTCGTGATCCTAGCCTATGCGCTGGGCATGGCGCTGTTCACCATGGTCATGGGCAACGCCTTCGCCGCGTTCCCGGTGATGACCGCCGGCATCGGCCTGCCGCTGCTGGTGCAGCTGCACGGCGCCGACGCCGCGCCGCTCGCGGCGATCGGCATGCTGTCGGGCTACTGCGGCACACTGCTCACGCCGATGGCGGCGAACTTCAACCTGGTGCCCGCCGCGCTGCTGGAGCTCAAGGATCCGAACGCGGTGATCCGCCAGCAGGTCGCGACCGCCCTGCCGTTGCTCGCCTGCAACATCGTCCTCATGTACTTCATCGTGTTCCGATGAGCGCGCGCCCACGCAAGCCCGCGCCGACCGTGCTGCTGACCGGTTTCGCGCCGTTCGACGGCGACGACCGGAATCCGAGCTGGGAAGCAGCGCGCGCACTGCACGGCCGGCGCATCGCCGGACACCGCATCGTCGCGCGCGAGCTGCCGGTGGAATTCGGGACGTCGCTGGCGCTGCTGCGGCGCGCGATCCGCGAGGTGCGGCCCACGCTGGTGCTGTGCGTCGGGCTCGCGGGTGGACGCGGCGCGGTCTCGCTCGAGCGCGTCGCGATCAACGTCGACGACGCGCGGATCCCCGACAACGCAGGGCGCCAGCCGATCGACGAGCCGGTCGTGCCCGGCGGGCCCGCGGCCTACTTCTCCACCCTGCCGATCAAGGCCATGTACGTCGCACTCCGCGACGCAGGCATCCCTGTCGAGGTGTCGCAGACCGCGGGCACCTTCGTCTGCAACCACGTGTTCTACGGACTGATGCACACGCTGCGCAGGCGCCGCGGCATCCGCGCGGGCTTCGTGCACGTGCCGCGCGCCGCCGCACTGCCGCTGGACGTGACCGTCGAGGCGCTGCGCATCGCGACCCGCGCCGCGCTCACCACGCCCGTGGACAACTGCATCGGCGCGGGCGCGACGGACTAGCGGCGCCGCCTTTTGCAGGAGCGCCTTCAGGCGCGACCATCGTTCCAGGCACCGTCGAACGCCCGGTCGCGGCTGAAGCCTCTCCTACAAACGAATGCCTGGCGCCGCCCCGGCAGGCAATCAGGTCCGCGGCAGGGTCACCCCGGTCTGGCCCTGGTACTTGCCGCCACGGTCGCGGTAGCTGGTTTCGCAGACGTCGTCGGCATCGGACTGGAAGAACAGCATCTGCGCCACGCCTTCGTTGGCGTAGATGCGCGCCGGCAGCGGCGTGGTATTGCTGAACTCCAGCGTCACGTGCCCTTCCCACTCCGGCTCGAGCGGTGTGACGTTGACGATGATCCCGCAGCGCGCGTAGGTGCTCTTGCCCAGGCACACCACCAGGGTGTCGCGCGGGATGCGGAAGTACTCCACCGTGCGCGCGAGCGCGAAGCTGTTGGGCGGGATGATGCACTCGTCGGCCTCGATGTCGACGAAGCTCTTCGGGTCGAAGTGCTTGGGATCGACGATCGTCGAGTTGATGTTGGTGAACACCTTGAACTCGCGCGAGCAGCGCACGTCGTAGCCGTAGCTGGAGGTGCCGTAACTGACGATGCGCCCGCCGTTGGCCTCCTTCACCTGCCCCGGCTCGTACGGCTCGATCATGCCGTGCTGTTCCGCCATCCGCCGGATCCAGCGGTCGCTCTTGATGCTCATGCGGTAGTCCCTGCGGCCATGCGGCCCGATTCAGGCATTGTAGGGCGGGCCTCGGCCCGCCGGAACCGGGCGCGATCCCGAACAGCAGGCCGATACGGGATTCCCGCCCGCAGCCTGGACGGGAACCCGTGGATCTGCTCCATGAATTGCAGGAGCGCCTTCAGGCGCGACCGCTTTCCCGGCCGAACACCTGGTCGCGGCTGAAGCCGCTCCTACAAGGCTGCGGGCCGGATCAGGGAACTGTGGTTACAGCAGCGATGCGGAAATGCCCCGCGCCGCGCGCGGGCGCTTCGACAGTTCCTCGACCAGCCTGCGCGCGGTCCCGCGGTAAGCAGCGGCGGCGGCGGACTCCGGCGCGGACGCGACGATCGGCACGCCGGCATCCCCCTGCTCGCGGATCCCGATCTCCAGCGGCAGCGAGCCCAGCAGCGGCACGCCGTACTGCGCCGCCATCCGCTCGCCCCCGCCCTGCCCGAACAGGTGCTCGACGTGCCCGCAGTTCGAGCACACGTGCTGGGCCATGTTCTCGACCAGCCCCAGCACCGCCACTTCCACCTTCTCGAACATCCGCAGCGCCTTGCGCGCATCGAGCGTCGCCACGTCCTGCGGGGTCGTGACCACCACCGCGCCGGCCACCGGGATCTTCTGCGCCAGGGTCAGCTGGATGTCGCCGGTACCCGGCGGCAGGTCGACGATGAGGTAGTCCAGCCCCTCCTCGCCGCCCCACAGCGTGTCGTTGAGCAACTGCGTCAGCGCCGAGGTCGCCATCGGCCCGCGCCAGATCATCGGCGTGTCGGCCTCCACCAGCAGCCCGATCGACATCGCCTCGATCCCGTGTGCCCGCATCGGCAGGATCGACTTGCCGTCGGGGCTGTCCGGTTTGCCGGACAGGCCCAGCATGGTCGGAATGCTGGGGCCGTAGACGTCGGCGTCCAGCACGCCGACGCGGGCGCCGTCCGCAGCCAGCGCCAGCGCGAGGTTCACCGCCGTTGTGGATTTGCCGACGCCGCCCTTGCCCGAGCCGACCGCCACGATATTGCGGACCTGTGGCAGGGGCGTCAAGCCCGATTGAACCATATGGACGGCAAGTCTTCTATTCATAAGTCAATGATACATCCGGCTTTTCCGCTGGAAGCACGCCCGCCGACCATCCATGAAAGCTGGCCGGATGATGTGCCTGATACGGAAGCCAAACCCTCTGAACGCACCTTCAATGTTGACCCAATGTGGCGTTACGGTTAACTCCATGTTAAGTTTTCTCGACGAGGGCGAGACACAGGCGCCCTTTCGGTCCAAGGGGTATGCGCCGGAATCAACGGCGCGAGATCTACAACCTGTTCTTCTGAATCCATTTCTCATGCAACCGTTTGGGGACATTGCCATGTCGACACGCCGCACTTGCTTGAAGCGAAATCATTTGAGCGCAGCTCTAATCACTGCCCTCTTCTTTACGTCGGCGGGCGCAGCCTTCGCCCAAGATTCCGCCAATGAGGACGAAGAGGAGCAGCAAACCTCCACGGCAACCTCGAAGACGACCTCGCTCGATCAAGTTTCAGTGGTGGGATCGCGTATCAAGCGCGCCGAGATCGAAACAGCTTCGCCAGTGCAGATCATCACTCGCGAGGAGTTGGATCGCGAAGGCCATCAATCCGTCAGCGACATGCTGCAAACCCTGACCCAAGGCACTACCGGCGACTTCACGGGCGATTACTACACAAACAGCTTTACCCCGAATGCCCAGACGATCAACCTTCGCGCCATCGGCCCTGGCTACACCTTGGTGTTGATCAACGGTCGACGCCTGGCGCAGTACCCGATGCCGTACAACAATTCCAACAACATCACCAACATCCGCACCATTCCGACCGGCATCGTCGAGCGTTCCGAAGTGCTGACCGGCGGCGCTTCGGCCATTTATGGCTCGGATGCGGTAGCTGGTGTGGTCAATCTGGTGACACGCAAGAACTTCGACGGCAATCAGTTTCGCGTGACCACCGGCACAACCGCAGAAGGCGGTGGCGACAGCGTGAACTTCGAACTGACCGGTGGCCGCACCGGCGATCGCTGGAGTGCGGTCTGGGCGCTGCAACACGCCTACAACGAGCCGATATTCGCCAGCCAGCGCGACCTGACCTCCGATATTCGCAACAACCCATACGGTCTTGCAGTCAGTCCACAGCTCTCACATATCGCAATCGACGCTCTGGGTTTGACTGTGCCAGTGGGTCACAATGCGCTGTTCGATCCCGCTGTCTGTGACGCCCTCGGCTACGAGGTTGCCACCACTGCGACGCGCGGGAGCTTCTGCGGCTCCTACGATCAGGTGGCGCAACGCTCGCTGTTCAACAAGCAGAAGTTCTACAGCGCATACGGATACGGCACGTTTGACATAACCGACAATACCCAGTTGTTCGGTAGCGTCTCCTACTACTCGAACAGTGCGGTCTCAACCAACGGCATTGCCAACTGGTACACGGGCGCCGACCGCTTTCTCACAACCCCTACCGGCCAGCTGACCGGGGCGTTCTATGAGCCCAACATCGGTGCAGTTCTTCAGCTGCAGCGATTCTTCCGCGCATCGGAGCTCGGTGGGCTGGAAGCCGCCAGCAGCAGCTTCGACGAGAAGACCTGGACGGTGGAAATCGGCGCACAGGGTAGCTGGAGCAAATTCGACTGGGAAGCCAGCGCCAATTACAGCCGCTACGATTTCGTCATGGAAATGCCCAGGCTGATGGAAAAGGGGGTGCATGACTACTTCCTCGGCCCACTTCTCGGCCACATTAGCTCCTACCCAATCTACGAACTGGATATTAATCGCTGGAACACTCCGCTTACCCCCGAGACTGCCTCTTCGGCTTGGACGCGCGTGAAGTTCGGCGATGGCTATACCACGTCGCAGTCCCTGAACTTTTCGATCGTAGGCGACCTGTTCGATCTCCCGGCCGGCCCCGTCGGCTTTGCCGGCGTGATCGAAGGCAATCGCCAGACCATCGATCGTGGCTACGACTGGCGTCTGGACGAACCGCTGGGCGAGAACACGATCTACGGACTGGGTAGCCCCGGCCTCAGCGTAGGCTCACGTGACCGTTACGCAATTGGTACGGAGTTCCGAATCCCCCTGTTCAGCACCCTGACAGCGACCCTAGCCGGCCGTTACGACAAGTACGACGATATTACCAATATCGATGACGCCAAGACTTGGAACTTCGGTCTGGAATACCGTCCGTTTAGCAACCTGTTGTTACGCGGCAGCTACGCCACCAGCTTCCGTGCGCCTGACTTCCAGATGATCATGAGCGAAGGCGCTGCAGGCTTCCAGACCTTGGTTGACGAATATGCCTGCCGCTCCGGCCAGGGCCTGGGCCAGACCGGCGGTCCGCGCACTTATCAGGAATGCGCCGCGATCTCCGGTGACCCCACGATCTATTCGATCCGTCAGCTCCGCGACGGCAACCCTGAACTGAAGGAAGAGGAAGGCTCGTCCTGGGGCTTGGGCATGGTCTGGGACATAGTCGAGAACCTATCGCTGTCGGTTGACTACTACGACATCAAGCTCGAAGACCGTGCGATCGTGCTCGCCGCAAACCTGCTCCTGCAACAGGAAGCCGACTGCCGACTGGGCGTTCAGCGCGATGGTTCTCCCGCCGATTACAGCTTGGACTCCGCATTCTGCCAGGCTGTCCTCAGTGCGATCAGCCGCAATGACGCTACTCCCGGCTCCACGCTCGACCAGCGGATCAACGAGGTCAATTCGACCTACATCAATGCTGCCTACGTACGCAATACCGGTGCCGACGCGACGCTGAACTACCGCTTGGATACGGACAGGTGGGGCACTTTCCGCACCAACCTGGGTTGGTCGATCGTACTGAAGGACGAGTACCAGCGCTTCACCAGCGACCCGATGATCGATTATCGAGACCTTGCAAATTACTATAGCCGTAGCCGCATGCGTGGCTCGTTCGGCTGGAGCAAGGGTGACTGGTCGGCCAATACGTTCTTTACCCGCTATGGCACCGTGTACAACTGGGCCGAAACCGAACGCCTGAAGCCGTGGTTCCTTTGGAACCTGAATGTCAGCAGGAAATTCGGACCGGACACCACTGCCACCTTTGCGGTGAACAACGTGTTTGACAACCAGTATCGCCATGACCCGACCTACACGGGCTATCCGTACTACATGGGCGGCTTTGGCTCCGACCTCCAGGGCCGGCGTTTCTACATTTCGCTGCAACACCGTTTCTAATCAAACCGAAGCCATTTCGGGTGATTAGAATCGAGGGAGCCCGGCCGGCCGTATCAGCTGGTCGGGCTCTCTTCGTAAAGACATGTGGTATTAGATAGCCGGAGCGACTACTCGCCACTTTATTCCAACGACAGCGTGCATGTTGTTACGTTAATGGCTGGTCAGAAATTATCCGGCGCACCGTTGAGGACTATCATGAGACACTCACACTCCGTGCTGAGTTTTTTAGCAACCGTGCTACTGCTCGGTGCAACAGCATTGGCTTCCGCTTCTACATCCATAGAGAGTTTCGTCAAGCACCCTACATTCAGCTCTGCCAAGATCTCGCCCAATGGCGAATACTTGGCGATCACCGTCGATCGTGGCGACCAAGACGTCCTGACCGTGATGCGCACGGAAGATCTTCGGATTCTCAAGATCAATCAGTTGCCAGACAAGAAGAGCGTCGGACAGTTCCACTGGGTAAGCCCTCAACGGCTTATGTTCAACGCGGTACGAAAGATGGGTGGATATGCACAGCCCTTCCAGACGGGCGAATGGTTCGCCGTCAACGCGGATGGCTCCCAGCCACGCCCCCTGATCTTCTACGGCACCCGAGACGCGACGCAGCGCGGAAAAACCGTAGGCAACGAAAGATTCTCATTGCTGGATACGCTGAAAGATGATGACCAGCACGTAATGATGACCGCTTCTTCCGCTCGCTCGAACGAGGGCGCAGGAACTGAAGTCGTGAAGATGGATACTGTAAGCGGGCGGCGTACATCTTTGGCGCGGTCACCAAAAGAAAACTGCGGAATGACACTGAATGCTGACAAGGAACCTCGCTTCGCTGTCTGCTCATCCAGTAGAAACGAAGACGGCGAGTTCGAAGAGCGCTCTGAACTTTACCGAAGAGATGGCAATCGATGGACACTGATCAACGCATCCAAAACGGATGGCCAACACCTGTTCGTAACAAGAACGACGGATGACGGCACGGTCTATGTTCAAAGGAGCGATGAGGCAAGCCCGACCGCAATTGGCATTCTCGACGCAGAATCCGGCAATTTCACTGAACTATTCAGCGACCCTGTCGCAGACGTGTCCAGAACCATCTGGTCCACAGATGGCAAAACCCTGATCGGGGTAGTTACCGAGGCAGGCGAACCAACCGTTCATCTTCTTAACGAATCCCATCCAGACACCCAACTGTACGCATCATTGGCGGCTGCGTTCCCTGACCAGGTCGTCGACTTTTCCAGCTTTACCCGAGACGGCAAGAAGATCATTATATCCGTGTATTCTGATCGCAATCCGGGCGAACTATATCTGTATGACCGCGACACCGGTCAAGCCCGCTTCCTGATGAGCAGTAGGCAATGGCTCGATAAGGACTCGATGGCATCTGTCATGCCATTCTCTTTTGTCGCACGAGATGGCCAACGCGTCCATGGTTACCTAACCATCCCCAATGGATCCAATGGCAGGGGTCTCCCTCTAATCGTAAATCCACACGGCGGCCCAATTGGTCCGCGCGATAACTGGGGATTTAATTGGGAAGCCCAACTTCTGGCAAGTCGTGGTTATGGTGTTCTGCAAGTCAACTTCCGTGGATCAGGTGGCTATGGCAAGGCATTCGAGGATGCCGGTCATCGGCAATGGGGACAGGGCATCCAGAACGACATCATCGATGCAACCAACTGGGCCATCGAACAAGGTCATGCGAACAGGGATCGGATCTGCATCTACGGTGGAAGCTTCGGCGGCTATTCTTCGCTGATGGCACCGATCCGCGCCCCCGGGCTGTTCAAGTGCACGTTCGGTTATGTCGGCGTTTACGACATCGACATGATGTTCAAGCGCGGCGACATCCCGCAGTCGCAGACGGGCCAGCGTTACCTGCGCCGAACGCACGGAACCAACACCAAGGAATGGACGGAAAATTCCCCTGCGCGACGCGCCGCCGAGGTCAAGATTCCGGTGTACCTGGCAGCAGGTGCCCGCGACGAGCGCACACCGCCCGAACAGACGGAGTTGATGAACAAGGCGCTGGTGGACGTAGGCAATCCGCCGGAAGGCATGATCATCCAATCCGGCGAAATGCACGGCTTCTACGATGTCGAGAATCGCGTCAAGCTGTACACCGAAATGCTTGACTTCTTCGCACGGCATATTGGCGGCAACGTCAAGGTTGGCACCCCCGACAAGGTGGATTGACGGCACGCGCCCTTATCGGAGGGATAGTCGGCTAGCGTCGACCGTCCCTCCTTCTATCGACATGATCGTATCCATCCCGCCGGGCGCAGCGTGACTTCTGGCATGCGAAGCGATTTGGCACTATCGCCACAATTCGCACGCTGCCAGAAGACAACGCCATGAAGATTGCGCTTCCCGCCTTTTTACTGTTTTCTGCATTCGGGCTGGCGATCCCGCTCGGAGCAACGTCCGCACAAAAGGCGCCTCCGGACCCCACCGAGGATCCGGTCATGCTTTCTGCCGGATTCCTCTCCGCGCATCCCGACCTGCGCTACCGACTGCTGGGCCTCGAAGAATTCAAGAAGGGCAAGCACGAGGATGCCTTCCGTTTCTTCCGCCGTGCCGCGTATTACGCCGACAAACCTTCGCAGGGGATGGTCGCCGAGATGCTATGGGAAGGACAGGGCGTTCAGCGCGACCCCGCCCTTGCCTATGTCTGGATGGATCTTGCCGCTGAACGCGGTTATGCGGGATTTCTTGGCCTGCGGGAACGCTACTGGACGGCATTGACGGAAGATCAACGCGAAAGCGCCTTGCAGCAAGGAGAGGATCTCTACGCCAGATACGGCGATGCAGCCGCGCTGCCGCGGATCGCGACGGTCCTGCGCCGTGAGAGAAGGCGCATGACGGGCAGCCGCACGGGGTTTTCCGGAAACCTGCAGATCTATGTCCCGGGGCCGGGAGGATTCGAGCAGATCGATGGTTCGAAGTTCTATGACGAGCGCTACTGGGATCCGAAACAGTATCAGGCCTGGCACGACAGCATCTGGGCGAAACCACGCGTCGGCCGAGTGACCGTCGGCGAACTCGAGCAGGTGCAACAGCCCACTTCCCGCATTCCGGCGACCGAGCCGCAGATCGACGCTCCAGAGCCGGAGACGCCCTCCCGTGACGAAACTGGTCTTGGCACGGAAAAGGATGGATGATCCGCATTTCCGGGACTAGTATCGCCAGATGCGAAGTGACGGATTCGAATCTTCACGCTCTATTCGGAGTTATGAAATGGCGATGACCAGGTACCGGGCCTTGATCACCACGACTCTGGCGGGACTGTTTTCCATGTCGGCCTCCTACGCCGCCGACCCCGCCGAAGGTCGCTGGAAGACCATCGATGACCAGACCGGGCAGGCGAAGTCGGTCGTCGAGATCAAGCAGAACGCGAACGGCACGCTCAGCGGCCGCATCGTCGAACTGCTCAACCCCAGCAAGCCCAATCCGACCTGCGACAAGTGCAAGGACGACCGCAAGGACAAGCCGATCACCGGCATGGAGATCATCCGCGGCATGAAGAAGGACGGCGACGCCTACGCCGGCGGCACGATCCTCAAGCCAGACGAAGGCAAGGTGTACAAGTCGAAGATGAAGCTGGTCGACGGCGGCGGCAAGCTCGAGGTGTCCGGCTGCGTCGCCTTCATCTGCAAGTCGCAGGTCTGGCTGCGCCAGTAGGCCGCGGACCCGTCCGACACGGCAAAGGCCCGGCATCGCCGGGCCTTTGCCGTTCCGGGCCCGCTGGCGGGCCATGCGATAATTCGCGGCCCCCGCAAGCAGCCGCCCCATGCCACGCCCCGCCATCGTCACCAGCGCCCTGCCCTACGGCAACGGCCACCTGCACATCGGCCACCTGGTCGGCTACATCCAGGCCGACATCTGGGTCCGCGCCCGGCGCATGGCGGGCGGCACGGTCCATTTCGTCTGCGCCAACGACACCCACGGCACGCCGATCATGCTGGCGGCGGAGAAGGCCGGGGTGGCGCCGGAAGATTTCATCAAGGTCACGCAGGCCAGCCAGGAGCGCGACTTCGCGGACTTTCGGGTCGACTTCGACTGGTACCACTCGACCCATTCAAGCGAAAACCGCGAGCTGACCGAACGCTTCTACGCGGCGCTGGAGGCCGGCGGCCACATCGACCGCCGCTCGATCGAGCAGCTGTACGATCCGGTCAAGTCGATGTTCCTCCCCGACCGCTACGTCAAGGGCACCTGCCCGAACTGCGGCGCCGAGGACCAGTACGGCGACAACTGCGAGGTCTGCGGGGCCACCTACTCGCCGACCGAGCTGAAAAACCCGCGTTCGGTCGTCTCCGGCGCCACGCCCGAACTGCGCGCGTCCGAGCACTTCTTCTTCAAGGTGGGCGACTTCACCGAGGTGCTGCGCGCGTGGCTGGAAGGCGACGTCGGCATCCCCGGCGTCAAGGCCAAGCTGCGCGAGTGGATCGACGCCGAAGGCGGCCTGCGCGACTGGGACATCTCGCGCGACGCGCCCTATTTCGGCTTCGAGATCCCCGGCCATCCGGGCAAGTACTTCTACGTCTGGCTGGATGCGCCGATCGGCTATTTCTCCAGCCTGCTCGCGCTCGCGCGCAGCGGCAGGAAGGCCGGCTTCGACGAAGCCACGTTCGAAGCCATGCTCAGGCCCGGCGACCATGCCGAACTGCGCCACTTCATCGGCAAGGACATCGTCAACTTCCACGGCCTGTTCTGGCCGGCGGTGCTGGACGGCAACGGCCTGCGCATGCCCGAGCGCCTGCACGTCAACGGCTACCTGACAGTCGACGGCGCCAAGATGTCGAAGTCGCGCGGCACCTTCGTGATGGCGCGCACCTACCTCGACAGCGGGCTCGACCCGGAGGCGCTGCGCTACTACTTCGCCACCAAGTCGTCCGGCGGCGTCGACGACCTCGACCTCAACCTGTCGGACTTCGTCGCGCGCGTGAACAGCGACCTCGTCGGCAAGTTCGTCAACATCGCCAGCCGCTGCGCGAAGCTGCTGCAGGGCCAGTTCGACAACACGCTGGCGGCGGGTACGCCCGACGGCCTGTCCGAAGGCTGGGCGGCGGAGTCCGAAGCGCTGCTGGCAAAGGTGCTGGAGGCGGCCGCACAGGCGCCGGCGCTGTACGAACAGGGCAACTTCGCCGCCGTCGCCCGCGGCACGATGGAAGCGGCCGACTGGGTCAACGAGTACATCGCCCGGACCGCGCCGTGGGCGCTGGCCAAGGATCCCGCGCGCCGCGGCGACCTGCACCTGGTTCTGTCCACCGCGCTGCAGGCATTCGCCGACATCGCCGCCGCGCTCAAGCCGATCCTGCCGACGGTCAGCGCGAAGGTGGAACGGTACCTCGGCGTCGAGCTGCAGCCGGGCGCGCGCAGCGCGCTGGCCGGACGCACGCTTGCCGCCTACGCACCGCTGTTCACCCGCATCGACCCGAAGCAGATCGACGCCATGACCGAAGCCTCGAAGGACACGCTCGCCTCCGCACAAGCGCCTGTAGGCGCGCCTTCAGGCGCGACCGTGACGGCCACGGTGAAGGCCGAGGGGAAAGCGGTCGCGGCTGAAGCCGCTCCTGCAGGCGAAAACGTGTCCATCGACGATTTCGCGAAGCTCGACCTGCGCATCGGCAGGGTGCTCGAATGCGGCTTCGTCGAAGGGTCCGACAAGCTGCTGCGCTTCCTGCTCGACGCCGGCGAACTCGGCCAGCGTCAGATCTTCTCCGGCATCCGCGCCAGCTACGGCGAGCCCGAAAAGCTGGTCGGCCGCAGCGTGGTGTTCATCGCCAACCTCGCGCCGCGCAAGATGCGCTTCGGCGTCAGCGAGGGCATGATCCTCTCGGCCGGCTTCGACGGCGGCGCACTGGCGTTGCTGGATGCGGATGTCGGCGCGCAGCCCGGCATGCCGGTACGTTGAAGGCGGGGATTGGGGATTCGGCAAAGCGAATCGGGACCGCCTTTTCCAATCCCGAATCCCGATTCATCAATCCCGACCCGGATGCACCTCGCCCTGTTCGATTTCGACCACACCGTCACGACCTGCGACACCTATTCGCGGTTCCTGCGGCAGGTCGCCACGCCACAGCAGCTGGCGCGCGCGAAGTGGACGGTTGGTCCGTGGCTGCTGGGTTATCGCCTCGGCGTGGTCTCCGCCGCCGGCATTCGCGCGCGGGCGACACGTGCCGCGTTCACCGGCCGCGAGGCGACAGAAATCGCCTCGCTCGCGGCACGATACGCAGATGAGGAACTGCCGCGGCTGCTGCGCCCCGGGATGATGCAACGGATCGTCTGGCATCGGTCGCAGCAGCATCGCGTGGTCGTGGTCTCGGGTTCGCTGGACTTGTACCTGCGCCCGTGGTGCGAGCGCCACGGGCTGGAGCTGGTCTGCAACCGGCTGGAAGCGCGCGACGGCAGGCTGACCGGGCGCTACGACGGCGGCGACATCGGCCCGCACAAGGCACGCGAGATCCGCCTGCGCTACGCTCTGGACGACTACCACCGGATCCACGCCTACGGCGACAGCGGCGAGGACCGCGGCATGCTCGCGCTCGCGCACGAGCGCTGGTACGCCGGGAAACGCATTGCATGAACGCGACCGATCGCCCCGACCTCGTCGAACGCCTCGACCGCCTGCTTCCACAGACGCAGTGCGGGCAGTGCAGGTTCGACGGCTGCCGGCCCTATGCCGAGGCGATGGCGCATGGCGATGCCGGCACGGAGCGCTGCCCGCCGGGCGGGGATGCCGGCGCGCGCGCCCTCGCCCGCCTGCTCGGCCTGCCCGCGACGCCTTACGACCGCGAGCGCGGCACGCACAAGGCCACACAGGTGGCGATCGTGGTGGAGGCCGACTGCATCGGCTGCACCAAGTGCATCCAGGCCTGCCCGGTCGACGCCATCGTCGGCGCGACCAAGCTGATGCACACCGTCATCGCGCCGCTGTGCACCGGCTGCGAGCTGTGCATCCCCGCCTGTCCGGTGGACTGCATCGACATGCGCCCTGCCCTCGCCATCCAGGCGCATGATCCAGCGTAGGAGCGCCTTCGGGCGCGATGCTTTTCCACAACGAACTGCCGAGGGTCGGAAAGCATCGCGCCTGAAGGCGCTCCTACAGCCTCCTGGGCGGGGCTATCTGGTGGTGCAGGCCGAGCAGATGCGTTCGACCTCGTAGCCCTTGGCGCGCAGCTTCTCGACCACGCCGTCCTCGCCGAGCAGGTGCAGCGCACCGACCACGACCAGGGTGTCGTCGGTCCCCGGCGCCTGCAGCCTGGCCTCGAGCCTGGGCACCCAGGCGTCGTTGCGCTCGACGTTGATGCGCTGGTACAGCTTGGGGAACTGCCTGCGCATCTCCACCGCCATCTCGTCCCACAGCTGGCGGGCATCGCCCCGGCGCCACGCGGCGTGCAGCTTCTCGATCTCGGCCTGGCCTTCATCGGCATTCTTCAGCGATTCCTGCAGGAACTGCAGCTGTTCGGCCCGGTCCATGCCGTCGAGGAAGGCGATCTGTTCCGCCCCGGTTTCCAGTCCCGAGGTCGGCTTGCCGGCCTGGCTGGCCTTCTGCGCGAGGTTGGCGTCGAGCCCCAGCGTGGGGTCGAGCCCGGCCTTGCCCATTTCCACGATGGACACCATCAGCGCGACGAACCACGGTTCGAACAGCTGCAGCACCTGCGGGGTCAGCTGCAGCTTCTGCAGTTCGGCCGCATTCGCCTGCAGCCACGCCGCCAGCGCCTGTTTCGTTTCGTCCGGCAGCTCGCTGTCGAGCTGGGTGCCGTCGGTGCGCAGCGCGGCCTGGCCCATCTGCATGCCCAGCGCCGGCGAGCCCAACTCCTCCGGCGGGATCTCGAACACCAGCGCCTCGGCATCGGCGAACGCGGCGTCCACGTCGCGCGACAGCGGGTAGTCGCCCGGCTTGAGCAGGTGGAACGAGCCCAGCAGGTACAACGAGTTGTCGTCGTCCGAGACCTTCCACAGCAGTGGAACGGGCGCGCCGTCGCGCGCAGGATCGGCGTGCACGCCGCCGGCGAACGCCACCAGCGCGGCGACAGCCAGCGCGGAGTGGATCAGGGGGCGGGGCATTTTCCAGCGCAGTCGCATCGTGTGTCCTTCCTGTGTGTGGCTACGGGTATCCATGACACTGTCATCAGCCCGGATGTGACCGGGCCTCACTGGAGCGCGTCAGGCAAGTTGCTGTCATCCCGAGCGTAGCGAGGGATCAGCCTTGCGTCGCGTCGCTTGCGGGACGGGAAGCAGATCCCTCGCTACGCTCGGGATGACAGCAGGTTGCCGCCGAATGCCCTCAGGCTCCTGGCTTCACGTATTTCTTCTCGCCGGCGGTGACGGCGAGGTCGAGGCGGTTCTCCGGCGGCGGCAGCGGGCAGGTCGCGTAGTCGGTGAACACGCAGGGCGGGTTGTAGGCGCGGTTGAAATCGACGATCACCGTGCCGTCGGCCGCGGGCGCGCCGGTGTAGAGGTAGCGGCCCGCGGCGTAGCTGTCGTGTCCGCTGGTGCGGTCGGCGAAGATCAGGAACAGGCCGCCGTCCTCGCCTTCCAGTGCCTCGAGCTGGTAGCTCGCGCCGCCGCGTTCGAACTCGACCACGCCCGGGTTCGGCTGCGCGTCCTGCATGCTCAGGATGTCCATGATCGGGATGGTCTTGCCCGGCGGATGCGGCACGAAGCGGGCGCCGACCCGCCACGTCGGGTCGGCCGGCCAGTAGTCGAGCGGCCCCAGCCCGGTCAGGGTCGCGGCTTCGGCATGCTTGACGCGCAGGGCCCTGCGGCCGCCGCGCTCGATCAGCATCAGCTGGCCCTTGCCGTCGTCGAAACCGACCACGGTCGGCGTTTCCGCGCGGTCGGAATGCAGTTCGAAGCGGTCCTTCGCAGGCTGTCCGTCCACGGTCAGCGCTGCACCCTCCTCCGGCGCCAGGGTCACCTTGCTGCCTTGGCGCTGCAGCATGCCCATCTTCTCCGGCCCCTTCGCCAGGCGGATGCCGTTGGTCGCGCCGCTGCCGACGTAGTGGGCGTTGAGTTCGATCCAGTGCAGGCCGATCAGGCTGGCCCAGCCGTCGGGCTTGAGCAGGCTTTCGCGACGCTGTGCGCGCCAGGCCTCGTTCTCCGCCACGAATGCGGGATCGGCAGGCGTCGCGTTCGCGCCGTCCGACACATCGCCGGCGGCGCCGGTTCCGCCGCCGCTGCACGCCGCCAGCATCGCCGCCAGCGCCATGCACGGGATCACCACCAAGCCTTTCGTCATCTCAACGTCCCCTCAGGAACCAGCGGTCGATTTCGGGCAGCGGGAAATGCGCCCATGTCGGTCGTCCATGATTGCATTGTCCGGAGCGCTCCGTCGCCTCCATCTGCCGCAGCAGCGCATTCATCTCCGGGATCGTCAGCCGGCGGTTGGCGCGCACGGAACCGTGGCAGGCCATGGTCGAGAGCAGTTCGTCGCGCTTCTCGCGCACGCGCAGGCTCTCGCCGTGCTCGCGCAGGTCGGCGAGCACGTCGCGCAGCAGCGCCTCGGTATCGCCGTTGGCCAGCAGCGCCGGCACGCTGCGCAGCAGCAGCGACTGCGGTCCGGCGCGCGAGACCTCGAAGCCGAGGTCGGCCAGCGTCGCGGCCTCCTGTTCGGCGACGTCGGCCTCGCGCTCGGACACCGCCACCGCCTGCGGCACCAGCAGCGGCTGCGTGCGCAAGCCCTCGCTGTCGTGCGCGGACTTGAGCCGTTCGTAGCCGATGCGCTCGTGCGCGGCGTGCATGTCGACCACGATCAGGCCGTCGGCCGCCTCGCTGAGGATGTAGATGCCATGCAGCTGTGCGATCGCATAGCCCAGCGGCGGCACCCCGGCCGTCTCGTCGGCGCGCGGCAGCGCCGGGCGTTCCTCGTTGGCCGCGTACAGGGCTGCATAGGCCGTGCGCGCCTCGTCGATCTGCAGCCGCATCGGCACCTGCGACGCGGGCTGCGGCATGGCGTAGGCCGGCGCTGCCGCACCGCCCGCACCGGGCAACGTGCCCATGCCGCCGATGGCGTCCGCGGGCGCGTGAGCGGACAGGCCGGCGCGGGTCCCGGCCAGCGCGTCGTGCAGCGTGCGGTAGACGAAGTCGTGCACCAGCCGCGAGTCGCGGAAGCGCACTTCGTGCTTGGCCGGGTGCACGTTGACGTCGACGCGGGTCGGGTCGAGTTCGAGGAACAGCACGTAGGCCGGCTGCCGGCCGTGGAACAGCACGTCGGCGAAGGCCTGCTTCACCGCGTGCGCGATGTTGCGGTCGCGCACCGAGCGGCCGTTGACGTAGACGTACTGCTGGTCGGCGCTGGCGCGCGAGTACGACGGCTGCGCGATCCAGCCGTGCAGGCGCAGGCCCGCGCACTCGTGCTCGATGCGCAGTGCCTGCTTCGCGAAATCCTCGCCGAGCGTCTCGGCCAGGCGCTCGCCGGTGAACAGGCCGCCACCGGATTCGGCGAACGCGCGGTAGCGCCGCGACGGCTTGCCGTTGTGCGATACGCGCAGTTCCACGTCCGGGCGCGCCAGCGCCAGCGAACGCAGCCATTCCTCGACGTGGCCGAGCTCGGTGCGCTCGGCGCGCAGGAACTTGCGCCGCGCCGGCACGTTGTAGAACAGGTCGCGCACCTCGACGGTAGTGCCCTGCGGATGCTGCTTCGGCGCGATCTCGCCGACCCGGCCGCCGTCGACCGCGAGCGCCGCGCCGTGCGCGTCGGCTTCGCGCCGGGTCGCGATCAGGAAGCGGCTGACGGAGGCGATCGAGGGCAGCGCCTCGCCGCGGAAACCGAGCGTGGCGACCGCTTCGAGGTCGTCGAGGCTGGCGATCTTGCTGGTCGCGTGGCGCGAGACCGCCAGCGGCAGTTCGTCGGCCGGCATGCCGCCGCCGTCGTCGCGGACCCGGATCAGGCGCACGCCGCCTTCCTCGAGGTCGATGTCGATCCGGGTGGCGCCCGCATCGAGCGCGTTCTCGACCAGTTCCTTGACCACGGACGCGGGCCGTTCCACGACCTCGCCGGCGGCGATCTGGTTGATCAGGGTGTCGGGGAGCTGTCGGATCGCCACCCGTGCATGATAGCGGCGAAAGCTGAAAACCGGGGTCAGAGTCGACTTCCCGCGGGCATTCTGTCGGCTGCTGGAACAATGGGGGAAGTCGACCCTGACCCCGGCTTTCCCCGCTCATCATGTCCGTCGATCCGGCTCTTGGGCTGCCGAGCGCCTTCAGACGTGGCGCCTTTGATGCACTCGCGCCACCGGAACGAAAAGCATCGCGCCTGAAGGCGCTCCTACAGGGGTGCGGTCAGGGGCTGCCGCCTGCGCCGCCCATCGCCACGCGGTCACCGGCCGCGCGCGCGGCGTACAGCGTTCCCGGGGGCGGCTGGCTGGAGAAATACGTGTGCACGCCGTCGAGGATCGCGCGCGCCACCGTGCCCTGGAACTTCGGGTCGATCAGGCGCTTTTCCTCGTCCGGATTCGACAGGAAGGCGGTCTCCACCAGCATCGCCGGCATGTCGGAGGTGCGCAGCACGGCGAAGTTCGCGCGCTCGATGTGCGGCTTGTGGTTGTTGCCGATGCGCTTGAGGCCGGACAGGATGTGGTTGCCCGCGTCCTCGGACGCCTTCATCTGCCCGCTCTGGGTGAGGTCGAGCAGCACGCTGGTAAGCACGTTGTCGTTGGACGAGGTGCGCACGCCGCCGATCAGGTCGGCCGCGTTCTCCTTGTCCGCCAGCCAGCGCGCGCGCTGCGACGAGGCGCCGCGCAGCGACAGCACGTAGACCGACGAGCCCTTGGCGTTGCGGTTCTCGGCGGCATCGGCGTGGATCGAGATGAACATGTCGGCCTTCGCGTCGCGCGCGATGCGGGCCCGGTTGTTCAACGGGATGAACACGTCCTTGTCGCGTACGAGGTGTGCGCGCAGCCCGGGCATGGCGTTGACCTGGCGCGCGAGTTCGCGCGCGATCGCGAGCGTGATGTCCTTCTCGCGCTTGCCGCTCGGGCCGATCGCGCCGGGATCCTGGCCGCCGTGACCGGCGTCGATCGCGATCACCAGCGGACGGGTGCCGGCGGTGATGGCGCGGGTCGCGGGCGGTGGCGGTGGCGGTGCCGGCGTCGCGGCAGGCGCCTGCGCGGATGCGGCGGCTGTCGCCGCCGGCGGGGAAGAAGACGGCACCGCTCGCTGCAACGACGGATCGTTCGTTGACTGCGGCTGCGGCGGCGATGCCGGATTCGGGATTTGCGATGTCGCGGGCGCCTGCGCGGCCCGCATTTCGGCGACGAGGCGCGAGGTCGCGGCGGCGGAGGCGACAGCGGGATCCTGCGCCGGCGCTGCGGGCGGAGCCGCTTCTTCGGGCACGACCGTGGACGGCGCGGGAGAAGTCGCCGCCTGCGCGGGCGCGGCTGCCGTCGGCGACGCAGTCGCCGCGGCGATGATTTGCGCGATCGGATCGCCATGGCCGTCGCCCGGCCACTCGATCACCAGGCGCGTGCCCTGCGGGCCGGTCTCGTAGCGCGGCTTCAGCGCCACCACGGGGGCGGCGAGATCGAACACGATGCGGGTGGTGCCCGGCTCCGGCTTGCCGCTGCGGACCGTCTTCACCACGCCCGCGGCGGGCGGCAGTGCGATGCGCGCGGCCAGGCTGCTGCCGGGGAGGTCCACCACCAGCCGGTGCGGGTTCTCCAGCGAGATCAGGCGGAATTCGGCCTCCCGGTCGAGCTGCAGCTCGGCCCGGGTCCCGGTGGGGCCGCTGTCGAGCTGCACGGCCCGGATTTCGGCCGCGTGCGCGAGATTCCAGGCCAGCGCCGCCAGCAGGGCGAGGCCGAGCAGAATCTGTTGGAAGTTGATCCCCCGCGTGCGCATGGCGTCTAGTCAATCACCGATTACCGTGATTTGCAACGCACTTTCCCTTTCAAATCGGTCACCTGCCGCCCTTTCCTATGGGTTCGGTTCAGGTGTCGGGTGCAACTCCCCGGCGACCGGAAGCGCCTCCAGCCAGGCCCGGCCTGCCTCGCTGGCGGATTCCAGGGTGGCCTCGCGGCCGTTTCCGGCCACCGCGAGCCGCACGCGCAGGTCGGCGGCGGGCAGTCCGCCCGCGCCCCGCTCCGGCCATTCCACCAGCCACAGGGCCGCGTCGCCGTCGTCCAGCCCCAGGAATTCCAGCTCGCCGGCGCCGCCGATGCGGTACAGGTCGAGGTGCAGGGCCTCGCCTCCGGCGGCCAGCGGGTAGCGCTCGACCAGGGTGTAGGTCGGGCTGCGGACGGTGCCGGTCACGCCCAGCGCGCGCAGCCAGGCACGCGCGAGCGTCGACTTGCCGGCGCCGAGGTCGCCCTGCAGGTACACCACGGCGCGCGCGGGCGTGGTGCGTGCGAGTTCCCCGGCCAGCGCGACGGTCGCGGCCTCGTCAGGCAGGTGCCGCGGGATCACGCCCGGGGTCCGCCATTCGCCCAGAGGCGCAAACCGTCCAGCAGGTCGCTCGGCAGCAGCCCGCGCTCCCCCGCTTGCGCCGCCGCGGTATCGCCCGCGACCGCGTGCAGCAGCGCCCCGCAGCACGCGGCCTCGAACGCCTCGAAACCCTGCGCCCGCAGCGCGGCGATGCAGCCGGTCAGCAGGTCGCCCATGCCGCCCACCGCCATGCCGGGATTGCCGGCCGCGATCACGCGCGGCGTCTGCTCCGGCGCGGCGACCAGGGTGCCGGCGCCCTTGAGCACCACCACGCAGCCGAACATCTCGGCCAGCAGGCGCGCCGCGGCGAAGCGGTTGGCCTGCACCTCGGCCACGGTGAAGCCGAGCAGGCGCGCGGCCTCGCCCGGGTGCGGGGTCAGGACCGTGCCGGCGGGCAGCATCCGCGTGCGCTGCGCCAGCAGGTTCAGCGCGTCGGCATCGAGCACCAGCGGCTTCGACGCCGCCAGCGCCTGCTCGTACAGCGCCGATCCCCACGCGTCCTGCCCGAGCCCGGGCCCCAGCGCGACCACGTCGGCCTGCGCGATCAAGAGCTCCAACCGCGCCCCCGCTTCGATGCCCTGCGCCATCACTTCCGGACGCCGCGCCAGCACCGCGGGCACGTGCGCGGGCTGCGTCGCCACGCTCACCAGCCCCGCGCCGCAGCGCAGCGCCGCGTCCGCCGCCAGCATCACCGCACCGCCCTTGCCGAGGTCGCCGCCGATGCACAGCACGTAGCCGCTGTCGCCCTTGTGGGCGTCGCGTGCGCGTGGCGCGATCCAGCCATGCAGGTGGCTTGCGTCGAGCCGCAGCGCGGCCACCGGCGCGCCGGCGACGTCGCCCTCGACGTCGAGCGCGGCGGCCGAAAGCGTGCCGGCGCAGCGCGGCGCGATCCCCGTGTACAGCCCCGCATGGGGCGCGAGGAACTGCAGCGTGTGGGTCGCGCGCACCACGCGGCCCGGCGCGCTGCCGCGGTCGGCGTCGAGGCCGCTCGGCACGTCCAGCGAGAACACCGGCAGGCCGGAGGCGTTGATCGCGTCGATCACCTTGGCGGCGTCCGCATCCGGTTCGCGCGACAGGCCGATGCCGAACAGCGCGTCGACGACCAGTTCGGCCTTGCCGAAGCCGTCGCTGAAGGCCTTGATCCTCCCGCCCGCCTCCCGGTAGGCGTCGCAGGCGCGCCGCGCCAGGTCCGTGCGCGGACGATGCGCGTCGATGCGCAGCACGCGCGCGTCGCGGCCCGACTGGTGCGCGTAGCGGCACAGCTCGTAGCCGTCGCCGCCGTTGTTGCCGGGCCCGCAGACCACGACGATGCGCTGCACCTCCGGCCAGCGCGCCAGCAGTTCGCGCCAGGCGGCCTGCCCGGCGCGCGCCATCAGCGCGAAACCGTCGCCGAGGCGCTCGCTGGCCTGCGTTTCCAGCGCGCGCAGGGCCGCGCCGTCGTACAGCGGCGTGCCCCGGTCGGTGGAAACGGCATCCATCGCGCGGATTCTATACTTCGGCCGTGTCGACGCCCGCCGCCCGCGCCCGCCTCCCCGACCCGGCCTCGCTCGCCCTGCGCATCAAGGCGCTGGCACGCGAGGCGGGCTTCGGGCGCTGCGGCATCGCCGGCGTCGAACTGGGCGAGGACGAAGGCTTCCTGCGCACCTGGCTGGCGCAGGGCCTGTACGGCACGATGGACTGGATGGCGCGGCACGGCGACAAGCGCTCGCGGCCGCAGGAACTGGTGCCGGGCACGCTGCGCGTGATCTCGGTCGGGCTGGACTACGGCCAGGACCCGGACGAGGCCTGGCGCACGCTCGACGAGGGCGAACGCGCCTATGTCGCGCGCTACGCGCTCGGCCGCGACTACCACAAGCTGATGCGCAACCGCCTGCAGAAGCTCGCCGACCGCGTCGCCGCCGAGATCGGACCGTTCGGCCACCGCGTGTTCGTCGACTCGGCGCCGGTGCTGGAGCGGGCGCTCGCGCGCAACGCCGGGCTCGGCTGGATCGGCAAGCACACCTGCCTGATCGACCGCGACGGCGGCTCGTGGTTCTTCCTCGGCGAGATCTACGTCGACCTGCCGCTGCCGGTCGACCCGCCCGCCAGCGCGCACTGCGGCAGCTGCGTGCGCTGCATCGACGTCTGCCCGACGCAGGCGATCGTCGCGCCGCACCGGCTCGACGCGCGGCGCTGCATCTCCTACCTCACGATCGAGCACGAGGGCAGCATCGACGAGGAACTGCGCCCGTTGATCGGCAACCGCATCTTCGGCTGCGACGACTGCCAGCTGGTGTGTCCCTGGAACAAGTTCGCCAGGCGCACCGACGAGCCGGATTTCCGCGCCCGCAATAATCTCGACCAAGCCTCGCTGGCCGAGCTGTTCGCGTGGAGCGAGGAGGAATTCCTGCAGCGCACCGAAGGCTCGCCGATCCGGCGCAGCGGCTATTCGCGATGGCTGCGCAACATTGCCGTGGCGTTGGGCAATGCGCCGACGTCGCCGGGCGTCGTTGCCGCGCTGCGCTCGCGAAGCGATGTGGACGATCCGGTGGTGCGTGAGCATGTAACGTGGGCGCTGGCGCGGCACGGGGCCTGAATGCGACACAACACCCTGATGTCGTCATTCCAGCGAAAGCCGGAATCCATTTGCTTTGCCTTTCTCCCGTCTCAGATAGGAATCAAAAGCAAAATGGATTCCGGCTTTCGCCGGAATGACGGCTGAAAATTCCGCGACTTCACTCTGTAAGGACGTGGTTCAAGAGCGCGCTTTCAGCTCCTCCAGCAGCACCCGCGTCACCGGATCGTCCGCCTGCGCCTTGCCTTCCAGCGCCGGCAGCAGCTTGTTCGCCACCTGCTTGCCCAGTTCGACGCCGAACTGATCGAAGGCGTTGATCCCCCACGCCACCGACTGCAGGTAGACGCTGTGCTCGTACAGCGCGATCAGCGCGCCGAGCGAGCGCGGCGTCAGCGCATCGAGCAGGATCAGCGTGCTCGGGCGGTTGCCGGCGTAGGCGCGGTGCGGGTCGTCGCTGGCCTGGCCGTTCGCCAGCGCCTCGGTCTGCGCCAGCAGGTTCGCCAGCAGCGCGCGGTGGTTCGCGTCGTGCCCGTCCTCGCTGCGCACCACGCCGATGAAATCGGCCGGCACCACCTGGGTGCCCTGGTGCAGCGCCTGGAAGAAGCTGTGCTGGGTGTCGGTGCCGGGCCCGCCCCACCACACCGGCACGGTCTGCTCGTCGAGTGGCGCGCCGTCGAGCCGCGCCGACTTGCCGAGGCTTTCCATCACCAGTTGCTGCAGGTAGTTCGGCAGCAGCTTCAGGCGCTCGTCGTAGGGCAGCACCGCCTGCGTCGAGAGGCCGAGCGCGTTGCGGTTCCACAGCGCGGTCAGCGCATGCAGGAAGACGAGGTTCGCGCGCGGCGCGGCGCCCACGGCATGCGCATCGAGTTCGGCGGCGCCGGCGAGCAACTCCTCGAAGCGGTCCATGCCGATCGCCAGCGCGATCGGGAAGCCGACCGCCGACCACAGCGAGTAGCGCCCCCCGACCCAGTCCCACATCGGCAGGATGCGTTCGGGCGCGATGCCGAAGGCAGCGGCACGCTCGACGTTGGCGCTGACGCCGTACACGCGCGCGTCGTCGTCCAGCCAGTCGCGCACGATGCCGCCGTTGAGCAGGGTTTCCTGGGTGCCGAAGGTCTTGGAAATCAGGATCGCGGCGGTCTTCGCCGGATCGAGGCCCGCGAGCGTGCGCCGGGCGGCGTTGCCGTCGACATTCGACAGGAAGTGCACGCGGAAGCGCGCGCCGGGCAGCGCCAGCGCGTCCGCGACCAGGCGCGGGCCGAGGTCGGAGCCGCCGATGCCGACGCTGACGATGTCGGTGATGTCGGTAACGTCGCTGGCCGCCAGCGCGTCGATCATCTCCGCCATGCGCGCGCGGGCCTCGCGCGCCTGCGCGGCGCACTCGCGCGCGAACGGCGCGTCCGAAGCCTCGCCGCGCAGCGCGGTATGCAGGGCGGCGCGCCCCTCGGTGGCATTGACGGTCTCGCCGTCGACCAGGCGGCGCATCGCCGCCGCGAAACCCGCCTCCTCAGAGAGCGCGAACAGCGCGTCGAGCGCGCCGGCGTCGTAGCGCTGGCGCGCGAAGTTCGCATACAGCGGACCGACCCGCAGCGCCAGTGCGGTGGCGCGATCGGCCTCACCGCGCAGCAGCGAGGAAATCGAAACCTCCTGCAGGCGCCGGGCGTGCCCGCGCAGTCCGGCAAGCCCCGCCGGCACCTCAGGCTGCCTGTGCCGGAATGGCGGTATTGGTGTGCGTCATCCGGTTCTGCCGGTCGACGTAGACCAGCTTCGGCTTGAAGCGCGCGGCCTCGGCTTCCTCGCAGGCGCCGTAGGCGCAGATGATGACCAGGTCGCCGGGCTGGGCCTTGTGCGCGGCGGCGCCGTTGACCGAGATCACGCCGCTACCGGCCTCGGCACGGATCGCGTAGGTCGCGAAGCGTTCGCCATTGTTGACGTTGTAGATCTCGATCCGCTCGTACTCGCGGATGCCGGACAACTCCAGCAGGCGCTCGTCGATCGCGCACGAGCCTTCGTAATGCAGCTCGGAATGGGTCACCGTCGCGCGGTGGATCTTGGCCTTGAGCAGGGTCAGTTGCATGTCGGTGCCGTGGGAAAACGGGGGGAAATCCGCGATAAGCGAAGTATAGGCCCGGTTTTCCGCATCGCAACACGACGCAGGCCGCGGTTCAGCCGGTCCGCGGGAATTCCAGGTTGTCGATCAGCCGGGTGCGGCCAAGGCGGGCGGCGACCAGCGCCACCAGCGGGCCGTGGTAATCGTTTCCGGCCGATTCCAGCGCGGGCGTGCGGACCGCCGCGTAGTCCACCGAAAAGCCGGCCGCCGCGAGGCGCTCGCTGGCCCGTGCCTCCACCCTGTCGATCGGCGTGCCCGCACCGATCGCCTCGCGCATCGCCAGCAGCGTGCGATGGATCTCCGGCGCGGTCGCGCGTTCGGAAGCGTCGAGGTACTGGTTGCGCGAGCTCATCGCCAGTCCGTCGGCCTCGCGTTTCGTTTCACCCGCAAGCAGCTCGACCGGGAATGCGAGGTCGCTCACGAGGTAACGGATCACCGCGAGCTGCTGGTAGTCCTTGCGCCCGAACGCGGCCACGTCCGGCTGCACCTGGTTGAACAGCCGCGACACCACCGTCACCACTCCGTCGAAGTGGCCGGGGCGATGCGCGCCGTCGAGCACGTCGGTGATGCCGGGCACGCGCATGCGCACGGCACCGTCGGCGCCGTAGGGATACATCGTCTCCATCGACGGCATCCACAGCGCGTCGCAGCCTGCCGCCTCGAGCCCGGCGGCGTCCTGCTGCGGCGTGCGCGGATAGCGCGCGAAATCCTCGTTCGGCCCGAACTGGGTCGGATTGACGAATACGCTGGCGACCACGCGGTCGGCATGTTCGCGCGCCAGTTCCACCAGCGAATAATGCCCGGCGTGCAGGTTGCCCATCGTCGGCACCAGGGCCACGCGCAGGCCTTCGCGCTTCCAGCCCGCCACGCGTGCGCGCAGGGCGTCGAGGGTATCGAGGATGTCGATCATGGCCGGCCGCGATCAGTCGTACGCGTGTTCCGCGCCCGGGAAGCTGCCATCGCGCACCGCCTCGACATAGGCGCGCACCGCGCCGGCGACCGAGCCGCCTTCGGCGAGGAAGTCCTTGACGAACTTCGGCCGCCGGTGGCCGGTGTCGAGGCCGAGCACGTCGTGCAGCACCAGCACCTGGCCGTCGCAGTGCGGACCGGCGCCGATGCCGATGGTCGGGATCGGCGAGGCCTCGGTGATCTCCGCCGCGAGCGCGGACGGCACGCATTCGAGCACCAGCAGCGACGCGCCGGCCTCGGCCACCGCGAGCGCATCGGCGCGCAGCTGCGCCGCCGCCGCCGCTTCGCGCCCCTGCACCTTGTAGCCGCCGAAGCGCAGCACCGACTGCGGCGTCAGGCCGAGATGCGCGGAGACGGGGATCTCGCGCGCGGTGAGGAAGCGGATCGCGGCCAGCTTGTGCGGTCCGGCGCCTTCCAGCTTGACCATGCCCGCGCCCGCCTGCAGCAGGCGCGTGGAAGCCTCCAGCGCGCGCTCGGGCGTCGCGTCGGCCTGGAACGGGAGGTCGGCCAGCAGCAGCGCGCGGCGCAGGCCACTCGCCACCGCGCGCACGTGGTAGGCGATGTCGTCGACGGTGACCGGCAGGGTCGAATCGTGGCCTTGCACCACCATGCCCAGCGAATCGCCGACGAGAAGGATGTCGGCGCCGTTGGCGTCGAACACGCGCGCGAAGCCGGCGTCGTAGGCGGTCAGCATCGCCAGGCGCCGGCCCTCCCGCCGCGCCAGCGCGAGTTCGGGAACGGTCACGGGTTTCATGGCTGCGGGGGCATTCATGGCGCTAGGGTAGCGCTTCGATGCCGCCGGCATCCAACGCCGCCAGCGCTTGCGCGACGGTGCCGACGCCGGGGATGACCGCGTCGGGAGCAATGTCGGCCAGCGGCAGCAGCGCGAACGCGCGCTCGTGCAGGTGCGCGTGCGGCACGCGCAGTCCCGGTTCGTCAATCACCGCGTCACCGTGCAGCAGCAGGTCGAGGTCGAGCGTGCGCGGGCCCCAGCGGTCGCTGCCGTCGGCGGCGCGCGCGCGGCCCAGGCGTCGCTCGATGTCGAGCAGGCCGTCGAGCAGTTCACGCGCGGACAGCGTGGTTTCGAGCGTCGCCGCGGCATTGATGAAGTCCGGCTGCTCGCGCCGCCCCCATGCCGGGGTGCGGTAGAACCGCGACGCGCGCAGCAAGCGCGTATGCGGCAGGGCGTCCAGAGCGGCCAGTGCCTGCGACAGCGCGTGCGCCACGTCCCCGACGTTGCCGCCGAGGCCGACGCAGGACACCACGGGGGTCATTCGCCGGCCGCGTGGCTGCGCCGGCGACGGCGGCGGCGCTTGCGCGGGACCTCGGCCTCGTCAACGCCTTCGGCCGCGGGATGGTGCGCAATCGCCGCGTCCGGATTGCCCTGCGCTTCCTGCCAGAAGGCGATGTCGTCGTCGTGCGCAGGCGAAGCGGCCCGGCGCAGCACCAGGAAATCGAAGGCCGCGCGGAAGCGCGGATGCGACAGCGTGCGCACCACCCGCTTGCGCTGGCGCTGCGAGAAGCGCGACTGCATCAGCCAGATTTCCTGCATCGGCAGCGAGAACCGGCGCGGCAGCGCGATCGTGTTGAGCTGGTGCAGCGTGACCCGGTCGGCGGCGCGGCGCTCGGCTTCCACCGTGTGCAGTCCCTGCGCCTGCAGCGCCATCAGCGCGCGGCAGTAGGCCGGCCACAGCAGCACCGCGAACAGGAACGCGGGTGACACCGGCTCGTCGGCGGCCACGCGCCGGTCGGTGCCGCGCAGCCCCTCGACCAGCATCCGGCGCAGCGCGCCGCTGCGGTTGGCGTCCAGCGCCGCGGCGCTCTCGGGGAACAGCGCGGCCAGCAGGCCATGCCGCTCCAGCCCCTCGAAGCTCGCCACCGCATGCCCGGACAGGAACAGCTTCAGGCACTCCTCGAACAGCCGCGCCGGCGCGGCTTCGGACAGCAGCGGCGCCAGCCGCGGCAGCGGCTCGGCGGTGCCGGGCGCGATGTCGAAGCCGAGCTTGGCCGACAGCCGGATCGCGCGCAGCATGCGCACCGCATCCTCGCGGTAGCGCGTCTCCGGGTCGCCGATCAGGCGCATCACCCGGTTGCCGACGTCCTCGAAGCCGCCGACGTAGTCGCGCACCGAAAAGTCGGCGATGTCGTAGTACAGCGCGTTGGCGGTGAAATCGCGGCGGACCGCGTCGTCCTCGATGCTGCCGTAGACGTTGTCGCGCAGCAGGCGGCCGTCGTCGTGCACCTGGCGGTCGCCGCTGCCGTCGTCGATGTTGGCGCGGAAGGTGGCGACCTCGATGATCTCGCGGCCGAACACCACGTGCGCCAGGCGGAAGCGGCGGCCGATCAGACGGCAGTTGCGGAACAGGTGCTTGACCTCCTCCGGCGTGGCGTCGGTGGCGACGTCGAAGTCCTTGGGCTCCAGGCCCGCGAGCAGGTCGCGCACGGCGCCGCCCACCAGGCAGGCCCGGTGCCCGGCTTCGTGCAGGCGGTACAGCACGCGCAGCGCGTTGGGGCTGATGCCCCGGCGCGAGATGGGGTGCTGGTCGCGCGGGATGATCCGCAGCGAAGGGGAAACGGATGGGTCGTGGGTCGGCATGCGGCCTGGCAGTGTGGGTGCGGGGCCGATGTTCGACGCCCTGATCGTTGCTATACTAGCAAGCTGCATCGGCCCCTTGCCCAATCGGGCAGGCCCGGGCAGCCGGTCGTCCAGCCGGCGCTGCGCCTGCAGCACCCCTGCTCCCTTCGTCTAGAGGCCTAGGACGTGGCCCTCTCAAGGCTAAAACACGGGTTCGAATCCCGTAGGGAGCGCCATTTTCCGAAAGGCCCGCGCAAGCGGGCCTTTTTCATTCGGACGGGTGGGTCGCCGTTTGCCCCCGGCCCGGCCTCCCCGCTGCAGGAAGGGTTGGAGCGGGGGCAAGCACGCGAATGCGAACACTTTGCAGCATCGCCCCGGCGCCTGTTCTAAAATTTCGTTTCCGCACCAGGATCCCTCCATGCCCTTCGTCGTCACCGAGAACTGCATCAAGTGCAAGTACACCGACTGCGTCGAGGTGTGCCCGGTCGACTGTTTCCACGAGGGCCCGAACTTCCTGGTGATCGATCCGGACGAGTGCATCGACTGCACCCTGTGCGAGCCGGAGTGCCCGATCAACGCGATCTATCCCGAGGACGACGTGCCTGCCGGGCAGGAGCAGTACGTGGCCCTGAACGCCGAGCTCTCGAAGGAGTGGCCGGTGATCACCGCGCGCAAGGATCCCCTGCCCGACGCCAAGGAGTGGGAAGGCAAGCCGGACAAGCTCCCGCTGCTCGAGCGCTGACGCGCCGCCCCGCGGAAAGCGACGCAAACCCGGCTCCATGAAACGCGAAAGGCGCCTTGCGGCGCCTTTCTTCCTTGCGTTCGAGGACGCCTCAGCCGCCCGCGAGCGCGGCCCTCAGCGCCGCGATCAGCCGCGCCACCGGCTCGCCCGCCGCCGGCAGTCCGCGCGGGTCGACCGCCGAGACGTAGGCGCCATTGTCGGTCTTGGTCACGCGCACGAGGAACTTGGCGTCGCCGTAGTCGACGTCGTAGGTGCCGAGCAGCTGCGCCCGGTTGACCACGGTCAGGCCTTCGGTCACGGCCAGCACCTCGCCGACGCGGCCGAAGACTTCGTCGCGGTCGCCGGCAACGGCGAAGCCGTTGGGCTGCGCGCTGCCCGCGGCCGCCGTGGCCGAACGCGTGACAGAACCGGTTTCCGGCAGCTGCATCGCGGCGGAGGTGTCGGGACGATCCAGGTCCGGCGGCACTTCGAGCGGACGGCTCTCGGGGCTCTGGGCGTAGAGGTCGCTGCCCTTGCGGAACCACTTGCAGCCGCTGGCACCGAGCACGGCGACGGCGACCAGGGCCACCGCGAGCATGCGGATCAGGGGGCGGGAATGACGCATCGTTTGGTTCTCCTGCAGGAAAAGGGGTCAGGCCGCGATCGGTTCGCGGAGGCTGCGTTCGAGTACCTCGGCCTGCGCGGCGATGCGCGCGGCCGTGGCCTGGTGGATGTCCGACAGCGGGGTCAGCGGCAGGCGCAGGCCGCGGCCGAAGCCGAGCCGTTCGAGCACGGCCTTGACCGGGATCGGGTTGGGTTCGAGGCCCGCGAACTCGTGGAACGCCGCCAGCTCCGCATTCCACGCCTCGGCCTCGGCGCGCCGCCCCCCTAGGGCGAGGTCGCACAGCTTGCGCATGGCGGCCGGGACCAGGTTCGACACCACAGAAACCACGCCGTCCGCGCCCGCGAGCATCACCGCGGCCGCGGTCGCATCGTCGCCGCCGAGGACCGCGAAACCGTCCTGGCGCAGCGACAGCCAGGCTTGCAGGCGCGCGGGCTCACTGCACGCTTCCTTGACGCCGACGATGCGCGGATGCCCGACCAGCCCGGCAATGGTCTCCGGCAGCAGGTCGCAGCCGGTGCGCGCGGGCACGTTGTAGATCACCACCGGCAGGCCGTCGTCGTCGGCGAGCGCCTGGTAGTGCGCCAGCAGGCCGGCCTGGGTCGGGCGCACGTAGGGTGGCGTGACCACCAGGACGGCATCGGCGCCGAGCCCCGCGGCGCGGCGGGTCTGCTCGATGGTCTTCGCCGTGCTCGACTGGCCGGTCCCGGCCAGCACCGGAACGCGCCCGGCCACGCATTCGACCGCGGTGCGCAGCAGCGCGTCGTATTCCACCTCAAGCAGCGACGAGGCCTCGCCGGTGGAGCCGGCGACGACCACGGCCTGCGTGCCGCCATCGAGCTGTGCCTGCAGCAGGCGGCGCCAGGCGTCGAGATCGAGCTCTCCCGTCGCCGTGAACGGCGTCGCCAGCGCGGTGATGCTGCCGGAAAGTCGCAAGTGGGAGGCTCTCGTGCGAAGGCCCGCGCGGTCGCACGGGCGGATGGTCTTCGATGCCCGCATGTTACTTGCGGCCCGGAAGCACGGGCAAGTATGCTGGCCGCAGTGCCCGACCCCGCTCGGGCTGCCGTTCAGAACCGGAAGCTTCACAGAATCACCATGCCGCGGACGCCGCCTTGACCGATCCAGACACCGCTTCCCGGCCCTCGCCGAACGAGAACTACCTGCTGATCAACGCCTACACGACGCATCCGGCATCGCCGCTGCTCGCCGTGTCGCGGCGGATCGCCGACAGCGGCTGCAACCTCGTCGACACCCGCCTGTCCACCGTCGGCCGCGACGTCTCGGTGACCGCGCTCGCCACCGGCTCCTGGGATTCGGTGGCCAAGCTCGAGGCGATGCTGACCCGGCTCGAGCGCGAGGAGGAGCTGAAGCTGGTCTGGTACCGCACCGGGCCCAAGCCGGTACAGTCGAACCTGCTGCCGTACATCGTCGAGGTGGTGGCGGCAGACAAGCCGGGCATCCTGTTCCAGCTCGCCGACTTCTTCGACCGCCAGGGCATCACCATCGAAAGCCTGCACTGCTCGCGCTACCGCGCGATGCAGACCGGCGCCGACATGTTCTCCGCGCAGGTCACCATCGGCGTGCCGGCGAACATGCACATCGCCGCGCTGCGCGACGACTTCCTCGAGTTCTGCGACCACCTGAACCTCGATGCGATCATGGATCCGATGAAGTTCTGATGCGCGCAGGCATGCCGATTTCCACTGCTGTCATACCGAACGTCACTACTGTCATTCCGAACGTAGTGAGGAATCTGCTTTCAGGCCGGCCCCGACACGAAGCAGATTCCTCACAACGTTCGGAATGACAGTTTCAAAGCCGGAATGACAAGCTTCAAGGGATGACGAGTCCACGAATGATCGCAACCGGCAAGGCACTCCCGAAGTCCACCCTCAAGCTGCCCCTGGCGCTGTCCGGCGGCGACACCGCCACCCTCGCCGACTACGCCGGCCAGTGGCTGGTGCTGTACTTCTATCCGAAGGACGCGACCCCCGGCTGTACCACCGAGGGGCTCGACTTCAACGCACTGCTGCCGAAGTTCAAGCGCCTGGGTGCGACCGTACTCGGCGTCTCGCGCGATTCGGTGAAATCGCACGACAACTTCTGCGCGAAGCAGGGCTTCAGGTTCCCGCTGGTCAGCGACGCCGACGAGAAGCTGTGCCGGGCCTTCGACGTGATCCACGAGAAGAACATGTACGGCCGCAAGGTGCTGGGCGTGGTCCGCAGCACCTTCCTAGTCTCGCCCGACCAGCGCCTGGCCGCGGAATGGCGCGGGGTGAAGGTCGCCGGCCACGCCGACGCCGTGCTCGACGCCCTGAAGGCCGCGCACGCAAAGTGATCCCGTACCGACCCATCCCGCATCGCCGCCCTGCCCCGCAGGACGCGGCGGCGCGCCGCTGCCCACGACCGACCGCCGAACGGAGGCGTCCACTTCGATGATGACCCAAGGCAAGCGCCTGTACGTGCTCGACACCAACGTCCTGATGCACGACCCGACCGCGCTGTTCAAGTTCGAGGAACACGACGTGTTCCTGCCGATGCAGGTCATCGAGGAGCTCGACAACGGCAAGAAGGGAACGTCGGAAGCCAGCCGCAACGCGCGCCAGGTCAGCCGCTTCATCAACGAGCTGATCGAGGCGCAGGGCACCGACAAGATCGCCACCGGGCTGCTGCTCAGCCGCCCGAACGGGCTGCAGCTGCGCGGCGCCGCCAGCATCGGCAAGCTGCGCTTCCAGACCACGGTGCCGAAGGAGGACAAGACCTCGTTCGGCGCGGTCGCGCCCGACAACCGCATCCTCGGCGCGATCCTGCAGCTGCGCCGCGACGAGCCCGACTTCCCGGTGGTGTTCGTCTCCAAGGACATCAACCTGCGGATCAAGGCCGCGATCGCCGGCATCGTCAGCGAGGACTACGAGAACGACCGCGCGCTCGACGACTTCAGCCTGCTCTACACCGGGGCCAACGCGCTGCCGGAGGACTTCTGGCAGCGCCACGGCAAGGACCTCAAGTCCTGGACCGACAAGGGCCGCACCTACTACGAAGTCGCGGTCGATGCCGACAACGACTGGTATCCCAACCAGTACCTGTACCTGCCCGGCGACGACGAAGCCGAGTTCCGCGTGACCCGGGTCGAGGATGGCAAGGCGGTGCTGCAGATCGTCGACGACTACCGTGGCAGCCAGCACGCGGTCTGGGGCATCACCGCGCGCAACCGCGAGCAGAACTTCGCGCTCAACGCACTGATGGACCCGGAGGTCGACTTCGTCACCCTGCTCGGCACCGCCGGCACCGGCAAGACCCTGCTGGCGCTGGCCGCGGGCCTGGCGCAGACCATGGACCAGCAGCGCTACCGCGAGATCATCATGACCCGAGCGACGGTCAGCGTCGGCGAGGACATCGGCTTCCTGCCCGGCACGGAAGAAGAAAAGATGACGCCGTGGATGGGCGCGCTGACCGACAACCTCGAAGTGCTCACCCACAACCAGGAAGGCGGCAGCTGGGGCCGGGCCGCGACCAACGACCTGCTCGCCTCGCGCATCAAGATCCGCTCGCTGAACTTCATGCGCGGCCGCACCTTCCTCAGCCGCTACCTGATCCTCGACGAGGCGCAGAACCTCACCCCCAAGCAGATGAAGACCCTGGTCACGCGCGCCGGCCCCGGCACCAAGATCGTGTGCCTGGGCAACGTCGAGCAGATCGACACGCCTTACCTCACCGAGACCACCTCGGGCCTGACCTACGCCGTCGACCGCTTCAAGAACTGGGCGCACAGTGCGCACGTCACGCTGCGGCGCGGCGAGCGTTCGCGGCTGGCGGACTACGCGTCGGAAGTGCTCTAGGACCCCGTTATCAGGACCCCGTCATCAACAGCGACTGTCATTTCGACCGAAGGGAGAAATCCTCCCGCCGACGCCCCGGGCGGTCGCATGGCAGTCGGGCGATCCAGCCTGGAAGTCGCCGCAGGGCGATCTGCGGCGAGATTTCTCCCTTCGGTCGAAATGACAGATTGGGAGGCAGGGCCCGGCATTCAGGATCTGTTCGCCATTTCCGCGAAAACCCGATGAACGGACGCACGGTACACGCATGAACGAACGTACGTCCGACGCCGCCCCCAAGCCCAGCCGCGCCGACAGCCGGCCGAGCCTGCGCGAGCGCTTCGACGCGATGCGCAACCTGCCGCCGTTCCTGAAGCAGATCTGGGCCACGAGCCCGGCGCTGTCGCTGACCAGCATCGGCCTGCGCCTGATCCGCGCGTTCCTGCCGATCCTGACGCTGTATGTCGGCAAGCTGATCATCGACGAGGCCATCCGGCTGGTCGGGCTCGGCCTCGACTTCGATTCGATGGGCGAAGCCTGGCGCAGCGGGCTGCTGGACCAGCTGCTGTGGCTGCTGGCGCTGGAATTCGGGCTCGCGATCCTGTCGGACCTGCTCGGGCGGATCGTCAGCTACGCCGACGGCCTGTTATCCGAGCTGTTCACCAACGCCACCAGCATCCGCCTGATGGAGCACGCGGCGACGCTGGACCTGGAGGACTTCGAGGACCCGGACCTGCAGGACAAGCTCGACCGCGCGCGCCGGCAGACGATGGGGCGCATGAACCTGATGGGCCAGCTGTTCGGGCAGGCGCAGGACATGATCACCGTGGTCAGCTTCGCGATCGGCCTGCTGGTCTACGCCCCGTGGCTGATCCTGCTGCTGGCGATCGCCCTGATTCCCGCCTTCGTCGGCGAATCGCACTTCAACGCGCTCGGCTATTCGTTGAACTTCCAGTGGACGCCGGAGCGTCGCCAGCTCGAGTACGTGCGCCAGACCGGCGCCAGCGTCGAGACGGCGAAGGAAGTGAAGATCTTCAACCTGCACCGGTTCCTGATCGAGCGCTACCACGCGCTGGCGCAGAAGTTCTTCGTCGCCAACCGCGCGCTGGCGCGCAAGCGCGCGATCTGGGGCACGCTGCTCGCCGCGCTGGGCACGCTGGGCTACTACATCGCCTACGGCTACATCGCCTGGCGCACGGTCAAGGGCGATTTCACCATCGGCGACCTGACCTTCCTCGCCGGCAGCTTCCGCCGCCTGCGGCAGCTGCTCGAAAGCCTGCTGATCGGCTTCTCGCAGGTCGCGGGGCAGGCGCTGTACCTCGACGACCTGTTCTCGTTCTTCGAGATCGAACCGGAGATCAAGTCGCCGGACAACCCCGTGCCGTTCCCGAAGCCGATCGCGCAGGGCTTCGTGTTCGAGGACGTGGGCTTCCGCTACCCCGGCGCCGAGCGCTGGGCGGTGCGGCACATGGACTTCGAGCTGCGCGCGGGCGAGGTGCTGGCGCTGGTCGGCGAGAACGGCGCCGGCAAGACCACCCTGGTCAAGCTGCTGGCGCGGCTGTACGACCCGGACGAGGGCCGCATCCTGCTCGACGGCCGCGACCTGCGCGACTATGACATCGACGAACTGCGCGCGAACATCGGCGTGATCTTCCAGGACTTCGTGCGCTACCACCTGACCGCCGGCGAGAACATCGGCGTCGGCCAGATCGAGCGCATGGACGACAGCGCCCGGATCGAGGACGCCGCGCGCCGCGCGATGGCCGACGAGGTGATCGACACGCTGCCGGGCGGCTACGACCAGCTGATCGGCCGCCGCTTCAAGACCGGCGTCGACCTATCCGGCGGCCAGTGGCAGAAGATCGCGATCGCGCGCGCCTACATGCGTGACGCGCAGGTGATGATCCTCGACGAGCCGACCGCCGCGCTCGACGCCCGCAGCGAGTTCGAGGTGTTCCAGCGCTTCAAGGAACTGTCCGACGACCGCACCGCGGTGCTGATCTCGCACCGCTTCTCCAGCGTGCGCATGGCCGACCGCATCCTGGTGCTGGCCGACGGCCGGGTCGAATCCAGCGGCACCCACGAGCAGCTGATGGCGCAGGGCGGGCGCTACGCGGAGCTGTTCGAGCTGCAGGCGGCCGGATACCGGTAGACGAAGCGACAACGCTCTCTCGTCGTCATCGCGACGAATTTCCAGTCGTCATCCCGACGAATTCCGGTCGTCATCCCGGCGAAAGCCGGGATCCATTTTGCTGCCGTCGTTGCCGCTGAACGAAGAGGCGAAAGGCCGAAGTCAAAATGGATCCCGGCTTTCGCCGGGATGACGACCCGTAACTCCTAGGAAGAACATGCCTCGTGGAGGCGGCAGCGCCTGCCGCCTCCCGTCTCCCGACTTTCCATTTCCCCCCGTGCATGCCCGATGCCGGTTACCCGGTGCCGGGACAAAATGCCCCATTCCGCTGCACCCCAAAGATGAGAACCGATCTCATCCGTCCGCTATAATGCCCGGCTGCGCTTCCAAGGTTCCCTCCCCGCATGTCCTCCGCCTTCGGCACCGAGACGGTGCTCGACGTCCGCCACTGGACGGACAGCTACTTCAGCTTCACCACCACCCGCGACGACGGTTTCCGCTTCGAGAACGGCCAGTTCGTGATGATCGGGCTGCAGACCGGGGGCAAGCCGCTGCTGCGCGCCTACTCCATCGCCAGCGGCAACTGGGAGGAGCAGCTCGAGTTCTTCAGCATCAAGGTGCCCGACGGCCCGCTGACCTCGCGCCTGCAGCACATCCGGCCCGGCGACGAGGTGCTGATCGGCCGCAAGCCCACCGGCACCCTGCTGATCAGCGACCTGCACCCGGGCCGCAACCTGTACCTGCTCGGCACCGGTACCGGGCTCGCGCCCTGGCTGTCGATCGTCAAGGACCCGGAGACCTACGAGCGCTTCGACAGGGTGGTGCTGTGCCACGGCGTGCGCCAGGTGCAGGACCTCGCCTACCGCGACTATTTCGTCAACGAACTGCCGAACCACGAATACCTGGGCGAACAGATCGCGGCCAAACTGCTGTACTACCCCGTCGTGAGCCGCGAACCCTTCGTGTTCCGCGGCCACGATCACCAGGGCCGCCTGACCGAACTGATGGCCGACGGCCGGATGATGGCGCACCTCGGCCTCGACCCGCTGGACCCGGCGAAGGACCGCGCGATGATCTGCGGCAGCCCGCAGATGCTGGCCGACTTCCGCGCCCTGCTCGACGCCCGCGGCTTCACCGCCGCGCCGCGCATCGGCACGCCGGGCGACTACGTGTTCGAGCGCGCCTTCGTCGAGAAATAGCGGCGCACGTCGTAGAATCGACGTATCTCCACGAGGATGGCAACGATGAAGATCCTGGTCCCGGTCGACGGCAGCGACATCAGCACCCGCGCGGTCAAGCACGCACTGGCGCTGGCCAAGGCCTTCGCCAAGCCCGGCAAGGTCGTGGTGGTGGCGGTCGACGACGCGCTGTTCCCCGGCGTGGAGCGCAAGATCGGCGCCGAGGCGGCGCGCCAGCTGCACGCCGAGAACTTCGCGCGCACGCTGGCGCCGGCGAAGAAGGCGCTGGCGCGCAGCCGCGCCGACGTGGAATTCGTCGAGGTGGTGGGCGCCGTGGCAGACGGCGTCCTCGACGTCGCCTCGAAGCGCAAGGTCGACCTGATCGTGATGGGCTCGCGCGGCAGCGGCGCGATCAAGGGCACCTTGCTCGGCTCGGTGTCGATGAAGGTGCTGGCCGGCAGCAAGGTGCCGGTGACGATCGTCCACTGAACCCGCGGGCGACTGCCCGCATCGGGCCCGGGTCAGCCCAGCGCCGCCTCGATGTCCTTGCGCAGCGATTCGGGCGTGTCGGTCGGCGCATAGCGCTTGACCACGCGCCCGTCGCGGCCGACCAGGAACTTGCTGAAGTTCCACTTGATCGCGTCGATGCCGAGGAAGCCGCCCTTCTCCTCCTTCAGCCACTTCCACAGCGGGTGCGCCGCATCGCCGTTGACGTCGACCTTGGCGAACATCGGGAAGTCGACGTCGTAGGTCAGCGAGCAGAAGTTGCGGATCTCGGCTTCGTCGCCCGGCTCCTGGTGGCCGAACTGGTCGCAGGGGAAGCCGAGCACCACCAGGCCGCGGTCGCGGTAGTCCTGCCACAGCTGCTGCAGCCCGGCGTACTGCGGCGTGAAGCCGCATTTGGAGGCGACGTTGACGACCAGCAGCACCTTGCCGGCGTAGGCCGACAGCGACGCCGGCTGGCCGTCGATGCCGGTGGCGGAGAAATCGTAGGCGGTGGTCATGCTCAGTCTCCCGACGGGCGCGCGCGCAGCGGCGCGGCGAAGGGCTTGATGCCGAGTTCGGTGAAGATTTCGCTCGGGTAGTACACGGTCTCGCCCTTGATCACGGCGGCGACCTTGCGGATGTCCCCGATGTCGACGGTGGGATCGCCATCGACCAGCAGCAGGTCCGCCTGCTTGCCCGGCGTGATGCTGCCGAGCCGGTCGAGCACCTTCGAGTACTTCGCGCCGTTCCACGTCGCCACCTGCAGCGCCTGCGCGGGCGTGAGCCCGGCGCGCACGTACAGCGCGAGCTCGTGCTGCAGGGTGAACCCCGCCACTTCGTCGGTCCCGGCCACCAGCGGCACGCCGGCGCGCCAGGCGCGTCCGACGAACTCGACCATCTTGTCGAACGACCTGCGGTAGAGATCGCCGGTCGCATCGTCGGGGATGTCCATGTCGGCCACGCGCCGGCCGCGCTGCACGTCCGGCGGCACGTGCTCCTCGATGCCGGCGAAGATCGGCGACATCTCGCCGTTGCGCTGGTGCAGGAATTCGAAGGTCGCGAGCGTCGGGTCGATCACGATCTGCTTCTGCGCCAGCGTGGCGATGAAATCCTGCACCGGCTTCGAGTCGAGGTCGAGGCCGGCCACCTCGCGCGCCGGAAGGTAGAAGCGTTCCAGCGTGCGCGTGTCGGTCTCCGGCTTGACCAGGAAGTTCAGCATCAGCTGGTTGATGTGCTGGATCTCGTCGTAGCCGGCATCGACCGCGTCCTGCGCGCGCAGGAACACCGGCACGTGGCCGCTGACCAGCAGGCCCTTCCCCTGCGCATACGCGACGGTCTCGGCGAGGATCTCCTTCGGGAACGAGTTGTAGACCTTGATCTGGGGATAGCCGTGCTCGGCGTACCAGTCGATCGCCTTCTTCGCTCCGTCGAGGTCGCCGACCACGAAACCGTTGCGCGCGGACTGCTTGCTCTCGCCCTCGAGGAACCCGGCCGGCACGATGCGCGGCATCAGCAGCGTGCCCGCGCGCTCCTCCGCCATCACCTGCTGCAGGGTCGCGTTGTCGTTGCCCATGTCGCGCACCGAAGTGACGCCGGCGGCGATGTCGAGCCCGCCGCTCCAGCGGTCCATGTGGGTGTGCATGTCGAACAGTCCCGGCAGCAGGACCCTGCCGCCGGCGTCGATGACGTGGTCGGCTCCGGCGGTTTCCCCGCCGGCGGCCGAGACCGAAACGATGCGCCCGTCGCGCAGCAGCACGTCGGATGCGGGTCCGAGCCTGGCGTGCTCGCTGTCGAACACGCGCGCGCCGCGGATCAGCGTCGTGCCGCCCAGCGGATGCGCGAGCCGCCGCTGCAGTGCCGCCAGCGCCTCGCCTTCGGCGGTCTTCTGCAGCGCCTCGAGCGCGTCCGCATTCCCTTCCCAGCCTTCCTCGATCAGCTGCACGAAACCCGGGAAGATGAACGCGAACAGTCGCGGGCGCGCCTCGTCCGTGGCCCAGGCGAAGCTCGGGGTGAAGCCCACGCCGGTCACCGCGAGCAGCTGCACGGTGCGGGCTTCGTCGCCCTTGCGCACCTGCGCCTCGGCCACCTTGCGCGCGCTCAGCGTGCCGCTCGGGATCAGCGGCAGCTTGCCGTCGGAACGCGCCGCGAGCGCGGCCATCGCGACCGAGGACACCGCCGGCGTGCCCCCCAGCGGCGAATACTGCGCGCCCGCCGCGACGCGCTGTTCGCCGGAATCCGAAGTCGACTTCCAGCTGGCCATGCCATCGACGAGTTCGAAGCTTTCGTCGACCGGCGCACCGAACGTCGACGTGCCACTGACGCGGTACGTGCGGAAGGTACCGTCCGCGTTCAGCGTGAACTCTTCCTTCAGCTCGGGGCCGCGGCCGTTGTCCTTGAAGATGAAGTCGACGCGGGTGACGCCGTCGTCGCCCTGGACCACGGTCTGCTGGCCGGCCTGCTTGCCGCCGTCGACCAGGGCCACGTAGCGCAGCGTCTGCGCCGCGTGGACGGGTGCCGCCAGCGCCAGCGCGAGGAAGAGGAACGAAGTGCGCTTCATCGGGATCTCCGGATTCCGACCGGCACGGCGACGGCCACGCCCGGGGTCGAGGCCGCAGTGTAGACCCGCGCAGGCCGTGGCCATATGCCTTTCGTCATGGGTCCACCCCGGGGCCTTGGGCTACCCTTGGCGTTTCGATCCTCGAGGTAGGTCCCTGATGAAACACCCGCTCGCCGCGGCCCTCGCCGTCGCACTGACCGCCGCCGTGTCCGCCACGGCATCCGCCCAGACCGCAGGTGATGGCCCAGTGAACGCCCAGTCCTCCGCTTCCGCCGAACGCGATGCCTCCAACCCGCTGTTCGTCGAAAGTCCGCTGCCGCTGAAGTACCCGCAGTTCGACAAGCTCAAGGACGAACACTTCGCCCCCGCGTTCGACGCGGGCATGGCGCGCAACCTCCAGGAGATCGACGCGATCGTCAACCAGCGTTCGATGCCGACCTTCGAGAACACGATCCTCGCGCTGGAGAAGTCCGGCAAGCTGCTGGGCGACGCCCGCCGCATCTTCGGCAACCTCAACGGCACCGACACCAACGACGCGCGCAAGAAGATCAACAACGACTACGCGCCGAAGTTCGCCGCGCACCGCGACGCGATCATGCTCAATCCCGGGCTGTTCCAGCGCGTCGAGGCGGTCTACAACCAGCGCAACGACATCGGGCTGGACGCCGAAGGCGTCCGCCTGGTCGAGCGCTACTACGACGGTTTCGTCCGCGCCGGCGCCAAGCTGGCGGATGTCGACAAGGCCCGTCTCAGGGAAATCAATGCCCGCTCGGCCGCGCTCGGCACCGAGTTTTCCAACAACGTGCTGGACGAGGTCAACGATTCGGCGGTGCTGGTCGACGACGTTGCCGAACTCGCCGGACTGACCGAGGCGCAGGTCTCCGCGGCCGCAGCCGCGGCGAAGGCCAAGGGACACGAAGGCAAGTACCTGCTGACCCTGCTCAACACCACCGGCCAGCCGCTGCTGCCGCAGCTCGACGACCGTGCCCTGCGCGAACGCATCCACAAGGCCTCGGTCGCCCGCGGCAGCCGCGGCAACGAGTGGGACAACACCGGCATCGTCGCCGAAGTGCTGGCGCTGCGCGACGAGCGCGCGAAACTGCTCGGCTACGAGAACCACGCCGCCTTCATCCTCGCCGACGAAACCGCCGGCACCCTCCAGGCGGTCAACGACATGCTCGGCCGCCTCGCCCCCGCGGCCGTCGCCAACGCGCGGCGCGAGGGCGCGGACCTGCAGGCGATGATCGACCGCGAGCAGGCCGCGAAGGGCGAGCCGACGTTCCAGCTCGAACCCTGGGACTGGAGCTACTACACCGAGAAGGTGCGCAGGGACAAGTACGCCTTCGACGACAACGAACTCAAGCCCTACTTCGAGATGAAGAACGTGCTGGAGAACGGCGTGTTCTTCGCCGCCACCCAGCTGTACGGCATCACCTTCAGGGAACGCAGCGACCTGCCGAAGTACCACCCCGACACCTGGACCTACGACGTCTTCGACAAGGACGGCAAGCCACTGTCGATCTTCATCTTCGACCCCTACGCGCGCCCGTCCAAGCGCGGCGGCGCGTGGATGAATTCCTACGTCGGCCAGTCGGAACTCGAAGGCACGCTGCCGGTCGTCGCCAACCACCTCAACGTCCCCAAGCCGCCGGCGGGGGAGCCGACCCTGCTGACCTGGGACGAGGTGACCACGGCGTTCCACGAATTCGGCCACGCCCTGCACGGCATGTTCTCGGACGTGAAGTACCCCTACTTCTTCATGAACGTGCCGCGCGACTTCGTCGAATTCCCGTCGCAGGTCAACGAGATGTGGGCAGACTGGCCCTCGATCCTCGCCAACTACGCCAAGCACCACCGCACCGGCGAACCGCTGCCGCAGGCGCTGCTGGACAAGAAGATGGCCTCGGCCACGTTCAACGAAGGCTTCGCCACCACCGAGTATCTCGGCGCGGCCATGCTCGACCAGTACCTGCACCAGCTGCCGTCGGACAAGCTGCCGGCCGCCGGCGAGGTGGTGGCGACCGAAGCGGCGGCGCTCAAGGCCGCGGGCCTCGACTATGCGCCGGTGCCGCCGCGCTACCGCACGCCGTACTTCAGCCACATCATGGGCGGCTATGCGGCGGCGTACTACGCCTACATCTGGTCGGAAGTGCTGGATGCGAACACGGTCGAATGGATCAAGGCCAACGGCGGCCTGAAGCCAGAGAACGGCGCCCGCCTGCGCGACACGCTGCTCTCGCGCGGCGGCGCGAAGGACGCGAAGCAGTTGTTCGTCGACTTCACCGGCCACGAGCCGCGGATCGAGCCGCTGCTGAAGAAGCGGGGCCTCGACGCGCAGCCGGCGAACGACTGAAGCGCGCGCCATTCGATGCCTGGAGGCGCCGGCATGCCGGCGCCTTTGTTTTCTCGCGGCCATGGACGCGAGAACGACCACCATCGTTGCGTTAGCATGGACCTCATGCCTGCCGTGGCCAGCCCCGCTCCCCGCGTCGACGCGGCGCACGCGCTGCGCGACTGGATGGACCGCCATCCGCGCCTGTTCGTCCTCACCGGCGCCGGCTGCAGCACGGCTTCGGGCATTCCCGACTACCGCGACGGCAACGGCGACTGGAAACGATCGCCGCCGGTCAGCTACCAGGCGTTCGTCGCATCCGAAGCCGCCTACCGGCGCTATTGGGCCCGCAGCAGCATCGGCTGGCCGCGCTTCCTGGCAGCACGTCCGAATACGGCGCACCTGGCGCTCGCCGCGCTGGAGCGCGGGGGTCGCGTTGCGCTGCTGGTGACGCAGAACGTCGATGGCCTGCACCAGCGCGCCGGCAGCCGCGCGGTGCTCGACCTGCACGGTCGCCTCGACGCGGTCGTCTGCCTCGGATGCGGCGGGCGCCGGCCGCGCGGTGCGGTGCAGGAGGCGATCCTGCTCGCCAATCCCGGCTGGCACGCGCCGTCGGGCACGATCGCGCCCGACGGCGACGCCGACATCGACGACGCGGCGGTCGCGGACTTCGTCGCACCGACCTGTCCCGACTGCGGCGGGATGCTCAAGCCAGACGTGGTGTTCTTCGGCGAGAACGTGCCGCGCGAACGCGGCCTGCAGGCCCGCGAGGCGCTGGCGGCGGCCGACGGCATGCTGGTGGCCGGTTCCTCGCTGATGGTGATGTCCGGCTTCCGTTTCGCCCGCCTCGCCCGCGAAGCGGGCACCGCGCTCGCCATCCTCAACCGCGGGCGGACGCGGGCCGACGAACTCGCCGACCTCCGCGTCGATGGCGACGTCGGCACGCTGCTGCAGGAAGCCATGCGGTGATCCCGCGTCGATCCCTGCCGCTGCGCGCCTGCCTGCACGCGCTGCTGCTGTGGTTGCTCGCCGCACCGGCTGCGGCGCAGCAGTGCGTCGCCGGCTTCCCGGAAATCTACGGCGACCTGTTCGCCGATGCGCAGCGTGCGCTGCCGGACGCCAAGGCCATGGTCGATGCGATCCCGAACGCCGCGCCGGCCGCGATCGCGGCCGAGTATGCGCAGCGGCGCGACGAGCCCGGCTTCGACCTGCGCGCCTTCGTCGGCGAACGCTTCGAACTGCCGCGGCCGGCGGGCGGCGGCTACCGGACCCGCCCCCGCGACAACGTGGTCCGCCACATCGACCGCCTGTGGCGCGAACTGGAACGCCAGCCGCGTCCCGGCGACGCGCGCAGTTCGCTGCTGCCGCTGCCGCAACCCTACATCGTGCCCGGCGGTCGCTACGACGAGATCTACTACTGGGATTCCTACTTCACCATGCTCGGCCTCGAGCGGAGCGGCCGCCACGACCTGGTGCGCGGGATGGTCGCGAACTTCGCCGCGATGATCGACCGCTACGGGCACGTGCCGAACGGCAACCGCACCTACTACCTCAGCCGCTCGCAGCCGCCGTTCTTCGCCTCGATGGTGAACCTGCTGGCGGCGCACGAGGGCCAGCAGGCGCTGGCGACGTACCTGCCGCAGCTCGAGCGCGAATACGCGTTCTGGATGGACGGCGCGGACGCACTGGCGCCGGGTGAGGCGCATCGCCGCGTGGTGCGGCTACGCGACGGCACCCTGCTCAACCGCTACTGGGACGATTGCGACACGCCGCGCGACGAGAGCTACGTCATGGATGTCGCCACCGCCGCCGCCTCGGCGCGTCCGGCCGCCGAGGTCTACCGCAACCTGCGCGCCGGCGCCGAGAGCGGCTGGGACTTCAGCTCGCGCTGGCTGGCCGACGGCGAAGGACTGCATACGATCCGCACCATCGACATCGTGCCGCCGGACCTCAACAGCCTGCTGTATTCGCTCGAGGCCGCGCTGTCGGAAGCGTACCTCGTGTCCGGGCAGCCCGAACGCGCCGACGCCCTGCGCGAGCGCGCCGACATGCGCGCGGAGGCCATCCGCCGCGTGCTGTGGGACGGGGAACTGGGCGCTTTCGTCGATTACCTGTGGCGGGAAGCGCGCTCCACCGGCGAACTTACGCTGGCCACCGTGTACCCGCTGTACTTCGGCGTCGCCGACGACACCCAGGCGACGCGCGTGGCCGCCACCCTGCGCGACCGGCTGCTGCAGCGCCACGGACTCGCCACCACCACCCGGCGCAGCGGCGAACAATGGGACCTGCCCAACGGCTGGGCGCCGCTGCAGTGGCTGGCGATCCGCGGCCTGGACCGCTACGGCGAACGCGAACTCGCCGCCGACGTCGCCGGGCGCTGGATCCGCCGCAACCTGCAGGTGTTCGGCGAGCAGCGCAAGCTGGTGGAGAAGTACGACGTCACCGGCGATGCCGCGGCGGACGGCGGCGAGTATCCGCTGCAGGACGGCTTCGGCTGGACCAATGGCGTGCTGCGCGCGCTGATCGCACTCTATCCGGACGCCGCACGCGAACCCTGACCACCGCGCGTTGGCGCAATGCCCTCAACGCGGCGCGATGTAACCCCCCGGCACGCCTTCCGGCGACAGCACCACCTGCCACAGCTGGATCAGCCGCGTGCGGAAACTCGCCATCGACGCGGCCAGGTAATAGCGCCACATGCGGCGGAAGCGCTCGTCGTAGCGCGCCGGCAGCGAGGGCCACGCGGCCTCGATGTTGTCGCGCCAGGCCTGCAGGGTAAGGTCGTAGTCGGTGCCGAAATTGTGCCAGTCCTCGATGACGAAGCGCCCTTCCGCCGCCGTCGCGACCTGCGCCGCCGACGGCAGCATCGAGTTCGGGAAGATGTACTTCGCGATCCACGGGTCGGTATGCGTGCGGCTGACGTTGCCGCCGATGCTGTGCAGCAGGAACAGGCCGTCGCCGGCGAGGCAGCGGCGCGCGACGTCGAAATAGGCGCCGTAGTTCTTCACCCCGACGTGCTCGAACATGCCGATCGACACGATGCGGTCGAAGCGCTGGTCGAGCGCGCGATAGTCCTGTACGCGGATCTCGACCGGCAGCCCGGCGCACAGTTCGCGCGCGAACGCCGCCTGCTCGCGCGAGATGGTGATGCCGACGCCCGAGATGCCGTAGCGCTGCGCCGCGAACTGCAGCATCTCGCCCCAGCCGCAGCCGATGTCGAGCAGGGTCATGCCCGGCCGCAGGCCGAGCTTGCGGCAGCACAGGTCCAGCTTCGCTTCCTGCGCGGCGTCGAGGTCGCCCGCTTGGCGCCAGTATCCGCAGCTGTAGACCAGCCGCCTGCCGAGCATCGCCGCGTACAGGTCGTTGCCGAGATCGTAGTGCCGTTCGCCGACGTCGTAGGCGCGGTGCCCGCGCTGCAGGTTGAGCAGCCGCGCGAGCACGGCCAGGCGCAGGTCGGCGAAACCGTGTACGCGCCGGTCGACCCCGGCCTTGAGCAGGCGATGCAGGAATCCGTCGAGCGAGGCCGCATCCCAGGCGCCGTCCATGTACGACTCGCCGAGCGCCAGCGAACCGCCGGACAGCACCCGCGCCGGGAAACCCGCGTCGTGCACCTGCAGGTCCCAGGGACGCGCGCCATCGATGCGGATGTCCGCGTCCGCGAGCAACTGCTGCAACCGAGAACGGAAACGATCGTCGCCCATGCTCCCCGCCTTTGCGCCGGAGGCACATCGATCCGGCGTCCGCAGGGCGAGTCTACTGCACGGATTCGCCGCCGGAGAACAGCTCGCGATACCCGGCCGCGACGTGCGGCAGCAGGACGCGCGCCGGCACCTCGACCGTCTGCACGCCGTCCGAGTACGGTCCTACCTGGTACGGCGGGAACACGAACCGCAGCGCGACCAGGCGGCCATCGGCGCCGGTCACCGGTTCGAACTCGGTGAAATTCTCCGCATCGGGCGCCGAGCCCTCGTCGATCATCTTGCCCGCCGAGCGCATCACGCGCTCGCGCTCGACCGGATCGAGTTCATCGGCATCGACCCGCTGCGAAAGCGCCGCGTGCAGTTGCTCGCGCACGAAGGCCGACACATCGCGCCACGCGCGCGGATCGGGAATCAGCTCGGCTGGCGTCAGGCGCTTGTCCTGTTGCGGCAGCCAGACGAAGCGCGCGATCAGCGGTGCGCCGTGCGCGCCGCCGGTGTAGCTGCTGCCGTCGGCCGCGACCGCGAACACCTGCGGCGTGTCGGCGACCACCTTGAACTCCAGCGCGAGGTCGTACATGACCGGGCCCGCATCCTCGTCGAGACTGCCCACCGCATCCATCAGGTCGCCGCGGACGGCATCGGAATAGGCCTTGAGCTCCGCGGCGAGCCCCGGATACTTGCCGACCGCCGGCGGATAGGTGATGCCGATGATGTAGCGCGGGTCGGTCTCCACCACGTCGCCGAGCTCCACCGCCTCCGCCGCCGGCGCGGCCACTTCGGCCTGCGGCTGCGGCACGCCGGGCGTCCCCTGCGGCGGCTGCGGCGCCTCGCGCCGGCAGGCGCACAACGCCGACAGGACGAGGAACGACAGCAATATCCGCTTCATGGCCCGCTTCCTTGGGAACGACATGGGTTGGTGGATGGCGCGCCAGCATACTCCGACGCTAACGTTTTTGTAACAACTTGCGGATGCAGGCGCCGTCAATTCGCATGGGTGGCCAGCCGAAGGAGGGTTGGGTTGGGGCCAACCGACGACATACCCCCAAGAAAGGCCTTGTCATTTCGACCGCAGGGAGAAATCCTGTCTCCGGCGCAGGGAAAGGAAGATTTCTCCCTGCGATCAAAATGACAGGCATTTCTCCGGGCTGTTCCCTCACCTGGAAGAAGAACCAAAGAAAAGCCCCGGGTGTTTCCACCCGGGGCCTTCTGGCTTGTTGCTTTTGAAGCGAGCTGCTTAGAGCGGCTGCACTTCGTCGGCCTGCAGGCCCTTCTGGCCCTGGACGACCTTGAAGGAAACCTTCTGGCCTTCCTGCAGCGACTTGAAGCCGGTGCCCTGGATCGAGCGGAAGTGGACGAAGAGGTCCTGGCCGCTTTCCGGGGTGATGAAGCCGAAGCCCTTGGCGTCGTTGAACCACTTGACGGTGCCGGTCTGACGTTCGGACATGTTGTTACTCCTTGAAACTAGACAGTGGATGGATACCAGGCCCGCATGGCGGTACCTGGACTGTATCGAGCAAGGGGTAACGCGAACGATGGAGCGGATCGTCTGGAGCGGCCGTCGCTAAACGGCTTTGAACCCTTGTGATCTACCGCATCGGAGCCACGATGTACCGTGATCCCGGCCTTGAACAGTCCGCGCACGATAGCGCACTTTCGGCGGGAAGTGTAAAGCGGTGTGAAGACACCGGTTTACCAGTCCTCCCGCCCGGGCAGCAGGGCGGCCAGTTCGGCGTCGGTCAGGTTGCGCCACTGGCCGGGCTTGAGGTGGCCGAGCTGCACCCCGCCGATCCGCACCCGCTGCAACTGCTTGACCCGCAAGCCGAAATGCGCGGCCATCAGCCGGATCTGCCGGTTCAGGCCCTGCACCAGCACGATCCGGAAGCCGAACCGGCCCAGCTTCGCGGTCCGGCACGGCAGGGTCACCTGGCCGTGGACCGGCACCCCGCGGGCCATGCCGCGCAGGAACTCGGCGGTGACCGGATGGTTCACGGCCACCAGGTATTCCTTCTCCAGCTTGTTCTCGGCGCGCAGGATGGCGTTGACGATGTCGCCGTTGCTGGTCAGCAGGATCAGCCCCTCGGAGTCCTTGTCCAGCCGGCCGATCGGGAAGATCCGCTGCTCGTGGCCGACGAAGTCGACGATGTTGCCCTTCACCGCCGATTCGGTGGTGCAGGTGATGCCGGCCGGCTTGTTGAGCGCGATATAGACGTGCCGGCGCCGCCCCCTCGCGGCGGTGCGAGGCTTCAGGGGCTGGCCATCCAGCAGCACCGCGTCGCCCTCGCCCACCTCGGCGCCGATCCGCGCGCGCAGGCCGTTCACGGTGACCCGGCCCTCGCCTATCAGGCGGTCGGCCTCGCGCCGGGAACAGTGGCCGGTGTCGCTGATGTAGCGGTTGAGCCGCATGGGTCGCAGGGTCGTCTGGGGGTGCGCAGTCTGGCAGATCGCATTGCCTCGCGGCGACGGCGCGCCCTCGATTTCGCCGCCGGCGTCAGCCCTCGGCCACCAGGTCCGCGTACTCGGGATGGCGCTGGATCCACTCGGCCGCATACGAACAGCGCGGCACCACCGACAGGCCCTCGGCGCGGGCATGTTCGAACGCGGCCCGCACCAGCTGTCCCGCAATGCCGCGGCCGCGCAGCGCCGCGGGCACGCCGGTGTGGGTGATCACCATGCGTCCGCCGGACAGCATGTACTCGAGCACGCTGCGGTGGCCGTCGACGTCAACGTGGAAGCCCTGGCCCGGCGCGTGCTCGATCGTCGCTGCGTTCATCAGTGCTGTCTCCATGTTGCCGGGGCGGCTTGTTGGTGGGGGTCGCGCCTGAAGGCGCTCCTACATGTGCCGGTCGCGTGTCGCGACGATGGCGCGGACGCCGGTTGCCGTCAAACCCGGGCCATTCGCGGCCATCCGGGTGACGCTGGGGGTCAGCTGATTTCTTGATCGTCGTCACGTTTCATGCTGGCACGGAACCTGCGTGTTCCCCGGTCAACCACAACCGTCATGCCTGCAGGGGAAAACCATGATCGACAGTGCAACGCAACACCAGGCAATCGGCCGCCTGTTCGAACTCGTGCGCAACGGCGAGGTCGACAACCTGGAGTTCACCCACCTCGATTCGCTGATCTACGGCGGGCTGGAGCAGACCTACCAGGTCACCGACGCCGACCGCGAGCAGCGCACCATCCAGACCACCGCGGTCTGAATACACCGAAGCACCCGGAGCCACCCGACCGGGCGGCCCGGCAGCGCTATCCGCCCAACGACGGATTCAGCAGCCGCGCCATGAAGGTGCTGGCCACGCGCGGCTCCATCATCACCGTGAACAGCATGCCGTAGGCCGCGCCCCACAGGTGGGCGCTGTGGTTGACGTTGTCGCCGCCGCGGCGATCCATCCAGATCGAGTAGCCGATGTACAGGGCCGCGTACAGGATCGCCGGCACCGGGATGAAGAACACGAAGATCAGGCTCCACGGCGCGAACAGGATGAAGCTGAACAGCACCGCCGACACCGCGCCGGAGGCGCCGAGGCTGCGATAGCCGGCGTCCTTCTGGTGGCGGAAGTAGGTCGGCATGATCGCCATCACGATCGCCGACAGGTAGAACGCGGCGAAGCCGGGCATGCCGATCCGGCTCACGAACACCGGCTCGATCGCGCGCCCGAAGAAGAACAGCGTGATCATGTTGAACAGTAGGTGCTGGCTGTCGGCGTGGATGAAGCCGTGGGTGACCAGCCTGTCGTACTGCTTCTGGCGGTCGATCGCCGGCGGCCACAGGATCAGCCGCTCCAGCAGCGCACGGTTGTTGAACGCCTGCCAGGAAACGAACACGGTGACGCCGATCAGCACGAAGGTGACGATGGACTGCATGCGGATTCCCCAGCCTCAGGTGGCGACGCGGTAGTTGTCCTGCATCGGGTAGCGCCGCGCGTACAGCGCGAAGGCCAATGCGGCGACGAAGGCGAACGCGGCGAAGAAGAACATCAGGAACGCCGGTTCGCTCATTCCCGTCTGCGCGATCATCGCCTTGAAGCCGTCGTTGCGCACGCCGGCGTTGGTCAGCAGCACCCACAGGCTGCCGAAGGTGCTGGTGAGGTACCAGAACGCCATGATCACGCCCTTCATCGCGTGCGGCGCCTGGCTGTAGGCGAACTCCAGCGCGGTGGCCGAGACCAGCACCTCGCCGAAGGTCAGCAGCAGGTAGGGCAGGCTCTGCCAGGCCAGCGAGACCTCGGCGCCGCCGTCGATCCACAGCTGCAGCACGCCGGCGACGATCCACGACACGCCGGAGAACGCGATGCCCCAACCCATGCGCCGCAGCGCGGTGACCACGAAGCCCATCCGCCGCAGCGCCGGGTACAGCACCAGGTTGTTGAACGGGATCAGCAGCATCACCAGCAGCGGGTTGAGCGCCTGCATCTGCGCCGGCTCCTTGACCAGCCAGCTCGGCCACCACCACTGCTCGTGCGGCACGAGCATGGCGTTGCCCTGGATGATCCAGGTCGAGGCCTTCTGGTCGAACAGCGACCAGAACGGCGTCACCAGCGCGAACACGATCAGGATGCGCAGCACCGCGCGCACGCCGTCCACCGCAGCGTCCGGATGGCGGCCGCGCGCGCGTTCGAGCTGCAGCGAGGCGCCCCAGCCGCCGAACGCGATCAGCACGCCCAGCGCCAGGCAGGCGGTAATCACGAAGCCGAACGAATCCGGCCACCAGGGCAGGTCCGCGCCGAGCGCGTTGAGCGCCCACAGCGCCAGCATCAGCGCCGCGACGGCGATGCCGCCCCAGGCAACCACGGTGCCGGCATTGCCCTGCCCGGCGCGGCGCTCGCGCAGCGCGGTGCGGATGACGCTGAGGAACGAATCCGGATCGTTGCCCGACGGCGGCACGTTGACGTACTGCCTGCGGCCCGCCCAGAAGATCACCGTGGCGATGAACATCAGCACGCCGGGCACGCCGAACGCCACCGCCGGCCCGAAGTGGCGCAGCAGCAGCGGCGCGAACAGCGAGGCGAAGAACGAACCGAAATTGATGATCCAGTAGAACGCGTCGAAGACGACCTTGGCCTTGTCCTTGTTGCTCTGGTCGAACTGGTCGCCGCAGAACGAGACCACCAGCGGCTTGATCCCGCCCGAACCCAGCGCGATCAGGAACAGGCCGGTGAAGAACCCGGTGCGGTTGCCCTCGAACAGGGCGAGGCAGGCATGGCCCGCGCAGTAGATCAGCGAGAACCACAGGACGGTGTTGTACTTGCCGAAGAAGCGGTCCGACAGCCAGCCGCCGAGCAGCGGGAAGAAGTACACGCCGATCACGAAGGTGTGGAACACGTCCTTCGCCATCGCCTCGCGTTCGCTGCCCTCGGGCAGGTAGCCCAGCAGCACCGAACTGATCAGGAACGGCACCAGGATGTTGCGCATCCCGTAGAAGCTGAACCGCTCGCAGGCCTCGTTGCCGATGATGTATTTGATCTGGCCGGGCATCCGGCCCTGCGAGGCGGGCGTTGCGGTCGTCGTCATGCGGCTGCGGTTCCGGGAGCGTGCTGGAGGCCGGAAGGCTAACCCATCCCGCCGTCCCGCGCCCGTGCGCCCCGGACCATCGGCACATGGGCATCCGCGGGCGCGCGCTGGCATCATGCGGCACCCTCCCCGCCCGGGACTACGAATGAAGCTGGCCGCCCTCGCCACCGCCTTCGCCATGCTGCTCGCGGCCCTGCCCGCCGCCGCGCAGGCGCCACTGACAACCATGTCCGAACGCAGCGGCTTCGTGAAGACGGGCCGCTACGACGAGACCATCGCGCTGTGCGGGGCGTTCGCGCAGCGCCATCCCGACGCCGTGCGCTGCATCGATTTCGGGACCACGCCCGAAGGCCGGCCGATGAAGGCGCTGGTGGTCTCGCGCAGCGGCGCGCTGACGCCGGAAGCCGCGCGCGAAGGCGGGATTCCGGTGGTGCTGATGCAGGGCGGCATCCACGCCGGCGAGATCGACGGCAAGGACGCGGGCTTCCTCGCCCTGCGCGAAGCGCTGCAGGGCGAGGCCGCCGAAGGCGCGCTGGACAGGCTGGTATGGCTGTTCGTGCCGGTGTTCAACGTCGACGGCCACGAGCGCTTCGGCGCCTGGAACCGCCCCAACCAGCGCGGCCCCGAGGAAATGGGCTGGCGCACCACCGCGCAGAACTACAACCTCAACCGAGACTACGCCAAGGCCGATTCGCCGGAGATGCAGGCGATGCTGCGCCTGGTCGAGGCCTGGGACCCGATCGCCTACATCGACCTGCACGCCACCGACGGCGCCCAGTTCGAGCACGACGTCTCGATCCAGGTCGAGCCGCTGCATGCCGGCGACGACGCCCTGCGCAAGGCCGGCCTCGCCCTGCGCGAGCGCACCATCGCCGACCTCGCCGCGCAGGGCTCGCTGCCGCTGGGGTTCTATCCTTCGTTCGAGGACTACCAGGACCCGGCCTCCGGCTTCGAGGACGGTGTCTCGCCGCCGCGCTTCTCCACCGGCTACTTCCTGCTGCGCAACCGGCTGGCGATGCTGGTCGAGACGCATTCGTGGAAGGAGTACCCGGTGCGCGTGCGCATCACCCGCAACACCATCGTCTCGATCCTCGGCCAGGTCGCCGCGCACGGCCGCGACTGGATGGCGCTGGCGAAGGCCGCCGACGCGCGCGACCTCGCCGGCACGCCGGTGGCGCTGGACTACACGGCCACCGAGCGCAGCCGCACGGTCGATTTCCGCGGCTATGCCTACACGCGCACGCCGTCGGAGATTTCCGGCGCCCTGATGACGCGCTACGACGAATCCACCCCGCAGGTCTGGAAGGTGCCGCTGCGCGACGAAGTCGTGCCGCGTACCGTGGTCGACGCGCCGCGCGGCGGCTACATCGTCCCTGCCGCGTTCTCTGACATCGTCGCGGAGAAGCTGGAGCAGCACGGCATCGAATTCGCGCGCATCGGCTGCACCGACATGCACGGCTTCAGGCTGTGCGGCTTCAACAAGCCCGAGCCCATGGACGTACAGGCGTTCCGTGCCAGCAAGGCCGGCTTCGGTGCGCAATCGGTCGAGGGACACCAGCGGCTGACCGTCGAAGGCGGGTGGAAGCCCGAGAAGCGCGTCGTGCGCGATGGTTCATTGTTCGTGCCGATCGCACAGCCAAAAGCGCGGCTGGCGATGGCCCTGCTCGAACCGCAGGCACCGGATTCGCTGCTGCAGTGGGGCCTGTTCAACAACGCCTTCGAGCGCAAGGAATACATGGAAGCCTATGTCGCCGAGGCGGTCGCGCGCGAGATGCTGGCTGCCGATCCGGCGCTGAAGGCCGAGTTCGAACGGCGCCTGCGCGAGGACAAGGCCTTCGCCGACGATCCGTCGACGCGCCTGGAATTCTTCCATCGCCGCCATGCCTCGTGGGACGAGCGCCTGGACCTGTATCCGGTGCTGCGCACTGAGCAGGTGCCGCAGTAGGACGGCACGGCGCGGCCGGAGAACCGGTATACGAACGTAGGAGCGGCTTCAGCCGCGACCCGCCATGCTCGACGGGTCGCGGCTGAAGCCACTCCTACACCGCTGCATTTGCCGCCGCTCCCTGCGTCCGCCCGTTTGCCTTCGCTCCTTCGATGGCGGACATTGATCCCCCGCACCGGAGGAAGACCGTCATGCGCCCCCTGCCCGCCTGTCTCGCCACGTTCCCGCTCCTGCTCGCGCTGGTCGCCTGCAAACCGGCGCAGGAGGCCCCGCCGCCGGCCACGGACACGCCCGTCGACATCGAGGCGCCTGCCGACGCCACGCCGCCCCCCATGCCGGAAACCGCCACCGCACGCTTCCGCTGCGGCGACCTGCTGGTCGGCGCGGTCTTCGACAACACCGCGGGCCACGTCACCCTGTCGCTCGGCACCCGCCAGGTGCAGCTGCCGCAGGCGGTCGTCGCCTCCGGCGCGCGCTATGCTGACGCGCAGGGCAACGAGTTCTGGAACAAGGGCGACGAGGCGACGCTGGCGCTCGATGGCGCGACCCATGCGTGCACCGTCACCGACGAGGCCTCGCCCTGGGACGAGGCGCGCAGCCGCGGCGTGGTCTTCCGAGGGCTCGGCACCGAGCCGTTCTGGTCCCTCGAGATGGATGGCGGGCCTGCGCCGCAGATGCGCCTCGGCCTGAACATGGGCGAGCGCAAGCTGGTCGTGCCGCAGGTCGCCGCCCTCGATACGGGCGAAGGCTACGCCGGCAAGGCCGACGACGGCAGCGACGTCGCCCTGCGCATCACCCGCGGCGACTGCAGCGACGGCATGAGCGACCTGACCTATCCGGCCGGCATCGAACTGCAGGTCGGCGAACAGGCCTACCGCGGCTGCGGGGCATTCCTGCAGGAATGAGCCGGACCGTCCCGCCCCGCGGCCGACGGCGCATGTCGCCGCGTCCTGACCGAATGGAATGCCCTTGAAACGCAATCTCGTCCCGACGCTGCTGCTCGCCGTGGCCCTGGTGGCCGCCGCGCTCTGGCTGCAGCACGATCGCGAGCCCGTGGCGGAAGGCAACGCGCCGCCGGCCGTCGCAGGCAGCAACGCCGGGCGCCACGCCCCCGCTTCAGACTGGCCGGCGTTCCTGCCGAAGGAAGCGCGACCGGTCCTGCGGCGCATCGCCGACGGCAGCCCGCACCCGTACCGGCAGGACGGCAGCGTCTTCCAGAACCGCGAGGGCCGCCTGCCGTCGCAGCCCCGCGGCTACTATCGCGAATACACCGTGGAGACACCCGGGCTGGGCCATCGCGGCGCGCGCCGCATCGTCACCGGCGGGCAACCGCCCGCCGTGTACTACTACACCGACGACCACTACGACAGCTTCCGGCGCTTCGAACCGCCGAGGGAACCGGCGCCATGACCGAATCCGGCTTCGATCCCGGCCTGTTCGATCCGTCCCTGGCCGGCGTGCACCTGGTCGCCGACGGTGACATGGCCCTGCTCGACATCGCCGCCCGCGACGCCGGCCTGCGCGCCACCGCGATCGACCTCGAACACTGCACCGGCAAACCCGTGCTGCTGCTGCGGATGGCGACGGCGCTGGAGGTTCCGCCCGGCAGCGGCCGCAACTGGGACGCGCTGTCCGACCTGCTGCGCGACCTGGGCTGGCTGCCCGCGCCACGGGGCCATGCCCTGCTGCTGTCGTCGGCCGGCGACCTGCGCGACGCCTCCCCCGGCGACTACGACACGCTGCTGTCGATCCTGCACGAGGCCGCGGACGCCTGGGCCGAGGCCGGCACGCCGTTCTGGGCGTTCGTCGGCCTACCGGACGACGAATTCGACTTGGGCGAGGAACCCTCCCCAAGCGGCCCCGGCGCGCAGTAAGCTTGCCGCTCCATTCCACCGGGAGGCCGCCATGGCCAAGAACCTCGACAAGCGCAAGGAAGACAAGAAGAAGCCGGAAAAGTCGCTGAAGGAAAAACGGGCGGCGAAGAAGGAGAAGAAGGCCGGCAAGTAAGCCGGCTTTCTTTTTGGCTGTTCTCCCAAGCGGGGAGCAACTCGTAAGAAAAGGCTGTCATTTCGACCGCAGGGAGAAATCTTCCTTTCCCCTGCGCCGGAGACGAGATTTCTCCCTGCGGTCGAAATGACAGGGTTGTTTTTCTGGTCCCGTTCCAGGTCGATGGCGTGCGCCGGTGTCTTCGGTTGCTGCGATGGGCCGAATCACCTGATCGTGGGGAAGGCGCTGCGCGCCTGTCGCGCCTGAAGGCGCTCCTACAGGATCTTTGCGCGTGTAGAAGCGCCTTCAGGCGCGACAGGACTCAGGAACTGCACGACAGCATCGAACACCCCGGCCGGTCGCGGGCCCAGTCCGGGCGTCTTCCGGCGAAGGCTCCCCGGTCCGGCTGTTCGTCGTACGGTCGACGGACGACCTCCAGCAGTTCCGCAACGCCGGAAGCATCGCCCGCCTCCGCGCGGTCGATCGCCTGCTGCGCGAGGTAGTTGCGCAGCACGTATTTCGGATTTGCCGCATGCATCCGCTCGCGGCGCCTTGCGGCATCCAGCGGGTCCTGTGCGAGGCGGGCGGCGTAGTCGCGCAGCCACGCGGCGAATGCGTCCTCGTGTTCCCCGCGCAGCGCGTCGTCGTAGAACGCCTCGCGCATCGCCTCGAGCGAAGGATTCTCGGCATCGACATCCGCCAGCGCGCGGAAGAACAGCGTCATGTCGACCTGCGCGGCCTGCATCAGGCCATGCAGCGTCTTCATCCGCTCGACGTCGTCGTCGCCGCATTCGGCCAGCCCCAGCTTGCGCGCGACGTTGTCGCGGTCGACGCGCGTGTACTCCGCGGCGTAGCGGTCCAGCCCCGCCTGCAGCGCCGCGGCGTCGCCGAACAGCGGCGACAGCGCCTGCGCCAGCCGCATCAGGTTCCAGTGCGCGATCCTCGGCTGCCAGCCGAAGCGGTAGCGGCGGCCGCCGGCATCGGTGGTGTTGGGTGTCCAGTCCGGGTCGTAGTCGTCGATCCAGCCATAGGGGCCGTAGTCGATGGTCAGGCCGAGGATCGACATGTTGTCGGTATTGAGCACGCCATGGACGAAGCCCACGCGCATCCAGCCGGCGACCAGTCGCGCCGTGCGCTCGCAGACCTCCGCGAACCATTCGCCATAGAGCCGATCGTCGAAGACGCCGCTGCCCCGCAGCACGTCCAGCGCCTCGCCGGCACGGTCGCCGAGCAGGTGCGGGAAATCGCGCCAGATGCAGAAGTCCGCAAGGTGCCGCAGCAGTTCGACGTCGCCGCGCGAGTACGGCAGTTCGAAATGGCCGAAGCGCAGGAACGACGGCGCCACCCGGCACACGATCGCACCGGGTTCGGCCCCGGGACGGCCGTCGTAGAACATGTCGCGCACCACGCCCTCGCCCGTCGCCACCAGCGACAGCGCGCGCGTGCTCGGGACGCCGAGGTGGTGCATCGCCTCGCTGCACAGGAACTCGCGGATCGACGAGCGCAGCACCGCGCGGCCGTCGGCGCTACGCGAGTACGGCGTCAGGCCGGCGCCCTTGAGCTGCAGTTCGCGGCGCCCGCCGGCCGCGGTGACGCACTCGCCCAGCGTGATCGCGCGGCCGTCGCCGAGCTGTCCGGCCCAGTGGCCGAACTGGTGGCCGCCGTAGTTGCTGGCGAACGGATCCATCCCCGGCAGCAGCGCGTTGCCGGCGAACACCTGCATGAATTCCGGCGACTGCACCCGCGCCTCGGAAAAGCCGAGCTCCGCCGCCATCTCGCGCGAGTGCGCCAGCAGCACCGGCGCGGAGACCGGCGTCGGCGCCACCCGCGACCATGCCGCGCCGTCCACCTGGCGCAGGCGCGGCCCCTGCTCCGGATCGCCGGGCAGTTCGCGCAGCAGCAGGTTGTCGAACGTCTGGGGGACGCGTTCCAAGGCACGGATCTCCGGTTTTTTGCCGCCCGCAAGCCGCGGATTCAGCGTACGGGCCCGGAACACATGGATGCGGGGCGTAGACTATGCAACCCGTCTGCCCGGCGCTGCCGGACCACCATGAGCGCCGATCCTTCTCCCCGCTTCACCGATTTCGGCCTGCCGCCTCCCCTGCTGCAGGCCCTGGCCGACGTCGGCTACGAGTCGCCCTCGCCGATCCAGGCCGCGACCATCCCGCCGCTGCTGGCCGGTCGCGACATGCTCGGCCAGGCCCAGACCGGCACCGGCAAGACCGCTGCGTTCGCCCTGCCCGCCCTTGCCCGGCTCGATCCCGCCGCCGGCAAGCCGCAGGTACTGGTGCTGGCGCCCACGCGCGAACTCGCGATCCAGGTCGCCGAGGCCTTCCAGAAGTACGCCACCCACCTGCCCGGCTTCCACGTGCTGCCGATCTACGGCGGCCAGGGCTACGGCCCGCAGCTCGCGGCGCTCAGGCGCGGCGTGCAGGTGATCGTGGGCACGCCCGGGCGCGTGATCGACCACCTCGAACGCGGCTCGCTGGACCTGTCGGAGCTGCGCACGCTGGTGCTCGACGAGGCCGACGAGATGCTGCGCATGGGCTTCATCGACGACGTCGAGGCGGTGCTGAAGAAGACGCCGGAAACACGCCAGGTGGCGCTGTTCTCGGCGACGATGCCGGCGCAGATCAAGCGCATCGCGCAGACCTACCTCAAGGATCCGGTCGAAGTCGCGATCAAGGCCCAGACCACCACCGCCGCCAACATCCGCCAGCGCTACTGGGCGGTGAGCGGCGTGCACAAGCTCGACGCGCTCACCCGCATTCTCGAGGCCGAGCCGTTCGACGCGATGATCGTGTTCTCGCGCACCAAGCTCGGCACCGCGGAACTCGCCGAAAAGCTGTCGGCGCGCGGACTGGCTGCGGCCGCGATCAACGGCGACCTCGACCAGAAACAGCGCGAACGCACCATCCAGCAGCTCAAGGACGGCCGCATCGACGTGCTGGTGGCGACCGACGTCGCCGCCCGCGGCCTGGACGTGGAGCGCATCAGCCACGTGCTGAACTACGACATTCCCTACGACACCGAGAGCTACGTCCACCGCATCGGCCGCACCGGCCGCGCCGGCCGCGCCGGCGAGGCGATCCTGTTCGTCACCCCGCGCGAGCGCGGCATGCTGCGCGCGATCGAGCGCGCGACCCGGCAGCCGATCGAGCAGATGGAACTGCCCAGCGTCGAGACCGTGAACGAGCGCCGCGTGTCGAAGTTCATGGAGCGCATCACCGCCGCGCTGGAAAGCACCGACCTCGCCCTGTTCCGCGACCTCGTCGAGCGCTACGAGCGCGAACACGACGTGCCGGCGGCCGAGATCGCCGCGGCGCTGGCCAAGGTCGTGCAGGGCGATGCGCCGCTGCTGCTGGCGGCCTCGGCGGACAAGCCGCGCAAGCATCGCGACGAAGACCGCGGGCCGCGCGAGCGCATGGAGCGGCGGGAAGCCTCGGCGCACCAGGCGACGCCCTTCGCGGCCTCCGTCCCGAAGCCCCGGCGCGAGGATGCGCCGCCGCGCAACGCGGCCGAAGCCTTCTTCGCCGACGAGCCGGCGGACGACGCGGCGACCGCCGCGAAACCGCCGCGCCGCGAACGCCCGGAGCGCGGCGAACGTCCCGCGGCGGCGGATACCGGCTTCGCGATGGAAACCTTTCGCATCGAGGTCGGCTACGTGCACGGCGTGCAGCCGGGCAACATCGTCGGCGCGATCGCCAACGAGGCCGACCTGGAAAGCCGCTACATCGGCCGCATCGACATCCGCGACGACCATAGCCTGGTCGACCTGCCCGAAGGCATGCCGCGCGAGCTCCTCGAGCACCTGAAGAAGGTCTGGGTCTCGGGCCAGCAGCTGCGGATGCGCCGCGCCGACGACGAGGGCCGCGCACCGCCGAGGGGACGTCCCGCCGGAAAGCCCGCCGGAAAGCCCGCCGGCAAACCGCGCGGCAAGCCGCCCGGTGCGCGGGCGGGCAAGCCCCCCGGCCATCGCGGGCGCTGAAGCCGCATGGCGTGGCGGCGTCGGGCCGCGCCCGGGATCGGCGCGAGGCCCGCGCCGCGTCGGTCACAGCCGCAACCGTCGGTTCCACCGCGCGCGATCCGTTCCTAGAATCACGCCATGTCACGCCTCCTCGTCTTCCAGCACGTCGCGGCCGAACCGCTGGGCACGCTCGACCCGCTGATCCGCCGCCGCGGCCACCGCATCCGCTTCGTCAACTTCGAGCGCGAGCCCGAGGCGCAACCCGACGTGGACCGCTACCGCGGCCTGATCGTGCTCGGCGGGCCGATGAACGTCGGCGACCAGCACGCCCGCCCGCACCTGCGCACCGAACTCGAGGCCATCGAGCGCATGCTCGGACAGGGCAAGCCGGTGCTCGGCATCTGCCTCGGCGCGCAACTGCTGGCGCATGCGCTGGGCGCGCCGGTCAAGCGCCACCACACGCCCGAGATCGGCTGGTACCGGCTGCAGGCCACCGAGGCCGGGCGCAGCGACCGGGTGCTGGCCCCGCTCGGTGACGAGGCCCCGGTGTTCCAGTGGCACGGCCAGCATTTCGAGATCCCGCAGAGCGCGGTGCACCTTGCGCGCAGCGACACTTGCGAGCAGCAGGCCTTCCGCTGGGGCGATCGCGCCTACGGCTTCCAGTTCCACCTCGAGATGGACGAGCCCCTGATCGAACGCTGGCTGGCGACGCCCGGCTACCGCGCCGAGCTCGAGCGCCGCGAAGGCCTGCACGACGAAGCCGCGATCCGCGCGCATACCCGCGAGCACATCGCCGCGATGCAGGCCGGCGCCGACGCCGTGTTCAACAACTTCCTCGACCTCGTGGGCCGCCCGCAGCGCCGCATGGTGCTGCCCTCGCGCGAATTCGGCGAGTAGCCGCCGCAACGACGCCGGGCCGCCACCCGCGGGCGGCGACCCGGACGCACGCGGCGACGATCCGCCGCGTCAGGCGCGCGCCGTGCGCGTCGCGCGCAATCCGAACCAGCCCAGGTCGGCGAACGCCAGCACCGCCAAGGCCTGCGCCAGCACGAAGGCGATGCCGAACAGGCTCGGCTGCCAGAGGCCGCCGAAGGCGACCCAGACGCTGGCCGCGACCCAGGCGAAGTTGATCGCGACCACCGCCGCGATCGCGCCGCGCGGCGGGGACACCTGTCGCGACAGGCCGTAGACCCAGGCCACGAAGGGCACCAGCACCGCACCGGCGCCGCGCAGCAGCCCGGCGGGCAGTTGCAGCACCGGCGCAAGCAGGTCGGCGGCGACGATCAGCAGCGCGGCGGTGGCGCCGGTAGCGATCGCGTCGGTCAGCAGCAGGCGCGGCAGGAAACGGGAGTGGGCAAGCAGTGCACGGATGGTCATGGCGCTCTCCTCGGGGATGTGTTGGGACGGAGCCATGCTGGCCGGCCGCGGTCATCGAAGCGATTACCTGGCAGGTAACGTCGCCCGAACCCGCCCGCCGCTATCTTGGCAACCATGAACACGATCCCCACCCAAATGCGCAGCGTCGGCGAGCAATTGCGCGACTGGCGCCAGCGTCGCCACCTGTCGCAACTCGACCTCGCCGGCCTGGCCGACATTTCCTCGCGCCACCTGAGCTTCGTCGAGACCGGCCGCTCGCTGCCGAGCCGGGCGATGCTGCTGCGGCTGTCCGACCGCCTCGACGTGCCGCTGCGCGAGCGCAACGCGCTGTTCGTCGCCGCCGGCTACGCGCCCGTGTACAGCGAACGCCGCCTCGACGACCCCTCGCTCGACGAGGCGCGCAAGGCGATCGAACTGGTGCTGCGCGGACACGAGCCCTATCCCGCGCTGGCGGTCGACCGGCACTGGAACCTGCAGGCGGCGAACCGCGCGCTGGCGCCGCTGCTGAAGGGCGTCGCGCCGGAACTGCTGGCGCCGCCGGTCAACGTACTGCGGCTCAGCCTGCACCCGGATGGCGTGGCGCCGCGGATCCTCAACCTCGGGCAATGGCGTGCGCACCTGCTGCACCGCCTGCGGCGGCAGATCGAATCCACCGGCGACGCGAAGCTCGAGGCGCTGCATGCGGAACTCGCCGTGTACCCGGCGCCGGAACACGACGAAACCGCCGACGCCAATGCGGTAGTGGTGCCGATGTGCCTACGCTCTGAACTCGGCGAACTGTCGTTCCTCAGCACCACGACAGTGTTCGGCACGCCGGTCGAGGTGACGCTGTCGGAACTGGCGATCGAATCGTTCTTCCCGGCGGACGCCGCGACCGCGGAGTTGCTCCGTTCGCCGGGCTTCCTGGACGCGATTGGCGCCTGACGCGGCTTGGCGTCGACGCCAAGCCGAACAATGTCATTCCGAGCGTAGCTCGGAATGACGCCATTTCCTCTTGTCGGATGTTCCGCGGCCTAGCGCACGTCGTCCGCGTCTTCGGGAATCGCGTTCAACTCTTCCTCCGCGCCCCCGGGCAACGGTTCCGGCAGCGTCGCTTCCGCCGCTTCCGGCGCGCGCGACGGAACCACGCGTTCGATCACGCCGTCCACCACACGGTTGGTTACCTCGCCTGCGATCGCCGACGGCTGCACGACTTCCTCGATGCGTTTGCCGCCGAAATCCGGGCCGAGCACGTAGACCAGCTCCGAGACCGTCGGCCATCCCAGGTGCGGCGCGGCGAACCAGTACGCGCCGACCAGCGCCAGCGCGAACATCGCGATCTTCAGCAGCGCGCCGACCAGCCTGTAGGCCAGGTACGCACCGAGCACCAGCAGCACGAGGCCGATCCAGCTCATGCCGCGCGCTCCATCGGCCCCGACACGTCGCCGCCGTCGACCAGCGGGCGCAGCGCGGCATCCAGCGCGACGCGTTCGTCGAACACGAAGCAGCGCCCGTCGTAGCCTTCGCCGCCCACCGCCTCGAAATAGCCGAGGATGCCGCCGTCGAGCTGCAGCACGTTGTCCATGCCGCTGGCGCGCATCCACAGCGCGGCCTTCTCGCAGCGGATGCCGCCGGTGCAGTAACTGACCACGGTGGCGTCGGCCAGCGCCGCGCGATGCGGTTCGAGCGCGGCCGGCAGGTCGGTGAAGTTGTCGATCGGCAGGACCAGCGCGCCGGCGAACGCGCCGTGCGCGGTTTCCTCGCGGTTGCGGGTGTCGAGCATCGCCACGCGGCGGCCGGAATCGTCGCGGCCGCGCGCCAGCCAGCGCGCGAGGTCGCGCGGCGCGACCGCGGGCGCGCGTCCCCGCAGTGGCGAGGCGTCGTCGCGGCCGAAGCCGATGATCTCGCGCTTGAGCTTGACCTTCAGCCGGGCGAACGGCACGACCGCGCTGCGGCTGTACTTCACCCCGATGCCGGCGAAACGCGCGTCCGCGCGCAGTCGCGCCAGGAATCCCTCGATCGCCCCGCCCGCACCGGCGAGGAACAGGTTGATGCCTTCCGGCGCCACCAGCACCGTGCCGCGCAGTTCGCCCGCATCGGCCCAGGCGCGCACGTCCGCCGCCAGGGCCGGCGGATCGGCGACGTCGACGAAGCGGTAGGCGGCGATGTTGACGATCATCGCCGCATTGTAAGCGGCCGGATCGGGCGCCGGCCCAACCTATTCGTAATGGTCGCGCACCAGGCGGTCGAGCAGGCGCACGCCGAACGCGGTCGCCCCTTCCGGCGCGGTCGGCTTGCCGCTGTCGTTCCAGTCGGAGCCGGCGATGTCCAGGTGCGCCCAAGGCAGCTCGCGATCCACCCACTCGCCGATGAAGTAGGCGCCCATGCCCGCGCCCGGCGAACCGCCGCCGTTGCGCAGGTCGGCGATCGGCGACTTCAGCCGCTTGCCGTAGTCCTCGCGCAGCGGCATGCGCCACAGTTCCTCGCCGCTCGCCTCGCCCGCCGCCAGCAGCTGGTTCGCCAGCGCGTCGTCGCGCGAGAACAGGCCGGCGTAGTCGCCGCCGAGCGCGGCCACGATCGCGCCCGTCAGCGTGGCGACGTCGACCACCAGCCTCGGCTTGTCCTGCCGCTGCACGTACCAGAGCGCGTCGGTCAGCACCATGCGCCCTTCGGCGTCGGTGCTCATGATCTCGAAGGTCTTGCCCGAGGCGGTGCGGACCACGTCGCCGGGGCGCGAGGCGCTGCCCGAGGGCATGTTCTCGGCGAGCGCCGCGACCGCGACCGCGTTCACCGGCGCCTTGCGGCCCGCCAGCGCGAGCACCGTCGCGGTCACGGTGGCGGCGCCGGTCATGTCGCCCTTCATCTGCCACATGTTGGCGTTGGGCTTGATCGAGATGCCGCCGCTGTCGAAGGTGATGCCCTTGCCGACGAAGGCCAGCGGCGCGTCGCCGGCCCGGCCGCCGTCGTAGCGCACGAGCAGCAGCCGCGGCGGACGCACGCTGCCCCGGCCGACGGCGAGGATGCCGCCCATGCCCAGCCTGTCCATCGCCGGCACGTCGAGCACCTCGATCTTCAGCGGCAGGCGCGCCGCGGCCTGGCGCGCGCGCGCGACGAATTCCTCCGGCCACAGCGCGTTGGCCGGCTCGGTGGACAGGTCGCGCGCGAACGCGACCGCCTCGGCGACCGGCTTCCACTGTGCTTCGTACGCCGCACCCGCGGCAACGCCGGCCCGCGTGCGGATCACGAACTCGCCCTTGCCCGCCTGCGCGCCCTCGTCGTCGTCCGGCTTGCGCGAGCGGTACTTGTCGAAGCGGTACTGGCCCAGCGCGGCGCCGAACGCGAGGTGCGAGGCGGCGTCGGCTTCGTCGCCGTCCCAGACCAGTTCCACCCGCGCCGCGCGGCTCTTCGCCGCCGCCTGCGCGACGCGGCCGCCGATGTCTTCCAGCTTGCGCGGCGCCAGCGCCTCCTTGCCGGTGCCCAGCACCAGCAGGCGTTCGTAGCCGCCGAAGCCGCGCAGGTCCAGCATGCTGTCGGCCTTGCCCTTGAAGCCTTCCGCGTCCGCGCTGCGGCGCAGTGCGCCGCCGGTGCGCGCATCGATCGTGGCGAACGCGCCGCCCGCAGGCAGGCCCTCGGCCACGGCGATCGCCATCGTGCCGGCCTCCGGCACCGCGTGGGCATCGAACGAAAGCGTGCGCTGCGCCTGCGCCGCGAACGGCCACGACGCGACGAGCACGAGCAGGGAAAACGAGAGCGCAGCAAGCGGTCTGGACATCAATGGTGCCCCCGGGGATCTTCTGGTGGGATTGCGGGCCGCGGCGTGGCGGCGCGCCGTCCGACCTTAACCCGAGGGCCGTTCAGCCGGGCATGCCGAAAGTCATGCGCGCGTCGTCGTGCGTCCCGCCGCGAGCGCCGCAGCGCCCATCAGCAGCGCGCCGACGAGCATCGCGATCGCCACGTTGCGCAGTTCCTCGGCCCTGGCGTGCAGGACCAGCCAGGCGATCACCAGCAGCGCGGTGCCGACCACCCACGGCCCGCCGGGCACGGAAAACGCCGCCGGCGCCATTCCCCCGCCCGCCGCCCGCCGCCGCAGCACCGGCACGGCGATGCAGGTGGCGGCATAGGCCAGCAGGCGCGTGATCGTGCTCAGCGCCACCGCGGTCAGGAACGAACCCGACAGCGTCAGCGCCAGCATGCAGAGCGCGGTCAGCGCGATCGCCCAGTGCGGCGTGCGGTAGCGCGCATGCGTGCGCGCGAACACGGCAGGCAGCTGGCGCCGCTCGGCCATGGCGTAGAGAATGCGCGGCGCCGCGAGCACCAGCCCGTTCAGCGTGCCCGAGATCGACACCAGCGCGCCGAGCACGATGACGCCCGCGCCGAGGCTGCCTGCGAAGCGGCCGGCGGCATCTGCCAGCGGCGTAGTCGAGGACGCGAGCCCCGGCAGCGTGCCGATGGACACCGCCTGGATCAGCAGGTACAGCGGCGCGATCACCGCCATCGACACCAGGATCGCGAACGGCAGCGTGCGCCGCGGATCGCGCACCTCGCCCGCGGGCACGGTCGCGGTCTCGAACCCGGTGAACGCGAATACCAGCAGCAGCATCGCGCTCGAGAAATCGCCGACCGACGGCGCGGCTTCCGGCACGTAGAGCGCCGGCTCGACGAAGAACAGCCCCACCCCGACGAACAGCACCAGCGGCACCAGCTTGCCGATGGTGAACACGTTGGCCACGATCGCCGCCGTGCGTACGCCGCGGATGTTGACCGCCGCGATCGCCGCGGTCGCCAGCGAAGCCACGGCCACGCGCCCGCCCGTCGACGCCACGGCCGGCCAGGCGTGCGCGAGGTAGTCGATCAGCAGGTTGCACAGCGCCGCGAACGCGGTCACCCGCGTCAGCCAGACCAGCCAGCCGACCTGGAAGCCGACGAACGGCCCGAACGCGGTGCGCGCGTACAGATAGGGGCCGCCCGTCTCCTCGAAGCGGCTGCCGACCTCGGCGAAGCACAGCACCACCAGCAGCACCAGCAGCGCGCAGGCGACGTAGGCGAGCAGCGCGTACGGCCCAAGCAGTTCATGCACCCGCGCCGGCAGCCCGAAAATCCCGGCGCCGATCACGGCATTGATGAACAGCGCGACCATGCTGCCGCGGCCGATTCCGCGCAGCAGAGGCCCCTCGCCGCGCGTCGCCACCCGTCAGCGCCCGATCAGGATCGCGGGCAGCGCGACCAGCCCGAGCAACAGCAGGATGGCGAGGACGCTCAGCACCACGCGCAGCGGCTGCGTGCGGACGATGTCGGCGAAGGTTTCCGCGGTGCCGTCGCGCTCGGCCTGGGCGTGCTCGGCGCGCACGCGCAGCGCGCGTTCGCTCTGATAGTCGGCCATCCGCCGCTTCGCCTCGGGCAGATCGGCGTCGTTGCGGATCCAGATGCCGCCCGCGGAGATCCCGAACGGGCTGGGCCGGGTCTCGTAGTGCTCGATGCGTGCGGCGTCGAGGAAGGCGCGGACGTCGTCGGCCTCGTCGTCGGGCACGTTGCGCAGGTTGAGCAGCAGTTTCGCCATCGGCGGATGATAGCCCGGGGCCGTCCTGCATGGCTTGCCATCGCCACTGAGCAGGTATTCCGCGGCAAAGCCGGCGGCTTCAGCGATTACGGTCCCCTCAAAGGGTCTTTTCTCAACGATAAAGGCGCCTCACCAGTTGCCGTCATCCCCGCGAAAGCGGGGATCCAGTGTCTTTGGCTTAAAGCCAAATGGATCCCCGCTTTCGCGGGGATGACGGCAATTTCAGCATTTGCGAGAGGTCGAAGGTCCACGAAGCATCTTTGTCCACGCACTCGCACGAGATCCCTCGCGGAGCCTGCGCTGAGCGAAACCGAAGGGCTCGGGATGACAAAACAGAGAGCCGGGCGAATCACCGTTTCGTGGTGATCGCCCTGCGCAAGTTGGCCCGCGCCGCCGCATCGTAGCGCTCGTGGAAGAACCCGCTGAGGTAGATCCGCGGTTTCGCCAGCAGCGCCTTCAGGAAGCGGCGACGGTTGATCCGGTACAGCCAGCCCGGCACGTGGTCGCGATATTCGGCCGCGATCGCGCGGTCGTAGGCGTCGAACACCGCCGGTTCCGCGCCGAGGATCGCCATGTCGCAGTCGAGGAAGTGGCGGGTATCGTCCGCGACCGCGGTCTTGCCGAAGTCCTCCGGCCCGAGCTGTCCGTGGCGCGCGGTGAGTTCGATCAGCTCGGCGACGCGGCGGACGTCGACGGTGGCATCCGGCAGCCAGCGTCCGATTTCCTCCACCGCGAATTGCGCCGAACGCGCCTCGTTGTCCTTGCGCCCGGGTTCGTAGATCGCATCGTGGTAGAGCACCGCCAGCCGCACCTCCACCGGCTGCACCCAGCCCGGTCCCGCGGTGACGGCGTCGTGGTGGCGCAGCACTTCCTGCACGTGCCCAAAGTCGTGGTACGCCCGCGGCGGCCGCGCATACGCCGCCTCGAGGGCCTCGAGCTGGCCGGCCGGCAGCGCGATCACCGTCGGATCATCCCGTCTGCCACGGCCGCACCACCAGCGCGGCGCCGACGATCACCAGCAGCCCGCCGAACATCCGCAAGGCATCCGCCGGCCGCTGCGCGCCGAGCACGCCGAAATGGTCGAGCGCCAGCGACGCCAGCACCTGCCCGAGCACGACCAGGCAGATCATCGCGCCCGCGCCCAGCTTTGGCACCAGCAGCGTGGCCGCGAACACGAATGCGGCGCCGATCGCCCCGCCCAGCCAGATCCACGACGGCAGCGCTGCCAGCGACTGCGCCGGCAGCAGCGGCGTGCGCGTGGCCAGCAGCAGCGCTCCGAGCAGGCAGGTGCCGACGAGGAACGACACGAACGAGGCGTACAGCGCGCCGTGCGTCAACGCGCCCAGGCGCGCATTGATCAGCGCCTGCAGCGGCAGCAGCGCGCCGATGACCAGCGCGACGACGATGCCCAGCGATGCCCATGCCTTCACGCGATGCCCTCGAACGGAATTGCGGACAGTCTATCGACCCTCCCCGCGAATTGTAGGAGCGCCTTCAGGCGCGACCGCTCCGGGTTTCGGTGAGCGCCCGGTCGCGCCTGAAGGCGCTCCTACAGGTCCGCGGCCTGGTCGCGGCGTACGCCCAGCAGCGCAATCAGGCTCAGCAGCGCGGCGCCGGCGAGGTACCAGCCGACCGACTGCAGGCCGTGGTGCTTCGCCAGCCAGGTGGCGATGTACGGCGCCAGCGACGCGCCGAAGATGCCGGACAGGTTGAACGCCAGCGATGCGCCGGTATAGCGCACCTCGGCGGGGAACTGCTCGGCCAGCAGCGTCCCCACCGGCCCGTAGGTCATCCCCATCAGGCCGAGGCCGACCACGAGGAACAGCAGCGTCCCGCCGAGGCTGCCGGCGACGAACAGCGGCGCGAACGCGAACCCGAACACGATGATCGCCACCGTCGCCACGATCATCGCCGTGCGCCGTCCGCGGCGATCGGCGTAGAGCGCCGACAGCGGGATGGTGAGCCCGAAGAACACCACGCCGAGCATCTGCAGCCAGAGGAACTGTTCGCGCGTGTAGCCGAGCGCGCTGGTGCCCCAGCTCAGCGAGAAGACCGTCATCAGGTAGAACAGCACGAAGGTCGACAGCGTCAGCAGCGTACCGACCAGCAGCGCGCGCGGATGCTTGACCAGCACCTCGCGCATCGGCAGCCGCACGCGTTCCGCGCGGTCGATCACGCGCTGGAACGCGGGCGTCTCGGTGATCCGCAGACGCACCCACAGCCCGACCAGCACCAGCACCGCGCTGGCCAGGAACGGCACGCGCCAGCCCCAGCCGAAGAACGCCGGCTCGCTCATGTAGTGGGTCAGCAACAGGAAGCTACCCGACGCCAGGAAGAAGCCGATCGGCGCGCCAAGCTGGGGGAACATGCCGTACCACGCGCGCTTGCCCGGCGGCGCGTTCTCGGTCGCCAGCAGCACTGCGCCGCCCCACTCGCCGCCGAGGCCGAGGCCCTGGCCGAACCGGCACAGCGCCAGCAGGATCGGCGCGGCGACGCCGATCTGCGCATAGGTCGGCAGCAGGCCGATCACGACGGTGGAAATGCCCATCGTCAGCAGCGCCGCGACCAGGGTCGCCTTGCGCCCGACGCGGTCGCCGAAATGCCCGAACAGCGCCGAGCCCACCGGGCGCGCGAAGAACGCCAGCGCGAACGTCGCCAGCGACTGCAGCGTCGCCGAGGCCGGGTCGCTGGCGGGGAAGAACAGCTTCGGGAACACCAGCACCGCGGCGGTGGCGTAGATGTAGAAATCGAAGAACTCGATCGTGGTGCCGATCAGGCTCGCGAACAGCACGCGCCGGCGCGAAGCCGGCGACTGCATGGCGGGCGCCGCTTCACCGGAAACGGCGCTCATGCGGAGCGCCGCCTACGGCCCCGGCACGCGGCATCGCTCACGGCTTGCCGACTCCGGCCTTGTCGGTCTTGTCGTCCTTGTCCGCGCCCGGCAGCGCATAGTCCAGTTCGTACGCCGGCGGCTCGCCGCCCTTGCCGGTCAGGTAGTGGTCCATCCACTGCATCAGCCGCAGCGAGTAGTCGTAGCGCGAGGCCGCGCGCGCGTTGCCGTGGCCCTCGCCCGGGTAAAGCACCAGCCGCACCGGCGCCTGCCCGGCCAGCTTCAGGTAACGGTAGAACATGTACGACTGCATCGGCGGCACGCGCGGATCCGCCTCGCCGTGCAGGATCAGCGTCGGCGTCTTCGACTTGCCGGCGTGGGTGACCGGGCTGGTCTGGCGGAACAGCTCCGGATCCTCCCACGGCCATTTGCCCATGTGCACCAGCTTCTGCTCCCACGGGATGTCGCCGGTGGTGACCAGGCTGGCCTGGTCGGCGATGCCGACGAACATCACCGACGCGGCGAAGCGCTCGCTGTAGTAAGTCGCGCCCCAGGCGCTGGCGTAGCCGCCGTAGGAGCCGCCGGTGATGCCGACCTTGTCCTTGTCGACCAGGCCGATGTCGACCAGGTGATCGACGCCGTCGACCACGTCGTCGAACTCCTCCATGCCCGGCCGCCCGAAGCCCTTCTTCGAGAACTCGACGCCGCGCCCGGTGCTGCTGCGGTAGTTCGGCAGGAACACCGCGTAGCCCTTCGCCGCGGCGTGGTGCAGCGGCTGCGAATAGCCGGTGAGCCAGGCGTTGGGATAGTGCGACTCCGGTCCGCCGTGCACCACCACGATCAGCGGCACGCGGGCGCTGCCGCGCCGCTCCAGCGGGTGCACCAGCAGGCCCTCGATCTCGAGGCCGTCGCGCGCCCTGTAGCGGATGACTTCCTGCTTCGCCAGGCGCACGTCCTTGAGCCAGGGATTGCTGTCGGTCAGCTTCCGCGGCGCGGTCTCCCCCGCCGCGAGCAGGAAGGCCTCGGACGGATGCGCCGGCGTGCTGCCCACCAGCGCGATGTCGCCGCCGTTCGCACGGTTGAATCCCGTCCAGACCGGACCCTCGGCCGGCAGCAGGGTGCGCTGGCTGCCGCCGTCGACGGCGACTTCGCCCAGACGCGCCTGCACGCCCTCGTAGCTGATGAACTGCAGCGTCGCCGCGTCGCGCCACTCCACGTCGACGACGTGGCCTTCGAGCCCCGGCAGCAGGTCGCGCCACGCGCCGCCGTCCCTGCCGACCACGAACAGCCGGCCCTGCTGCGCGTCGTGCTGGTCCTCGGCGGAAATGAAGGCGAGGTGCGCGCCGTCCGGGCTCCACGACAGGCCGCCGACCTTGCCCGGATTGTCGACCTTGCCCAGCACCCTGCCCTCGGGCGAGACGATGCGCACGCGGGTGAACACCAGGGTGTCGTCGGTCAGCTGCCGGTTCGCGACCAGCAGGCCGATGCGGTCGCCCGCCGGGCTCCACTGCACCGCCTGCACGCTGCCTTCGAGTTCGATCCGCCGCGGCTGCGCCTTGTCGTTGCCGACCTCGGCGATCCACAGCTGCACGGGGCGCCAGTCTTCCTCGTAGACCTTCTGGCTGAAGCCCTTCTTCTTCAGCGCCTTGAGCTCGTCGCTCTCCGGCTCGCTGGCCAGAAGCGCGACGCGGCGGCCGTCGGGCGACAGGCTGAAGGCGGTGATGTCGGACTTCAGCTTCGCGATCGCGATCGATTCGCCGCCGTCGACCGGGATGCGGTACAGCACGCGCGTCTCGTCGCCCTGGCGCTTGGCCAGATAGGCCAGCGAGCGGCCATCGGGCAACCACTCGAGGCCGCCGACGTTGACCTTGCCGGTGACGAAGCCGCGGCTGCCGCCGTCGCGCCCCGCGACGTGCAGCTCGGCCCACGCCGGGCCGTCGTCTTCCGCACCGATCTCGCGCGGCACCGACAGCACGTAGGCCACCTGGCGCCCGTCGGGACTGACACTGGCCTGTGTGACGGCGCGGGTCTTCGCGATCTGTTCGAGCGTGAGGCCGCCATGGGCGGCGAGGGCCGGCAAGGCCAGCGCAAGCAGAAGCAGCAGGCCCACGGCCCGCACGATCGGATGACGCATCGGGAAACCCCTTCCAGGCATGAATCCTGAACTTTCGCCCGGGCCGGCCGCGATGGCAAGCGTGGGAGCGCCTTCAGCGCGTGTGCCAGGCCTGCGCCATCGTGGCGAACACGCCCGCCAGTTCACGCGCCGCGCCCCGTGGCATCCGCGCCGCGATCGCCGGCAGGTCGATGCGCCCGTCCGGAAACGGATCGCCGGTCCAGGCGAACACGACGCGGTTGCTCTGCCGCTTCTCCTCCAGCATCCACACGCGCCCGCGGCCGAAGCTGCGCTGCAGCTTCTTCACGTGCGCGGCGTAATCGGTGGCATACAGGTTCCCGGCCATCACCCCGCCGGGAACCAGCGCATCGCGGCAGTCGTCGTAGAAGCGCTGGCTCGACAGCGCCGCGGGGATGCCGGTCTCGTCGTAGCCGTCGACCAGCAGGATGTCGCAGCGGCCGCGCCGCTCGCGCACGAACTGCGCGCCGTCGGCGAGCAGCACCTGCAGCCGCGCATCGTCGCGCGGGATGCGGAAGGTCCGCCGCAGCGCGAGCACGTGCGGATTGTTCTCCGCGACCTCGACGCGCGTGTCCGGCAGGTGGCGATGGCAGAACTTGACCTGCGAGCCGCCGCCGAGCCCGACCATGGCAACCAGCGCCGGTCGTGGCCGGAACAGCAGGCTGCCCATCATCGTTCGCGTGTAGTCGATCAGCAGCTGGTCCGGGCGGAAGTTGCGCATCCGGCTCTGCGATACGCCGCCGGTGAACTGCAGTTCGGTGTAGCGCCATCCGCGCCGCACCAGCGGCTGGCGTCCGCCACCGTCGCCGTCCTGCGCGGCAGGCGCCGCGACCGGTTCGGGCCTGCGCCACCTGTTCCACCATCCCGCGCGCCTGTCGGCCATGCCCTGCGAATGCTCCCGTCGATCCGCGGGAAGACTACCCGAAGGCCGCGCCCCACGCCGCTGCGCGCGGCCGGTTGACAGGCGCGGCTGGTGCGATTGCATCGGTGTTCAACTGGAACCGGTTACGCCTTCCCGCCGCTGAATCCGCGCGGGATTCCTCAGAATCGGTTCATCGCCAGCCGCGCAACACTACCCCTGCGCCGACCGGTTCGTCGGCATGGGGCGACATCGATGAAGCAGGTCCTCTCCTCCCGAATCCTCATCGGCTACGCGCTGGTCCTCGGTCTCGCGCTGGCGAGCGCGTTTCCCGCCGCCGCGCAGGACGGCCGCCGCGGCGAGCGCGACTCGCGCCAGCAGCGCAGCCAGGAGCCGCGTCGCGCCGAAAGCCCGCCGCGTCGCCAGGCCGCCACCGCGCAGCGCGCACAGGACGACGAACCGGTGCGCGAGCAGAAGCCGCAGGCCAAGCCGGCGCAGCGGGCCCAGCCAGCGCCAGCGCAGGCGCAGCGCCCGCAGCAGCAGCGCACCACGGCCGACCAGCGCCAGGGCCGCATGCGCGAACAGGCCGGGCGCCAGCGCACCGAGGAATCGCGCCGTCGCGACCAGGCGCAACAGCAGCAGGCGCGTCCCCGCGAGGACACGGCCGAACGCCAGCGCACGCTCAGCCGCCAGCGCGACGAGGATGCGCGTCGCCGGCAGGCGCTGGCCACCCAGCGCGAGCAGGCGCAGCGCCAGCAGGCCCAGCGCGTCGAGCAGGCGCGTCGCGGCACCGGCGGCAACGCCCCCCGCGTGCAGGCACAGCAGGCGCAGTCGCAGCGCGAGAATGCGCAACGCGCGCTGCGCGAACGCGAGCAGGGGCAGCGCACGCAGCCGGTCCGCCGCGACACCGCCGGCCCGCAGCGGCGCGAGCCGTCGAACGACCCGCGCCGGGACGATCGTCGCGACGCGGCGCGCCGCCTGGACCGCGGACAGCAGGAAGCCCGCATCCGCGCAGAGCGCCAGCGCGCGGAGCAGTTCCAGCGCGACCGCGCGCGCCAGCAACGGATGGCCGAGCAGCGCAACGCCGAACGCGCGCGCGCCCTGCAGCAGCAGCGGCGGATGGCCCAGTACCGCTACCAGCAGCAGTACTACGCGCGGCTGCGCGACCAGCAGCGCCGCTGGCAGGCCGCCTCGTACGACTACTGGAACGATCCCTACTACTACACCCCCGCCAGCTACCGCTATTCGTACGGCGGCACCTGGCACCAGACCAACCGCTACGGCGCCGACGTGATGCGCCAGGCCGTGTCCTACGGCTACCAGGAAGGGCTACGCGCGGGCCGCGCCGACCGCGAGGACGGCTGGCGCTACGACGACCGCGCCAGCTACGGCTACCTCGACGCCAGCTACGGCTACGACGGCCGCTACCTCGCCCACGACCAGTACGCCCACTACTTCCGCCAGGGCTTCCAGCGCGGCTACGAGGACGGCTACCACAGCCGCTACCGCTACGGCCACCGCGACGACCGCGGCGACTACAAGGTGCTGGCAGCGGTCCTGGGCGTGATCCTCGGCCTGCAGCTGCTGAACTGATCGTTCGTTCCGGCAAGGATGGAGGACAACGCCTGCGATTCAGGGCGTTCAGCTGGCACGGTCGGCAACGTGAACCGCCGGATTTCGCCAGTCCGGGCCGCCGGGCCGCAACACGCCGACGTCCCGCAAAAGGCGTAGACTCCCGGACAGCGGTTGGACACGGGAGGTACCCCGCATGTTCGCATGGCTTCTGACCGCGGCCTTGGCCCTGGCGCCCGCGACGACGGATACGCCGTCGCAACCCGCCGGGCTGCAGCCGCCGCCCTCGCCCGAGCAGGTCCTCGCGATTCCCGACGACCTGCGCAACGTGCTGCGCGCGCGCGTCGTCGCACCGGGCGGAACCGACCAGCAGCGCCTGGCGCGCCTGGTCAGTTTCATGTTCGATCCGGACGGACTCGACATGACCTACCAGCACGACGGCAACTACACCGTCGCCGAGGCTTGGAGGACGCGCAAGGCGAACTGCCTGACCTTCACCCTGCTGACGATCGCGATGGCGCGGGAAGCCGGCATCGACGCCTACGGCCAGGAAATCGCGCGGACGCTGTCCTGGTACAGCGAAGGGGACACCCTGTACTTCAGCAACCACGTCAACACCGGCATCCGCGTCAACCAGCACCGGTTCTCCATAGACGTCGCCAGCGACAGCGTCCTCGCCGGCGAGCCCCCGAAACGGATCGACGACGACCGCCTGCTGGCGATCTACTACAGCAATCGCGCCGCCAACCTGCTCGCGGAAAACAAGCTCCCCGAGGCCGGTGCGCACATGGCGGCCGCCCTGCGGATGGACGACGGCTATGCCTCGGCCTGGAACAACGTCGGCGTGCTGTCGCTGCGGCAAGGCAGGTCGGACGAAGCCGAACGCCATTTCCTGAAGGCGCTGGAGGTCGACAGGCTGCACGACGGCGCATTGATGAACCTTGCGTCACTGTACGCGGCGCGCGGCGACCGGCGCAAGGAGGCGGAGTTCAGGGCACGGATCGAGAGGGCGCGCCAGCGCAATCCATTCCACTATTTCATGCTGGCGATGGACGACGAGAAGCGCGGCAACTACGCAGACGCCGCGGTGCACTATCGCCGCGCGATCAAGCTGTACGACGGCGAGCACCGCTTCCACTACGGGCTTGCGCGCGCGTACCTGCACCTGGGCAGCTTCCAGAAGGCCGGCGAAGCCTTGCGCCGTGCGCAGGCCGTCGCGGGACGCAACATGGGCGAACGCTACCAGGCCAAGCTGGACCAATTACGCCACAAGGGCCTGTGACGGCACGGCTCGGATCCTGCCGGAATCCGGCCGCATTGTGTCGCGCCGGGAGGCGCGACGGGACAGGCGACAGGCATCATCCTGAGGGCGCCTAACGGAATGTCATCCCGAGCGCAGCGAGGGATCTGCTTTCGCGCGTCACGCTCGGGAAACAGGCGATATCCCTTGCTGCGCCCGGGATGACAGAATTCATTCTGTCGTCCCGCTCTAACGCAGTTGGCTGTCCTTGCTGCCGCGCCTGTTGTAGCCGGCGTGCGCCTGCCCGTCCTGCTCCTCGGCCTCCTGGCAGGCGATGCACAGGCGCACGCCCGGCACCGCCTTGCGCCGCGCCTCCGGGATCGGGGCATCGCATTCCTCGCAGCGGGTGCGGCCCGGACCCTGCGGCAGCTGGCTGCGCGCACGCTTGATCGCGTCCTTCACGGTCGCGTCGATCTGGTCCTGTACCGCGCCGTCGCCCGCCCAGCCGGTTGCCATGTGGGTTCTCCCGTCAGCCTGTCGTGCCTTGCGACCGGTTTACCGCAACGGATGTTCAGATCTCGTCGGGCCAGCGGATCGCCGGCGCATCCGCGGCCTTCCTCGGCAAGGGTACGGTGGCGACGGCCTGCCAGACTTTCAAGGCGTCCACGGTCGCGGCGACGTCGTGCACGCGCATGATGCCCGCACCGCGCTGCGCCGCGATCACGTGTGCGGCCACCGAGCCATGCAGGCGTTCGCGCGGATCGTCGCGCCCGGTCAGTTCGCCGATCGTGCGCTTGCGCGAGAGCCCGGCCAGCACCGGCACGCCGAGCTCGGTGAAACGCTCCAGCTGCGCGAGCAGCTGCAGGTTGTGCGCCGTGGCCTTGCCGAAGCCGAAGCCGGGATCGACCACGATGCGCTTCTTCACGATGCCGGCCATTTCCGCGACGAAGATGCGCTCGGCGAGGAAGCGGTGCACCTCGCCGACCACGTCGTCGTACCCGGGCGCGTCCTGCATCGAACGCGGCTCGCCGAGCATGTGCACCAGCACCACCGGCACGCCCAGTTCCGCTGCGGCGTCGAGCGCGCCCTCGCGGCGCAGCGCGTAGACGTCGTTGACCATGCCGGCGCCGGCCGCCACCGCGGCGCGCATCACCTCCGGCTTCGAGGTATCGATGCTGATCGGCAGCGTCGTCTCGCGCGCGAGGCGTTCGATCACCGGAATCACGCGGCGCAGTTCCTCGTCGACCGGAACCTCGTCCGCACCCGGCCGCGTGGATTCGCCGCCGATGTCGAGGACGTCCGCACCCTCTTCCCCCAGCCGCAGCCCGTGCGCCACGGCGGCCTCGAGCGTGTCGTGCGCGCCACCGTCGGAGAACGAGTCGGGCGTCACGTTGACGATGCCCATGACGCGGGGGCGATCGAGTTTCAGGATCCGGCCGGCGCAGTCGAGCTGGGGGGAGGTGTCGAACATGGTGATTGGTGATTGGTGATTAGTGATTGGCGGGAAGTCTATCGCTTCCCTTCGTCATCCCGGCGCACGCCGCGACCCATTGGCATTTCCTGGAACCGCAAAATGGATCCCGGCTTGCGCCGGGATGACGGGGACGATGAACGAGGGCAAAAAACAACGGCGCCGGGAGACCGGCGCCGCTGCTTCTTCGAATCACCAATTACCAATCACCAATCCCGGCCCTTCAGGTCTGCTCCGCCGGCCCACCGATCGGTGGCAGCGGGCGCGAATCGCCGTCGCCGTCCTTGCCGCCCTTGCCCGATTCGATCCAGCCCATCGGCGGCGGCGGCTCGCGGCCTTCCATGATCGCGTCGATCTGCGGCACGTCGATGGTCTCGTACTCCAGCAGCAGCTTCGCCATCGCGTGCAGCTTGTCGAGGTTCTCGCTCAGGATCCCCGTGGTGCGGCCGTAGGCCTTGTCGAGGATCCCGCGCACGACCTCGTCGATCCGGCGCGCGGTGTCGTCGGACACGCTCTTGTGCTGGGTCACCGAGCGGCCGAGGAACACCTCGTCCTCGTCCTCGCTGTAGGCGATCGGACCCAGTTCCTCCGACAGGCCCCACTTGGTGACCATGTTGCGCGCCATCTTGGTCGCGCGCTCGATGTCGTTCGAGGCGCCGGTGGTGACCTTGTCGGCGCCGAAGATCAGCTCCTCGGCGACGCGGCCGCCGTACAGCGAGCACAGCTGCGATTCGATCGCGGTCCGGTTGAAGCTGTACTTGTCGCCTTCGGGCAGGTACATGGTCACGCCCAGCGCGCGGCCGCGCGGGATGATGGTGACCTTGTAGACCGGATCGTGCTCGGGCACGAGGCGACCGACGATGGCGTGGCCGGCCTCGTGGTAGGCGGTCAGCGTCTTCTCGTCCTCGCTCATCGCCATCGAACGGCGCTCGGCGCCCATCAGGATCTTGTCGCGCGCCTTGTCGAAGTGGTCCATGCGGACGTCCTTCGCGTTCTCGCGCGCGGCGAACAGCGCCGCCTCGTTGACGAGGTTGGCGAGGTCCGCGCCCGAGAAACCCGGGGTTCCGCGCGCGATCGTCATCGGCACGACGTTGTCGGCCAGCGGCACCTTGCGCATGTGCACGCGCAGGATCTGCTCGCGGCCCTTGACGTCGGGCAGGCCGACCACGACCTGGCGGTCGAAGCGGCCCGGGCGCAGCAGCGCCGGGTCGAGCACGTCGGGACGGTTGGTCGCGGCGATCACGATCACGCCCTCGCCGCCCTCGAAGCCGTCCATCTCGACCAGCAGCTGGTTGAGCGTCTGTTCGCGCTCGTCGTGCCCGCCGCCCAGGCCGGCGCCGCGGTGGCGGCCGACCGCGTCGATCTCGTCGATGAAGATGATGCACGGCGCGTGCTTCTTGGCCTGCTCGAACATGTCGCGCACGCGGCTGGCGCCGACGCCGACGAACATCTCGACGAAGTCGGAGCCGGAGATCGAGAAGAACGGCACCTTGGCCTCGCCGGCGATCGCCTTCGCGAGCAGCGTCTTGCCGGTGCCGGGCGGGCCGACCATCAGCACGCCGCGCGGAATCTTGCCGCCGAGCTTCTGGAACTTGGAGGGATCGCGCAGGAACTCGACCAGTTCGGACACCTCCTCCTTGGCCTCGTCGCAGCCGGCGACGTCGGCGAAGTTGACCTTGGTCTGGTCCTCGTTGAGCAGCTTGGCGCGCGACTTGCCGAACGACATCGCGCCCTTGCCGCCGCCCTGCTGCATCTGCCGCATCATGAAGAACCAGAAACCGATGATCAGCGCCACCGGCAGCAGGTTGATCAGGATGTAGATCAGCGACGGCCCGCTCGACGGCGGCGCGGCCTGGATCTCGACCTTGTGGTTGATCAGGTCGTCCATCATGCGTTCGTCGCGGCGCGGCGCGATCACGGTGCCGCTTTCGCCGCCCTTGGTGACGAACTCGACCGTCTTCTCGTCCTCGGCGATCTTCACCGATTTGATCTGGTCGCGGCGCACCTGCTCCATGAACTGCGAGTAGCGCACTTCGCTGGTGGCACCGGCGCCCGGGTTGAAGCTGTTGAACACCAGCATCAGCACCACGGCGACCAGCGCCCACAGCAGGAGATTCTTCACCAGGTCGTTCATCAGGATTTCCGGGACTCCAATGGGGTCATGCTACTTCATTGCCGCCAGCTTGCCCTGCGCCAGCGCATAGACTTCGGGCGAACGCCTGCGCGATGCCGCCGGCTTGCGGATCGCGACCTTCGCGTAGCGCCTGCGCAGGTCGCGCACGAAATCGTCGAAGCCCGTGCCCTGGAACAGCTTGATCAGGAACGTCCCGCCGGGCTTGAGGTGGCGGTCGGCGAAGTCCATCGCCAGTTCCGACAGGTACATCGCCCGCGGCTGGTCGACCGCTTCCACACCGCTCTTGTTGGGGGCCATGTCGGACAACACAAGGTCCACGGGCTGTCCGGCCAGCATCGTCTCAAGGTTCGATAAGACCGCATCCTCCCTGAAATCGCCATGAAGGAACTCGACCCCGGCCAGCGGCGGCATCTCCAGGATGTCCAGCGCGATAACCCTCCCGGGAGCCGCCCGACCCGGGCGCGCGGGGTCGAGCCGGTCCAGCTCCTGCCGGATCCACTGCGACCAGCCGCCCGGCGCGGCGCCGAGGTCGACCACGACCATGCCCGGCTTGAGCAGGCGGTCGCGCTCGACCAGTTCTTCCAGCTTGTAGGCCGCACGCGAGCGCAGTCCCTCGGCCTGCGCCTTCTTCACGAAGGGGTCGGAGAAATGTTCCTTCAGCCAGCGCTGGCTGCTCTTGCTGCGGGTAGCCATTCGACTCATCCCTCTCCCCCGCCTGCCGGGGGTGAAGAGGCGCGTTGACGAACCACGGGGTCGTGCGCCGATGAACGCCCGTCGGCTGTGCCGGCGGGCCTGGCGGGCCGGGCCGCGGCGCCATCGGGATGGGTTTGCGAGGCGGCATGATACCCTGCCGCCCTGTCCCACCCGCCGATATTCCCGATGTCCATCGCCCTGACCGCCGCCCAGAACCGCTTCCTGCGCGGGCAGGCCCACGACCTCAAGGCGATGCTGCAGGTCGGCGGCAAGGGCGTGACGGACGCGCTGCTGGCCGAGATCGACGGCGCCCTGGAGCACCACGAACTGATCAAGGTCAAGGTCGCCGCCGGCGACCGCGATGAACGCGACCAGCTGATCGGCGAAATCACGCAGCGCGCCGGCGCCGCGCTGGTACAGCGGATCGGCCACGTCGCGGTGCTGTACCGTCCCTCGAAGGACAAGCGCCAGATCGTGCTGCCGCGCTCCTAGGACCCGCCAGCGCCCCGACGTCGATGCAGCTCGTCCACGAACAGCCCGATTTCGAATTCTTCCTGCGCGGCGCCGACGGTCGCTCCGCGCTGGTCAACGACCGCCTGCTGACGGCCAGCTTCATCGTCGCCCCCGACCGCCTGGTCGAGGACTGGCCGGTGCTCGACGCCGCGGCGCTGCGCCCCGACGACCTCGCGCCGCTGCTGGCGCTGCAGCCGGAGCTGATCCTGCTCGGAACCGGCGCACGCCAGGTGTTCCCGCCCGCGGACGCCCAGGCCGCGTGCCTGTCGCGCGGCATCGGACTCGAATCGATGGCCAACGCCGCCGCTGCACGCACCTATGACGTGCTCGCGAGCGAAGGGCGGCGCGTGGTGGCGGGGTTCGTGATCGGGAAGCCCTGACCCGTACTGCTGCCGTCCCGTTATCCCAATCGTACGGCCTTCATCCCGATATCCCGCGCATATTGCTGTCATCCCGAGCGCAGCGAGGGATCTTGCATCCGGTCACCTGGAAGAAGATCCCTCGCTACGCTCGGGATGACAGCGTACAAGCTGAAAAACCCCACATTGTCCTGCCGAGGCGCTAGCGCCTCGGCAGGTACGACAGCGGATCGACCGGCTTGCCGTTGTAGCGGGTGAGCGGGCGCCGCCTGCGATCCGCAGGATCGCGCGCCCGCGAACGCACGGCGCGCTGCGCCGGGCTGGGGATCCGCTCCGTCCGGAGTCGCGCAAGCGTCAGCGGCGGGGAAGGTACTGAATCGGGTCGACCGGCTTGCCGTTGTAGCGGGTGAGCGGGCGCCGCCTGCGATCCGCAGGATCGCGCGCCCGCGAACGCCCGGCGCGCTGCGCCGGGCTGGGGATCCGCTCCGTCCGGAGTCGCGCAAGCGTCAGCGGCGGGGAAGGTACTGAATCGGGTCGACCGGCTTGCCGTTGTAGCGGATCTCGAAGTGCAGCATCTCGCGCGCGGCGCCGGTGCTGCCCATCTCGGCAATCTGCTGTCCCGCCTTCACCCGCGTGCCTTCGCTGACCAGGCGGGTGCGGTTGTGGCCGTAGGCCGACAGCCACTGTTCGTCGTGCTTGACGATGACCAGCTCGCCATAGCCGACCAGGCCGGAGCCGGAGTACACGACCACGCCATCGGCCGCCGCGCGGACCGCCTGGCCGCTCTTGCCGGTGATGTCGATGCCCTGCCGGGTCGGTTCACCGGATACGAAGCGGTTGAGGATCTGGCCGTCGGTCGGCCAGCGCCAGGCGATGGCGCTGGTCACGGGCGGTGGTGTCGCCGGCTGCGGCGGCGCCTGCGTGGGACGCACCGGCGGACGCTGCGCGGAAGGGGAAGCCGGCGTGGCCGCCGGGCGCGATGCAGCGGCACCGGACGAGGGATACAGCCGCAGCCGCTGCCCGGGATGGATCGTGTACGGCGGCGAGATGCCATTCCACAGCGCCAGGTCCATTGGACTGATGCCGTTGTTGACCGCGAGCCGGTACAGGTTGTCGCCGCGCTGGACCACGACGCTGGCGCCGGGCTTCGGCGTCGAAACCTTCGGCGCGGAGGTCGTGCCGGGCGTGCGCACCACCTTGCTGCTGCACGCGGCGAGCAGGACCAGCGCCAGCACGGCCAGCAGGGCCGCCGCGGGCATGCGCCATCGTGTCGTCATCTTTGTCTTCGTCGGTGCCGTCATCGAATCCACGTCTGTCCCCGGAAGCGCGTCGATCATGCCGCGAACCGCTTGAACAGTTCCTGCGCCACCAGCCCGCCGCCGCCGATCAGCACGCCGAAGTAGATCATCGTGCCGACGTTGGCGAGGTGGCCGAGCAGCACCGCCCCCCCGTCGCGCTGGATGAAGCCAATCGCATAGGCCAGCAGCGCCAACGCTGGCAGGGTATTGCTGAACGGGACGAATCCGAACGGCGCCATCAGCAGCAGCGCGGCGAGGATGAAGGCGAGGTTGTTGACGATGTCCTGCGCGCGCCCGTCGACCACGGCGCGCAGGCGATGCGGCCGGCTGAGCTTCTCCAGCCGCCGCACCCAGCGCAGCCCGCCGGCGAGCCCCGGGCGCAGGCGGTCGGACGGCAGCCGGCGGTCGCGCACGCGCGCGGGCAGCCACAGCTGGCGGCCCGACAGCCGGCTGACGCCGACCAGCAGGATCGCCGCGCCGAACACGGTGCTCACGCCCGGGATCGACACCGGGATCAGGAACACCAGGGTCAGCAGGATCGTGAGCAGCAGCAGGCCCTCGTCGCCGAACAGGTCGAGCAGTTCGCCGAGCGTCACGTGGTCCGGCGGCAGGCGCTCGATCATCCCGGCGATCTGGTCGCCCAGGCTTCCCTCGTCGGCGCCCGCGGGGGGCGAAGCGTGCGCGGCCATCAGCCGATGGTGCCCGACAGCAGCGGCACGAAGACCACCGGGCCGAGGTCGCGGCGGACGATGCTGCCGTCGGCCTCCTTGCGCAGCATCAGCAGTTGCTGGGCGCTGGCGGCGCCGACCGGCGCGACCAGGATGCCGCCGGGCGCGAGCTGTTCGGTCAGCGCATCGACCAGCGCCGGTGCGCCGGCGGTGACGAGGATGCCGTCGTAGGGCCCGTTCTCCGGCCAGCCGACGCGGCCGTCGTCGTGCTTGCTGCGCACGTTGAGCCCGAGCGAGCGGAAGCGCTTGCGCGCCACGCGCAGCAGGTCGCCGATGCGCTCGACCGTGTGCACCTCCAGCCCCAGCGCGGCGAGCACGGTGGCCTGGTAGCCCGAGCCGGTGCCCACTTCCAGCACCTTCTTCGGCGCGTGCCCGTCCTCGAACAGCGCCTCGGTCATGCGCGCGACCACCCACGGCTGGGAGATGGTCTGGCCGTGACCGATCGGCAGCGCGGTGTCCTCGTAGGCGCGCGTGGCCAGCGCCTCGTCGACGAACAGGTGGCGCGGCACGGTGCGGATCGCGTTGAGCACGCGCTCGTCGCGGATGCCGTTGTCGCGCAGGCGCTCGATCAGGCGGTCGCGCACGCGCTGCGAGGTCATGCCGAGGCCGATCGCCTCGGGCTGCAGGCGCAGTCGCGGGTTCACGGGCGCGGCTCCTTCAGCTCGGCGGCGAGGCTGCCGACCCAGCTCGCCACCTGCTCCAGCGCCTGGTAGCGCGTCAGGTCGACGTGGATCGGGGTGATCGAGATGTGGCCGAAGCGCACGGCGTGGAAGTCGGTGCCAGGGCCGGCGTCCATCTCCGGGCCCGCCGCGCCGATCCACCACCAGGTGCGGCCGCGCGGGTCTTCCTGCCTGGTGCAGGGCTCGGCACGGTGGCGGTTGCCCAGGCGGGTGACCTCGAAGCCGGCGACCTCGCTCCAGGCGCGGTCGGGCACGTTGACGTTGAGGATGGTGTCGGCCGGCAGCGGATCGGCCTTCAGCCGTTCGACGATCTCGACCGCCGCGCGCGCCGCGGTCTCGTAGTAGCGGCCGTCGTGGTTGACGGTGGCCAGCGACATCGCGACCGCGGGCAGGCCGAGGAAGCGCCCCTCCATCGCCGCGGCGACGGTGCCGGAATAGATCACGTCGTCGCCGAGGTTGGCGGTGTTGTTGATGCCCGAGACTACGATGTCGGGTTCCAGCTCCAGCATGCCGGTGATCGCGACGTGCACGCAGTCGGTGGGCGTGCCGTAGACGCGCCAGACGTCGCGTTCCAGCTGCTGCACGCGCAGCGGCATGTCGAGGGTGAGCGAATTGCTGGCGCCGGAGCGATCGCGGTCGGGGGCGACGATCAGCACGTCGTGGCCGGCATCGCGCAGACCCTGCGCCAGGACGCGGATGCCGGGGGCATCGACACCGTCATCGTTGCTGACCAGTACGCGCATGAACCTCTGGATCCACCCTTGCGTCGAATGTGCTCGCGCCATGATACCGGATGCGTGCGGTCGGGAGCCCGACGACGTCCATCGCGCCCCCGGCCTCCCCTGCAGGAGCGCCTTCAGACGCGACCCGTCGAACGTTCGGAAACATTGCGTGGTCGCGCCTGAAGGCGCTCCTGCAGGGGAGATCGCCGGACGTTGGGGGCATACTTGCGACACAGGACCGCCACGCAACGCATGAGCGACGACCGCAAGCCGCCCGAAGACGACGACGCGGCGCTGTTCCGCAGCGCGATCGGCCGCGTGCGCGAACTGCCGCGCAGCGACGCGCCGCCGGCGCGCCCGAAGCCGCGGCCGGGCACGCGCATGGCCGAACTGGACGACGCCGAGGCGATCGGCGAATTCCGGCGCCTGCTCGCCTCCGAACCGCTGGAACCGGGCGACAGCCTGCGCTACCGCCGCGACGAGGTACCGGCGCGCGTGCTCAAGCGCCTCGCGCAGGGCCAGTACGCGGCGCAGGACGAACTGGACCTGCATGGCGCGACCGCCGCCGGCGCGGAAACGCTGCTGCGACGCTTCCTGCAGGACGCGCGCGACGCCGGCCTGCCCTGCGTGCGCATCGTCCACGGCAAGGGGCTGGGCTCGGGCGGCGTACCGGTGCTGAAGAACCTGGTCGACCGCATCCTGCGCCAGCGCGGCGACGTGCTGGCGTTCCACTCCGCGCCCGCCGCGCAGGGCGGGACCGGCGCGGTGCTGGTGCTGCTCAGGCCGCGCTGAGCGCGACCGCCGTCACTGGCGCTCGGCGACGATGCGCCTGGTGGGTGGATTGACCCATTGCACGATGACCCCGCGGCGGCGCGCGACCCGTTCGACGTAGGCGATGTAGGCATCGTCGTTGACGACGCGCACCTGCCGGGATTCGGCGGCGGATCCTGTTGCCTGCGAAGCGAGCGGAGGCGTGGTGGCGCAGGCCGCCAGCCCGGCGGCGGCGGACGACAACACGACGGCACGAAACAGTGCGTTCATGGCGATGGCTCCCGTTGCGGCGCGCCCGCGCGCTGCAAGCGCGCCCGAAACGGGATATACGCCTGCGACCGCGCGGAACCAGTGCCGTTGCGGTCAATCCGACAAGCGGTCGGCCCCCGGGCCGGCGATCGCGACAGTGCCGAGTTCGGCCAGCACGCTGGTCGCATAGGCGCCGGGCGGCAGCGCAAAGCGCAGGCGCAGTACGTCCGCGTCCAGCCAGTCCCAGCCCGGCTCGGAAGGCCGCAGGCGGGTCGCGCGCCGTTCCTGCTTCAGGCCGGCCGCTTCCAGCCCGGCACGAAGCCGCTGCGCCGTGTCGCCGTCGAGCGCGGCCAGCTCCAGCGCCAGCGCTTCACCCATGCTGCGTGGCTCGCCCCTGCCCCACAGCGGCGCGGTGGGATGGATGTCGAACGCCGCTAGGCGCGCGGCCAGCGCGTCGTCGAACGGCTGCGGACCGAACACGCTGCGGCTGCCGTCCAGCATCCAGACCTCACCGTCCAGCGCCCGATCCCAGCTGCCGTCCCCGACGCGGCGCGCCAGCACGCGGTTGAACAGCTCCGAGCGCGCGGCGGAAAGCAGCATCGAACGCTCCTCGCGACGCATGCGCCGGCCCGCGAACATCGCCAGCGCGCGCGCGAGGTTGCCGCCGTCCCTGCCGAAGCGCTGCTCGCCGAAATAGTTCGGCAGGCCGTGGTCGTGGATCGCCTGCAGGCGCGCCTCGATGGCCTCGCGTTCGCCGGCCACCTCGCGCAGCGTCAGTTCGAAGCGATTGCCCGCCAGCGCGCCTCGCGGCAGCTTGCGGGCGTGGCGCACCGCGCCCAGCACGCGCAGCGCCTCGCCGCTCGCGGCATCGTCGAAGGCCAGGGCCTCGAGCGGCGGATCCTCGCGGCCCGGCAGCTGCACCGAGAACCGCTGCCGCGTCAGCGCATGCCGGTCCTTGAGCCCGGCATGGCCGACGGCCGATTCGGGCACGCCGGCCCACTGCGCGATCCGCCGCGCGGCGAAGGCGGTGTTCATGCCGCGCTTCTCGACCGTCAGCAGCAGGTGTTCGCCGGCTCCGCTGGCCTCGAACCCGTCGATTTCCTCGACGATGAAGTCCTCCGGCACCTGGCGGATGCGCGCCCGCAGCACCGGCGCGCCGTGCGCGCGCGGCAGGCCGGCGTCGTTCACGCCGGCACGAGCAGGCACACCGCCTGCGCGGCGATGCCCTCGCCGCGGCCGGTGAAGCCGAGCTTCTCGCTGGTGGTGGCCTTGACGCTGATCTCGCCGACGCCGACGCCGAGTTCGCCCGCGATCAGCGAGCGCATCGCCTCCGCATGCGGTCCGACCTTCGGCCGTTCGCAGACCACGGTGACGTCGGCGTTGCCCACGCGCCAGCCGCGCCCGCGCAGCAGCGCATCGCAGTGGCGCAGGAACGTGCGGCTGTCGGCGCCCTTCCACTGCGGGTCCGACGGCGGGAAATGCACGCCGATGTCGCCCAGCGCCAGCGCGCCGAGCATCGCGTCGCACAGCGCGTGCAGCACCACGTCGCCGTCGCTGTGCGCCAGCACGCCGCGATCGTGCGGCACGCGCACGCCGCCGAGCATGACGTGATCGCCGTCGGTGAAGACGTGGACGTCGAAGCCATGGCCGATGCGGAAGGGGACTGGCGATTGGGCGGTGTTCATCGGCGTTGGGGACGTCTGCTGGTTGCAGGAGCGCCTTCAGGCGCGATTGCTTCCGATCCATTGCGCGATCGGGAAGGCGGTCGCGCCTGAAGGCGCTCCTACAAGGGGCGTTGCGAGAGGAGGAATTCGAAGTAGGCGAGGTCGGCGGGGGTGGTGATCTTGAGGTTGTCCCCGGCGCCCTCGACCAGCAGCGGGCGCATGCCCTGGCGTTCCATCGCCATCGCCTCGTCGGTGACGGCGATGCCGGCGTCGCGCGCGGCTTCGAGCGCGCGGGTCAGCTGCAGGCGGCGGAACAGCTGCGGGGTCAGCGCGCGCCACAGCCGCTCGCGCGGCTCGGTGCCGTCGATGCCGCCGTCGGCGCCGGCGCGCTTGAGGGTGTCGCGCACGGGCGCGGCCAGGATCGCGCCGACGGGGTCGTTGCGGCCGCGCTCGAGCAGCGCGCCCAGGTCGTCGTGACGCAGGTTCGGCCGCGCGGCATCGTGCACCAGCACGAATTCGTCGGCGCGTACGTCCTCGGGCAGCGCCTGCAGTCCGGCCAGCACCGAATCCGCGCGCGATTCGCCGCCCGTGCAGCGCAGCACCGGCTTGCCGGCGATCTCGTCCCAGCCCGGCCAGTGCGGATCGTCCGCCGACAATGCGACCAGCGCGCCGCGCACGCCCGGATGCGACAGCAGCGCCGCGAGCGCATGCGCGATCAGCGGCATGCCCGCGACCTCGACGTACTGCTTCGGCAACGCGCCGCCGAAACGCGCCCCGTGGCCTGCGGCGGGCACGATCGCCCAGGCCTGTCCCGGACGCGGCGTCGCCGACGCTGAGTCGAAGGAGCCTGCGCTCGGACTCACTGTGCCTCGCCCTCTTCTTCATCCGCCGGTACCGGCGGCAGCGGAACCCGTTCGTCGTCGACCACGCGGTAGAAGGTCTCGCCCGGCTTGATCATGCCCAATTCGTTGCGCGCGCGCTCCTCGATCGCGGCCTCGCCGGACTTGAGGTCGGCCACCTCGGCCGCGAGCGCGGCGTTGCGCTGGGCCAGGCCCTCGTTCTGGCGGCGCTGCTGCTCGACCCGCGCGTCGAGTTCCTCGACCGCGCGGGTGCCCGCCTCGCCGAACCAGAGGCGGTACTGCAGCCAGCCCAAGAGCACGACCAGCGCCAGCAGCAGGACCCGCAACCAGCGCATGGCCCGTCCCGTCAGCGCTTGAGCGAGACGAAGGCGTCGCGGCCGGCGTACTTCGCGGCGGCGCCGAGCTGTTCCTCGATGCGCAGCAGCTGGTTGTACTTGGCCACGCGGTCGCTGCGGCACAGCGAGCCGGTCTTGATCTGGGTCGCGGTGGTGGCGACGGCGATGTCGGAGATCGTGGTGTCCTCGGTCTCGCCGGAGCGGTGCGAGACGATCGCCGCGTAGCTCGCCGCGTCGGCCATCGCGATCGCCTCCAGCGTCTCGGTCAGCGTGCCGATCTGGTTGACCTTGATCAGGATCGCGTTGGCGGTGCCGCTGTCGATGCCTTCCCGGAAGATCTTCGGGTTGGTCACGAACAGGTCGTCGCCGACCAGCTGCACGGTCTTGCCGACGCGGTCGGTCAGCTGCTTCCAGCCGGTCCAGTCGTCCTCGGCCATGCCGTCCTCGATGGTGACGATCGGGTACTGCGCGGCCCAGTCGGCGAGGAAGTCGACGAACTGCTCGCTGGTCAGGCGCTTGTTCTCGCCGACGAGGTTGTACTTGCCGTTGTCGTGGAACTCGCTGGAGGCCACGTCCAGGCCCAGCAGCACGTCGTCGCCGGCGCTGTAGCCGGCCTTGCCGATCGCTTCGAGGATGGTGTCGAGCGCCTCGACGTTGCTGCGGAAATCCGGGGCGAAGCCGCCCTCGTCGCCGACCGCCGTGCTCAGGCCATGGCCCTTGAGCACCGACTTGAGCGCGTGGAAGATCTCGGTGCCGCAGCGCAGCGCCTCGGAGAACGAGGCCGCCCCGACCGGCAGCACCATGAACTCCTGGAAGTCGACGTTGTTGTCGGCGTGCGCGCCGCCGTTGATGATGTTCATCATCGGCACCGGCAGCACCGGCTCGCGGCCGCCCGCGAGGTACTTCCACAGCGGCAGCTGCTTCGATGCGGCGACCGCATGCGCGTTCGCCAGCGACACCGCGAGCAGCGCGTTGGCGCCGAGGCGCCCCTTGTTCTCGGTGCCGTCGAGGTCGATCAGGCGCTTGTCGAGGCCGGCCTGGTCGTCGGCCTCGAAGCCGGCCAGGGTGTCGGCGATCGTGCCGTTGACGTTGCCCACCGCCTTCAGCACGCCCTTGCCGAGGTAGCGCGTCTTGTCGCCGTCGCGCAGTTCGACCGCTTCCTTGGCGCCGGTGGACGCACCGGACGGCACCGCGGCGCGGCCGAACGATCCATCGGCGAGCGTGACTTCGGCTTCGAGGGTGGGATTACCGCGGGAGTCGAGGATTTCGCGGGCGTGGATCCTGGCAATCGTGCTCATCGTGTCGTCTGGTTCCGTGGTCAGAGGGTGGATTCGAGAAAACCGTGCTTCTTGGTGATGCCGTCCAGCGCCAGCAGCGTTTCCAGCAGCGCCTCCATCTTGTCCAGCGGCCAGGCGTTCGGGCCGTCGGACAGCGCCTTGGCCGGGTCGGGATGCGTCTCCATGAACACGCCGGCCACGCCCACGGCAACCGCCGCGCGCACCAGCACCGGCACGAACTCGCGCTGGCCGCCGCTCGAGGTGCCCTGCCCGCCCGGCAGCTGCACCGAGTGGGTCGCGTCGAACACCACCGGGCAGCCGGTGTCGCGCATCACGCTAAGGCTGCGCATGTCGGAGACGAGGTTGTTGTAGCCGAAGCTGGCGCCGCGCTCGCAGACCATGATGTCGTGGTTGCCGGTGGACTTCGCCTTCTCGACCACCGGCTTCATGTCCCAGGGCGACAGGAACTGGCCCTTCTTGATGTTCACCGGCCTGCCGGCGCTGCAGACCTTGCGGATGAAATCGGTCTGGCGCACGAGGAAGGCCGGCGTCTGCAGCACGTCGACGACCGAGGCGACTTCGTCCATCGGCGTGTACTCGTGCACGTCGGTCAGCACCGGCACGCCGATCTGGCGCTTTACCTCGCCGAGCACGCGCAGGCCCTCCTCCATGCCCGGGCCGCGGAAGCTGGTGCCCGAGGTGCGGTTGGCCTTGTCGAAGCTGGACTTGAAGATGAAGTTGATGCCGAGGCGGCCGGTGATCTCCTTGAGCCTGCCGGCGACGTCGAGCTGCAGCTGTTCGCTCTCGATCACGCAGGGGCCGGCGATCAGGAAGAACGGCTGGTCGAGGCCGACTTCGAATCCGCAGAGTTTCATGCCGTTTGCTCCTTCCCCCGCTCGCGGGGGAAGGCTGGGATGGGGGACAGCAGGATGGAGGCAAGCAGGATGCAATGCTGCGTCGGTTGCCCCCACCCCAACCCTCCCCCGCAGGCGGGGGAGGGAGCACAATCGGTGAAGCGGATCATGCCGACGCCTCCTTCAGCAGCTTGCCCCCGGCCTTCTGCTCGCGCGCGGCGCGGATGAAGCCGACGAACAGCGGATGGCCGACGCGGGGGGTCGACAGGAACTCCGGATGGGCCTGGCAGGCGATGAACCACGGGTGCCCCGGCAGTTCGATCATCTCGACCAGCAGGTCGTCCATCGACTTGGCCGAGATCACCAGGCCGGCGTCCTCGAGCTGCGTGCGGTAGCGGTTGTTGAACTCGTAGCGGTGGCGATGGCGCTCGCCGACCACGTCCTTGCCGTACAGCTCGCGCGCCCGGGTGCCTGGCTTGATGCGCTGCTCCTGCAGGCCCAGGCGCATGGTGCCGCCGAGGTCGGACTTCTCGTCGCGCTTCTCGACCTCGCCCGAGCTCGTGCGCCATTCGGTGATCAGGCCGATCACCGGATGCGGCGTGCGGCGGTCGTTCTCGGTGCTGTTGGCGCCCTCCAGCCCCGCCAGGTTGCGGGCGACGTCGACCACCGCCGCCTGCATGCCGTAGCAGATGCCGAAATACGGGATGCCGCGCTCGCGCGCATGCTGCGCGACCAGGACCTTGCCCTCGAAGCCGCGGTCGCCGAATCCGCCGGGCACGAGGATGCCGTCGACCCGGCCCAGCACCGCCTCCGCGCCTTCGCGCTCGACGTCCTGCGACTCGATCCACTTCAGGTTGACGCGCGTGCGCTGGCGGATGCCGCCATGCTTGAGCGCCTCGCCGACCGACTTGTAGGCGTCCTTGTGGTCGACGTACTTGCCGACGACCGCGATCGTGACCTCGTCGATCGGATGCTCGGTGGCGTCCACCACCGCCAGCCATTCCGACAGGTCGGCCGTGGGCGCGGCCTTGTCGGCCAGTCGCAGCCGGTCGACGACGATCCCGTCCAGGCCCTGCGCGTGCAGCCACATCGGGATCTTGTGGATGTTGTCGAGGTCGACGGCCGAGATCACCGCCTTCTCCGGCACGTTGGTGAACGAGGCGATCTTTCGCCGCTCGCCGTCGGGCAGCGGCTGCTCGGACCGGCACAGCAGCACGTCGGGCTGGATGCCGATCGAGCGCAGTTCCTTGACCGAATGCTGGGTCGGCTTGGTCTTCAGCTCGCCGGCCGCGGCGATGTACGGCACCAGGGTCAGGTGCATGAACACGGCCTTGTCGGCGCCGCGGTCGGTGCGGATCTGGCGGATCGCCTCCAGGAACGGCAGCGACTCGATGTCGCCGACGGTGCCGCCGATCTCGACCAGGGCCACGTCGTAGCCCTGGGTGGCGGCGTCGATGCAGCGCTTGATCTCGTCGGTGATGTGCGGGATCACCTGCACGGTGGCGCCGAGGTAGTCGCCGCGGCGCTCCTTGCGGATCACAGACTCGTAGATCTTGCCGGTGGTGATCGAATTCTTGCCGCCCAGGCGGACGTTGATGAACCGCTCGTAGTGGCCGAGGTCGAGGTCGGTCTCGGCGCCGTCGTCGGTGACGTAGACCTCGCCGTGCTGGAACGGGCTCATCGTGCCCGGGTCGACGTTGATGTAGGGGTCCAGCTTCATCATCGTCACCCGGAGGCCGCGGGCCTCGAGGATCGCGGCCAGCGAAGCGGCCGCGATGCCCTTGCCGAGCGAGGACACCACGCCGCCGGTGACGAAAACGAGCGGCGTGACGGGACTGGGGGAGGTCATGGGAAAGGCACCCGCTGGAAAGCCCCATTCTACAGGCAAGCGCCCCGGCCTGCCCGCCGCCACCGCCGGGGCGGCCGGTCATTTACCATGCGCCCTCCGCCACGCAGTCCCCAAGCCCGCCCCCGATGAATTCCCGCTACAACGCCGCCGACATCGAAGTCCTCTCCGGCCTGGACCCGGTCAAGCGCCGGCCCGGCATGTACACCGACACCACGCGCCCCAACCACCTGGCGCAGGAAGTGGTGGACAACGCGGTGGACGAGGCGCTGGCCGGCCACGCGCGCGAGATCGGGGTGACGCTGTTCAGGGACGGCAGCTGCGAGGTGTCCGACGACGGCCGCGGCATGCCGGTGGACATCCATCCGGAAGAGAAGATCCCGGGCGTGGAGCTGATCCTCACCCGCCTGCACGCGGGTGGCAAGTTCAACAACCGCAACTACACCTTCTCCGGCGGCCTGCACGGTGTCGGCGTGAGCGTGGTCAACGCGCTGTCGACGCTGGTGGAGGTGCACATCAAGCGCGAGGGCAGCGAGCACCGCATCACCTTCCGCGACGGCGACCGCGCCACGCCGCTGGAGGTGGTGGGCACGGTCGGGAAGAAGAACACCGGCACCCGCGTGCGCTTCTGGCCCGACCCGAAGTACTTCGACTCGCCGAAATTCGCCCTGCGCGCGCTGCGCCACCTGCTGCGCGCCAAGGCCGTGCTGTGCCCGGGGCTGACCGTCACCCTGTTCGACGAGGCCAGCGGCGAGCGCGACAGCTGGCACTACGAGGACGGCCTGCGCGACTACCTCAAGGGCGAACTGGCCGACCGCGAGCTGCTGCCGCCGGAGCTGTTCGTCGGCCAGCAGAAGAAGGACACCGAGATCGTCGACTGGGCGGTCGCCTGGGTCCCGGACGGCGAACTGGTGCAGGAAAGCTACGTCAACCTGATCCCGACCGCGCAGCACGGCACCCACGTCAACGGACTGCGCACCGGCTTCACCGACGCGCTGCGCGAGTTCTGCGACTTCCGCAACCTGCTGCCGCGCGGCATCAAGCTGGCGCCGGAGGACGTGTGGGACCGCGTCTCGTTCGTGCTGTCGATCAAGATGACCGACCCGCAGTTCAGCGGCCAGACCAAGGAGCGGCTGAGTTCGCGCCAGGCCGCGGGCTTCGTCGAGAGCGCCGCGCACGACGCCTTCAGCCTGTGGCTCAACCAGCACACGGAATTCGGCGAGAGGATCGCCCAGCTCGCGATCGAGCGCGCCAGCCTGCGGCTCAAGACCGAGAAGCAGATCGTCCGCAAGAAGGTCACCCAGGGCCCCGCCCTGCCCGGCAAGCTGGCCGACTGCATCTCGCAGGACCTCTCGCGCACCGAACTATTCCTCGTGGAAGGCGATTCTGCCGGCGGCTCGGCCAAGCAGGCGCGCGACAAGGACTTCCAGGCGATCCTGCCGCTGCGCGGCAAGATCCTGAATACCTGGGAAGTGGCTTCGGGCACCGTGCTCGGTTCGGAAGAGGTGCACAACCTCGCCATCGCCATCGGCTGCGACCCGGGCAAGGACGACATCGCCGGCCTGCGCTACGGCAAGGTGGTGATCCTGGCCGACGCCGACTCCGACGGCCTGCACATCGCCACCCTGCTCTCGGCGCTGTTCCTGCGCCACTTCCCCGCGCTGGTGCGCGCCGGCCACATCTTCGTGGCGATGCCGCCGCTGTTCCGCGTCGACGTGGGCAAGCAGGTGTTCTACGCGCTGGACGAGGAGGAAAAGCGCCTGCTGCTGGAGAAGATCGGGCGCGAGAAGGCGGAGTCGAAGAAGAGCCCGGGCCAGGTCAACGTCACCCGCTTCAAGGGCCTGGGCGAGATGAATCCCTCGCAGCTGCGCGAGTCCACCATCCATCCCGACACGCGCCGGCTGGTGCAGCTGACGGTCGATGACGGCGACCAGACGCACGGGCTGATGGACATGCTGCTGGCGAAGAAGCGGGCGGCGGATCGGAAGGCGTGGTTGGAGCAGAAGGGCGACCTGGCGACGCTGGAGGTCTGACCCGGCCTGAACCACACCTCCTGTAGGAGCGCCTTCAGGCGCGACCGCTTTCCGATCCCGGTGAACACGCCCCGTCGCGGCTGAAGCCGCTCCTACAGGGGTCGGGGCGGATCCATGGCGACGCCCGGGCGTTACGCCCTGCCTACGTGCGCTCAGGCCGGCACGAGTCCCGCGCCGATGCGTCGCCACCACGCGGCGTGCAACAGGTACCACGCGACCAGCAGCCAGCCCAGCTGCCATTCCAGCGCGTTCTCGATCCGGTCCTTCAGCCCTGCGTCCGCGACGATGGCGCTTGCGGCGACATTGCCCAGTCCCAGCAGCAGCATCAGCGCACTGACCGCGACCATCGCCGCAACGAGGCGCGCGCACGCCCGCGCATCGCGACGCATCCCGTGCAGGAACCGCAGCTGCGCGAGGTAGCCGAAGCCGAAGAAGCAGACCACGCCGTAGCGGCGCAGGAAGCGGTAGGCCTCGCCGTCGGTGCCGAGGAAGGTCGCGTAGACCGCCAGCGCGATCGCGGCGATGCCGCCCAGCCAGGCCACGTCGCGCGATCCGCGCCCGAGCCAGCGCGACGCCAGCCACCAGTGCAAGCCGACGAGCAAGGCGCACGGCAGCACCAGCAGCCGGAAAACATGGTTGCCGAGGCCGTGGCGTGCCGCGCGGCTGATCGAGGTGCAGCCTTCGAGCACCGGCACGCAGGCCTCGACATGGCCGTCGCGGATCGACAGCCACAGCGCGAGATGCACGGCGACCGCGAACATCGCCGCGATCGCGACCGGCAGCGGCCACAGCGGGATCGGGCGTGCGAAAGGTCGGGACATGCGTTCGCGGATGTTTCCTCTCCGCATGACAGGCTACACCGCCCGCGCCATGGACGCCGTCGGCACGGCGAGGGCAGCCGCATCCTGCGCCGGCGCCGCTCCGGAAGACCTGGAACGGAGTTCCGTATCGCTTCCGCCTGTCCCTGGAACGTTTCGACACAAACGCCAACGCTTTCCATGTCATCCCGAGCGCAGCGAGGGATCTTCTTTCCGGAACGACTGCACGAAAAGAAGATCCCTCGCTGCGCTCGGGATGACAGCGTCATTCGCTGCGCCCGAATCGGGAGGAGCGGGCAACATTCCCGGAAGCATGGCAGGAACGCCGCCAGCTCAGGCTCAGGGAGCCGAGCCCGCCGGTTCGATCCGCACGCGGGCAGGCAGCGATGTCACCCGCAGCTCGCGCCCGTCCCAGTCCGCCTCGCCGGCCTCGACCGACGTCCTGCCCGGCTCGCCGGCCAGCGGCCACGGCAGGACCAGGCCGCCTTCGGGCAGGCGCAGGCCGGTGTCGTCCACCTCCAGCAGCAGCGCTCCGCCATCGCGCCGCAGTCGATACGCCAGCGGCCCGGACGCCGTGCGCAGCCCGTCGATGCCGACACCCTTGCCATCCAGCCAATCGGCCGGCACGCCGGCGGCGAGCACGAGGCTGTCATCGCGCTCGCGCGGGTAGGCGAACATGTCCAGCGCCGAGCGCACGAAGTCCGAACCGACCCAGGCGTGCGGCAGGTCGCCGAGGAAGAACGGCGTGCGCGGCGTGCGTGAGACCACCTCCCCCCACTGGTTCCAGGCCTGCGGCGCGCGGTCGGCGAAGAAGAAGTCGACCACCTCCTTCGCCCGCTCGCGCCATCCCAGGCGCACGAACGCCGCGACGTTGCGCCATTCGTACGGCGTGTAGTCCTTCCAGTCCAGCCGGCCGTCGCGGCGGTCGAGGAAGCGCGTCCAGTACTGCTCGAAGGTGTTGTGCAGCAGGTCCTGCGGCAGGCGATCCTGCTCGCCGCCGGGGGCGAGGCCGATGGTGGTCGAGGTGGGATCGAAGTCGCCGAGCTCGGCCGCACCGGGCAGGAAGTCGATGTCGTGCAGCTTCGCGGCCTCGCGCAGCGAATCCATCAGGTCTTCGTGGAACTGGTCGCGCGAGGCGGCCATGCGCTTCGCGTCCTCCGCCTTGCCGAGCGCCTGCGCGACCTCCACCGCGTCCTTGTAACCGCGCAGCGCCCAGAAATTGTCCCAGTAAGAATGCATCGGCTTGGCCGAATATCCTTCGTGGCTGATCGACGCCGGCATCATTCCGTAGAACGCCGGATTGAGCCTGCGGTTCGCCGCGGTGCGCTCCGACAGCCGCAGCTGCTCCATGTAGCGGTACGCGCCCTCGACGTGCGGCCACATCCGTTCGAGGAAGGCATGGTCGCCGGTATAGCGCCAGTACTCGGCGATGTTGAAGATCAGCTCGCCGTGGCTGTCGTTCTCGGGCACCGGATCGCTGCCGCGGTCGTCGACGCAGCACGGCACCATGCCGTCCTCGAACTGGTAGGGCGCGTACCAGTCGACGTACTCGCGCACCACCTCGGGCCGACCCATGCGCAGCAGGCCCTCGGAGATCATCGCGCCGTCGCGGATCCAGCTGCGCGCGTACGAGCGCGTGCCTGGCTGCAGGCGCGGGCCGACGCGCGAGATCAGCATGTGCGCCAGCGAGGTGCGCAGCGTGTCGGCCAGCGCCTGCCCCTGCGCCGGAACCGTCAGCGCCACGCGGTCGAGCTTGTCGCGCCACGTCGCGGCGGTTTCCGCCTGCAGCGTCTCGGCGTCCCACCAGCGGCGCGCGAATCCGGCGTTGCCGGTCATCGGCACCATCACGTCGATCGTGCGCGTTTCCCATGGCGCCAGCCGCATCCTGTACAGCAGCGCGCCGGAGGCCAGCCCGGTCGGATCCTGCGCGCGCAGCGCCGCGGGCCCGCGCGACGCTGCGAGATGCGAGACCGCCATGCCCGCATCGAACTGCGTCGCGAACGCGGCGGTCGGCAGCTGCTTGGCGAACACGCGCGCCATGCCGCCCACGGACACCGTGCCGCCGTCGATCACCAGCGATTCGATCCGGCTGACGCCGCCCAGGGTATTGAGGAACTGGCTCGGCGGATTGACCTGGAACGGCTGCACCGCCAGCGCCAGCGTGTAGTCGCGCGCCTTGCCGCCCGGGTTCGACAGCCGGTAGCGCGCGACCAGCCGCGAATCGCGCGGCGTGCCGTGGGCGAAGGCGGTAATGTCGAGTTCGAAGTCGTCGCGCTTCCAGTGCACGGACGGGATCGGCAGGTAACCGTCCTGCAGCGACTGCGTCGCCGCGACGTCGCTCCAGGTCGCCAGCGCGCCGTCCACCAGCACGAACGGCTCGATGCTGAAGCCGCCCTTGGCGACCTCGACCGCGCCGTCCTCGCCGATCAGTCCCTGCTGCGTGCCGCCGTCGAGGCCCAGGATCGTCCAGTACGGCTGCTCGCCGCCGAAGCCGCGCGGGAACCAGCCCTTGGGCGCGTGCGCGGCCACGGACTTCACGAAATCATTCGGGGTCGCGGCGAACGCCAGCGGTTCGACCATGGCCTCGAACAGCGCGTAGCGTCGCGTCGGTCCATCCAGCAGGTCGAAGGCGATGTAGCGCGCTTCCGACTCCGGCAATGCGATCCAGTCGTCGCCGCCGTTGCCCGCGGTCACGCTGCGGACATCGCGCCATGCCGCGCCATCATCCGACAGGCCGATCGCGTAGCGCGACGGGTAATCCTTGCCGTCCCAGCGCAGGCGCAGGCCGCCGAACTCGCGCAGCTTGCCCAGGTCGAGCACCAGCCGCTGCGGCACCGCCGACTTGTCGACGCTCCACGCCGTGGCCATTTTCCCGTCGACCGCCAGCGCCGCGTCGCCCGCGGTGGCGAGTGCGGTCGCCGCCAGTGGGCTGTCGTCCTCGGCCGGCAGCGTTTCGAGCGCCAGCGCGTCGAAGCACACGCTGCCGCGGCCGCCGACGTGGTTGTAGATCGTGAATTCGAGCTTCGCGCTCCGGCGCAGCACGCGATCGGGGTCGGGACCCCAGGCCTTGTCGATGTGGCGGCGCTTGTAGCGCACCTCGGTCCACTGCCGCGGGAAGTCGTACTTCGGCCGGTTCACCCACCAGACGTTGTCGCCGCTGGCGTCGACCAGCTTGAACTGCAGGTCGTTGTCGGGCGAATCGCCGCGCAGGCGGAACGAGAAACGGTAGTTCTCCGGATATTCGATCGCGAGGTCGCGCTGGATGCCGGCGTAGCCGGACACGCCGTTGAAGTCGTAGTCCAGGCACAGCGCCCTGCCCTCGACGCCATCGATCGCGCGCAGGCTGCCGCTGACCTGGTTGGAGGTCACTACGCGCCAGGGCGTGGGGTCGTCGAAGTGATCGAGGATGGTCATTTCCTGCGCAAGCGCCATGCCGGACAGCACCAGAAGAACGCCCGCCGCGACCATTTCGCTCGTCATCCCGGCGAAAGCCGGGATCCATTTTGATGTTTCGCGCCGAACCTGGAACAGGGGCAAAGGCAAAATGGATCCCGGCTTTCGCCGGGATGACGACATTACTCTTTTCCGCGGCGCCACTTTTCTCATCCCTTGACACTCCCCAGCAGCAATCCATGGATGTAGTAGCGCTGCAGCACCAGGAACAGCCCCAGCACCGGCAGCACGGTCACCACCGCGCCGGCCATCATCAGCTCCACGTCCATGATGTGCTCGCGCGAGAGCGCGGCGAGCGCCACCGGCAGCGTGTAGTGCTCCTGGTCGGTCAGCACGATCAGCGGCCACATGAAATCGTTCCACGCGCCCATGAAGGTGAAGACCGCCAGCGTCACCAGCACCGGCTTGAGCATCGGCAGCACCACCTGGAAGAAGATCCGCAGCTCGCCCGCGCCGTCGATGCGCGCGGCCTCGATCAGGTCGTCCGGGATGCTGCGCGCGTACTGCCGCACCAGGAAGATGCCGAACACCGTCGCCATGGCGGGGACGATCACGCCCCAGTAGCTGTTGACCAGCCCCAGCTGCTTCATCAGCAGGAACAGCGGCAGCATCGCCACCTGCGCCGGCACCACCAGCGCGGCCAGCAGCAGCTGGAAGATCCGCTCGCGGCCGCGGAAACGCAGCTTGGCGAAGGCGTAGCCGGCCATGGTGTTGACCAGCAGCGACAGCAGCGTGATCGCGATCGAGACCAGCAGGCTGTTGGCGAAGTTGCGGGCCACGCCGGTGGTCGCGAACAGCTCATGGTAGTTGTCGAACGTGACCGCCGAGGGCAGGAACGGCGGCGGGAAATGGCTGGCCTCGCCGCGCGGCATGAACGACACCGAGACCATCCACAGCAGCGGCGCCAGGCTGAGCACGGCCAGCACGACGAGCGCGCCGTTGACGCGCAGCAGCTGCCAGCGCGACTGGCCGACCTCGCTCATACCAGGTCCTTCCTGCGCCCGGCGGCCAGCAACAGCGTCGTCACCGCGAGGATGATCAGGAACAGCAGGAACGCCACCGCCGAGGCGCGGCCGAGGTTCCACCACTTGAAGCCTTCCTCGAACATGTAGTACAGCACGCTCACCGTGCTCTGCAGCGGATCGCCGCGGGTCATCACGTAGGGTTCGGCGAACAGCTGGAAGTAGCCGGAGATGGTGATCACGCCCACCACCAGCAGCACCGGCCCGAGCTGCGGCAGGGTGATGTGCAGGAACTGCCGCCAGCGCGATGCGCCGTCGATGCGCGCGGCCTCGTACAGGTCCTGCGGGATCGCCTGCAGGCCGGCGAGGAAGATCACCATGTTGTAGCCGAAGTTCTTCCACACCGCGAACAGCATGATCGTCGGCATCGCCCAGCGCGGATCGCCGAGCCAGTCGACCGGCGCGATGCCGGCGTGGCCCAGCGCCCAGTTCACCAGCCCGTAGCTGGTGTGGAACAGGTAGCGCCAGATCACCGCCACCGCGACCAGGGTGGTCACCACCGGCGCGAACAGCGCGGTGCGGAACAGCGCGCGCATCCGCGCCAGCGGCGAGTTGAGCAGCAGCGCCGCGCCCAGCGACACCGCGATCGACAGCGGCACGCCGACCACGACGAAGTACGCGGTGTTGCCCAGCGCCTTCCAGAACATCGGCGTGCGCAGCAGGTCGAGGTAGTTGCCGAGCGCGACAAAGCGCAGGTTGCCGGCGTCGGCCAGGGCATAGAGGTCGAAGTCGGTCAAGCTGAGCAGCAGCGCCGCCAGCACCGGCAGGCCGAAGAACACGCCGAGCACGATGAGCGCGGGCGCGGCGAACATCCAGCCGGCGAGGTTAGCGCGCATTGCGGCTCCGGTGCCCCCCGCCCCAGCCCTCCCCCGCAGGCGGGGGAGGGAGCAAAAAGCCGCGGGCGCGGGATTTCCGCCGACGCATACCAGGCTCCCTCCCCCGCCTGCGGGGGAGGGCTGGGGCGGGGGCGCCCTTCGCGAGCATCCCCAGCCCTGCGCCACGGAAACGCCCATCATCCGCGACCAACGACAAGCACCGCATCATCTCGACGCCTCCCGCCCGCGCACCCAGCGCCGCTTCTCCAGGATCGCATCGACGCGCGCATCCAGTTCCGTCACCGCCCGCTCCTGCGACTGCCCGCCGCGCACCACGCGCTCGGTCGCCAGCCGCATTTCCTGCGCGATGCGCTCCCACTCCAGCACCTGCGGCGTCGGCCGCACGCGTTCGAGCTGGTCGCGGAACGCCATTGCCAGCGGATCCCTGGCCAGCGCCGGATGCTCCCAGGTGCTGCGCCGCGGCGGCAGGTCGCCGATCAGGGCATGGAAGCGCTGCTGGATGTCGGGCCGCGACAGGAATTCGACCAGCTGCCACGCCGCGTCCTTGCGCGCGGACGAACGGAACAGCACGAGGCTGGTGCCGCCGGCGATGCCTGCGCCGGGACCGTCGGGTCCGGGCAGCGGCATCGTGCCCCAGGCGTCGGCCAGCTCCGGCGGCTGGCGGCGGTGGAGTTCGCGGATGTTCCAGGGGCCCGACAGGTAGAACGCATAGAATCCCCGGAAGAACTCGTCCCAGACGTTCGAGATCTGGGTGTCGGACATCGGCGGCGCCCAGCCTTCCTCGAAGGTCTTCGCGTAGAACGCCAGCGCCTTGCGGAAACCCGGGCCGCGGAAATTTCCGTAGTTGTCCCCGTCGCGCAGCAGCGGATCGCCGGTCTGCAGCGCGAACGACAGCTGCGGCTCGAACTCGTTGATCGGCATCAGCACCGCGTAGCGGCCGGGACCGCCGTTGCGCACGATCGCGGCCATCGCTTGCTCCCATTCGGCCCAGGTCGCTGGCGGCGTGTCGAAGCCCGCCTGCGCCAGCAAGTCCTTGCGGTAGTACAGCAGCCGCGTGTCGACGTACCAAGGCACGCCCTGGAGCACGCCATCGACCACGTTGGTGGCCCAGATGCCGGGGAAGTAGTCCGCCTGGTCGACGATCCGTGACGCATCCACCCTCGCCTGCAGCGGTTCGAGCGTGTCGAGCATCGCGAACTCGGCGATCCACGTATTCCCCATCTGGCCGATGTCCGGCAGGCCGTCGGCCGCGAACGCGGTCAGCAGCTTCTCGTGCGCCGCGGTCCACGGGATCTTCTGCAGCTCGACGCGGATGCCGGGATGTTCGCGCTCGAACTCGTCGATCAGTTCGGCCACCACCTCCGCTTCCCGGCCCATGGCCCAGAATCGGATCGTGGTGATGCCGTCGTCGCGCGCGCAGGCGCCAAGCGCGAGCGACAGCAGCAGCGCGAGCAGTGCCGGAAACGAAGATCGCATGCCGGGGATCTTAGAGGTTTCCGTCATTCCGGGACTCTCCGGCAGCCCTCGCGGCAGCCCGCAAACACGCCCGGGTGTCGTTCCGGACCCGCGCAGCGGGTGAGGAATCTCCTGCCCGGCGGAACCTGTGCGCCATGCCGGCAGGAGATCCCTCGCCTGCGGCTCGGGATGACATTCTTCCGGAGGCCGGGATGACATTCTTCCGGAGGCCCGGGACGGCATTCTCCCGGACACGCTACTGCGGCGGGTCCGAAGCCCTCGGTTCGGACGGCGGCCTGTCGTCGCCCTCGGGCGCGCGCGACTGCGCCATGCCGATGTCGCTGGCGTCCGCGGCCTCCGGATCGGGTTCGCCCGAGGTCTGCGGCTCGCCCGGCGGCGCCAGCCACCCGCCGGTGAAGCCCGCGCGCTCCAGCCCCTTGCGGATGTAGGGATTCTCGCGCATCACCTTCCACACGAACTCGTTGCGGTAGTTCGCGATCATCGTCAGGATCGGTCCCTGGTCGATGCCGATGTAGTCGCTGGCCACCCAGCCGCGGCCGGGGATGATGCGCCCGGTCTTGAGCGGGATGTCGTACTTGAAGCTCGGGTTCACCGCGTCGAGGAAGCCGTAGCTGGAGTACAGGTACTCGCCGTAGCGCTCGTACAGTTCCTCGGTCGCGGGGATCACGATCTCGGGCGCGAACGCGATCGAGGCCACCGCCGCGGTCGGCGCGATCGTGCCGTCGTCGAAGACGTCCGTCAGGCCCGCGCCGCGCGCGCTGTAGTGGCGGAACTCGCGCTGCTCACCCTTGAACTCCTGCGTCGTGCGCTGCGGGCCGTCGCTCGCGGTCAGGCCCCAGACGTCCTCGCCGTAGTCGTCCCACTTCATCGGGTTCTCGATCGCGTAGGCGCGCTGCGCGTAGGTCGCGCGGCGGCTGTTCTCGAAGTAGTCGATGCCGCGGTTCTTCATGTACTCGTCGCGGATGCCGCGGAAGTCGATCCACACGTGCGAGTACTGGTGCCCGAAGTGCGGACCGAAGCCCAGGTACTCCTGCCCCTGGAACACGCCCCAGTCGCGCTCGTAGGTGCGCGTCCACACTTCCCAGGCCTCCGGCTCCACCGGATGCGTGGGCGAGCCGAGCGCGAGGATGTAGACCAGCATCGCCTCGTTGTAGCCGCGCCAGTCGTGGGGGATGAACCCGCGTTCGGGATACCAGCCCATCGAGATCAGCGGCGACCGCTGCTGCAGCCAGGGCCAGTCGACCCGGCGATAGATCTCGTCGGCGAGCTTGCGGATCCGTGCCTCGCGTGGATCGTCGCCGGTGTAGTACGACTGCGCGAACAGCACGCCCATGATCAGCAGGCCGGTGTCCACGCTCGACAGCTCGACCCAGCTCTCGTAGCGCGCGCCCGTCTGCATGTCGAGGAAGTGGTAGAAGAATCCCTTGTAGCCGCTGCGCCCCTCCGCCTGCGGCCCCATCTTCGCATCGCGCAGGAACGTCAGCGTCGCCAGCGTGCGGTCCACCGCCTGGGTGCGGCTGACCCAGCCGTTCTCGATCCCGATCGGATACGCGGTCAGCGAAAAACCCACCGAGGCGATGCTCGCGAACGGCCGCGACGGGAAGCGATCCGGCGTCAGCCCGTTGACCTCGTTGGTCGTGTCCCAGAAGAACTGGAAGGTGCGCCGCTCGATGTCGCGGAACAGCGGCGGCAGCTCCGGCGGACCCGGCGGCTCTTCCTCCCTGGGATCGGGCTCGGGCAGCACGATCTGCGGGATCGGGCCGGGCTTGGGGGGCGGGATCGCGGCTTCTTCAGGTTTCGGCGCTTCGCGCTGGCAGGCGACCAGGGCGAGCAGCAATCCGGCGACGAGGACAAACCGGCGCGAACCCGGCGAAATTGGCATGATGGACGAATGCATCGTAATCGTTTGCAGAGCGAACGGAGAAACGCCGGCCACCGCGGTGGCCGGCGTCGTCAAGTCACCAGTCCAGGCCGAAGGACAACTTGAACGTGCGAGTCGGCCACAGGATGCCGTTGCCGCTGCGCTGGCCGAAACTCGGGTTCGGCCCGTCATTCGGATTGCCACGGCCGTCGTCGTAATCCGTCCAGTTGCGCCAGTTGAACGCATTCAGGAGATCCGCGCGCACCTTGAAGCTGAGGTCGCTGCCGGTGTTCCAGACCTTCTGCAGGGCGATGTCGAACTGCTTGAAGCCGATGGATTCGTCGATCTCGTACGGATCGAAGAAGCAGTTGCCCTCGATGACGACATCCAGGCAATTGACCGCCTCGCGCGGGATCGGACTCGCCAGCGTCAGCTTGGTGGAGATGGTGATGTCCCATGGCAGGCCGAAGATGCCCGTCGTGACCAGCCGATGCTTGGCGACGCCCGTCGACATGTAGAACTCGTCGCCAATGTCCGGATAGTCGAACACATAAGTTTCGCCCTCCGAGGACTTCGTGCGCAGCTCCTTGGCATCGCTGTAGGTATAGGCGACGGTCACGCCCCACGGCGACTGGTCCGAGTAGGGCTTGTCCAGCGAGAGCAAGAGCGAATTCAACTTGGTCTCGATGCCGTTCTGGCCGAGGATCAGGCTGCCGTAGCCGGGGATCGCCTCCCCCCAGGGCTGCCGGCCCCACGTGGCCTCGGGGAACGCAGGATCCCGGAAGCTGCCGTCCGCATAGCGATTGCCGAGCCTGAAGTAGATCCCCTCCTTCGAACGGATGTGCGCCAGTGCCACGGATGTGTTCCAGTCGTGCCCCCAGACGCTGACGATGTTGCGCATGCCGATGCTGAACTGGTCGGAGTACGGCGTTTCCAGGTCGTTGCGGATCAGGTTCACCTCACCGCCGGCGGTCGGATTCGCTGCTGCGTACGCCGCGAGCCCTGCCGCCGTCATCAGCGCCGGATCGAACTCGATGCAGCTCACGCTGGGGTCGCAGGGATGGTTGGCGTCCGGAAAGTTGATGGTGTAGGTCGTGAAGGCGCCGCCATAGAACTCGCGCGCCATGTAGTCGAACAGGTTACGGTCGTAGGAGCGCCCGATGCCGCCGAAGATCACGTGGCGCTGGTCGGCGGACAGGTCGTAGGAGAACCCGATCCGCGGCGCGATGTTGTTCTTGTCGCTGTCGCGATTGCCGCCGTCGCTGATGTAGTCCTCGATATCGTAATCGGTATTCTGGATGTTGGTCCAGCCGCGCAGTGCGGCCGCGATCGCCGGGTCGAGCACGTAATCCGTGTAGGCCCCCATGTCCTCGTAGTCCCAGCGCACGCCGAAGTTCAGCGTCAGCTTTTCGTTGACCTCCCAGTCGTCCTGGATGTAGATGCCGAACTGCTTGTTCGCCGATTCGATGTTCGGATCGCGGCCCGCGCGTGCCGTCGTGTACTCGATCCGGTAGGGCTGGCCGATGTTCTCGACCACGTCGTAGATGTAACGCGGGTTCGGCGGCGAGTTCTGGAACGCGGTCAGTTCGATGTCCTTGTACTTGAAGCCCATCTTGATCGTGTGATTCTCCCAGCCGTAGAACGTGAAATCGTTCTGCAGGCCCCAGCCGCTTTGCCCCTTGTCCTGGAACGTTGCCCCGCCGCCGGTGTTGAGCAGCGTGATGTCGCCGTCGTTGGCAAGGTTGCGGGCGGTATAGCGCGTGATCGGGGCACTGATGACCGGCCGCGGATTGTAGGCCGACTCCTCGAACGTGATGTGCGCATCGTTCATCCAGTTCTCAGCCGAGTACAGCGAGCGCAGGTCGTAGCGCTTCTCGTTGTTCGTCAGCGCCGTGGCGGTGCTGTCGGCGTTCTGCCCGCCCACGCCGAGGATCCCGACCTCCTCGCGTATGCGCGCGGAGAATTCGATCAGGTGCGCGTCACTGGCCTGGAAGCTCAACTTGCCGAAGTAGACGTCCTGGTCGAACGGGCGGCTCGTCGGCCCGTACTGGGAGGTGATTTCCGCAGGCAGCGCCACGTGGGCGGTATTGTTGGGGCGCGTGACCATCTCCGGGACGATGAAATCCTTGGCCTCGTAGGTCACGAAGAAGTGCAGGCGGTCGCGGATGATCGGACCGCCGAAGGCGACGCCATACTGCTCGGTCGTCTCCGGACTCTTCGCGCCTGCCGCCTCCTCCCCGGGCGACGCCTTGCGCCATTCGTCGGTGTAGCGATCCCAGATGAAGCTGCCTGTGAACTCATTGGTGCCCGACCGGGTCACGGCGGTCACCGCGGCGCTGCTGATCTGGTCGTACTCGGCCTTGTAGTTGGAAGTGATGACCTTGTACTCGCCGATCGCCAACTGCGGGAACGGGTTGCCGCGGCTGTCGTCCTGACCGGTAATGCCGCCGGGGGTGACGTAGTTCTTCTGACCGACACCGTCGATGAAGACATTGATCTGGCTGGCGCCCTGCGCGCCACTGCGCAGTTGCGACTCGTTGCCGTTGCCGCTCTGCACGAACTGCATGCCCGGCACGATATCGGCGAAGGCGAGGAAGTTGCGCGAGTTCTGCGGCAGGTTCTCGATCTGCCGCTGCGAAACGTAGGTGGCCACTTCCGAAGTCTTGGTCTCCACCAGCGCGGTCGCGGTGACCACCACCGCATCGAGGTCGGTGGCCCCGTCCGCGGGTGCGGCTTCGACGACGCCGCCCACGCCCAGGTTGAGGGTCGCGGTCTGGCCGACGGCCAGGGACACGTTCTGCGAACTGGTCTGGCCTCCAGCCGCGACATCGACGCGGTAGGTTCCCGGCGGCAGGCCGGCCAGGTTGTAGCCGCCACCCGCGCTGGTGCTGACCGAGCGCGACAGGCCGGTCGCGAGGTTGGTGGCGGTGACCTGCGCGCCGCTCGCGGGCGCGGAATCGCTCGACACCTGGCCGCGGAGCGTCGCGGACGTGGACTGGGCGAATGCCGGCGCCGACAGCAGCATGCAGCCTGCCAGGGCACAGCTGAGCAGGCTTCGATCGAACCTGCGGGAAGCGGGGTGGGTCTTGCGATTCATCGTGATGCCCCTCCCAGGGCGGACCTCGAACGGTTGAAACCGGGGGATTGACGCGTCCTGGACTGCAACGCTGTTCTTGTCTTCAACTGCGTACGGATGTCGCCTTGCATTCACCTCTTCATGCCATCGCGCGGGACGCGCTGGATTGCCTGGTCACGAGTCTCGGCGCCAGCAAGGCGTGCTGCCCGGGCGCCTCCGGCGTGGCGGGTTCCAGCAGCTGGCGGATGGCGCGCGCGCCCAGTTCCGCGATCTCGACGCGCATGGTCGTCAGCGCCGGGTGTACGTAGCGCGAAAGCGGGATGTCGTCGAAGCCCGCGAGCGCGATGTCGTCCGGCACGCGCACGCCGCCCTGGCTGAGCGCGAACAGGCAGCCGAGCGCCATCATGTCGTTGGCGGCGAACACCGCGTCCGGGCGCTGCGCTGCCTCGAGCAGGGCCTGGCCCGCGCGGTGCCCGGAGGCTTCGTCGAAGTCGCCGGGCAGTACCCAGGGTTCGACGCCGGGTGCGCCGGCGGACAGGGCGTCGCGATAGCCGCGCAGGCGTTCGCGCGCATCGAAGTTGTCGTCCGGGCCGGCGATGAAGGCGATGCGGCGATGCCCGGCCTCGAGCAGGTGCTGCATCATCGCCATCGCGCCGCCATGGTTGTCGACGCCGACCGAGGCGCGGCCGCTGGCCGCGAGTGCGGAATTCATCAGCACCACCGGCATCGCCGCCGGCAGCTCCTCGGCCAGCGACTCGGCGCCGTCGACGAACGGCGACATCAGCAGCAGCCCGTCCACGCGGCCGCGCATCGTGCGCAGCGCGACGCCCTGCTCCTGGGGATGGCCGTGGTAGCTCGACACCAGCAGGTGCAGCCCGCGCTCGCGCGCGACCTGGTCGATGCCGCGCATCAGTTCGGAGAAGAATTCGCCGTACAGGTCCGGCAGCACCACGCCGATGGTCTGCGTGCGCCGGCTGCTGAGGCTGCGCGCCGCGTGGTGCGGGCTGTAGCGCAGCTCGTCGGCGACGCTGAGGACGCGCTTGCGCACCGCCTCGGCGACGTTCTGGTGCCCGTTCAGGGCCCGCGACACGGTCGCCACCGAGACATTCGCGCGTCGTGCCACGTCTTTGATCGTGACGCTCACACCGCATCTCCACGGTTTCGCGATGGCCGCAATGTAATCGTTTTCAAGCGAAGATGTAAAGCTTTCGTTCGATGCATCGCGGCGGTTCCTGTTGTTGCGTTGCGGCAATTGTTGCGACGCAAAAAATGACGCTGAAGGGTGGCTGGCGACCGGAGGCCCACCAGCCGAACATCAAGCAGCGCCGCACCCACGACTCAACGCGCAGCGACCTCGAATGCCACCGACTGCTCCGCCTCCGAACTGCCGCCGGCGAACACGGTGAACGTCCCCGGCTCGACCACGCGCCGCATGTCCGCGTCGTACAGCGCGAGGTCGTCGAAGCCGAGTTCGAACGTCACCGTGCGCGATTCGCCCGGCTGCAGTTCGACGCGCCGGAAGCCGCGCAGCTCCCGCACCGGGCGGGTGACGCTGGCGACGTCGTCGCGCAGGTACAGCTGCACTACTTCCGTGCCGGCGCGCTTGCCGGTGTTGGTGACGCGCACGCTGACCTGCTGCGCGAGGTCGCCCGGCGCCAGCGTCGCGCGCGACACGGTCGGCGCGTCGTAGCGGAACGTGGTGTAGCCCAGCCCGTGCCCGAACGGATACAGCGGCGTCCACGGCACGTCGATGTACTTGCTGGTGTACTTGTTGTCCTTCGCCGGCGGGCGGCCGGTGTTGCGGTGCGCGTGGTAGATCGGCACCTGGCCGACGTTGCGTGGCACCGTGACCGGCAGCTTGCCGGACGGGCTCGCGTCGCCGAACAGCAGGTCGACGATCGCGTTGCCGCCCTCCACGCCCGGGAACCAGGCTTCGAGGATCGCCGGCACCCTTCCCTGCAGCGCACCGGTCGACAGCGGCCGGCCGTTGAGCAGCACCACGACCACCGGCTTGCCCGTCGCGGCGACCGCCAGCGCCAGCTGTTCCTGCACGCCGGGCAGGTCGAGCGAGGTGCGGTTGTTCGCCTCGGCGCTCATCTCCGGGTGCTCGCCGAGGAACATCAGCACCGCGTCGGCCTCGCGCGCGGCGCGCACGGCCTTGTCGAAGCCGGAGGTGTCGCCGCTGTCGATGTCGGCGCCCTTGGCGACGACCAGCCGCGTGCGCTCGCCGAGCGCGGCCTTCAGCGCGGCCAGCGGCGTCACCGCGTCCGCGGGCCGGCCGATGCCGACCCAGTTGCCGAGCATGCCCCAGGGCTCGTCGGCCAGCGGCCCGATCACCGCCAGCGAACGCAGCGACTTCGACAGCGGCAGCACGTCGCCCTCGTTCTCCAGCAGCACCATCGATTTCTGCGCCATGCGCCGCGCGGCGGCGCGGTGCTCGGGCGTCAGCGTCATCGCTTCCTGGCGCGCGGTGTCCTTGCAGTAGCGATAGGGATCTTCGAACAGGCCGAGGCGGAACTTCGCGTTGAGCACGCGCCGCACCGAGGCATCCACCTCGGCCATCGGCACGCGGCCGGCCTGTACCGCCGCCGGCAGGTCCTTGAGGTAGATGTTGCTGACCATGTCCACGTCCACGCCGGCGCGCAGGCCGAGGCGGCCGGCGTCCTCGCGGGTGGCGGCGACGCCGTGCTGCAACAGTTCGAGCACGCCGGTGTAGTCGCTGACCAGCAGTCCGTCCCAGCCCCAGTCCCTGCGCAGCACGCCCTCGATCAGCGGCTGGTGCGCGTGCATCGGCACGCCGGAGATCTCGTTGAACGCCGCCATGACCGACTGCGCGCCGGCGTCGACCGCGGCCTTGAACGGCGGCAGGTAGACCTCGCGCAGGGTGCGCTCCGGGATCTCGGCGATGTTGTAGTCGCGCCCGCCCTCCGCCGCGCCATAGCCCACGAAGTGCTTGGCGGTGGCGAGCAGGGTGTCGGGCGCGGCGAGGTCCTCGCCCTGGAAGCCCTGCACGCGCGCGGCGGCGAACACCGAGCCGAGGTACGGGTCCTCGCCCGCGCCCTCGACGATGCGGCCCCAGCGCGGGTCGCGGGCGATGTCCACCATCGGCGCGTAGGTCCAGTGGACGCCGTGCGCGGTCGCTTCCACCGCGGCCACGCGCGCGGCGTTGCGCGCCTCGTCCGGATCGAAGCTCGAGGCCTCGCCCAGCGGCACCGGGAAGACCGTGCGCATGCCGTGGATCACGTCGTAGGCGAACAGCAGCGGGATGCCCAGCCGCGAATCCTCGACCGCGATCCGCTGCAGCCTGCAGGTCAGCGCCGCGCCGTGGGTGCCGAGCCAGGAGCCGATCTCGCCCTTGCGCACCTGGTCCTCGCTGCCGGCCATCGCCGCCGGGCCCGTGTTGTTGCCCACGCCCGGCGGCTGGTTCAGCTGGCCCAGCTTCTCGGCCAGCGTCATCTTCGCCATCAGTGCGTCGACGTAGGCCTTCTCGGCGGCGAGGTCACCTGCGGACGTCCTCGGCGGCGGCGGGTCGGCCCAGGCCACCGGAGCGACCAGCGCGGTCGCCAGCAGGACGGACAGGAGTGGCATCAGGCGGATGCGGGGGCAGGCGCGCTTCATGGATCCCTTGGCGATGGTGGCGTTGGCGCGCGAATGTAAACGTTTCCAAGCCGGGATGCACGGCACGGTGCAGCATCGGCCTGCGGCAGGAAAACCCGGTTGCTGTCGGGCGGAAAGACGAAAGACGCTGGGTCCCCGCCTTCGCGGGGAGGACGGATCTATGTGTCCCGGGAGTCCGCTACGGCAAGACCCGGCGAAACGGCCGGACCTCGACCCGTGCGTACACGCCGGCCTCGACGTAGGGATCGGCGTCGGCCCAGGCGCGGGCCGCCTCCAGCGACCCGAACTCGGCGATCACGATGCTGCCGCTGAAGCCCGCGGGCCCGGGATCCTCGGCGTCGATCGCCGGGCACGGGCCGGCCAGCAGCAGGCGCCCCTCGTCGCGCAGCGTGAGCAGCCGCGCGAGATGCCGCTCGCGTGCCTCCATGCGCTTGCTCAGCACCTGTTCGCCGTCATAGCCCTCGATCGCGTACCACATGCCGTTGCTCCGCCCTTGTGCAGGCACGATTCTAGGCTGCCGGTCGCGGCTGAAGCCGCTCCTGCACCCACCCCCCCGGTAGGAGCGGCTTCAACCGCGACCGCACCAGCCACGCCAAGAATCATCCGCAGCGCCTGAAGGCACCCTGCCCGACCCGCTGGACAGCCCGCGGGCCAGCGCTTACCCTAGGGACCAAGTTCCGCAGCCGAACGCCGCTCCCGTCGCCCCAGGACGCAGAGCCGCGATCCCTCGGCCAGGACCCGACGCCCCTTCCTTCAGTCTTCTGCCGGCATCCGGCATGGCCTGTTCGTGGCGCCCGGTCGCAAGACGCTTTGCCAGTGCTGATGTCCGGACCCGTGCATGCCAGGGATGCGCGCCCGTACCCACGCGCAGCCCGTGGCCGCACGCCGGCCCGTGGCACCACTCGACAAGCCAGACGGCCCGGAGGGGCCGCAACGCGAATGAGCCAATCCGCACAGGACAACGCCGCGCAGGCGCCTTCCCATCCGCAGCAGCAGGAGATGCCGCTGGCGATGGTGCACGGCCAGCCGGTGCTGCAGATCCCGCAGGACCTGTACATCCCGCCGGACGCGCTGGAGGTGATCCTCGAGGCGTTCGAGGGCCCGCTCGACCTGCTGCTGTACCTGATCCGCCGCCAGAACCTCGATATCCTCGACATCCCGGTCGCCGAGATCACCCGCCAGTACGTCACCTACATCGAGGTGATGCAGGAGCTGCGCTTCGAGCTGGCCGCCGAGTACCTGGTGATGGCCGCGATCCTGGCCGAGATCAAGTCGCGGATGCTGCTGCCGCGGCCGGCCAGCGAGGAAGGCGACGAGGACGATCCGCGCGCCGACCTGGTCCGCCGATTGCAGGAGTACGAGCGCTTCAAGCAGGCCGCCGAGGACATCGACACCCTGCCCCGCCTGGATCGCGACACCTCGACCGTCGCCGCCTTCGTGCCCGACCGCGCCTCGGTCAAGCTGCCGCCGCCGGTGGAGCTGCGCGAAATGCTGCTGGCGCTGCACGACGTGCTCAAGCGCGCCGAGCTGCTGACCAGCCACGCGATCAAGCGCGACGCGCTGAGCGTGCGCCAGCGCATGGGCGAACTGCTGACGCGGCTCGAGGACGGCGCCTTCCACCGCTTCGAGGCGCTGTTCGACGCCGGCGAAGGCAAGCTCGGCGTGGTCGTGACCTTCCTGTCGATCCTCGAACTGGCCAAGGAGCGCCTGCTCGACGTGGTGCAGGAAGCGCCGCTGGCGCCGATCTACGTCAAGTCGCTGGCCACCGAACGCGCCGCCGACGAGCCGCTGGAATTCGCCAGCGAGTTCGACGAGCCGGCGGAGACGGCGGGCGACGGGGAAAGCTGAGAAGCGGGTTGGTGGTTTGTCGTTGATGGTTGGTGGAGCACTGTCCCACTCCCAGCTACGAACCACCAACCACGAACTGGAAACGGGCTGATGGCTCGCGGTCGATGGAATGCCGGCCCGCCATCAATCACGAACCACCCACTACGAACGACCGACGCATGGATCAACAACTCATCAACCGCATCGTCGAGGCCGCGCTGCTGGCATCCAGCCAGCCGCTGACCGTGGTCCAGCTCAACAGCCTGTTCCCGCTCGACGAACCTGCGCCCGACGGCAGCATCCAGATCGCGCTCGAAACGCTGCAGGCCGAATCGGCCGGGCGCGGCGTCGAGCTGGTCGAGGTCGCCTCCGGCTGGCGCTACCAGGTGCAGGCCGACGTGCACGCCTGGGTCGCGCGGCTGTGGACCGAGCGCCAGACCAGGTACACCCGCGCCACGCTGGAAACGCTGGCGCTGATCGCCTACCGCCAGCCGATCACGCGCGGCGAGATCGAGCAGGTCCGCGGCGTGGCCAGCAACAGCAACATCATCAAGGCGCTGGAGGAGCGCGAGTGGATCCGCGTCGTCGGCCACCGCGACATCCCCGGCCGCCCGGAGCTGCTGGGCACCACCAAGGCCTTCCTCGACTACTTCGGCCTCAAGCGCCTGGACGAACTGCCGCCGCTGTCGGAGCTGAAGGACTTCGGCGAACTGGAGCCGCAGTTCGAGTTCGACGGCGAGGCGCGCGCGGTGGGCGGCATCGCCACCGGTGGCGAAGGCGATGCCGGTGCCGGCGACGTTGCCGCCAACGATGCCGCGCCCGCCGACGGTGCGGAGTTCGATGCCGACGGCGCACAAGCCGGCGAAGACGAAACACACGACGCCGGGTCCAACGAATACACGGACGACGAAACACACGACGACGACGCCATCGACGCCGAAGTCCAGCGCGAAGTCGAAGCCGAAACCGATACCCACGATCCCGTTCCCGCAGACGAAACGGCCGATCCAGACAACGCCCTCGCCGAAGACGGCGACAGCACCCGGAGCAATCAATGAGTGAGAAACAACCCGCCGCCGGTAGCCGCAAGCTGTCGCTCAAGCGCGGCGAAGACAAGGCCGCCGAAGCGCCGCGCCTGGAAGAACGCCTGCACAAGGTGCTGGCGCAGGCCGGCCTGGGCTCGCGCCGCGCGCTGGAGCAGCGCATCGCCGACGGCCTGGTCAAGGTCAACGGCGAGATCGCGCAGACCGGCATGTCGGTCGGGGGCGGCGACCGCATCGAGATCGACGGCCGCCAGTTCGTCGCCAGCGCGCTGACCGAACCGGCGCGCGTGCTGATGTACAACAAGCCCGAAGGCGAAGTGACCACGCGCGAGGATCCCGAAGGCCGCCCGACGATCTTCGAATCGCTGCCCGCGCTCAAGGGCGCGCGCTGGATCGCGATCGGCCGGCTCGACATCAACACCACCGGCCTGCTGCTGCTGACCACCGACGGCGAACTCGCCAACGCGATGATGCATCCCTCGTTTGAAGTCGAACGCGAGTACGTGTGCCGCGTGCGCGCGCCCGAGGGCGAGGAGACGGTGTCGGAGAAGATCGTCGACCGCCTCGCCCGCGGCGTCGCGCTGGAGGACGGCCCGGCCAAGTTCGACGAGATCAAGCGCATCGGCGGCACCCCCGCTCAGGACAACGTGAGCAACGAATGGTTCCAGGTGCTGCTCAAGGAAGGCCGCAACCGCGAGGTGCGCCGGCTGTGGGAATCGCAGGGCTGCCAGGTCAGCCGGCTCAAGCGCATCCGCTACGGCAAGGTCTCGCTGCCGCAGACGCTGCTGCGCGGGCAGTCGCAGGAACTGGCGGACGCCCAGGTCGAGGCGCTGCGCAAGGAACTCAGGCTCGAGGAAGGCCCGCCGCCGGCGCTGACCCTGCTGCCGGTGATCGGCCAGCGCAAGGCCGCCAAGGCGACCGTGCACCTGACCGGCGATCGCCGCCCGCAGGGCTACGTCAACGGCCACAACACGGCCGACGAGGGCCGCGAACTGCGTCGCTTCGACAACGTGCGCGAGGATCGTCGCGGACGCGGCGGCAAGAAGCCGCACGGTGGCCTGACGGTGAGCGGCGAACAGGCCGCGAAGCAGTCGCAGAAGCCGTTCAAGCAGCGCAAGCAGAAGAACGACCGCTCGCTGCCGGAAGGCAATCCGGCCGCGTTCCGCACCTGGTACGTGCCCGAGGGCGTCGAGACCGGCCCCGCCGGCCACCGCAACGCCGACGGCCGCGGCCCGAAGAAGCCCTTCATCAAAGGGAAGAAGCGCAGCCCCGGACAGGGACCGGGCGGATCCGGGCAGGGCCCGGGGCAAGGCCAGGCGCGCAGGCAGGGTGCCGCGCGTCCGTACGGCCATCCCGACAGCGCGCCGACCTTCCCCTCGGACCACGCCTCGCCGGGCGCCTTCAATCCCTATGGCACCCGCCCGCGCGGCCCGCGTCCGGGCGGCAACAATCGTCCGAAAGGTCCGCGCCCCGGCGGCGGCAACAAGGGTCCGCGCAGCGGCAATCGCTGAGGTCTTCCAGCGCTGGCGTTGGATGCGCACCCACGTGTCCCGCAATCGCTGGAGCATCACCATCGCGGCAACCCGGGATTCCCGGATTTCGCCATCACGCCGCCGCGCCGCGTCCGGCGCGGCGAACGACGAAAGATGGTCAAGGGAATGTCATCCCGACCCCGGACCTGATCCGGGGGAGGGATCTGGCTTCACTGCTCCTGACAGCAGATCCCTCCCCCGGATCAGGTCCGGAGTCGGGATGACAAGGTCCTGTGCGGTCAACCGCCCCAGCTTCAAACCTCGTCCCGCGCCACCTGCCGCAGCTTGCCGTCGTGCAGTTCCATCACCCGGTCGAGCCGGCGCGCGAGGCGGCGGTCGTGGGTCACCAGCACCAGGCTGGTGCGCTGCGCGCGGTTGAGCTCGAGCATCAGTTCGAACACCGTCGCCGCGGTCTTCTCGTCGAGGTTGCCGGTCGGCTCGTCGCCGAGCACGCAGGCCGGACGGTTGACCAGTGCGCGCGCGACGGCCGCGCGCTGGCGCTCGCCGCCCGACAGTTCGCCCGGCTTGTGCTCCAACCGATGGCCAAGGCCGACCGATTCCAGCAGTGCCCTCGCGCGTGAGGAAGCCTCAGGGACGCCGCTGCCACCGAGCAGTACCGGCAGCATCACGTTCTCCAGCGCGGTGAACTCCGGCAGCAGGTGGTGGAACTGGTAGACGAAACCCAGCGCGCGGTTGCGCAGCTGGCCGCGCGCCGCGTCCGACAGCGCGCTCATCTTCTGCCCGGCCACGTAGACCTCGCCCGCCGTCGGCGTATCGAGTCCGCCGAGCAGGTGCAGCAGCGTGCTCTTGCCGGCGCCGGACGCGCCGAGGATCGCCACCGTCTCGCCGGCGTCGACGTGGAAGTCCAGCCCGTCGAACACCGGCGTGTGCAGCTTGCCCTCGGCATAGGTCTTGCCCAGCTGTTCGGCGCGGATCACCTCGCCGGCATGCTGTCCCGATTCCCGATTCCCGATTCCCGATTCCCGGCTACTCATAGCGCAGCGCCTCCGCCGGCGCCGTGCGCGCCGCGCGCCACGCCGGATAGATGGTCGCGAAGAACGCCATCAGCAGCGCCACCGCCGCGATCATCACCACGTCGCTGGGCTGCAGGTCGATGGGAAGCCCGGTCACGTAGTACACGTCCTCGGGCATCAGCACCACGTCGAAGACGCGCTCGATCGCGCGCAGGATGTGCTCGAGGTTGAAGGTCAGCAGCAGCCCGCCGATCACGCCCAGCGTGGTGCCGATGGTACCGATCAGCGTGCCCTGCACCATGAACACCTGCATCACGCCACGTGGCGTGAGCCCCAGCGTGCGCAGGATCGCGATGTCGGCGTGCTTGTCCATCACCAGCATCACCTGCGAGTTCAGCAGCGAGAACGCGCCCATCAGGATGATCAGCGACAGCAGGATGCCGATCATCGTCTTCTCCAGCTTGAGCGCGCGGAACATGTTCGCGTTTTCCATGCTCCAGTCGCTGACGCGGTAATAGCTGCGGTTTTCCCGCGCCAGCGCCTCGGCCAGGTCGCCGGCGACATTCCAGGCCTGATCCATGTCGTGCAGCTTCAGGCGCACGCCGGTGACGCCCTCGCCCATGCGCATCAGGCGCTGCGCGTCCTGCATGTTGACCACCGCCAGCCGGCGGTCGAAATCCTGGTAGCCGGCCTCGAACAGGCCGCTGACGGTGAAGCGCTTGAGCTGCGGCACCGCGCCCATCGGCGTGACCTGGAAGTCGGTGGTGACCACCACCTTGTCGCCGACCCGCGCGCCGAGCCACTGTGCCAGTTCCTTGCCGAGCACGATGTTGAACGAGCCCGGCGACAGGTCCGACAGCTTGCCCTGCACCATCCACTCGGCCAGCGCCGATACCTGCGACTCGTCCTCCGGCGACACGCCACGGATCGCCGCCGGCTCCTGCCGGGTGCCGCGCAGCAGCGCCTGGGTATCGATGTAGGGCGCGGCGCCGGATACGCGCGGATCGCGCTTGGCGACCTCGATCGCGTGCGGCCAGCCCTGCATGGCCTCGCCGTCGGCGGTGACCGTCGCATGCGCGACCATGCCGAGCATGCGGTCCTTGATCTCGCGCTGGAACCCGCTCATCACCGCCAGCGTGGTGATCAGCACCATCACGCCGATGGCGATGCCCAGGATCGAGGCCAGCGAGATGAAGGAGATGAAGCCGTTGCGGCGCTTGGCGCGCAGGTAGCGCAGGCCGATGGCGACGGGGATCGGTTTGAACATGCGTGCGAATCGGCGGGGCAGCCGCTATGGTGCCATCGAAGCCCCGCCGCGGGCAGCTTCGGGTACGGTCGCGGCCAGACGCAGTTCACGTCGACGCGGCGGCGACAGCGTGTCCGGCCACCAGGTGCGCCGCCGGCGCCGGCCCTGCCCGTCCCGCCACGAGGCGAAGGCGAGCGGTCCGCGCCAATGCAGTTCGAAGCCTTCGACCGCCACGCCGTCGACCTGCGCCTGCGCGGCACCGCCGCGCAGCACGAAGGCCTGCGCCGGCCGGCGGCGCTCGCGCCGGAACAGCCGGGCGCCATGGACCACGACGGCAACGGCCAGCGGCCACGCCAGCCCGCGCGGCATGTCCGACGCCAGCACGGCGCACGCGGCCAGCGCCGCCAGCACGACGATCGCGGCGAGCAGCCAGCGCGACGGCCGCCACTCGATCCGCGCTTCGGGGACGCTAGGGCGGCAATTCGCGGATGCGCCGGACGAGCGCGTCGAGTTCGGCATCGCTGGCGGCCTCGTGGCCCATGAACCAGTGCCAGAGCTTATCGTCCTCGCAGTCCAGCAGCCGTAGGAAAACCCCACGCTGCGCTTCGGAAGCCATCGCCCATTCGCGGTCGAGCCAGCGCCCGAACAGTTCGTCGAGTTCGCGCATGCCGCGGCGGCAGCGCCAGCGGATGCGGCGGAGTTCGGCGGCGTCGGAAGATGTCGTCATCGTGCGCGGCCTCTGCGGATTACGAATCGCCCTCAACCTGTCATTTCGAGCGCAGCGAGAAATCTGTTTCGGGTCGCAGGGCGTCCTGCGGAAGGCAGATTTCTCGCTGCGCTCGAAATGACAAGCGGGGGACTCCGGAACGGCCGACAATCGCGCCTGAAGGCGCTCCTACCCGTGCCGCGCCAGCATCAGCTGCTTGATCGAACCGATCGCCTTGGCCGGGTTCAGGCCCTTCGGGCAGGTCCGCGCGCAGTTCATGATGGTGTGGCAGCGGTAGAGCTTGAACGGGTCTTCCAGGTCGTCCAGGCGCGCGCCGGTGTCCTCGTCGCGGCTGTCGATGATCCAGCGGTAGGCCTGGAGCAGGATCGCCGGGCCGAGGTAGCGCTCGCCGTTCCACCAGTAGCTCGGGCAGGCGGTGGTGCAGCAGGCGCAGAGGATGCACTCGTACAGGCCGTCGAGCTTGTCGCGGTCGGCCGGCGACTGCAGGCGCTCGCGGTCCGGCGGAGGCGCGCTCTGGGTGCGGATCCAGGGCTGGATCGAGGCGTACTGCGCGTAGAAGTGCGTGAGGTCCGGGACGAGGTCCTTGACCACGCTCATGTGCGGCAGCGGGTAGACCGGCACCTCGGCCTTCGCGCAGTCGTCGATTGCGCGGGTGCAGGCCAGCGTGTTGGTGCCGTCGATGTTCATCGCGCACGAACCGCAGATGCCCTCGCGGCAGGAGCGGCGGAAGGTCAGCGTCGGATCGATCTCGTTCTTGATCTTGATCAGCGCGTCCAGGACCATCGGCCCGCACTTGTCGAGGTCGACCTCGTAGGTGTCGGTGCTCGGGTTCTGGCCATCGTCCGGGTTCCAGCGGTAGACCTTGAAGGTCCGCACGCGCGTCGATCCGGCCGGCGCCTTGAAGTGCCTGCCCTTGCCGATCTTCGAGTTCTTCGGGAGGGTGAATTCAGCCATTTTTGAAGTCCGGGATTCGGAATTGGGGATTCGGGATTCGGAAGGGCGGGGATCGCTTCAGACTGCTGTTGCGAATCCCCAATCCCGAATCCCGATTCCCGGCTCTCAATAAACTCGCGCTTTCGGCGGCACGACCTCGACTTCGTCGTCGAGGGTGTACATGTGCACCGGGCGGTAGTCGATGCGGGTGTTGCCGGCATCGTCCAGCCAGCACAGCGTGTGCTTGTGCCAGTTCGCGTCGTCGCGGTCCGGGAAGTCCTCGCGCGCGTGCGCGCCGCGCGACTCCTTGCGGTTCTCCGCGCCGGTGATCGTGACCTGCGCCTGTCCGAGCAGGTTCATCAGCTCGTAGGTCTCGATCAGGTCGGAGTTCCAGATCAGCGAGCGGTCGCTGACCCTGACCTCGGCGAAGGACTCGCGGATCTCGCGGATCTGGCGCACGCCCTCGGCCAGCGTCTCCTGGGTGCGGAACACCGCGGCGTGGCCCTGCATCGAGCGCTGCATGCGGTCGCGGATGGTCGCGGTCGGCAGGCTGCCGCTGGAGTTGCGCAGGCGGTCGAGGCGCGCGATCGCCTGGTCGGTGGCGTCGTCCGGCAGGCGCGCGTGCGGCTGGTTCGGCTTGATGGTCTCGGCGCAGCGGTTGGCGACCGCGCGGCCGAACACCACCAGGTCGAGCAGCGAGTTCGAGCCGAGGCGGTTGGCGCCGTGCACCGACACGCAGGCGGCCTCGCCGATCGCGTACAGCCCCGGCACCACCGCGTCGGGGTCGCCGTCCTTCAGCTGCACCACTTCGCCGTGGTAGTTGGTCGGGATGCCGCCCATGTTGTAGTGCACGGTCGGGATCACCGGGATCGGCTGCTTCTCGACGTCGACGCCGGCGAAGATCTTCGCGCTCTCGGCGATGCCCGGCAGCTTCTTGTGGATGTCGGCCGGGTCGAGGTGGGTCAGGTCGAGGTGGATGTGGTCCTTGTGCTCGCCGACGCCGCGGCCCTCGTTGATCTCGATCGTCATCGAGCGGCTGACCACGTCGCGCGAGGCCAGGTCCTTGGCGTTGGGCGCGTAGCGCTCCATGAAGCGCTCGCCGTTGGCGTTGCGCAGGATGCCGCCTTCGCCGCGCACGCCCTCGGTGATCAGGCAGCCCGCGCCGTAGATGCCGGTCGGGTGGAACTGCACGAACTCCATGTCCTGCAGGCCCAGGCCCGCGCGCAGCACCATGCCGCCGCCGTCGCCGGTGCAGGTGTGCGCGGAGGTGCAGCTGAAATAGGCGCGGCCGTAGCCGCCGGTCGCCAGCACCACGCCGTGGGCGCGGAACAGGTGCAGCGTGCCTTCGGCCATGTCCAGCGCCAGCACGCCCTTGCAGGCGCCGTGCTCGTCGAAGATCAAGTCGAGCGCGAAGTATTCGATGAAGAATTCGGCCTGGTGCGCCAGCGACTGCTGGTACAGCGTGTGCAGCATCGCGTGGCCGGTGCGGTCGGCCGCGGCGCAGGTGCGCTGCGCGGTGCCCTTGCCGTAGTGCGTGGTCATGCCGCCGAACGGGCGCTGGTAGATCTTGCCTTCCTCGGTGCGCGAGAACGGCACGCCCTGGTGCTCGAGCTCGATGACCGCCGGGATCGCCTCGCGGCACATGTACTGGATGGCGTCCTGGTCGCCCAGCCAGTCCGAGCCCTTGATGGTGTCGTAGAAATGGAAGCGCCAGTCGTCCTCGCCCATGTTGCCGAGCGCGGCGGAGATGCCGCCCTGCGCGGCGACGGTGTGCGAGCGGGTCGGGAAGACCTTGGTGATGCACGCCGTCTTCAGGCCCTTGTGCGCGAGCCCGAAGGTCGCGCGCAGGCCGGCGCCGCCGGCGCCGACGACGATCATGTCGTACTTGTGTTCGGTAATCGGATACGCGGAGGTCATTGCAGGCTCAACCGGCGAAGGCGATGCGGGCGATCGCATACAGCGAGGCGACGGCGCCCAGCCCGCAAAGGAAATTGATGAGGAAGTGCCCGGCGATCTCCAGCGAGCGCGTGTGCACGTAGTCTTCGAGCACGATCTGCAGGCCGAGCCTGGCGTGCCAGAACATGGTGACCAGGAACACCGCGAAGATGATCGCGTTCCACGGCCGCGCGATGGTCCCGCGCGCGGTTTCGAGGTCGACGCCGACCAGCGACACCAGCGTGACCACGAACCAGATCGCCAGCGGCGCGAGGATCACCGCGGTCACCCGCTGCTTCCAGAAATGCTCGGTGCCCGAATGGCCCGCGCCCAGGCCGCGGGCGCGCTTGAGCGGCGTGCGGAACGGCGCCGCGCGCGAGGTCTCGCCGCCGCCGCTCATGCCGCACCCCGCAGGGCGAAGAACCAGATCAGGCCGGTGACGATCGCGCCGAGCACGAACACCGCGTAGCCGGTCTTGTAGGCGGTCGGGATGTCGAAGCCCCAGCCCGCGTCCCACAGCAGGTGACGGATGCCGTTGAGCAGGTGGTAGACCAGCGCCAGGGTGAAGCCGAACAGGAACAGCATTCCCAGCGGCGAGGCCCACTGCCGCGAAGCGAATGCGTAGGCGTCGCCGCCGATGGCGATCGCCATCAGCCACCACACCAGGGAGATCCCGCCCAGCGCCAGCGAAATGCCGGTGATGCGGTGGAGGATCGACATGAACGACGTGATCTGGAAACGATACGTCTGCCCCAACATGAAGGGCGACAGGGGGCGTTCGCGGTTTGCCATTGCTGGCTGGTCTCCTCGCTGGCGGCTGGGGGCCGCGTGGCTGGATCGTGGCCGACCCGACGCCGGCCCCGCAGTCAAGTCAGAAATCGATGCAGCGGCCGTTCTTTTCCCAGTCTCCGTACCGGGTGGGGTCGAGGCCCTCCCGGCCGCCGGTTTCCCCCATTCTCGACGATCCGGTCGCGTTTGCCGGTCCGGTTTCCGCAACAGGCTTTTCCGCCTCTCCCGAAGGCTGCCCGGAACCGTGTTCGCCTAAGATGTCTTGGCCTTTCACGAACGAAAGTTTAGTTCCCGCACCCCATGTCCGACAAGCCAACCGCGACCAATGGCGAATATTTCACCGTTCCGGGATGGGCGGTGGTCGCCCTGCGCGGCGAGGATGCGTCCCGTTTCGCGCAGGCGCAGTTCATGGGCGACGTCGCCGCGCTCGCGCCCGGCCAGTGGCAATGGAACGGCTGGCTGACGCCGAAAGGTCGCGTGATCGCGCTGTTCGCGCTGCTCCGGATCGACGAGACGTCGCTGCTGCTGTTGCTGGCGGACGCCGATCCCGGCGACTTCGTCGCGGCGCTGTCGCGCTTCGTGTTCCGCAGCAAGGTGAAGATCACGCACGAGGCCGCGGTGCGTGTCGCCGGCGCGTTCCGTGCGCCGGACGCCGCACGCGGCGCGGCCGTCGCCGGAACCGGCGCCGATTCCGGGTTGGAGCTCGACTTCACCGGCGCAGGTGGCGCCCGCACGCTGCGCATCGGCCCCGAAGCCGCGGCGCAGGACCCCGGATCGGCCGCCCGCTGGCGCGCCTGCGACCTCGCCCACGGCCTGCCCCGGCTCGATCCGGCGCAGCGGGAGCAATGGACGCCCCAGCAGCTGTCGCTGGACCGGCTGCACGCCTACAGCGTGAAGAAGGGCTGCTATCCCGGGCAGGAAATCGTCGCCCGCACCCATTTCCTCGGGCAGGCCAAGCGCGGGCTGGTGCGGCTGCAGGGCGCGGCGGTGGCCGGACTCGGTGAAGTGACGGCCGGCGTGCCTCCGACCGGCGGCGGCGCATCGAACCGCCCGATCGGCCAGATCGTCTGCGCAGCGGGCGACGAGGCGCTGGCGGTCATGCCGCTCGATGCCGGGGATGGCCCGTTCTCCTGCGATGGCCAAGCCTGCGAACGCCTGCCGCTGCTGGACGGCCTGGCGCGCTGAAGCAGGCCCCGCGACGTCGGCCCTGGCCCCCGTTGACAGGCGGCGCCGATCGTCTCGAACGCAATCGATTTGCGCTGCTATGCTCGGCCCGCACGGGGCGTTCCAGGGGATCGTGGCCGGGAGGGGGCTGCGGTCCGGGGTGGGATGCCGGCGCGTGTCCCTTTCCACCTTCGCGGGGTCCCCATGAACAGGATCGTCAGTGCGCCGGCCATCGCCGGCGCCGTCTTCGTTTCCACGCTTCTGCTCGGCGCCTGCACCAGCACGCCGCCCGCCACCGCGGACGCGACGCCGCCGCAGACGCCGCTGCCGGCGCGCGCCTACATCGAAAAGCTCTCCGCCGACGGCCTGTTCGGCTTCGGCAAGGCCCGCATCGACGAGTCGAGCGGCGGCGAAGGCCTCGCCGCGCTCGATGCGCTCGCGGCCAAGCTGGCCGACGGGCGCAGGATCAAGGCCGTGCACGTGATCGGCCACAGCGACCGCATCGGCAGCGACAAGGCCAACCTCGCGCTGTCGACGCGACGCGCGGAAGCGGTGCGCGACTACCTCGCCGCGCGCGGCGTGCAGGCCGACCTGGTCACCGCGGTCGGGCGCGGCAGCGTCGAACCGGTGGCCGAATGCCCGGGAGAGCGCGGCGAGGCGCTGATCGCCTGCCTGGCGCCGAACCGGCGGGTGGAAGTACGGGTCAGCTACGGCGAGTGACGTCCGCCCATCGGTTGTCGTCCCCGCGCATCCGGCTGTCATCCCGCAGGTCTCGCCCCCCTCGGCTGTCATCCCGCAGGTCTCGGACCCCCGGCTGTCATCCCGACTGAAGGGAGGGATCTCGCGCGCAGAAGCTTCCGCGCAGGAGATCCCTCCCTTCGGTCGGGATGACAGGTCTCGCAGGATGACGGTCCCGCACCGTCCGGAAACTGCCCGGGCCGGTTTCCTCAGCCGCCAGCCAACGCATCCGCAGCCGCGACGATCTCCTCGTCCGACGGGATCACCAGGAAGGCCGCGCCCGCAAGCGGAGTGAACGTGTCCGCGCCCACCACGCGCCGGAACGGCCGCGCGCGGTAGCCGGCTTCGGCGATCGCGGTGACGATGCCCTCGCCCACGCCGGCGCTGCGGCGGCCTTCGTCGACGACGAGGATGCGCTCGCATTCCGCGGCGTGTTTCGCGATCGCCGCTTCGTTGAGCGGCACCAGCCAGCGTAGGTCGACCACGCGCACCTTCCAGCCGTGCCTGGCCTCGATCGCGCGCGCGGCGCGCAGGCTCATCGGCACGCCGTTGCCGAAGGTGAAGATGACGAGGTCCTTTGCATCCTCGTTGTAGACGCGCTCCTCGCCGAGCGTCATCGCCTGGTCCGGCGCCGGGTAGCCGGTCAGCCAGCCGCCGTCGCCCGGCTCGTGCAGGTCCTTGGCCATGTACAGCGCGATCGGTTCGAGGAAGGCGCAGACGCGGCCGTCGACTTTCGCCAGCGCCGCCAGCGTGCGCAGCATCGTCGCCGCGTCGTCGCCGCGCGAGGGGCAGCCGACCACGAGGCCGGGGATGTCGCGCAGCGCGGTGATCGAGTTGTCGTTGTGGAAGTGCCCGCCGAAGCCGCGCTGGTAGCCGAGCGAGGCGATGCGCATCACCATCGGGTTGCGGTACTGGCCGTTGCTGAAGAACTGCAGGCTCGCCGCCTCGCCGCGGATCTGGTCGCAGGCGTTGTGGAAGTACGCCAGGTACTGGATCTCCGGCAGCGGCAGCATGCCCATGTTGGCGTAGCCCTGCGCCAGACCGAGGATGATCGTCTCGTCGAGCAGCGTGTTGAACACGCGACGCGCGCCGAACGCCTTCTGCAGGCCCTTGGTGACGGTATAGACGCCGCCCTTCTGCGCCACGTCCTCGCCAAACAGCAGCGCTTCCGGGTACTTGGCGAACAGGTCGTGCAGCGCGGCGTTGATCTGGATGGCGAGGTGCTTGGGGCCCTGCTTCTCGGGCAGCTTCGCCTCGCCGCCGAAGGCCTGTTCGCGGCGCGCGGCGTAGTCGGCGCGTTCGGCTTCCGCCCGCACCGCCTTCGGCGTGTACGGTGCCAGCGGCGCGACGACTTCCTCCAGCGTCTGCAGCCTCGGCCGGCGATCCGCGTCTTCCGCCGCGGCGAAGCATTTCCTGCGGGTCGATTCGTACAGGTCGAGAACCTCGTCCTTCGACATCAATCCGGATTCGAGCGCGATGGCGGCCGAGCGCAGCAGCGGATCGCCCGCCTCCACCGCGCACAGTTCCTCGATGCTGCGCCACTCGATTTCGAAGTCGGTCCCGGCGTGGCCCATGATGCGGGTGGTGCGCAAATGCAGGAAGGTCGGCCGCCGCGTCCTGCGGCAGTGGTCGACCGCGCGCTGCACGTCGCCGTAGCCGGCGGCCAGGTCGAGCCCGTCGGCATAAAAATAGTCCAGGTCCGGCCGGCTGCGGAAATTGCGCGCCACCCAGCCATCCGGCGTCTTGACCGAAATGCCGATGCCGTTGTCCTCGCACACGAACAGCACCGGCGCCGGCAGCTTCTGGTACGCGGTCCAGGCCGCGGCGTTGAACGCGGTCTGCGCGGTGGCGTGGTTGCTCGACGCATCGCCGAACGAGCAGACGACGATACTGTCGTCCGGCACCGGCAGCGCATGCCCGATGCGCCGCGCCTGCTCGATCGCGACCGCGGTGCCGAAGGCCTTGGGCAGGTGCGAGGCGATGGTCGATGTCTGCGGCAGCACCCACAGCGGCTTGCTGCCCCAGACCTTGTGGCGGCCGCCGGACGCGGGATCGTCCTTGCTCGCGGCGAACGACAGCGCAGAATCCATCACCGGATCCATTCCGGGCAGCTTGCGGAAGCGCTCGGCCATGAAGCCGCCGCTGCGGTAGTGCAGGAACGCAGGATCGGTGTGGCGCGTGAGCCGCGCGACCATCGCGTTGCCCTCGTGGCCGCTGGAGCCGATGGTGTAGAAGACCTTGTTCTGCACGCGCAGCACGCGCGCCATCAGGTCGAGGTGGCGCGATATCAGCTGCGACTCGAACAGCTCGCGGAAGCCGCGTGCGTCGAGCGCACTTCCGTCGAGGATCGCCTCGCCGTCGCCCGGCTTCGCGTCCGGCCGTCCGCTCCAGCCGCGCACGAACTCCTGGAAGTTGACGTCGCAGATCTCGGCGCGGTTGAGGCCCTTCATGCGGGCGGGGATGGGGTCAGGAACGGTAGCGAACATGCGATTTCCCATAGGGCGGGCCTCGGCCCGCCGCCAGACACTGTCAAAGGCGGGTCAAGACCCGCCCTATGTCGATTGTTCGATCAAGGCCTTCATTGCGGCGGGCGGATCCGGCATCGCCGCGAAGCCCGGCGTCGCGCGCACGCGCGCCAGCCAGTCGCGCAGCGCCGGATACGGCGACAGGTCGAAGCCGCCGTCGCCGGCGACATCGGTATATGCGAACAGCGCGATGTCGGCCACGCCGTAGTCCGGGCCGGTGAACCAGGCGTTCGACGTCAGGTGCTTCTCCATCACTGCCAGCGCCAGGTGGCCGCGCTCGCGCAGCCGCGGCAGGTCTGCGCGCCGCGGCGAGTCGATCGGCGTCCAGCCGCAGATGAAACGCGCGACGGCGATGTACGGCTCGTGGCTGTACTGCTCGAAGAACATCCAGCTCAGGGTCTGCGCGCGCTGCCAGGCATCGATCGGCAGGTGCGACGTGCCTTCGGCGAGGAAGCACAGGATCGCGTTCGACTCGACCAGGACGCGGCCGTCGTCGAGTTCGAGCATCGGCACCCGGCCGTTCGGATTCCTTGCGAGGAACGCCGGCGTGCGGGTCGCGCCCGTGGCGATGTCGACCTCGATCCAGCGATAAGGCCGCCCGAGTTGCTCCAGCAGCAGCCGCAGCTTGTGGCAGTTGCCGGATGACGAGTAGCCGTGCACGGTCACCGCGCGATCATGCTGCATCAGTCTGCCTTTTCGTTTCGAGGATTGCGCGGAGCCGGCGCGCCCGCTCCAGGTCCTTCGCGCGCCCGAAGGATTCGAGCAATCGCACCTGCTCGTCAAGCGACGGCAGCCACAGGTGGTCGCCCAGGAGGGCGCACGGCATGCGCGACCCGACCCGGATCGCCTGCCAGACGCCGTCGCGGAAGACTTCCAGTCCGCCCATGATCTCCACCGGCAGCGGCGCGAACCGGAAACGCGCGAAACGCGAACGGAAGCGGCCGGCATCGCCGGGCACATACGCGTCGTCGATGCTGTCCCGGTACGTGGCTGCGAACGCGTCGGCGTCGCGCGCGCTCGTCAACAGGTCGAGGTCGGCCGGCGAAAAACCGTCGGCGCCGGCGAGCGCGGCCGCCGCACTGCCGATCAGCCAGCATGGATCGCGCGGCGCGACCGTTTCCAGGCGCCGCCGCACCTGCGCAAGCGAATCCCGCAACGCGGCCTCCGCGAGCGGATTCACGGAAACGCCTTGCGGTTGACGAGCCATTCCTCGCGCGTCTGCCCCCAGATGTCCACCCGCGCCTCGTCCAGCGGCGGCGGCAGCCTGCCGCCCTCCTTCAGCACCGAACCCAAGCGGGCGGCGACCTTCTGCGAGGCGGCGTTCTCCGGCGCGATGCAGTGGATGATCTCGCTCCAGCCGAGGTTCGCGAACGCCCAGTCGATCGCCGCGACCGCCGACTCGACCGCATATCCCCTGCCCCAGGCGCGGGGATGGAAGGCGTAGCCGATCTCGTTGCCCGGCCAGCCGAACGGCCGCCACGGCCCCATCTGCCCGATCCACTGGCCGCTGGCCTTCTCGACCACGGCGAACATCGCGAAGCCCTGCAGCGCCCAGGCGCCGGGCATCTGCAGGAACTTGCGCCATGCCGCGTGGGGCGGCTGCACGCCGCCGATGTGGCGGGTGGCCTCCTCGTGCGCATACAGTTCGGCGTACCGATCGAAGTCTTCGATCCGCGGCAGGCGCAGGAGCAGGCGTTCGGTTTCGAGACGGATATCGGAGGGAGCCATGGCAAAAACCCCGGTCGTCATCCCGGCGAAAGCCGGGATCCAGCTTTTCGCACTCGAGGAGCTGGATCCCGGCTTTCGCCGGGATGACGGATGAGTAATGTCAGAACGCGTTGATGCCGGTCAGTTCACGCCCCACCACCAGCTGGTGCACGGTCTCGGTGCCCTCGTAGGTGATCACCGACTCGAGGTTCAGCGCGTGGCGGATCGGCGAGTGCTCGGTGGTGATGCCGGCGCCGCCGAGCAGGTCGCGCGCCTCGCGCGCGATGTCGATCGCCATGCGGCAGTTGTTCCACTTGGCCAGCGAGACCTGCGTCGGCTGCATGTTGCCGGCGTCCTTCAGGCGACCCAGCTGCAGCGACAGCAGCTGCGCGGCGGTGATGCGCCGCGCCCAGTCGGCCATCTTGATCTGCGCGCTCTGCGTGGCCGCGACCGGGCGGTCGAACAGGATGCGCTCCTTCGAGTAGTTGAGCGCCTCGTCCAAGCAGGCGATCGCCGCGCCGATCGGCCCCCAGGTGATGCCGTAGCGCGCCTGCGTCAGGCAGCCCAGCGGCCCCTTCAGGCCCTTCACGTTCGGCAGGCGGTTGGCCTCGGGCACGCGCACGTTGTCGAAGTACAGCGCGCTGGTCACCGAGGCGCGCAGGCTCATCTTGTGCTTGATCTCCTGCGCGCTGAAGCCGGCGAAGTCCTTCTCGACCACGAAACCCTGGATACCGTCGTCGGTCTTCGCCCAGACGATCGCGATGTCGGCCAGATTGCCGTTGGTGATCCACATCTTGGAGCCGTTGAGGATCCAGTCGGCGCCGTCGCGCTTGGCGTGGGTCTTCATGTTGGCCGGGTCGGAGCCGCCGTGCGGTTCGGTCAGGCCGAAGCAGCCGATGACCTTGCCCGCGGCCATGTCCGGCAGCCAGCGCTTGCGCTGTTCCTCGCTGCCGTAGGCGTAGATCGGGTACATGCACAGCGAGGACTGCACGCTGGCGAAGCTGCGCAGGCCGGAATCGCCGCGCTCGAGCTCCTGGCAGATCAGGCCGTAGCTGACGTAGTTGAGCTCCGAACCGCCGTACTCCGCCGGCAGCGTCGCGCCGAGCAGGCCGAGGCCGGCGATCTCGGGAATCAGCTCGGTCGGGAAGCGGCCTTCGTCGAAGCACTGGCCGATGATCGGCAGCACGCGCTCGTCGGTGAAGCGGGCGACGGTGTCCTGCACCGCGCGCTCCTCCTCGCTGAGCAGGGAACGGACGTCGTAGAGGTCGTAGGGATGCAGGGCCATGGGCGGGTTCGTACGGGAAAGTTTCATATTGTACGACCCGCACGCGGCCACGCCCCCCCCGGCAGGCCCGGAAAAGCGAACGGGCCGGCATGTGCCGGCCCGTTCGGGGAAACGCCTGCGATGGAACGCAGGATCAGCCGCGATCGGGCGCCTTGGCCGCGGCCATGCGGGTCATGACCTCGCCGTCGATGACCGGCAGGCGCTCGCCCGGCTCCTCGTCCATGCGGATCGTCTGCTCCGCGCCGTCGTAGCGATAGGTCACGTCGTAGCCGATGGTGCGGTCCTCGCTGCCCAGGGCAATGCGGTTGCCCGGCTTCTCGCCGGTGCGCATGGTGCCGGTGGTGCCGTCCGGGTTGCGGTAGGTCACGTTGTAGGCGACCACGCGCGAGGACTGCGCGCTGTCCTGCACGGTGTGGCACTGGCGATCGACGCGCTCGACCACGCGCCCGCCGACGTGGCGCTTGTCGACCTTGTTGCCGATCACGCCACCCGCGACCGCACCCGCGGCGGTCGCCGCCCTGCGGCCGCTGCCGCTGCCGACGTTGCTGCCGACCAGGCCGCCGATCACCGCGCCCGCGACCGTGCCGCCGACGTTGCCGTCGCGTTCGGGCAGGCGCTCCTGCACCACGACGTCCTCGCAGACCTGGCGCGGCGTGGTCGAGGTGGTGGTTTCGCGGACCGGCTCGGTGCCGATCACGGTCGCGTACAGCTCGGCCTTCTCGGTGACCGGCGCCACCGCCACGACCGGCGCGTACTCGAGGCGACCGCCCTCCTCCGCGGCAGCGTTCTCCGCGATTTCTTCCGCCGTGGACAAATCGGGCGACGCAGCCTTGTCGCGACTGTTGTGGTAGGCGCCCACCGCGACGCCGCCGACCAGCAGCGACGCCAGGGCAATGGCCAGGGTATTGCTTTTCATGTGTCTCTCCTCCGGGCTCCGCCCACATGGAAGGTGCAAGCCGATTGCAGCACTATGAAGCTGAACAAGACCCCGAAAAGTTCCCTGCAAACTGACGCGGCCATGAATCGCCACGTGCCGCGCGCCGTGATAGCGTGAACACCGTCGCCGTTCTCCCCCCGGAGTCGCCCGCATGGCCAACCCGCTGCTGCTCCCCCTGCTCAACTGGGCTCGCGGATTGCGCTATCCGACGCTGTTCAAGCTGACCGCGGTCGCGTTCGCGATCAGCATCCTGTGGCCGTTCGATCCGATCCCCTTCATCGACGAGATCGTGCTGGGACTGGGCACCCTGCTGCTGGCGAACTGGAAGAGCCGCAAGGCGCCGCCCGAGCCGCCGATCGAGGGCGACGCCGCGCGCCGGTCCTGAGGCGCGACCGCAGGCACGCGCCGCGGGGAACGGCATTGCCACGACCGCATGCTGCTGATCGACAGCCACTGCCATCTCGATGCGCCGGAGTTCGACGGCGACCGTGACGCCGTGGTCGCGCGTGCCCGCGCCGCCGGCGTCGTGCACCAGGTCGTCCCGGCGGTCGACGCGGCCGGCTGGCCGAAGCTGCGCGACCTGTGCCGGGCGACCACCGGGCTGCATCCGGCCTACGGCCTGCACCCGATGTACCTCGACGGCCACCGCCCGGAGCATCTCGACCAGCTGCGCGCGTGGATCGAGCGCGAGCGCCCGGTTGCCGTCGGCGAGTGCGGCCTCGACTATTTTGTCGACGGCCTGGACCCGGCCTCGCAGCAGGCGTACTTCGAGGGCCAACTGCGGCTCGCGCGCGAGTTCGACCTGCCGGTGGTCGTGCACGCGCGGCGTGCGGTGGACGCGGTGATCGCGACGCTGCGGCGGATCGGGGGACCGGGACAGGCGCTGCGCGGCGTGGTGCACAGTTTTTCGGGCAGCGAGGAACAGGCCCGGCAGCTGTGGAAGCTCGGCTTCCTCCTCGGCCTGGGCGGGCCGGTCACCTACGCGCGCGCCAACCGCCTGCGCCGGCTCGCGGCGACCATGCCGCTCGAACATCTGCTGCTGGAAACCGACGCGCCCGACCAGCCGGACGCCGGCATCCGCGGCGAGCGCAACGAACCGGCGCGACTGGTGGCCGTGCTGGAAACCATCGCGCGCCTGCGCGACCTCGATCCACGGGAGGTCGCCGACGCCACGGCCGCCAACGCGCGCCGCCTGTTCGCCCTGCCGCTCCCCCCTGTAGGAGCGGCTTCAGCCGCGACCGGGTATCTCACGACGAGGCAGGAAAGAGGTCGCGGCTGAAGCCGCTCCTGCAGGGGGATCCGCCGCCTCAACCTGCTCTTAATGCACGGTTGGGGATACTCCCGGCAACACGGGATCGCGGGCAATGGCGGCGGGGGCAATAATGGCGACAATCGATGCAGCGGCGACACGCCCGTGCCGCGCCGCGACGCCGTCACGCCCCGCGCGTTCGAGCAGAATCCCCATCCGCAGGTCCCGGACCGTTCCATCCGCGGGTGCGCCCGCCCTCCAGAGGAGCTCCACCATGACGCAGTCCAGCAAGAAGCCCGTCGCCGTCGCCATCGGCACCGCCCTCGCCGGCGGCCTGCTGTTGTCCGGCTCCAGTTTCGCGGTCACCCCGCTCGCCCAGGGCTACCTGCTCGGCGCGCAGGACGCGGCCACCGCCGACACCAAGGCGCAGGAAGGCAGCTGCGGCGGCGACAAGGCCAAGGCCGAGGGCAAGTGCGGCGAAGGCAAGTGCGGCATCGACAAGATCGACACCGACAAGGACGGCAAGGTCTCGCGCGCGGAGTTCGACGCCGCCCATCCCGACAAGGGCGACAAGTTCGCGGCGATCGACACCGACGGCGACGGCTTCATCGACCAGGCCGAGCACGAGGCGCACAAGGGCGCGAAGAAGGCCGACATGGAAGGCAAATGCGGCGAGGGCAAGTGCGGCGGCGCCGCCTGACCTGCCGACCTGCGCAGCAACGCGCATGCGTCCGGCTCTCCCGCCGCTGCCGAACGCCAGCGCGGGCCTCGGCCTGCGGCGCGGACTGCTGTCCGCGCTGCAGGCGGCCGACGGGGCCGCGTTCGATTTCCTCGAATGCGCGCCCGAGAACTGGATCGGCGTCGGCGGGCGTCTCGGCGCCGCGTTCGACGCGCTCGCCGAACGCCACGCCATCACCTGCCACGGCCTGTCGCTGTCGCTGGGCAGCGTGGCACCGCTGGACGAGACCTTCCTCGCCCGCGTCGGGCGCTTCCTCGATCGCCATCGCGTACCGCTGTACAGCGAGCACCTGAGCTGGTGCAGCGACGACGGCCACCTCTACGACCTGCTGCCGATCCCGTTCACCGAAGAGGCCGTCGAACACGTCTCGGCGCGGATCCGCCGCGTGCAGGACCTGCTCGGGCGCCGGATCGCGATCGAGAACGTCAGCTATTACGCCAGCATTCCGGTCGCACCGCAGCTTGCGCTGGACGAGGCGACGTTCGTCAATGCCGTGCTCGAGCGCGCCGACTGCGACCTGCTGCTCGACGTCAACAACATCTACGTCAACGCCATCAACCACCGCTACGACCCGGTCGAATTCCTGCGCCGGATGCCTTCGTCGCGAATCGCCTGCTACCACGTCGCCGGCCACTACGACGAGGCCGACGACCTGAAGGTCGATACCCACGGCGCAGCGGTCAAGCGCGACGTCTGGCAGCTGCTGGCCGAGGCCTACCGCGTGCATGGCGTGCGCCCGACGCTGCTGGAACGCGACTTCAACTTCCCGCCGTTCGAGGAACTGCTGGGCGAGGTGGACGGCATCCGCGTCCTGCAGCGTTCCGCAGAAGCAACCATGGCGCGCCCCGCGCATGGCTGACGCCCCGCCTTCGCTGCGCGCGCAGCAGTTCGCACTGTCGCGCCATCTGCGCGATCCCGCCGCGGCGCCGCCGCCCGGGGGAATCGAGGACCGGCGCCTGGCCGTGTACCGCGAGCTGCTCTACAACAACCTGCAGGGCCTGCTCGCCGGCAACTTCCCGGTGATCCGCGGGACGCTCGGCGACGAGGCCTGGCATGCGCTGGTCCGCGCGTTCTACGCCGGACATCGCTGCCACACGCCGCTGTTCACCGAGATCGGACGCGAGTTCGTGCGCTGGCTCGAACAGCGGCTCGACGAAGGTGTCGCGACACCGCCCCGGGAAACCCCGAAGGACTGTCGTTTCGACCCCGGACTCGATCGGGGAGAGAAATCCACGCGCGTGGAAAGCGAGGTTCCCCACTGCGTTCGGAACGACAACTCCAAGGATGTTGAGATCCCGCCGTGGCTGCCGGAGCTGGCGCACTACGAGTGGGTCGAACTGGCACTGCAGATTTCGGACGCGCAGCCGCCGGTCGATGTCGATGCCATCGGCGTCGCCGGATCGGATCCCGGACAGGCCCTGCTCGACGGCATCCCCGTGCTCTCGCCGCAGGCCTGGGCGCTGGCCTATCGCTGGCCGGTGCATCGCATCGGACCGGAGCACCAGCCGTCGGGACCGCCGGGGCAGCCCACGCTATTGCTGGTACGACGCGACGCGCAGGGCGAGGTGCGCTTCGCCCTGCTGTCGCCGCTGGCGTTCCGCCTGCTGGAGCTGCTGGGCGGGGCCACGCGCAGCGGGCGCGACTGCCTGCGGGCGCTCGCGCATGAAGCGGGCGTCGACGACGAGGTCTTCCTCGACGAAGGCCGGGCCATGCTCGCGCGCATGCACGACGAGGGCACGCTGCTGGGTATCCGCAGTGCCTGAGCCGATGCCTACGATCCATCGTCCCGACCCCGGGCTTGCACAGGCCGGGACGCTGCAGGAGCGCCTTCAGGCGCGACGTTTTCGTTGTCTGACCCGGGAAAGCGAAAAGCATCGCGGCTGAAGCCGCTCCTACAGGGGGTTGGCCGATCCGCCGGGCGAAACTCTCCATCCGGCGGCGGCAAACACAGATCCCTCCGCCGGATCAAGCCCCGGGTCGGGATGACAAGTCGCGATGCCCGCGTTTCGCCGCACCGCGGCAATCCCTCTGCTAGGCTTGCCGCATGACCGATACGCTCGCGCCGTCGCAGCCTGCGAACACCCCCAGCCTGCTGGCGAAACGCTTCCGTGGCTACCTGCCCGTGGTCGTCGACGTCGAGACCGGCGGCTTCGACTGGAACCGCCACGCCCTGCTCGAGATCGCGGTCGTGCCGATCGACGTCGGCGACGGCGACACCCTGGTGCTCGGCGAATCGGCGAGCGCGCACGTCGTGCCGGCCCCCGGCACCGACATCGACCCGCAGTCGCTGGAAGTGACCGGAATCGACCTCGACCACCCGTTCCGCTTCGCCAAGCCCGAGCGCGAGGCGCTGGAACACGTGTTCGCCGCGGTACGCGCCGCGGTGAAGAAGCACGGCTGCCAGCGCGCGATCCTGGTCGGCCACAACGCGCACTTCGACCTCAACTTCGTCAACGCCGCGGTCGCGCGCAGCGGCCACAAGCGCAATCCGTTCCACCCGTTCAGCGTGTTCGACACGGTCACGCTGGCCGGCGTCGCCTACGGCCAGACCGTGCTCGCGCGCGCGGTGCAGGCCGCTGGCTTTTCCTGGAGCAGCGAGGACGCGCATTCGGCGCTGTACGACGCCGAGCAGACGGCGAAGCTGTTCTGCACTATCGTCAACGCCTGGCCCGCACCGAACCGCGCCTGACCGCGGATCCCGGCGGCAGCGCACGCTACCCGCCGCGACACGGCATCGCCGGTGTTCGTGCGCGCGTGCGGAGTCTCGACCTGGACTGAACATCGCCTGTGCTCCACTGCCCTCGTCCGCAACGAGGAGACAGTGCGATGCCGATCACCCGCGCGAAGGCGACCCAGCTGCTCAACCAGAAGGAGATGGATCTGTACGACGACAGCCGGATCAACGGCCTGCGACAGCTCGATGCGAAAGCGCTGGCCTCGCGCGTCACCCGCGCACGCACCGCGCGCGATCGCGCGCGCGACCTCGTGCAAAGGCACAAGCTGGCCTCGCGCGAGCGCACCGGCAGCAAGCGCGGCCGCAGCGGCGTTGCCAACCAGCGCAGCAAGGACAAGGCCGACCTGCTGGCGGATATCCTCAAACGCTTCGAAACCCGCCTGCGCGAGGTGGAACGCGAGACGAAGGCAGCCGCGAAGGGCAACGGTAAACCCGCGAAGGCTCCCGCGACGAAGCGGACAATCGCCCGGACGACCGTGCGCGGGAAGGCAGCGACGAAACAGCCATCGACCAAGCGGACGGCACGACGCGGCGGCGAGGACAAGACACCCCGCGGATCGGCCAAGAAGCGAGCGGGTGCGCGCAAGGCCACGCCCGCGAAGGCGAAGACATCCGCCGGCAAGCCTGCCCGCAAGGTCGCACGCAAGCGCCACATCACGCCGGAACAGGCGCTGGCGCAGACCCGCGCCCTGCTCGAAGCCAAGCAGGCGCGCCAGCTCGAACCCAGGCCATGGGAGGCCACGCCGGGCAACGAACCGGACGCCAGTACGCCAGGCTACCAGTCCGACAGTGCCGCGCGCCGCGCGAAGCGGCTGCATGCGGCGGAGGCGCGGATTCCGGCGATCCAGGGCAGCATCAGCACCCGCGACCGCATCAACCAGGGCAAGCGCGACCATCGCGGGGACGAGGATTGAACCGCCCGCGGCGCCACGGCAGCGCGACGGATCGCGTCAACCCGGCGTCGCCAGCTTCAGTCCGACGATGCCGGCCACGATCAACCCGAGGCTGAGCAGGCGTCCAGCGTTCGCCGGCTCCTGCAGCAGCACGATGCCGAGGATCGCGGTGCCGACCGCGCCCACGCCCACCCAGACCGCGTAGGCGGTGCCCACCGGCAGCGACTTCATCGCGATGCCCAGCAGCGACAGGCTGACGACCATCGCCGCCACGGTGCCGAGCGTCGGCCACAGGCGGGTGAAGCCTTCGGTGTACTTGAGTCCGATCGCCCAGCCGATCTCGAACAGGCCGGCGAGCACGAGAATGATCCAGGACATGGTCATGGCCTCCATCGTCGATGGGGTCGTCCCCGGATGCATGCGAGGCGCGGGGTCGTCCCTGCGCCACCGGATTGTCCCACGGCGGATATCGCGCTGCCTGACCGGCCGACAAATGTCCCCGGCAGGGCCGAAGCCCCTGTAGGAGCGCCTTCAGGCGCGACCGCTTTCCGGACGCGTCGACCATTCGGTCGCGGCTGAAGCCGCTCCTACAAGATACGGCCGGAACACGGCCGGATCGGCAAGGATTTTCGGCTCAGTCGTTGTGATCGTCGCTGCGGGCGACGGGTGGCCGTGCGATGCGATAAACGCAGACCAGGATCCATCCCACCAGCAGGAAGAACACCGGCGCGCGAAAGGCCAGCACCGCCGCCGGCAGCAGCGCCGCCGCGCCCAACAGGCCGAGTGCGGCGCGCATGCGCCCACCATCCACGCGCGGCGCGAACGAATGCAGGAACAGCGCGAGCAGCATCAGGCACGCGCCCGCGAATCCCAGCCAGTCCTGCCATTGCAGCGAAGACAACATCCCGCCTCCGGACACGATCTCAACCCGCGCGCTGGCGCACCGCCTCGAACAGCGTCACGCCCGCCGCCACCGATACGTTCAGACTCTCCACGCCCGGCGAAGTTTCCACGCCCGGCATCGGGATCGACACCAGCTGGTCGCAGTGCTCGCGTGTCAGCCGGCGCAGGCCGTCGGCCTCGCCGCCCAGCACCAGCGCGACGTTGCCTTTGAGGTCGAGCGCGTAGAGCGACGCACCGGCCCCGCCGACGAGGCCGTAGATCCACACGCCGAGCTTCTGCAGCTCCGAGAGCGTGCGCGAGAGGTTGGTCACGCGCACCACCGGCACGCTGTCGGCCGCGCCCGCGGAGGTCTTGCGCACCGTGGCGTTGACCTGTACCGCCTTGTCCTTCGGGATCACCACCGCCGTGGCGCCGGCGGCGGCGGCGCTGCGCAGGCAGGCGCCGAGGTTGTGCGGATCCTGCACGCCGTCGAGCACCAGCAGCAGCGCCCTGCCCTGCGCCTGCTCGACCAGCGCTTCGAGATCGTGCTCATCCCAGGTCTTCGCCGCCGCGTAGCGCGCTGCCACGCCCTGGTGGCGCGTGCCGCCGGAGACGCCGTCCAGCGCCTGCTGCGCGACGCGGCGCACCTCGATGTCGCGCCGGCGGGCCTGCTGTTCGATCTCGGCCAGCCGCGGATTCTTCGCACCGGCCTCGACCAGCACTTCGCGCACGTGTTCGGCATCGTGCTCGACCGCCGAGGCGACCGCGTTGATGCCGACGATCCATTGGTTCTGTTTGGACATGCGATGGGATTCGGGATTGAGGATACGGGATTGGAGAACAGCGGGACGCGGGACGTGATTCTACGAATCCCCGATCCCCTATCCCGAATCCGCTCGTTCAATACCTGCGCTTCGGCCGCTTCGCCGGCTGTCCGCGCGACGGCGGCGCTTTCGCGCCACGCTCCTCGGCCAGCCGGAAGTCGATCTTGCGCTCCTCCAGGCTGGCCTTGAGCACCACGATGCGCACGCGGTCGCCGAGGCGGAACTCGCGGCCGGTGCGTTCGCCGGTGAGCGTCTTGCGCACCGGGTCGAAGTGGTAGAAGTCGTTGGGCAGCTGGGTGACGTGGACCAGGCCGTTGACCTTGGACTGGTCCAGCTCGACGAACAGGCCGAAGCTGGTGACGCCGCTGATGGTGCCGTCGAACTCGCCGCCGACGTGCTGTTCCATCCACGCGGCGCGATAGCGCTCGTCGACCTCGCGCTCGGCCTCGTCTGCGCGGCGCTCGCGCTCGGAACACTGCAGCGCCAGCGTCGCCATCTCGCGCGGCGTGTAGAGGAAGGCCTCGCGCCCGTCCCGCGCCAGCGCGTGCTTGATCGCACGGTGCACCAGCAGGTCCGGGTAGCGGCGGATCGGCGAAGTGAAATGCGCGTAGGCCTGCAGCGCGAGGCCGAAGTGGCCGATGTTGTCCGGCGAGTACACGGCCTGGCTCTGGCTGCGCAGGGTCACCGATTCGAGCAGGGTGGCATCCGGCCGCTCGCGCACCTTCTTCAGCAGGTTGGCGAAATCCTTCGGCTGCAGCTTCGCCCACGGCGGCATGCGCAGCGCGAACTCCTTGAGGAATTCCAGCAGGTCGGCGTACTTGGACTCCGGCGGCTTGTCGTGGATGCGGTACGGCGCGGGGACCTTCGCCGCCAGCAGGAACTTCGCGGCCTCGACGTTGGCCGCGATCATGCATTCCTCGATCAGCTTGTGCGCGTCGTTGCGCACCAGCATCCCGGCCTGGGTGACCTCGCCGCGGTTGTCGAGCACGAAACGCACTTCCGACGATTCGAACTCGATCGCGCCGCGCTTCGCCCTTGCCTTCGCCAGCACCTGGTAGAGCTGGTGCAGGCGTTCGACCTGCGGCATCAGGGCGCCGACCTGCGCCTGCGCATCTCCGTCGCCCTCGCCCACCGCCTTCCACACCTGGGTGTAGGTCAGGCGTGCGTGCGAGCGCATCACCGCCTCGTAGAACTTCGATTTCACCACCTCGCCGTCGCGGTCGACCTGCATGTCGCAGGCGAAGCACAGGCGGTCGACCTTAGGGTTGAGCGAGCAGATGCCGTTGGACAGCGTCTCGGGCAGCATCGGCACGACGAAGCCCGGGAAATACACGCTGGTCGCGCGCAGCTGGGCCTCGTCGTCGAGCGGCGTGCCGGGACGCACGTAGCTCGACACGTCGGCGATGGCGACGATCAGCCGGAAACCGTTGCGGTTGGGTTCGCAGTACACCGCATCGTCGAAATCCTTCGCGTCCTCTCCGTCGATGGTGACCAGCGGCAGCGCGCGCAGGTCGACGCGCGCGGCCGCGGTCGCGGCGTCGACCTCCAGCGGCACCGCCGAGGCCTCGGCCAGCACCGCGGGCGGGAACTCATGCGGCAGCTCGTGGCCGTGGATCGCCGCCTCCACCACCAGCGACGGCGTCAGCGCATCGCCCAGCACCGCCAGCACCTTGCCGATCGGCGGCCGCCGGTCCTCGGCGGGCGTGGTGATCTCGCAGACCACCAGTTGTCCGTGCTGCGCCTGCAGGCGCGCGTCGGCCGGGATCTGGATGTTGCGCTGGATGCGGCGGTCGTCCGGCACCACGTAGCTGATGCCGGAATCGACCGTGAAGCGCCCGATCAGCCGGTTGAGCCGGCGCTCCAGCACCTCGACGATCACGCCCTCGCGACGTCCGCGCCGGTCGATGCCGGTGACGCTGCCCATCACCCGGTCGCCGTGCATGGCCTTGCGCATTTCCGCCGGCGGCAGGAACAGGTCGTCGCCGACGCCGCTGTCGGGGCGCAGGAAACCGTAGCCGTCGGGGTTCGCGATCACCGTGCCCGCGATCAGGTCCAGCTGCTCGGCCGGCACGTAGCCGCCGCGGCGGTTCTGCAGCACCTGGCCGTCGCGGACCATCGCCGCGAGGCGCTTGGCCAGCGCCTCGGCGCGGTCCGGCGCGGTGAGGTCCAGGCGTTCGGCCAGCACCTGCCCGGTCAGCGGGCCGTCGGCCGACGCCAGCAGCTGCAGGATCGCCTCGCGGCTGGCAATGGGCTGCGCGTAGCGCTCGGCTTCGCGCCGCGCGTGGGGATCATCGAACCCCCGCGACCGCGGCGGACGCCCGCCCGCCTTCGCGCCACCGGCCTTTCCGGTTGCTTGCGCGGGGACATCGGGCAGCCAGCCCGGCACCGCCGCCTTGCGCTTGCCGGGCGTCGACGCGCCGGCCTTGTCCTTGCCCGGGGCAGCCTTGCCGCCCCGTCCCGGATTGCGGCCTGCGCCGCGCTTGCCTGTAGTTTTCGCCATCGGCGGCATGGTACACGGGGCGGCGTGTGCGCCCGGTACAAAAACGACGACGAGAATCCATGCGGGCGGCACGTTGACTTTGCCGCCCTCGCACTGCAACATACGCGGCCCACCTGCCCGGGTGGCGGAATTGGTAGACGCACTAGTTTCAGGTACTAGCGGGTAAAACCGTGGAGGTTCGAGTCCTCTCCCGGGCACCACACAGCGAATCCGAGGACGGCCGTCGAGGTCCGAGGACATCCGGAAAACCCCGCCCAAAGCGGGGTTTTTTGTTGCCTGACTCTCCGCCGGAACATGCTTCCGGGATCCCTCGCGGCCGGGGGCCCACGCGTGGACATGTTTGCGCGCAGAGTCCAGGAACCGAACCCGGAGCTTCGGAGCCGGCGGATCGTCCGCCGCTCACGCCCACCCGCTGCAAGCGGCCAACGCCCGTCTGTGGACGGGAGCGTGCTGGCGGACTCTGCTCGGTCATGGTGGAAGGCGCTTCCCGGCAAGTCCCTGCGCCGATAGAACGGGATCAGCTTGCGCCGGTTTCGATTCCGCGGGCACGCGAAAGGCGCGCCCGGTTGCGCACGGCCTTCGCCCTGGCGGGCCGCAGCGCTGCGTTACCGACGCCAATCCACAAACCGGCGGCTTCCATCCAGGCATTCATCCAGCCGGCCGATGTCCAGGCCGAGGGACGGGCGCCGAGCTGCAGCAGCCTGTACGGCAACAAGGACAGTTCCATGCTCGCCGAGACCAAACCCTGGCTTGCCGCGTCGAGCTTTTCCGAAGCCATGCGCCGCACCTCAGACTGGTGCCACGGCGACAGCACGCCGGAAGGACGGGAGAACGCGAGCATGCGCGCGGCAATCACGCTGGCCGAAGCGGAGCCGGTGGCGCTCAGCAGGGAGGCTGCGGCGCGCGCCTGGCGGTGATGCGGCATGGATGGCTCCGGAACGGATGGCGGGACGCAAAGCGTGCGCGTTGCCGGATGAACCCGGCGTGCAGTCGAGGGCGATCGCGGTCCGCAAACAGCAACTACGCCGGACACCAGTCGCCGCCGGGCTCATCCGCAACCCCCACCAAGCGGACACTTCGGAAGCCAGGGATCCTGGCGTCATGGCTTCAGCTTGCGTCACCTGCGCGTCGGCAGCATGCGCAGCAGCGCGTTGTCCTTCCGGGCGTAGTGATGGACGATCGCCGCCAAGGCATGCAGTCCGATGATCCAGTACCCGGCAGTCCCCACCTTCTCGTGGATGTCCACGATGTATTCCGCGAGCACCTTGTCCTGGCCTGTCAGCGCAGGCAGGTGAAGGCCGAAGAACGGGATGGGCTTTCCGGCCGCGCCCAGGACCGTCCAGCCGGCCAGCGGCATTCCGATCATGAACAGGTAGAGCACCACGTGCACCGCACGGGAGGCCATCCGCTGCCATGCCGCCGGCGTCGGCACGATCGGCGGTGCGGCGTATCGCAAGCGAAGGAACAGGCGCAGCCACACCAGTGCGAAGATGAGCAGGCCGAACATGAAATGCAGGTTCTTCATCGTCTCGCGGGCGACGCTTCCCTTCTCGAACAGCACCCGCAGTTCGATGAACGCATAGACCGCGACAAACAAGGCGAGCATCAGCCAGTGAAGGCAGATCGACCAACGATTGAAACCCGACTTGTCGTTTGCATCGTTCATGTCGGCGCATCCCGATAAGTGGCCTGGTCGTGGCGCAACCCTAGTCCGCAGGCGCTTCCGCTTCGCCCCTGAGCTCGGCGAGGATCTGCTGCGCGCGATCCAGCCGCACGTGGCCGTCGGCCACCAGGCGTTCCACCAGCGCTCCGATCTCGCCTTCGACTGCGCCCGCGGCGGCGGCCACGTTGCGTGCGTGCAGCGACATGTGGCCGCGCTGGATGCCCTCGGTCGCCAGCGCGCGCAGCGCGGCCGTGTTCTGCGCCAGCCCCACGGCTGCGGTGACCTCGGCCAACTGCACGGCGCTTTCGACGCCAAGGAGCTTCACCGCCGCCTGCGCCGTCGGGTGGGTCTTCGTCGCGCCGCCGACCAGCCCCAGCGCCAGCGGCAGTTCGAGCGTACCGACCAGGTGTCCGTCGGCGTCCTTCTCGAAGTGCGACAGCGAGGTGTAGCGCCCGTCGCGGCAGGCATGGCAGTGCGCGCCGGCCTCGATCGCGCGGGTATCGTTGCCCGTCGCAAGCACGACGGCGGAGATGCCGTTCATGATGCCCTTGTTGTGGGTCGCCGCGCGGTACGGATCGGCGGCGGCGAACCGATAGGCGTTGACGATGCCGGCGACGACGTCCGGACCGCCCAGTTTCTCCGCATCGAACACCGCGCGGGCGCGCACCAGGCGCAGGTCGGCCTTGTTGGACAGGATCCGCAGCAGCACCCGGCCCCGCGCGATTCCGGCGATCCGCGGCGCCAGCGCCTCGGCCATGGTGTTGACCGCGTTCGCGCCCATGGCGTCGCGGACGTCGACCTGCAGGTGCAGGACCACGCACCGGAAGTCGCCCGATTCCACCAGCCGCACCTCGATGGCGCGGGCGCCGCCGCCGAGCTTGACCAGCAGCGGGTCCTGCTCGTTCGCCAGCGCGATGAGCTCGTCGCCGGCCTCCAGCAGGCGCAGGCGCGCGCCATGGGGATCGGCCACGTCGAGGACCTGCACCTGCGCGATCATCACCGGCGCGTTGCTGGAGGTGCGGAAGCCGCCGCGCTCGCGGGCGATCAGCGCGGCATTGCTCGCGGCCGCGATCACCGAGGGCTCCTCGGTGGCCATCGGCACCAGGTAGTCGGCGCCGTTGACGAGGAAGTTGGCGGCGATGCCCAGCGGGATCGCGATCGTTCCCACCGCGTTCTCGATCATGCGGTCGGCGATCGCGGCCATGCCGGCGTCCGCCTGCCGCAGCGGCAGCAGCTGTTCGGCCGGCAGTCCGCTGGCTTCGACGATCTTGCGGAAGCGGCTTTCGGGGTCGAGCTTGTAGAAGCCCGGGATGCGGCTGGAGGCGTTCATGGTGGTTCCTGGGAGATGAAGGGGAGGTTCTGGCAGCCCTGGATTGGTTGTTCCGACCCGAAAACCGTGGGAGCGCCTTCAGGCGCGATGGCTTTACCGGTTCCGTCGAACTTCCGGTCGCGGCTGAAGCCGCTCCTACAATGTGCAGGCTGGGTCTATTGGGAAGGTGTCAGTCGAAAACGGGGGTCTGTTTTTTCGCGAAGGCGGCCAGCCCGCGCCGCGCGTCGGCGCTGGTGAAGGCGCGCTGGCCGAGCCTGGCTTCCTCGGCGAAGGCCTCGGCTTCCGGCAGGTGGACCAGGCGATGCACCGATTCCTTGACCACGGCCAGTGCGGTGGGACTGAGCGCCTTGATCCGTTCGGCGAGCGCCAGCGTCTGCGGCATCAGCTCCGCCGCCGGCACGACGCGATTGATCAGGCCCTTGGCGAGCAGTTCCTGCGCGCTGAAGCCGTTCGCGGTGAGCAGCAGCTCCATGGCGTGCGCGTAGGGAATCTGCCGCACGAGGCGGACGAGCGTTCCACCGGCCGGCACGATGCCGAGCGAGGGCTCGGGCAGCGCGAACCTGGCATGCTCGGACGCGATCCGGATGTCCGTGCCCAGCATGATCTCGAAGCCGCCGCCCAGGCACAGGCCGTTGATCGCACACAGCACCGGCTTGTACAGCCGCAGGTTCTTCAGGTGGGCGTCGTCCCACTGCGAGATGTCGAACCGGTCTTCCATCAGCGCCGGGATCGACTCGCCGAGGTCGGCGCCCACGCAGAACGCGCGCTGGCCGCTGGCGGTCAGGATCACCACGCGCACGCGCGTGTCCTCGCGCGCCGCGATGAACGCGTCCCCGAGCTCGCGATACATCGCGAGGGTCAGCGCATTGAGCTTGTCCGGACGGTCGAAGCGGACCATCGCGATGCCGTCGGACACCTCGTAGGCGATTCCCATCACACCACTCCCGATGATTTCAGCTGCTGCAGTGCTTCGGCGTCGATGCCCAGCAGGTCCGCGTAGACCTCGGCGTTGTGCTGGCCGACATCCGGCGCCCGCCCGCAGGCCTGCGCCTGCGTGCGCGAGAGCTTGATCGGCGTGCCGAACATGCCGATCCGCCCCTGCGGATAGTCGACGTCCACGATCATTTCGCGCGCGGCGATGTGGGGGTCCTCGACGACTTCACGGATGTTCTTCACCGCGCACAGCGGGATGTCGTCGCCCGCCATGGCTTCCAGCTCGGCCTTGCTGCGCTCGCGGAACCAGTCCTCCACGACCGGCTTGACGCGGCGCGCATAGACGTCCGGGTCGAAGCGCTTGGCCATGGTGTCGATCTCCGGATCGGCGACCAGCCCGGGCGTGCCGAACTTGCGGCACGACAGCGCCCACAGCTTGTCGTTGTAGCCGCCGAAGAACACATGGCCGTCGCGGCAGGGGAACTGCCCGTAGGGCCGCACGAAGGGATGGTCGTTGCCGAGCGGGCCGGCGATCTCGCCGTCGACGGTGTACTTGACGACCGCGTTCTCGGTCAGCGCCAGCACCGCGTCCTGCTGGGACACGTCGACCATCTGCCCCTGCCCCGTCCGCTCCGCCTCGCGCACCGCGGCGAGCACGCCGATCGCGGCGAACAGCGTGGCGGACACGTCGCCGATGATCGTGCCCACGCGTACCGGCGTGCGATCGGGATATCCGTTCATCGACCACAGTCCGCCGGTGGCCTGGCCGCTGTTGTCGAAGCCCGGCCTGAGCGCGTTCGGGCCGGTCTGGCCGAAGCCGCTGATCGCGGCGTAGACCAGCTTCGGGTTTTCGGCGCGCAGGGTGTCGTAGCCGACGCCGAAGCGCTCCATCGTCCCGGGCCGGAAGTTCTCGACCAGCACGTCGGCGCGCGCCACCAGCTGCTTGAGCAGCTCGCGGCCGGCTTCGTGCTTGAGGTTGAGGGTGATGCCTTCCTTGTGCCGGTTGTACTGCGCGAAGAACGCGCTGAAGCGCTCATTGCCTTCGCCGACGAAGGGCGGGAAGCCGCGGACGTAGTCGGGATCGTCGGGATGCTCGATCTTGATCACGCGCGCGCCGAGGTCGGCCAGGATCATCGAGCAGTAGGGGCCGGCCACGACCCGGGTGATGTCGAGCACCACGAGCCCGTGCAGGGGGCCGCGTCGCGGTGCGGCGGCAGTTGCGTCGCCCGCTTCAGGTGTATTCATGGTGGTTCCCCCGCGGATGGATGCGGCTGCCGCAGCCATCCGCCTTTTCGTCATCCCCGCGCAGGCGGGGACCCAGCGTCTTTCGCGACGGGATCAGTTGGCTACGGGATTTCCCGGCGGCGCCATCGTTCAAGGCAAAGACGCTGGGTCCCCGCCTGCGCGGGGATGACGGCTTCGTGCTTTTCTGGGAGTACGTCGTGCCGCCGTGGGCGACGACGGCAGGGAAGATCAGCCTTGGCTGCCGCCCGGCGTCAGCGGATAGCCTTCGAAGGACTTCATGTCCTCCATCAGGAAGCTGGAGACGATCTTCTCCACGCCGAAGTCGCCGTCGGTCATCTCGCGCATGACGCGCTTCCAGTCGTGCAGGTCGCTGACCACCACGCGCAGCATGTAGTCGTAGTGGCCGCTGATCCGGATGGATTCCACGACCTCCGGCGTCCTCCGGACCCATTCGTCGAAATCCACGAACCTGCCGACCGAGTGCCGCTCGAAGGAAATCTGCGCGATCACGATGGTGGCGGTGCGGATCCGGTCGATCGCGACGTGGGCGCGGTAGCCGGTGATCAGGCCGCGCTGCTCCAGGTCGCGGACCCGGCGCAGGCAGGCGCTGGGCGACAGCGCCACGCGGTCGGCCAGCACGCGGTTCTTGATCTGCGCATCCTCCTGCAGGGCCTGCAGGATCTTCAGGTCGATCCGATCGAGTGGATCCTTGTGGGACATGCGGCGCACCGGACAAGGTGATGGCCCGAAGTGTCGCCCCTGCGCCACCGGGCAACAACCGCCCGGGCGATATCGCCGGGAAACGGTGCAAGCACGGGAAATTGGCCGGCGTATTCATGCGCCGAACCATAGCCGCGCGCGCGTTTGCGCACGCCCGCACGCCGAGTTGTTGCGCCGGATTCGATGCATCTTCTTGCAAAACAGCCACATAGCGAAGATCGCGACCCTCGCGCCGACACTGGACAGCGCGCGCCGGCCGTCTTTTCATGCGGGGGTGGACTGAGGATGCGGCGGTCATGGTCCGGGCGGTCGCTGGAACGTTTTTCGAGCCTAGCCCCGGGCCATCGCGACGGTGATGCCGATCAGGGCGGCGACTTAGCAGAAGCGGCCCGCGGCACGCCGGACCCACCACTCTCCTCCACGGACCGCGCACAGGACCGGGCGCGGGCATGCGTCGCCGCGGGAGATCCGCGGCCTCGGGCGCGACGCGGACACGAAGTCCGCGGTTCGCGCAAGCACAGGGGTGATACCTGATGGACCTCGACGATCGCACCATCGAAGACATGCTCGGCTGCGCCGGGCAGCCGACCGAAGCGGCGCGCTGGCGCGGCATCACGGTCGACGAGGGCTGGCGCGAGCCGCTCGTGTCCGGGCACGGCTTCCGCCACCACTACGACGAATCCGTGGGCGACGGCGGCTGGGTGTTCCACCAGCTCAACGACGCGCTGTCGATCGCGGTGGTCGACTTCCGCGCCGCGCACCACCTCTCGCGCACGCACCGCCACGACGACCACCTCGTGTTCTGCGCCTGGATCGAGGGGCGCAGCACGATCAGCGCCGACGGCGACCCCGCCGACGAGGAGCTCGCGCACGGATTCTGCACCTTCTACGGCCTGTCGAGCGGCGACTCGGTGCATACCGTGTACGAACCCAACCGCCCGCTGCGCTGGGTCTCGATCTTCCTGCGCCGCGACCGCGTCCGCGACGTGCTCGGCCTGGAAGTCGAGGCCCTGCCGGCAATCTTCCGCGACTACATCCTCCACGGCACGCCGATCGGCCTTCGCCACGTGCCGCTGCGCAGCGGCGCGAGCATCGCCGCCACCCAGGCGTTCGAGTGTCCCTACGAGGGCGAACTGCAGCGGCTCTACCTGATCGCCAAGGCGATCGAGATCGTCTGCGCGGTGATCCAGTCGCACGCCGAGCACAACGATGTCGACGGCCCGGTGCTGCGGCGGGCCGACATCGGCAAGGTCAGGCTCGCGCGGGAGGTCATCGAGGAGAACCTCGACGAGCCGCTGAGCGTGGCCGAGCTCGCCGCCGTGGTCGGCATGACCGTCAAGAAGCTGCAGTACGGCTTCCAGGTGCTGTTCCGCGGCAGCGTTGCGCAGGTCTACAAGCAGGTCAGGCTGTCGAAGGCAATGGTGCTGGTGAGCAAGAGCGACAGGTCGATGATCGACATCGCGATCGAATGCGGCTACGAATGCCCCGGCAGCTTCACCCGCGCCTTCAAGCTGGCGTTCGGCTCCAGCCCGACCCTGGTCCGCGCGATGGCGATGCAGGGCGTGCTGGCGGAACTGCCGCGTGAGCGCGACGGGCAGGCGCACGAATTGTCCGATGGAGCGCTCGTGAACTAGCCTGCATTTCAGCGAGCCCCTTAAGTCGTCATTCCGGCGAAAGCCGGAATCCATCTGCATTGATTCCGCTTGAAACAAGTCGATAGCGGAAAGCAAGAATGGATCCCGGCTTGCGCCGGGATGACGGTGCCTGGGTTGTGGATGACGACTGGTGTTCTGAGGCGTTTCATCCTTCGACAGGTCGCGCGCAAACGAGGCTTGTGCACGATCCTGCCACCATCCCTTCGATCATCGTGGGCATCGACGGTGCGATCGAGCGCCATCCCGCGCTCGGGCACCACTTGCCGAAGCGCCTGCAGGGCTGGCCACACGAGGCGGACCAGGCGCGATAGCGCAAAGCCGTCGCAGCGCGGCGGCGCGACATGAAAGCACCATGCCCGGCCTCCCGGCCGGGCATGGTGCGGGACGCTCACGGATCGCGCCGAGAACGGGCCTGCGTCCTCAGAACCGCCAGTCCAGGCTGAGCGCATACTGCCGCGGCGCGCCGTAGTAGCTGACCGAGTACACGCTCTGGATGTACTTCTTGTCGGTGATGTTGTTGACGTTGGCCCGCAGGGTCAGATCGGGCGTGATGTCCCAGGCGAAGAATGCGTTGAGCAGCGTGTAGCCGCTCTGACGCACCCGTGCATAGTCGACGTTATCTTCCTTGTTGGAAATTCCGCTCTGCCAGCGCCCGCCTACGCCGAACGACAGCGCCGGAAGGCTCGAAAGGCGCGTACTCAGCATCAGATTCGCGGTCCGGCGCGGCACCCAGCTGTAGGTCGGGCCTGGCGCGGGATCGTCCAGTTCGGTCGGCGGCCCCCCGGTCATCGTCAGATGCGTGTAACCGAACAACAGGTCCGTGTACTCGCTCAACTTGCCACTGGCCTCGAACTCGAAACCGCGGGATTCGACATCGTCCGGCCTGTAGTAGCCATACGCATATTCCTCCATGTATCGCGTACCGACGTAGGTGGCGAGCCCTTGCTGCTTGGCACTGAACCAGGCCAATGTCGTCAGCAGGCGCTTGTCCAGCCATTCGGCCTTGATCCCGACTTCGTAGTTTGTTCCCTTGCTGGGATCAATGTGGACCATGTCGTAATCGACGGCATCCTGGGGCAGGAAGATATAGGAGTAGTTGGCGTAGCCGGTGATGCGGTCGGTGAAGTCGAAGGTCACGCCTGCGTAAGGTGCAAAGTTGCTGACGGTGTCGTCGAAGTGCGTACCCTCGTTGTCGATGCCGTCGCGCTGGTACTCGGCCCAGTTGAAGCCGATAACGGTCTTGAAGCGATCGGTGAACGACAGCCGGGTCGCACCGAACACGCGGGTCAGGCGCTGGTTCAACGTGCTGTAGACAAAGCGGGCGCCCCAGTCCGGTTCGGCGATCACGTTGCCGGCATAGGGAAAGCCCGGCAATGGACCAAAGGCCGGATCCTCGAAATCCATCTCGTGCTCCCAATTCGTGCCTTCGCTCTTCGCCGCACTCACGCCGAACATGACCTCCTGCTCGCGTCCGAACAGCTCGAAGCGACCGTTCAGGCTGATGTCGCCGAGATGGGCTTTGGTCTCGTACGGGCCGTTGTAGGCGTAGCCGTACAAGCCCTCGTGGGTGACGGGATCCAGGCCGAAAGAATAGGCATAGAACATCACGGCATCATGGTCGTAGACACGGTAGTTGTAGGAGGCCTTGGCCTGCCAGCTGTCGCCCAGCTTGTGCGTGTATTCGATGAAACCGGTATGCGTGGTCGAGTTCCAGTACGCCCAGTCCTGCGTGGTCGAGGCGCTGCGATCCCATTCGATCTGGTTGCCATCGGTGTCGATGTAGCTCAGCGCCCCCCACATGTTGCCGCTGGTGTTGGCCTTCTGCCAGGAATAGCCGAACGCCAGCGCGCCGTTTTCGCTCACCTGGCCGTCCACCACGCCGTAGAAATAGCTGCGGTCGCTTTCGAAATCGCGCAGGTAGGAATCGCTGTCCTCGCGTGCGACCACCACGCGGCCGGCCCACGTGCCGTCCTTGGTGAACGGCGTGGAGTAATCCGCCTCGAATCGACGCCGGCCTTCCGAACCGAAGGTGATGCCGACTTGGCCCTTCGGATCATTGGTCGGGCGCTTGCGCACGTAGTTGATCGTGCCGGAGGCATTGCCGACACCGGTCAGCAGGCCATTGGCACCGCGAATCACTTCCAGCTTCTCGAAGCCGAACGAATCCATCGCGTTGGTGACCAGACCCCAGCCGTTGGGCAGGCCGACGCCGTCGATCTGGGTGTTCTTGATCTCGAAGCCGCGGGCCAGGAACTGGGTGAGGTTGGTCGACACCTTCTCCACCTGGATGCCGGTGGTCATGGCCAGGGCCTCGTTGAGCTCGTCGGTGCCGAACTGGTCCATCTGTTCGCGCGTCAGCACGCTGATCGACTGCGGGGTGTCCTTGACGTCGAGGTCGAGGTTGGTGGCGCCGTTGCTGATGCGGCTGACACGCTGGCCGACGACCAGGATCCGGTCCAGGTCCATGGCATCGTTGCCCGGCGCGGTGGTGTCGGCATCCTGCGCGTGGGCATGGACGGCGGCCAGCAGGCCCAGGGCCAGCAGGGAAAGGCGCGGCAAGCGCAGGCGACAGGTGGAAGGCATGGCGGTCATGGAAACTCCTGGGCGAACTGGCGGGCGTGGGCGATGCGGCGAGTGGACATCGAACTGAAACGTCGGGCCGGAACAATCCTTGGCGCTTGCGATGCGCGATCGCTGCAGCGGGCGCTGCGCGCGAACGTCGGCATCGACCGGGCTGGCGATGGAGAGCGAGGCCGACATCGGCATGCGTGCCGACGTTCCCTGCGAGCCTTCCCTCTCCGAAGGTCCTGGTCGTCCGGCCGCGTCAGCGTCGCGGCCGGTCCATGGCGAACTTAGTCGGCGTCGCCCTCCCCCGCTTGGCAGGCCAAGGCGGATCCTTATCCATTCGATGCCGGGATTCGCGCCGGCGGCGCAGGCCGCCTGCGTGGGCCCGCTTGTGGTTGAGGATCAGGATGCGTTGGCCCCGCCCCAACCCTCCCCCGCAAGCGGGGAAGGGTTGGGGCGGGGGCGAGCCGACCACGCAACGACCATTGCTCGACGCGTTCTGCCAAGTCCGGGCACGGGACTGCGAAGCACGGAACCTCCGGCGCGGACAGCCTGTGGCCGCCACGATCGTGCATCCTTGCCTTCGCATCGGGCCAGTGCCTGTGAATGCGTTCGCCGGATCGATCGGAACTGCAGGAGCGAGACATGACCAGACCGTGGAAGACACTTGCCTCGTTCGCCGCGATCGCCGCCGCCTTCTGCGCGCCCGCCGCGCAGGCATGGGAGGCGCAGGCGCCGACGCCCGCATCGACGGCGCCGGCCGCGCCGGGTTACACCATGCCATCCACCCAGGTCTGGGACCTGGCCTCCGACAACGGCGAGGTGTATCGCATCTTCGTGTCCGCCCCCGCCGGAGGCGAGGCGCCCGAGGACGGCTATCCCGTGCTGTACGTGCTCGACGGCAACGCCTACTTCGCCTCGTTCGCGCAGGCGCGCTGGGTGCAGGAGTACCTGCCGGTCGGGAAGTCGATCGTCGTCGGCGTCGGCTATCCCGGCGACGAGGCCTGGGACGTGCGCCGGCTGAACGATTTCACCGCACCGCTGCTCGATCCGCCGCCGCGGCAGTGGCGCGAGCTGGCGAAGTACAAGAGCGGCGCGCGCAGGGAGTTCCTCGATTTCCTGACCGGCAAACTGCGGACCGAGATCGGCCGCCGCTACCCAACCGATCCCGATCGCCATTCGCTGTTCGGCCATTCGCTGGGCGGCCTGTTCGCGCTCTATGCGCTGTACGAACGCCCGCAGGCCTTCCACTCGATCGTGGCCGCCAGCCCGTCGATGGAATGGAACGAGCAGGGCATCCTCGATGACGAACGCGCATTCACCGCACGGCTGGCGGGCGGCAAGATCGGCAAGACGAGTCGATTGATGGTGGTCGTTGGCGACCGCGACGTCGACGACGATCCGGAACCGGCGCGCGCGCTCGTCGAGCGGCTGGACCGCCTGTCGGGCCACGGCCTGCGCGTGCGCCTGCACCGCTATCCGGAAGAAATCCACGTCAGCGTGCCCGCACGCTCGGTGACCGACGTGCTGCGGTTCGCGTTCGAAATCCGCTGAGTTGCTGCGGCGGACCTCCGTCACTGCACCCGGACAACGCGATTGTCGTCATCCCAGCGAAAGCTGGGATCCATTTTTCTTTTCCGCTTCCCGGTCATCGGATTCTCCGGACGGGATCAACGGCAGAATGGATCCCAGATTTCGCTGGGATGACGAGGTTCTGGCGGCGAGGTTTAGGCAATGACGTTGAGATGACGAGCCCCGGATGACCGGCGCCAGGCTGACGATATCCGGGCCGTGACGTTGCGATTCCGGAATACGCCGGCCACGGCAGGCAAGTCGCACTCAATGTGCCCGGCCGCACCCCCGACGGGCACGTTCTGCAAAGTCCGGGGGCGGGATGGCGAAGCGGCGGGCCTTCGTGGCGGACAGCATGAAACCGCCATGATCGATCGACCACACCTCCTCGCCCCGCGCGCAGGCCTGCCGGCCCCGCCCCGCCCGCGTCGGGCGAATGCAGCCAGTAGCGTCGATCTTCGATGACGACGCCTGCGCAATCGGACGGAGCTACAGGACTGCAGCTCCGGCTCGGCTGGGCTTCGCTGCTGATCCTGGGCGTGGCCCAGATCCTCGGCGCCGGCGTCTATGTCCTGATCGGCACCGCCGCATCCCTGTACGCCGGGCCGGCGGTGACGCTGTCATTCGTGATCGCCGGCTTCGCCTGCCTGCTGGTCGGCCTGTGCTATGCCGAACTTGCCTCCAACATGCCCGAGTCGGGTTCGGCCTACAGCTACTGCAAGCACACGCTGGGCATCGGCCCCGCCTGGGCGCTGGGCTGGCTGCTGTTCCTTGAGTTCAGCGTCGCCGCCTCGCTGCTGGCGGTCGGTTTTTCCGGCTACTTCGGCAGCCTGCTCGCGGACATGGGCATCGCCCTGCCGGCGGCGATCTCGACGCCCGCGATCCAGCTGCTGCCGGGAAGCTCGGGCAAGGCGCTGGCCGTCAGCGGCCACGTCAACCTCGTGGCCGCCGGCGCGGCGCTGGCCGCGGGCGCGATCGTCGCGCTGGGCACGTCGCGCTCGTCCCTCGCCAACGCCATCCTGGTCGTGGTGAAGGTGCTGGTGCTGGCCAGCTTCATCGTCGTCGGCGCGACCGCGGTCGATCCCGGCAACTGGTCGCCCTTCCTGCCGCCCAACGAGGGCGGCTTTCGCTACGGCTGGGAAGGCGTGGCGCGCGCGGCGGCGCTGCTGTTCTTCGCCTTCCTCGGTTTCGAGACGGTGTCCACGGCCGCGGCCGAGACCCGCAATCCGCAGCGCGACGTGCCGATCGGCATCCTCGGCTCATTGGCGATCTGCGCGACCCTGTACGTGCTGGCGGCGATCGTGCTGACCGGGCTCATCCCCTTCCGCGAACTCGACGTTCCCGACCCGATCGCGCTGGCGGTCGACCGCATCGGCTGGCCGCAGTTCGCGGTGGTGATCAAGATCGGCGCGCTGGCCGGCCTGGCTTCGGTGCTGCTGGCCAACGCCTTCGGGCATTCGCGGGTCTGCTACGCGATGTCGCGCGACGGCCTGCTGCCCGACCTGTTCGCGAGGCTGCATCCCGCCCGCAACAGCCTGTGGATCGCGAACCTGCTGCTGGCCGCGCTCGCCGCGGTCAATGCCGCGCTGCTGCCGATCTCGGTGATGGCGGACCTGATCTCGTTCGGCGTGGCCTTCATGTTCGCGATGGTGGCGATCAGCCTGATCCGGGTGCGCAGCACGCAGCCCGGGCGGTCGGGTGGCTTCCGCGTGCCGCTGGGCGGCGTGCGCATCGGCGGCATCTGGTTCGGCGCGGTGCCGGTGGCGGCGATCGTGATGAGTTTCGCGATGACGCTGCCGGTGGCGCTCGACATCGCGCAGCAGGCGCGCAACGGCGACCTGCTCCCGGTCGTGCTGCTGGGCGCCTACGCCGCGATCGGCGGCCTGCTCTACCGCTACTACGGCCGCGCCCGCGCACTGCGGCGCAACGCCTGACGCATCCCTTCCCTGTCGCCGCAGCCCGCCGGAGCCCTGCGCATGTCCGCCCGCAACACCCTCACCCGCACGGATGCCTTCGCGATCGGCCGCCTGGACGCGCACGACCAGGCGGCCATGGTGCGCTCGGGCGATATCGACGCCGCCGGCCTGGTCGAAGCCGCGATCCTGCGCATCGAAGCGCTGGATCCGCAGCTGCAGGCGTTGAGCCACTGCGCCTTTGCGCAGGCCCGGCGCGAGGCTGCGGCGCTGGACGGCATCGCGACCCGCAGTGCGATGACGGGCGTGCCCTGGCTGCCGAAGGATTCGCTGGACTATCCGGGCATGCCGACGCGCTCGTGCTCGCGCAGCCGCAGCAGTACGACCGTGCAGAGCGGATACCCCTACGTCGAGCGTCTGGTCGCGCAGGGCCTGGTCGCGGTCGGCAAGTCGTCGATGCCGGAATTCGGGCTGCTCGCCTCGACCGAACCGCTGCTCGGGCCGGTGACGCGCAACCCTTGGTCGCTGGCGCATTCGCCGGGTGGGTCCAGCGGCGGCGCCGCCGCCGCGGTCGCCGCCGGGTTAGTTCCCTTCGCGCACGGCAGCGACGGCGGCGGTTCGATCCGCCTGCCGTCCTCGTGCTGCGGCGTGGTGGGCCTGAAGCCCGGCCGCGACAGCACGGTGCGCGTGCGCGGCCGCCATCTGGTCGAAGACCTGCTGGTGGCCGACGGCATGCACGCGCGCAGCGTGCGCGATGCCGCCTGGGCATTCGCCGCGACCCATCTGCAGCCGGGACGCGAGATGGTCCGGGGCCCGTCCGCGCGGCGCCTGCGGATCGCAGTGATCGAATGCGGCCTGCGCGGCGCCGTGCCGCATCCGGAAGTCCGGGACGCGGTCGCGCGCACGGCGGAACTGTGCGCATCACTCGGCCACCGCGTGGAACGCGCGCGGTGGCCGCTCGACGGAGACGCCTTCCTGACCGCATTCGAGGACCTGTGGTCGCACCTGGCCGCCGACTGCGTCGATGCCGCGCGTGCGCTGCCCGGCGGACGTCGTCCCGAAGATGCGCTTGAGCCTTGGACGCTCGCCCTGGGCGCGCGCGCAGCGAACCTGCCCACGCATGCGCTTGAAGCGGCCTATCGGCAGATCGCGCAGCTTCCGCGGCAGCTGTCGGCGTTCTTCGAGACCCAAGACATCGTCCTGACCCCGGTGGTCAGCGCGCCCCCTCCCCTGCTGGGAACCTTCGCGCCGGACGTTCCGATCGACACGCTGATGCAGACGATGTTCGCGTGGATCGACTACACGCCGCTGCAGAACATGGCGGGCACGCCGGCGATCTCGCTGCCGCTGTCCGGCAGCCGCGACGGCCTCCCGATCGGCAGCATGTTCGCGGCCGACCGCGGACAGGAGGACGCCCTGCTCGCACTCGCCTACGAACTCGAAGCGGCGGCCCCCTGGGCCGGGCGCTGGCCGGCCCATTCCGTGGCCGCCTCCATCGCCTGACCGCCATCCCGATTCCCCTTCCGACCCGACCCCATGTCCAATCCTTCCCTTTTCCAGCCGGCCTCTCCTCGCGACATTGCCGATCTCGTCGCCGAACAGCCGCTCGCCTGGATCGTCTCCGGCGCGGCAGGTGCGCTCTCGGCCACGCCGCTGCCGGTCCAGGTCGAATGCGGCGCCGGCGGCCGTCCGCTGCGCCTGCGCGGCCACTTCGCGCGCAGCAATCCGCAGTGGCGCGCCTTCGCCGGGGACCCGCGCGCGACGGTGCTGCTGATCGGCCCGCACGGCTACGTCTCGCCATCGTGGTTCGCCGACCGCACGCGTGCGCCGACCTGGAACTACGCCGCCGCCGCCTTCGACGTGGACATCGAACTGCGCGACACGCCCGAGGATGCCGACCGCCTGCTGCGCGGACTGACCGACGACATGGAGCGCGGACGCCCGGGCGCATGGAGCGTCGAGGAAACGGGCGAGCGCTATGCCTCGCTGCGCAAGGGCGTGGTCGGCTTCCATGCGCATGTCCGCGCGTCGCGCACCACGTTCAAGCTCGGCCAGGACGAGCGCGACGACGTCTTCGACGACATCCTGCGCGGCCTCTGGGACACGCGGCAGCACGCGCTGGCCGCGTGGATGCGCCGCTTCGACGGCGGCCGTGGCGCCGATGCGATCGCCGCCATCGAACCGCGGGCGAAACCGCTCGACCCGGAGATCGCGCGCTTCATCGACAGCGTCATCGCCGAGGGCCGGCGCATCACCGCCGGCCGCGACCTCGACTGGCCGGCGCGCCGCGAGATCGTGGAGCAGGTCCGGCGCCCCTGGTGCGAGGGCGGGCCGGTCCCCGCGCGCACCGAGGAGATCTTCGCCGACACCCGTCATGGTCCGGTCCGGCTGCGCATCCACGATCCCGCGCCCGGCACCGCCAAGCCGACGCTCGCCTTCCTGCACGGCGGCGGCTGGGCGATGTTCAGCCTCGACACCCACGACCGGGTCATGCGCGAGCTGGCCGCGCGCGCCGGCGTCGCCGTGGTCGGCATCGACTACGCGCTGTCGCCCGAGGCGCGCTACCCGGTGGCGCTGGAGCAGGTGATCGACGTCGTGCGCTGGCTGCAGGACAACGGCGCGGCGCACGGGCTGGATGCAAGCCGGCTGGCGCTGGGCGGGGATTCGGCCGGCGGCAACCTGAGCACGGGCGCCGTGCTGAAGCTGCGCGACATCGGCGAGGGCGAACGCATCGCCGCGGTCCTGAGCTACTACGCCGGCTTCACCCCCGACTGCTCGCCGCATTCGCGCCGCCGCTACGGCACCGACGAGGACATGCTGACCGCGAAAGAGGTCGACACGTTCTGGAACTACTACATTTCGCGGCCCGACGACCGCAACAGTCCCTACACCCACGGCCTGCTGGCCGAGCTGGAGGGATTGCCGCCCTATTTCATCGGCATCGGCGAATGCGACGTGCTGGCCGAGCAGAACCTGGCGATGGCCGGCAAGCTGCTCGCCTCCGGCGTCGACGTGGAGGTGAAGCTGTACCGGGGTGCACCGCACAGTTTCATCGAGGCGGTGGCGGTGTCGTCGGTTGCGCGGCAGGCGCTGGAGGATGGCGCCGGGTTCCTGCGGCGGACGTTCACGCTCGGTCGCGCCGTTTCCGCAGTCCACGAATAAGTATCCCCCGCCAAGGAACCTCTGAACAACTGTCATTTCGAGCGTAGCGAGAAATCCAGGCCCTTGATTCGACGAGATTCCTCACTGCGTTCGGAATGACAAATCGGACTTGTTGAAAGGTTCCCTAAGCCCGAAGGGTTCAGCGATTGCCGGCTCCTCAAAGTGGTTTCCGCAATCGCACGAGTAAAAGCAATCGTCATCCCGGCGAAAGCCGGGATCCATTTTGATCTTGATTCCCGTTTTACACGGGAAGAAGGAAGACCTACAGCAAAATGGATCCCGGCTTTCGCCGGGATGACGCTCGATTCGGAGATCGTGGAACTGGCCGATAGCCGGCCTCAGCCCTCGCGCCGCGTGGTCACCAGCCTCAGGAAGGTCTCGTGCTGGTAGCGGCTCATGCGCAGCTGCTGTCCGTTGTCCATGGTGACGACATGGTGACCGTTGAACCACGGGTCGATCGCCCGGATGCGGTCGACGTTGACGATGGCGGAACGATGCACGCGCGCGAACCGGCGCGGGTCGAGCCGCGCGGCGAGCGCGGTCATCGTTTCGCGCAGCTCGTGGACCTTGCCGTGCACGTGGATCTGCACGGTGTTGCGGTTGGAGCGGATCCAGACGATGTCGTCGACGTCGACGAAGATCACGCGCTCGTCCTTGCGCACGGGGATGCGGCCCAGGTAGTCGTCGCGCTGCCGCAGCGCGTCCAGCGCCCGCATGATGCGTGCGGCGGTGGCGGCGTCCGTGCCCAGCGCGGCGACCAGCCGGGCCTTCGCGCGGCGCAAGGCGTCGGCGAAACGCTCGCGGCCGAACGGCTTCACCAGGTAGTCGACCGCATTGGCGTCGAACGCGCGAACGGCGTACTGCTCGTAGGCGGTGACGAATACGGTCGCCGGCATCCGCGCCGCGCCGATCGTCGCCACCACGTCCATGCCTGTGATCGCGGGCATCTGGATGTCGAGGAATACCAGGTCCGGCGAACGGCTGCGGATCGCCTCGACCGCGGACACGCCGTCGCCGCATTCGCCCACCAGCTCGATGTCGGCGTCCTCGCGCAGCAGGCGCACGATCGCGTGGCGCGCGATCGGCTCGTCGTCCACGACGAGGGCTGCGATCTTCATGCGGGCGCAAGCTCCGGCGCGTCGTCCGCTTCATCGAGTTCCCGGAACGGCAGGCGGATGCGGCAGGCGACGCCTTCCGGCCAGGTGATGTCGAGCCGGACCTGGGCGGCGTCGCCATACAGCTCCGCCAGCCGCAGCCGCGTGTTCGACAGGCCGATGCCGTGCCCCGACGCGCCGCCGCCGTCCTCCAGCGTGCTGTTGCGGTTGCGCACCTCCAGGCAGAGGCTGTCGCCCTCGCGCCGGCTCTCGATCTCGATGCAGTCGGCGCCGACTCGCTCGCCGATGCCGTGGCGGATCGCGTTCTCCACGATAGGCTGCAGGATCAGGCTCGGCACCGCGCAGTCGAGCGTGTCCGGCGCGATGTAGATCCGCGTGCTCAGGCGGTCCTTGAAGCGCGTGCGCTGGATGCCGAGGTAGAGGTCGAGCAGCACCAGCTCCTGGCGCAGGCTGACCTCCTGTCCGTCGTAGTCCTCGAGGAAGGCGCGCAGCAGTTCGCTCAGGCGCAGCAGCATGTCCTCGGCCGACAGCGCGTCTTCCGACAGCAGGGTCGAGATCGCATGCAGCGTGTTGAACAGGAAATGCGGCTGCAGCTGCGTCCTCAGCACCCGCAGGCGCGACTGCGCCAGCTCGGCCGCGAGCCGGCTCGCCTCCACTTCGCGCCTTGTCTTCTCCGCGCGGAAATGCAGCGCCTGCTGGATCGCGAACAGCGCCCAGTAGGTGAGCATGCCGGTCGCGGCGTGCTTGCTGACGAAGTGCCGGAACTGTTCCGAAAAACCACTGGGCTCGAACCAGGTCGACACCAGCGCGCCGATCACCAGCGCCAGCAGGGTCACGCCCGCGCTCGCACCCAGGTGCAGGCCGAGGGTCCGCAGGCGGTCCGGGCCCTGGATCGGGTGCCGCGCGGCGATGCGGAACACCAGCGGCGCCAGCGCCGCCCAGGCGAACCACTGGACGATCGACCATCGCAGATAGGTGGGCGGCGACCACAGGTGCGCGTTGAACGCGTCGTGCACGCAGCCCTGCACGGCGAACACGAACACCACGACCAGCCACAGGCCGAGGTATCGAGACAGCCCGATTTCCGTGGTGCCGAGGCGGATCTTCATTTCGCGCATGCCGATGCAGACACCCGCATCGTAAGCGCAGCGTCCCGTGCCGGAAAGCTCCGCGGCGCATCGCTACGATTCGTCCGCGCCTCACGACGATTCGTCCCGGATCGATTGCCCGGCTTCCGCCGATCCCGCCTGCTGCAGGCGCCGGGCGGCACGGCCCAACGCCCACCGCCGGCGCCGTTTCCTCGCATCCGGGAGAAGCACCATGCATCTGAAGCACTGTGCCGCGCTCGCGGCCCTGCTCATCGCCACGACCGCGCACGCGAACGCCGGGCGCGCCACTGGTCGCTACTTCGACCTGTCGAACGGCACCCACGACAGCGTGATATCGCTGGCGGTCGCGCCCGCCGGCAGCGCCGAGTTCCGTGAGATCGTGATCGGCAAGCCGCTGCGCGGCGGCAACGCGACGACGACGGTGCGGATCGACGGCGGAGAATGCCTGCGCGATTTCCGCGTGGGGTTCCGCGATGGCCGCACGCGCGTCTATCGCGACGTCGACGTATGCCGCTACCGCCGGCTGCGCATGACGGCCGGGGACGGCGAGGCGCGCTGATCGGACTGCATGGCGCCCAGGCACCGCCGTCGACGAAGCAACCCCGCGTTTCCGTCGTTGGAGCCTGCCCGGAAGTCCGCATTCCATCCGTGCAGATCACGTGACGCCAGGACGGCGGCGGCAGGATCGGTGAATCGGGCATCGGCCCGACAATCCGTGCGGCGGACGGGAGCCGGTTGGCCGATAATGTCCGTCGGGCCGGCCGTTCCGGCAATGCGAGCGACATGACCCCGATCCTGCTCTCCTCGCTCGACCTCGTCGGCACCTTCGCGTTCGCCATCAGCGGCGCGACGCTCGGCGTGCGCAAGCGGCTGGACCTGTTCGGCGTGCTGACGCTGTCGTTCGCCGCCGCGACCGCGGGCGGCATCGCGCGCGACGTCATCATCGGCGCCCATCCGCCCGCGGCCTTCGCCGACTGGCGCTATCTGGCGACGGCGATGCTCGCGGGCGCGGTGACCTTCTTCGGCCACGACCGCGTGGAGCGGATGCGCAATCCGGTGCAGCTGTTCGATGCGGTGGGGCTGGCGCTGTTCGCAGTCAGCGGCACCGCCAAGGCGCTCGAATACGGCATCGGCCCGACCGGATCGATCCTGCTCGGCATGCTGTCCGGCATCGGCGGCGGAATCGCGCGCGACGTCCTGGTCGCTGAAATCCCGGCGGTCCTGCACCGCGAGCTGTATGCCGTCGCCGCGCTGCTGGGCGCTTCGTTCTTCGCCGCCGGATCGGCGCTGGGAATCCCCGTCGCGCCAACGGCCATCGTGGGCGCCTGCGCCTGCTTCCTGCTCCGCTTCATGGCGATCCGGCGCGGATGGAACCTGCCCATCGCGCGGCTCAGGGACATGGACGGCTGAGTCCGCTTGCCGGTGCCGGAACAGTCAATGTCCAGTCGCCCCTGACCCAACCCGCATATTGTAGGAGCGCCTTCAGGCGCGACGCTTTCGCTTTTCGAATCCCGAATCAGAAAGCATCGCGCCTGAAGGCGCTCCTACAATTTGCACAAGGGATCGATGGCTCTGCGTCAGTCCCAGGCCAGCACGTAGCGCGCAGACGCCGTCTCGCCGGGCTGCAGCGTCAGCCCCAGTCCCAGGTTGAAGGCATCGGGCGGTGCGGTCTGAGGTTCGACGCAGGTGGCGAAGCCTGGCTCGTCGTAAACCACCCAGTCGCTGCATTCGCAGGCGAGCCGGAGCCGCTGGCCGGCGCGATGCAGCACCACCTCGCGGCGATTGACGAAGCAGTCGTCCCACGGGCCGGGGCGCACGGCCTGCAGCGGCAGCGCGGTGATGCCGTCGGCGACGTCGCGCGAATACATCGCATCGGGTTCGAACTCCAGCCGATCAGGCTTGCGGAACCACGGGTGCCAGCCCATCGCCACCGGCATCGCGTGCTCGACCGCGGTGGTCGACAGCGTCATCGTCAGTCGCCGGCCGTCGACCTCGATGCGCTGCCCGGCGACGCCGCCGAACGGCCAGCGCTCGTCGTTCGGCAATGCCAGCTCCAGCACGACGTGGCGCGTCGACTGCTCCGCCACCTGCCACGGCAGCAGGTAGCCGACGCCGTGGATCGAATGGCCTTCGAAACTGGCGGGCAGCGTGTAGGGGCGACCTTCGAACCCGAAGCGGCCGCGGCGGATGCGTCCAACCCACGGCACCATCGCATACGAGCCCCAGGCGATGGCGGCGGTCGCGCCGTGCTCGCCGTGGCCGACCAGTTGCTCGACGCCGTCCCAGCGGATCTGGGCGATGCGGCCACCCGCCTCCGGTGCGATGTCCGCCGACAGATCGCCGTCGGCGATCGTCAGCAGCGGGCCCGGCGCCATCGGCGAGGCGGGGCCGATGGCGTCCGCCGTCGCGCCCGCGTCATTCGCCATAGGGATGCAGGGTCCGGATGCGGCCGTCGGCCTCGTAGTGCAGTTCGGCCACCTTGGCCGAGCGCAGGTGGGTGACGCCGCCCGACAGGATCGAGTCGTGGTAGTACAGCCACCAGCGTCCCTCGAACTCGACGATCGAGTGGTGCGTGGTCCAGCCGATCACCGGCGTCAGGATCACGCCGCCGTACACGAACGGACCATGGGGATTGTCGGCCGTGGCGTAGCACAGCAGGTGGGTGTCGCCGGTGGAGTACGACAGGTAGTACCTGCCCTGGTACTTGTGCATCCACGGCCCTTCGAAGTAGCGGCGGTCGTGGTCGCCGGCCCGCAGCGGCCGGCCGGCCTCGTCGACGATCACCACCTCGCGCGGGACTTCGGCGAACTGCTTCATGTCCGCCGCCAGGCGCGCAATCCTGGGCCCGAGCGCGGGCTCGTCGGCGACGGGTTCCTCGTTCGTTGCGTCGTAGCGATTGTCGCGGTACTTCTGCAGCTGGCCACCCCAGATGCCGCCGAAGTACATGTAGTGCTCGCCATCGTCGTCTGCAAACACCGCCGGATCGATCGAATAACTGCCGGCGATCGGCTCGGCTTCGGCCGCGAACGGCCCTTCCGGGCGCTCGCCCACGGCCACGCCGATGCGGAACAGGCCGTCGGCGCTCTTGGCCGGGAAATACAGGTAATACCTGCCGTCCTTCACCGCCGCGTCCGGCGCCCACATCTGGCGCTCGGCCCATGGCACGTCGTTCACGTGCAGCGCCACGCCGCAGTCCACGGCCTCGCCTTCCGGCGAGTCCATGCGCAGCACGTGGTAGTCCTCCATGCCGAAATGCGCGCCGTCGTCGTTGAACGGGATGCCGGCGTCGATGTCATGCGAGGGGTAGACGTACAGCTTGCCCTCGAAGGCGTGCGCGGAAGGATCCGCGGTGTAGATGTGCGTCACCAGCGGCTTCGAGATCGCCTTGCCGGCCAGCGCCTCGAGTTCGGCCTCGGTGTATTCCTGGTCTGCCATGGGGTGCGTTCCGTTCGGGTCCTCGGGTCAGGCGTGCTGGCCGGCGCGGCGCTCGGAAAGCTCGCGCTCGATCCGCGATTCCATCGGCTTGTCGATCTTGTAGAAGAACAGCAGCCCCACGCCGAGCAGGAACGGCAGCGAGCAGTACACGCTCACCGCGAAGCGGATGCCGTCGACGGTGTCGGGCGACTGCGCGGTCAGCGATGCGTCGTAGCCGTAGCGCGCCAGGATACCGGCCACCAGCGCGCCACCGATCGCCAGTCCCAGCTTCAGCCCGCACAGGATCGCCGAGAAGATGATCGCGGTGGCGCGGCGGTTGTTCTTCCACTCGGAGTAGTCGGCCACGTCGGCCACCATCGCCCACAGCACCGGGATGGTGATGCCGTAGAAGAAGCCGTGCAGGATCTGCGACACGAACACGAGTCCGATCCGGTCCGGCGGGAAGAAGTAGAACGCCAGCATGAACAGCGTCGAGACGAACAGGAACAGGCCATAGACGTCACGCTTGCCGAAGCGGTCGGCCAGGCGCTTGGAGAAGCCGATGCCCACGACCATGAAGATGATGCCGCCGGCGTTGAACAGGCTGAAGGCCGACGTGGTGGCGTCCTCGGGCCACTGGAAGCCGCTCAGGCCAATCCCGGTCAGCGTCGCGTTCAGGCCGGCGATGAAACCGTTGAAGCCGATGCCCTCGAGGAACGCGGCCAGCGCCGGCTCGCTGAGGTAGTACTGGAAATAGTAGACGTACATGCCGCCCTTCAGCGCCAGGGTGATGAACACCAGGATCGTCAGGAGCAGCATCACCAGCCATGGACGGTTGCGCGCGAGGTCGGCGATGTCCTGCGAGAGGCTGGACTTCTGTTCTGGCGCGGGCACCACGCGTTCCCGCGTGGTGAAGAAGGTGATCAGGAGGAACACCGTGCCGACCACGGCGAACAGCAGGATCGTGTTGTGGAAGCCCTGCACCCGGTCGCCGTCGCCGAGGATCAGCACCAGCGGCAGCAGCAGCGACTGCACCACGAGCTGCGCGACCATTACCGCGACAAAGCGGTAGGCCGACAGGCTGTTGCGTTCGGCCATGCTGCCCGTGAGCACGCCGCTCAGCGCCGCGTACGGCAGGTTGTTGGCGGCGTAGACCAGCACCAGTAGCGTGTAGGTCGCGGCCGCGTAGAACACCTTCCCCTGCGGGCCGAGGTCCGGCGTGCTGAACGCCAGCAGCGCCAGGACGCCGAACGGCACCGCCGTCCACAGGATCCACGGCCGGAACTTGCCCCAGCGGGTATTGGTCCGGTCCGCGAGCACTGCGACCAGCGGGGTGAACACGAACGCGCCCAGCAGGCCGACCACGAAGATGATCGTCGCCGCGGTCGCCGCGGGGATGCGGTAGACGTCGGTGTAGAAGAACGCCAGGAACGTCATCAACGTCTGGAAGACCAGGTTGGCCGCCAGGTCGCCCAGGCTGTAGCCGACCTTCTCGGTGACCGAAAGCTTGTCCGCGCGCGTATTCATGAATGTTGGATTGTCCGTGCTTGCTCGGTGGCAGGAAGGGAGGCTGGCGCCCGGCTACTCTATCGATCCGGCCCGTAGTTTGTAGGAGCGGCTTCAGCCGCGACCAGATGCTCGACGGCTCCGGGCACAGGGTCGCGGCTGAAGCCGCTCCCACAGGATGCACGGCCCCGGCCGATGACCGCACCGACCGCGATTCCGGCTCCCGGAAAAAGATCACGACCCGCCCGGCATGGAAACGCCGGGACGGGTCGTGGGGAGTAAAGCATCTGGAGCAAGCGGATCAGAACGTCCCGCGGATGCCGATCAGGAACGTGCGCCCGGGCTCGTAGACGTCGCCGGGTACGTTCGGGAACGACAGGTAGTTGCGGCTCTGCTCGTTGGTGATGTTGAGGACGTTGAACGTGATCTGCGGCTTCGACGGCAGGGACGCCAGCGTGTAGCTCGCCGAGAGGTCGAACTGCCCGCGGTCCTCACCGAAGAACTGCGCGTAGTTGATGCCGCCCTCGTTGTTGCCCAACGCGCGCTGGGCCGAGCCTTCCACCCAGTTGTAGGACAGGCGCACCGAGGTGACGTCGTTCTCCCAGTAGGCGGTGGCGTTCCACATCACCGGCGAGATGCCGAACAGGTTGCCGGCCAGCTGGTCGGCCTCCTGGCCCGTCGGCTTGAGGTCGATGTCGGTGTAGTTGGCCATGAAGCCGAGGCCTTCGAACACGAAATCGAGCGGCTGCACCCAGATCAGCTCCCAGCCCTGGATGTCGAGCGTGGCGTCGGCGTTGACCTGCTGGCGCACGTTGATCGGGGCGTCGAGGCCGCCGTTGGCGGTGAGTGCCGCCAGCTGGTTCTCGCTCAGCGCGTCCAGCGGGATGCCGAGGTTGCGGAACGGCATGACGTTGATGCCCTGGTAGGTGTAGCCGGACACCCGCTTGTTGAACAGCGTCAGCGCCACCAGGCCCTCGTCGCCGGTGTACCACTCCAGGCCCAGGTCGAAGTTGGTCGACAGGTACGGCGACAGGTTCGGGTTGCCCTGGTCGGCGATTTCCGCGGAAGGGTCGGAGAACGTGGTCGCCGGCAGCATCGAACGCGGGTTCGGCCGGGTCAGCGTGCGCGAACTGGACAGGCGCAGCACCCAGTCGTTGGCCACGTCCCATGCCACGTTGAACGACGGCAGCCACTCGTCGTAACTGCTGTTCAGCGTCTGCCAGGTGCGCTCGGCGCCCAGCGTCACCGGGCCGCTGATGTCCTGGTCGGTGTCGATGTAGCGCACGCCGCCGTTGAAGCGCAGGTTGCGGTTCCAGATCTCGGCCTCGCCGTTGAACTCGACGTAGGCGGCGAGGTTCTTCTCGTCGACGCCGCCGGATGCCGCGCCCACCGACTGGGACGAACCGGTTTCCGGCGCCGCGTCGAAATATTGGCCGTAGTTGGTGGCGTTCATGAACGCGTCGAAATCGACGGTGATGAAGCCGTGCGGGCCTGGCCTGAGGAAGTTCGGCAGCGCTGAAGCAGGCACGGTTTCGAAGACGTTCGCCTGCCACGCGGCGCTGTTGTCGAAGGCGACGATGGTGCGGCGGAAGCGGTCATGCGACACGCCGACCTTGATGTTGCGGTTGTCCTCGCCGAACTGCAGGTCGGCGCGCAGGCGGCCCGCTTCGGTCACGCGCTTCTCGTTGTTGAGGTTGACGCGGCCGCCGGCCCAGCTCCAGCCCGCGTTCGGATCGTTGAGATCCAGCCCGCCGGTGGTCCAGGTCGGGATATCGCCGTTGTTCGTGTACTCGACGGTCGTGAACGGCGAGGTCGGCAGGATCGTCGGTGATTCGCGGAAGAACCAGCTGCGGCTCCAGTTGGCCTGCACGTCCAGCTTCACGCTGTCGTCGTCGCCGAACCAGAACGTGGCGCCGGGGTTGATGTTCCAGTACTGCACTTCGTCGCGGTAGGGACGCGCCTCGAGGAAGAACTGCGCGTTGAGCAGGGTGGCGCTGGTGACCACGTTGTTGGCGTCGAGCACCATGTTGGTCGGGATGAAGCCGACCGGGCCGAAGGTGCGGCCGACCAGGTTCATGTCGATGCGGTCGTTCTCGTACTTGGCGCGCGAGTACAGCGCGTCGACGTAGAAGTGCATCTTGTCGTTCGGGCGCCACTCCAGCGAGCCGACGACGGCGTCGCGGTTGCGGTCGCCGGCCATGTCCACCGGACGGCCCAGGCGCGGGAACAGCGCCTCGGTGATCTGGCCGATGGTCAGCCCGGGGTTCTGTGCCAGCAGGAATGCCGCGTCGACATTGTCCCCCGGTGTCAAGCCGGCCCCGCGGATGGAGGCATTGTCCGGCAAGACGTCGGGCATCTGCAGGCTGCCGCCGCCACCCGGGTTGCACGAGGCCGGCCGGTTGGTCAGCGATTCACCGATTCCGCACTGGACCTCGTTCAGGCCCGGATTCATCCAGCCGACCGACTCCCAGCCGCGTACCGCGATCCGGCTGCGGACCACCGACGCGCCGATCAGGGCGCCGAACGTCCCCTCGTCGTTGGTCCAGCTGTACATCGCCGAGCCGCGCGGATTGAACTTCTCGCCGATGGTGTTGTAGTCGAACTGCCCGGAATAGTTGAAGTGGCGGCCGGGGATGTCGAACGGACGGATGCTGCGCATGTCGACCACGCCCGAGATGCCGCCCTCGGGCAGGCTGGCCTGCGGCGACTTGTACACGGTCAGCTTGTTGAAGAACTCGGTCGGGAACAGGTTCAGGTCGACTTCGCGGTTCTGGTTGCCGCGGTTGAGGCCGATCGACGCGGTCGCCGCCTCGCCGCCGTTGATGATGGTCTTGGTGAAGCTCTGCGGCAGGCCGCGGATGCCGACGTTCAGGCCCTCGCCGTTGACGTCGCGATCGATCTGGATGCCCGGGATGCGCGCCAGCGATTCGGCGATGTTGGTGTCCGGGAACTTGCCGATGTCCTCGGAGAAGATCGAGTCGGTGAAGCCGGTGGCTTCGCGCTTGGCATCGGTCGAGTACTGCAGGCTCTGGCGGTAGCCGGTAACCACGACCTGGTCGAGGTCGACGGCGTCCTGCGACGACGGTGGCGGCGTCGCGGGGTCCTGCGCGGCAGGCGGATCCTGCGCGATGGCCGCGCCCGCGGCACCGATCAGGGCCAGGCTCAAGGCGTGTGACAACGCTGTTCTTGCGATACGGATTCTCACGGAACTCCCCTCCCGCTGCATGGTGGATCCGGCGTGCTTGCGTATGTGTTCGCGGCAGGCCGGTTGGCTGGTGTTGCCTCGTTGCTTCGGAGCCCGCGTACAGCGGCTCCAGAGCGGCGGCCGAATGGTAGCGCTACCACCATACGCCGGCACGCCGCGCTGCAACATGCGCCCCGATGAAACGTTTTCCCGCGGGAATGCCGCGTTGCAGCATGAAAATTCCACCGCGACCAAAAAACCTCGCCGGCCCCGATATCGACGCTGGCCCCGCTCTCCCGGCGTGTGATACTGATAGCGCTATCACTTCATGCTTTGCACACGATCGGGGGAAATCGACCATGTGGAACATGCGAAACGGCACGCCGCGCCCGTTGCCGCAGGACGGCTCGAAGGCATCGCCGCCCTCCGCATCGCACGCGGGAGCGGATGCCGCATGAGTGCCACGCCTTCCGCCACGGGACCGTCCACTGCCAAGGCCGGCAGGTACCGCAGGCGCGTCTGCGCGATGCTGCCGGCGGCCACCACGATCAACCGCATCGACCGCCAGGTGCTCGGCGTGTTCGCGCCGTTCCTGCAGGACGAGATCGGCTGGAGCGGGATCGAGTCGCATGCACCCATTGGAACCGCGGCCCCCTGCCCCGCCACGATGGTCGGAACGTGCAGGGCATGAGCGCGCACGTCCCCGCCGCTTCCGGACCTGCGCCCGCGAAGGCCAGCAACTACCGCTGGGTCATCTGCGCCCTGCTGTTCTTCGCCACCACGATCAACTACGTCGACCGCGCGGTGCTCGGCGTACTCGCGCCGACGCTGGTCGCCGAGTTCGGCTGGAGCGAACAGGACTACGGCGTCATCAGCGCGTCGTTCACCCTCGCCTACGCGATCGGCTTCCTGTTCGCCGGCTGGTTCATCGATCGCGTGGGGACGCGCGTGGGCTACAGCGTGTATCTCACCGTGTGGTCGCTGGCGGCGGCCGCGCACGCGCTGGCCAGATCGGTGATCGGTTTCAGCATCGCGCGTTTCGCGCTCGGACTCGGCGAGTCGGGCAACTTCCCGGCCGCGGTCAAGACCGTGGCCGAATGGTTCCCCAAGCGCGAGCGGGCGTTTGCCACCGGCGTGTTCAACGCCGGATCCAACATCGGTGCGATCGTCGCGCCGCTGCTGGTGCCGTGGCTGGCGCTGACCTGGGGCTGGCGCACCGCGTTCGTGGCCACCGGCCTGGCCGGGCTGGTGTGGCTGGCGTTCTGGCTGCCCGTCTACCGCCGCCCGGCCGAGCACGCCAGGGTGTCGCCGGCCGAACTTGCTCTGATCAACAGCGATCCACCCGACCCGCCGGTCCGGGCCTCGTGGCTGCAGCTGCTGCGCTTCCGCCAGACCTGGGCGTTCACGGCCGGCAAGTTCCTCAGCGATTCGGTCTGGTGGTTCTACCTGTTCTGGTTCCCGATGTTCATGGCCGACCGCTTCGGCGTGGACCTGCGCACGATCGGCCTGCCGATGGTCACCGTGTTCCTGCTGGCCGATGTCGGCTCGGTGAGCGGCGGCTGGTTCAGTTCGTTCCTGATGAAGCGCGGCTGGAGCGCGAATGGCGCGCGCAAGACCGCGATGCTGATCTGCGCGCTGTGCATCCTGCCGGTGGTGTTCGCCCCGCACGTCGAAGGCCAGTGGGTCGCGGTGTGGCTGATCGGGCTGGCCGCGGCCGCGCACCAGGGCTTCTCCGCCAACCTGTTCACGCTGACCTCCGACATGTTCCCGCGTGCCGCGGTCGCGTCGGTGGTCGGCATCGGCGGCTTCGCCGGCGCGATGGGCGGCTTCTTCATGAATCTCGGCGCCGGCTGGCTGCGCCAGCACACCGGCAGCTACGCGGCGATGTTCATCATGGCCGGCTGCGCCTATCTGGCGGCGCTGCTGGCCATCCACGTGCTCGCGCCGCGGCTGGAACCGGCGCGGCTGGATGGCTCGTAGACATGATGTCATTCCGAGCGCAGTGAGGAATCTGCTGCTGTCGTTGTTTCGTCCCGGCTGGAAGCAGGCTCCTCACTGCGTTCGGAATGACATCCTCGTCGCGTTCCCGTCCGCGTGCCTCCCCTGCTGCTGGATGCGCAGCGCCAATGCGACGATCCGTCACGCTCCACCTGGAACCTCTTGATTGTCCCCGGGATACAGACGATGAAGCACACCCTCTTCCTGCTGTTCGCCGTCTCCGTCGTGCTGCCGACGGCCGCCATCGCGAAGCAGGACTGCCGCACGCCTGCCGCCGTCTGCGAAACCCGCAGTGCCGGCAGCCTGGCGCTCATTGACCGCGGCGCGCCGGTGCAGGTGCTCGTCGACGAGGACGACTTCGCGGCCGTGCATCGCGCCGCCGAGGCGCTGCGCGGCGATCTCGCGGCGGTGTCGGGCAGCAGCGACGACGCCACCGGAACGCGCACGGCGATCATCGCCGGCACCCTGGGCCAAAGCGCGCGCATCGACCGCATCGTGCGCGAACACGGCATCGACACCGCCGGCGTCGACGGTGTCTGGGAAGCCTACCTGCTGCAGGTCGTCGAGAAACCGGAACCCGGCATCGACCGCGCCCTGATCGTGGTGGGCGCCGACCGCCGCGGCGCCGCGTTCGGCCTGTACGAGCTCTCGCGCCGGATCGGCGTCTCGCCCTGGACCTGGTGGGCCGACGTGCCGCCGCCGCGCCGCGCCACGCTGCACGTCGCGCCCGGCCGCTTCGTCGACGCGCCGAAGGTGAAGTACCGCGGCATCTTCATCAACGACGAGGATCCCGCACTGGGCGGCTGGATGCGCGAGACCTACGGCGGCGCCAACCACCGGTTCTACGAGCGCGTCTACCAGCTGATCCTGCGCCACAAGGCCAACTACCTGTGGCCGGCGATGTGGCAGCCACGCGCGTTCTACGAGGACGATCCGCGCAACGCCGAAGTGGCCGACGAGTACGGCGTGGTCATCGCCACCACCCACCACGAGCCGATGATGCGCGCGCACGACGAGTGGACCCGGATCGGCAAGGGCCCCTGGGACTACACCCGCAACGAAAGGGCGCTGCGCGAGTTCTGGCGCGGCGGCATCGAGCGGCTGCAGGGACGCGAGGCGGTGGTCACCCTGGGCATGCGCGGCGACGGCGACGAGGCGATGACCGAAGGCACCGTCACCGCCCTGCTCGAACGGATCGTCGCCGACCAGCGCGAAATCATCGCCGACGTCACCGGCCGCCCGGCGCAGGACACCCCGCAGGTGTGGGCGCTGTACAAGGAGGTGCAGGATTACTACGACAAGGGCATGCGCGTGCCCGACGACGTGACCCTGCTGTTCGCCGACGACAACTGGGGCAACATCCGCCGCCTGCCCGACCCGGGCTCGAAGCGGCCCGGCGGCTACGGCGTCTACTACCACTTCGACTACGTCGGCGGCCCGCGCAACTACAAATGGATCAACACCACCCAGGTCGAGCGCGCCTGGGAGCAGATGCGGCTGGCCTGGGCGCACGGCGTGGAGCGGCTGTGGGTCGTCAACGTCGGCGACATCAAGCCGATGGAACTGCCGATCAGCGCCTTCCTCGACCAGGCCTGGGATCCGGACGCGGCCGACCTCGCGTGGATCGCCCGGTATCCGGCGGCGTGGGCCGCGGAGCAGTTCGGCGGCGCGCACGCCGAGGCCATCGGCGAGATCCTGACGCGCTACACGCAGTACAACGCGCGGCGCAAGCCCGAGCTGGTCTCGACCGATACCTGGAGCCTGCTGCACGACGGCGAGGCCGACCGCGTCGTCGCCGACTGGGACGCGCTGGAGGCGCGCACGCTGGCGATCGCATCGCGGCTGCCCGCCAGCCATCGCGATGCGTACTACCAGCTGGTCGAATACCCGGTGCTGGCCAGCGCCAACCTCAACCGCATGTACGTGGCCGCGGCGCGCAACCGGCTCTACGCGGCGCAGGGCCGCGCCTCGGCGAACCGCTGGGCCGACGAGGCGAAGCGGCTGTTCGAGCGCGACGCGGAACTGCAGCACGTGTACGAGCGCGAGATCGCCGGCGGCAAGTGGATCCACATGATGTCGCAGGTGCGGATCGGCTACACCCACTGGCAGCAGCCCGAGCGCAACGTGCTGCCGGCGCTGTCGCGCGTCGACGTGCCGACGCGCGGCGTCACCGGGGTCGCGGTCGAGGGCGATGCGCGAGCCTGGCCGCAGCGGGCCGAATCGCCGCGGCTGCCGACGCTCGACCCGGTCGGCGCGCCGACGCGCGCGGTGGTGGTGTACAACCGTGGCGCGGAAAAGTTCGGCTTCACAGCGAAGTCGTCGCAGCCGTGGCTGAAGGTCTCGCCGGCGCAGGGCGAGGTCGAGGATGCGCAGCCGCTGAAGCTCGCCGTCGACTGGGCGAAGCTGCCGGAGGGCGAGCACGAGGCCGTCATCGCCATCCGCGGCGGCGACCGCACCGAAGTCTACGTGCAGGTGCCGGTGCGCAAGCCGCCTGCGCATCGCGGTGCGCGCGGGTTCGTGGAGGGCGATGGCGTGGTCGCAATCGAGGCCGCGCACCATGCGCGCGCGGTCGCGCCGGCCGGCGGCGAATGGCAGGTGGTTCCCAACCTCGGGCGCACGCTGTCGGGCGTGACGGCATGGCCGGCCACCGGCGAACCGCTGGCACCCGGCGGCGACGGCGCACGGCTGGAATATCCGCTGGTGATGGACGGCGACGGCGAGGTCGAGGTGCGCGTGGTGCTGTCGCCGACGCTCGACATCCGCAACCGCGGCGGCCTGCGCTACGCGGTCTCGATCGGCGACGAGGCGCCGCAGGTCGTGAACGTGCGCCTCGACCCGACGCCGAGCGACCGCGATTTCCGCGCCTGGGAGCGCGCGGTGATCGACAACGTGCACGTCGCGACCTCGCGCCACCGCGTCGCGGCGGGCGCGAACACGCTGAAACTGTGGCTGGTCGATCCGGGGCTGGTGTTCCAGCGCGTCGAAGTGGTGAGCGATCCGCGCCAGCGCGGTACGCTCGGGCCGGCAGAAAGCGCGCGGCGATGAAGCCTCCGCGCGCCCTCCCCCACATCGTCATTCCCGCGAAGGCGGGAACCCAGTGTCTTGCAGTTCCTCGTCACGATCGCGGGCCAACCAAAGACGCTGGGTTCCCGCCTTCGCGGGAATGACGGAAGAGAAATCGATCGCGGCGCGCGAGGCGCGCCCATCCTGTCTACACAACCGAACCCCACCATGAACGCAGCGCCCCAGCCTCTCACCCTCCACGAAGACCGCCTGTTCCCGTCCGACCCGACGCAGCGCGCGATCGCGCGCCGCCTGTACGCGCAGGTCGCCCCGCTGCCGATCGTCAGTCCGCACGGTCATACCGATCCGTCGTGGTGGGCAGGCGACGCACCGTTCGCGAACGCTACCGAACTGCTGCTGGTGCCGGACCACTACGTGTTCCGCATGCTCTACAGCCAGGGCATCGGGCTCGACGCGCTCGGCATCCCGCGCGCCGACGGCTCGCGCGCGGAGGTCGATCCGCGTGCGGCCTGGCGCCTGTTCGCGCAGAATTTCTACCTGTTCCGCGGCACGCCCTCGTCGATGTGGCTCAACCACGTCTTCCATGAGGTGTTCGGCCTGCGCGTGCGTCTCGACGGCGGCAGCACCGACCTCTACTACGACGCCATCACCGACGCGCTGCAGACTGGCCCCTACCGCCCGCGCGCGCTGTTCGAACGCTTCAACATCGAGGTTATCGCCACCACCGAGTCGCCGCTCGACCCCCTCTCCCACCACCAGGCGATCCGCGACAGCGGCTGGAGCGGGCGCGTCATCACCGCCTACCGACCCGATCCCGTCGTCGACCCCGAGCACGAACAATTCCCCTCGGCGCTGCAGCGCTTCGGCGAACTCACCGGCGAAAACGTCCACGACTGGGACGGCTACCTGCGTGCGCACCGCCAGCGCCGCGCCTTCTTCGCCTCGATGGGCGCGACCTCGACCGACCACGGCCACCCGAGCTGCACCACCGCCGACCTGCCGCCGGCACAGGCGCGCGTGCTGTTCGCGAAGATCGTCGCGGGGAAGTTCACGCCCGCGGAAGCGGAACTGTTCCGCGGCCAGGTGCTGACCGAGATGGCCGCGATGAGCCTCGACGACGGCCTGGTGATGCAGATCCATCCCGGCTGCTTCCGCAACCACAACCGCGGCCTGTTCGAACGCCATGGCCGCGACAAGGGCGCTGACATCCCGCTGGTCACCGAATACGTGCACGCGCTCAAGCCGCTGCTCGACCGCTTCGGCAACGAACCCTCGTTCCGGCTGATCCTGTTCACCCTCGACGAAAGCACCTACGCCCGCGAACTTGCCCCCCTGGCCGGCCACTGGCCCTGCCTGTTCCTCGGCCCCGCGTGGTGGTTCCACGACGCGCCCGAGGGCATGTGGCGCTTCCGCGAGCAAACCCTGAGCACGGCAGGCTTCTACAACACCATCGGCTTCAACGACGACACCCGCGCCTTCCTCTCGATCCCCGCGCGCCACGACGTCGCGCGCCGCATCGACTGCGCGGTGCTGGCGAAGCTGGTGTCCGAGCACCGCATCGACGAGGACGAAGCCGCCGAAGTCGCGACCGACCTTGCCTGGCGCCTGCCGAAGGAAGCCTACCGCCTGTGACCCCGCACCCTGTCCCTCCTGCCCCTCCTGTAGGAGCGGCTTCAGCCGCGCCCCCTCTACCCGGCCTGTCGTGTGTACCATCCACCGTCGCTCCGCAACGGCGGTCGCGGCTGAAGCCGCTCCTACAAGGGCTGGTTCTGCTGTCCGCCTTCGTCGCGGCGGCCGACGCCGCCCCACCCCGCGAACGCACCCGCCTCGACACCGGCTGGCGCTTCCACCAAGGCGATCCGCCCGGGATCGACGGCCGGCTCGACTACGACGTGCGTCCGGAGATCGCGCAGAGCGCCGACGGAAAGGTCGCCGATGCGCGCCCCGACGAGGCGGTACGGATCGACACGAACCGCCCGGTACTCAAGCCCTGGATCCTCCCGTCCGCGAACAGGCTGATCAAGGATCCAGCGATGCGGCACGCGCGTCCGCAGGCCGAGCCCGACGTCGATGTCGCATTCGCGAAGCACGATTTCGACGACGGCGCCTGGGACGCCGTCACCCTGCCGCACGACTGGGCCATCGCCGGGCCCTTCATCGCCGACGGTCCCTACGGCGGCATGGGCCGGCTGCCGAGCTGGGGCATCGGCTGGTACCGGCGCACGCTCGACATCCCCGCCTCCAGCGCCGGCCGCTCGGTGTTCCTCGACGTCGACGGCGCGATGTCGTATGCCAGCGTCTGGCTCAATGGCCGCCTCGTCGGCGGCTGGCCCTACGGCTACAACAGCTGGCGGCTCGACCTCACTCCGTACGTCGCGTTCGGCGGGCCCAACCAGCTTGCGATCCGCCTCGACAATCCACCGGAATCGGCGCGCTGGTATCCCGGCGGCGGCCTGTATCGCGACGTGTGGCTGACCGTCACCGACCCGGTGCACGTCGCGCACTGGGGCACGTACGTCACCACGCCCGAGGTCTCGGCCGCCTCCGCGACGGTCCACCTGCGCGTGGCGATCGACAACGACGGCGCGCAGGAAGCGCGCGTGCGCGTGGCGACCGAGATCTTCGCGCTCGACGTCGCGGGCCGGCGCGTCGGCGGACCGGTGGCCCGGATCGACCCGATCGGCATGCAGGTCGTCCCGGGCGGCACCACCGCCGTCACCTCGGGCACGCGCATCGACCGCCCGCGTCTGTGGGGCCCGCCGCCGAACCAGCAGCCGCACCGCTACGTCGCCGTCACCACGCTGACCCGCGACGACAGCGTCATCGATCGCTACGAGACGCGTTTCGGCATCCGCCAGCTCGACTTCGATCCCGACCGTGGCGTCATCGTCAACGGCGAACACATCCCGCTGCGCGGCGTGAACCAGCACCACGACCTCGGCGCGCTCGGCGCCGCGTTCAACGTCCGCGCCGCCGAGCGCCAGCTCGAGATCCTGCGCGAGATGGGCGTCAACGCGATCCGCCTCGCGCACAACCCGCCCGACCCGCAGCTGCTGGAACTGACCGACCGCATGGGCCTGCTCGTCGTCGACGAGGTGTTCGACTCGTGGCAGAAGAAGAAGACGCCGCTCGACTTCCACCTCGTCTTCACCGACTGGCACGAACCCGACCTGCGCGCGATGCTGCGCCGCGACCGCAACCACCCCTCGGTGATCCTTTGGAGCGTCGGCAACGAGGTCGGCGAGCAGTACGACGGCGAGGCCGGCGCGGAGATCGGCCACAGGCTGGTGGCCATCGTGCGCGAGGAGGACCCGAGCCGCCCGGCCACCGCGTCGATGAACTGGGCCAAGGCGGACATGCCCTTCCCTGCCGCGTTCGACGTGGTCAACCTCAATTACCAGGGCGAAGGCATCCGCCAGGAAGCCGAGTTCGAAGGCACCGAACGCATCCGCACGCCGCCGTCGTATCCGGCGTTCCGCGCGGCCTTCCCGCACAAGGTGATCATGGGCAGCGAGACCGCCTCGGCGGCCAGCAGCCGCGGCGTCTATCTCTTTCCCGTGACGCCACGTGCGAGCGCACCGATCCGCGACGGCAGCGGTGGCGACCCGGTGAACCACCACGTCAGCGGCTATGAACTGCACGCGGTGGACTTCGGCTCCAGCGCCGAGCGCGTGTTCGCCGCGCTCGACCGCCACCCCTACGTCGCCGGCGAATTCGTCTGGAACGGCTTCGACTACCTCGGCGAGCCGACGCCGTACTACACCGCGCGCAGTTCGTACACCGGCATCGTCGACCTCGCCGGCTTCCCCAAGGACCGCTACTACCTGTACCAGTCGCGCTGGCGCCCGGACCTGCCGATGGCGCACGTCCTGCCGCACTGGAACTGGCCCGGCCGCGAGGGCCAGGTCACGCCCGTGCACGTGTTCACTTCCGGCGACGAGGCCGAACTGTTCGTCAACGGCGTCTCGCAGGGCAGGAAGAAGAAAGGCGAGTACGAGTACCGCCTGCGCTGGGACGAAGTCGAGTACCAGCCCGGCGAGCTCCAGGTGCAGGCGTACCGCGACGGCAAACCCTGGGCGGACGCCCGCGTCGAGACCACCGGCGCACCGGCGCGGCTCGCGCTGGAGGCCGATCGCGACCGCATCGCCAACGACGGCCGCGACCTGTCGTTCGTGACGCTGCGCGTGCTCGATGCCGAGGGTCGCGCGATCCGCAACGCCGACACCCGCGTGCGCTTCCGCATCGAAGGACCCGCCGAACTCGTCGCGACCGACAACGGCGACCCGCGCGACCTGACCGCGTTCCCGTCGCCCGAACGCAACGCCTTCAGCGGCCTCGCGCTCGCCATCGTGCGCGCGATCCCGGATGGGTCCGGCACCGCGATCCTGCACGTCGACTCGGGGTCGCTGCAGGGCGCCAGCCTTCCAATCCAGGTCGAAGGGATGCGAACCGAGCCAGGAGAGACACGATGAAACCGACCCACCCGCTGCTCCTGCTGGCCGCGCTGGCCATGGCCTGCGGCGCCGTCGCCGCGGACGGGACGCCATCGCCGCGCACGCTCAAGGATGCGTATGCCGACGCATTCACGATCGGCACCGCGGTCAACGACGAGATCGTATCGGGCCGCGACGCACGTTCGCAGGCGCTGGTGCCGCTGCACTTCAACGCCATCACCGCAGAGAACGTGATGAAGGCCGAGGTGCTGCGCCCCGAGCCAGGCCGGTGGGACTTCTCGGCCGCCGACGCCTTCGTCGAGTTCGGCGAGAAGCGCGGCATGTTCATCATCGGCCACACCCTGGTCTGGCACAACCAGACGCCGGACTGGTTCTTCTTCCGCGGCGACGGCAGCCCGGTGGGCCGCGAAGCGCTCGCCGAGCGCATGCGCGACTACATCGAAACCGTGGCCGGCCGCTATGCCGGCCGCGTGCACGCCTGGGACGTGGTCAACGAGGTGATCGGCGAAGACGGCGACTACCGGCCGACCAAATGGGTCGAGGGCATCGGCGACGGCGACGAACTGGTGCGGCTGGCGTTCAAGTACGCCGCCGAATACGCGCCCGGCACCGAGCTGTACTACAACGACTTCAACACCTGGCGCCCCGAGAAGCGCGCCGGCATCGTGCGCATGGTGAAGATGCTGCAGGACGCCGGCATCCGCATCGACGGCATCGGCATGCAGGGCCACTGGGGGCTCAACTATCCGCCCATCGAGGAGATCGAAGCCTCGATCGACGCCTACGCCGCGCTCGGCGTCAAGGTGATGGTTACCGAGCTCGACGTCGACGTGCTGCCGCTGACCCGCGAAGGCCAGATCATCGGCACCGTCATGTCGCACCCGCAGTTCCAGCTGCCGGAGTTCAGACGTTTCCTCGACCCCTACCGCGACGGCCTGCCGCTCGACGTGCAGCAGCGCCTCGCCGAGCGCTATGCGGAGCTGTTCCGGCTGTTCCACCTCAAGCGCGACGTGATCGACCGCGTCACCGTCTGGGGCGTGGACGACGGCATGTCGTGGAAGAACGACTACCCCATCCCGAACCGCACCAACTACACCCTGCTGTTCGACCGCGAGCGCAAGCCCAAGCCGGCGCTGGAAGGGGTGCTGGACGTACCGCGGCAGTAGTCGGAAAACATGAAAAACAACCCCCGTCATCCCCGCGAAGGCGGGGACCCAGCGTCTTTGCTTTCAAAGACAAGAATACGCCGAATGACCAGCGCCTCGCGCTGCTGAAAAGCGCTTCCCACCTTCGAGGGAATGACAAACAGAGGCCGAATCGCCAAGCCCTCCCCGGTCAAGCGTCGCAAACCGCACTCCCTGCCCGGAGATCTCCCGGATGCCACTCTCCATCCACCCTGCCCCTGCGGACCCACGCCACGGCAACGAAACGCCCATGCGCCAGACCCTTCCGCGCTGCTGGCTGCTGCCGGCCCTGCTCGCGCTCGCCGCCTGCAGTCCAACGCACGTCGCCGATACGTCCGCGCCCGCGCAGGCGCCCGTGCATCCGGCAAGCACAACCGGCACCGAATACGCCTGGTTCCGCGACTGGCCGCAAGGCGCGGACCCGGCCGACGTCGGAACGCGACTGGCGCGCGTCTTCGCCGACGCCGACCCCGAGGGCTCCAGGCACTACAAGCTCGCCTGCACCTGGTACGGATCGCTCGCCGTGGCCGACCTGCTGCACGACAAGCCGCTGCTCGCTGCCCTCGTCGCGATGTATGCGCCCTACCGCGACAGCCACGCCGACCTCCTCGCCGGCCCGGGCCACGTCGACGACAACGTCTTCGGCATCGTGCCGCTGGAGATCGCGCGGCAGACGCGCGACGCAGGCCTGCTCGCCGAAGGCCTGCGGATCGCCGACCACCAGCGCGCGCGCATCGACGCGCACAAGCGCTTCGCGATCGACGACATGTTCATGATCACCGCGCTGCAGGTGCAGGCCTGGCGCGCGTCCGGGAACCCCGCCTACCTGGACACGGCGGCGGACGCGATGGTCGAGTACCTCGACGCCCTGCAGCAGGACGACGGCCTGTTCTTCCACCACGCCGATTTCCGCCACCGGTGGGCGCGCGGCAACGGCTGGGTCGCGGCCGGGATGACAGAGCTGCTGCGCGAACTGCCACCGGACCATCCGCACCACGCCGACATCCGCGCCGGCTACGAACGGATGATGCGCGGACTCCTGCCCCACCAGATCACCAGCGGCGATGGCGCGGGCCTGTGGAAACAGGTCATCGACTCGCAGGACGCGCGCAACTGGCCGGAGACCTCCGGCAGCGCCATGTTCACCTACGCCATGATCACCGGCGTGCGCAACGGATGGCTCGACGCAGCCACCTACGGCCCCGTCGCCCGCGCCGGCTGGCTGGCGCTGGCCAGCCGCCTCACGCCGGACGGCGAACTCCGCGACGTCAGCATGTGGGCGTACAAGCCGGCCTCGCATCCCGGCGGACCCGACTATGCGGACGACGAGGAGAACTATTACTTCGAACGCCCGCGCCTGACCGGCGACCAGCACGGCCAGGCGCCGGTGCTATGGGCAGCGGCGGCGCTGTTGCGCTAGGCGAACGACCCGATCGTCTGCTTTCGGCCAAAGCGGACATATTCGGTCGCGCTGCAACTCGGACAGCAGCTAGCACTGTTGCCTGCGGATCGATCCGAGGTCCTGTCCAACCGCGTATGGGGCCAAAGGCCCGACTCGGACAGCCGTGCGACGAGGCAGTACGCCAGGATCGTCCATCGATGGCTTGGGGATGCCGGCTTGGAGACAGGATCCTATTGGACACACGCGGTGCGCAGGACCAAGGCTTCGCTTATCTACCGACGAACCATGAGCCTGAGAGCAGTCCAGCTTCTCCTGGGCCACACGAAGCTGGAGAGCACGGTACGGCACCTCGGAATCGAAGTAGACGATGCCTTGGAAATTACCGAGCAGGCGGATGTCTGACATGTGGAGCTGTTCCTCGGCCTGGAAAGACTGAGGAGCGGCCAGAAGCAGACTCACATCAGGTCGATTCCCGAACGTCTGGACGACCTAAGAAACCAGCGTCGCAGGCCACCCCAGGATCCGAACCGCGGGGCCTCGCTCCATCGGCGGCATACGGGGTCGCGGCGAGTATGGTTCCAACCTCCCCGTGTGCATCGATTCCAGAGCATCGCTGGGCGATCGGCCTCGTTGGACATGAAATGCGCGGCGCCAAGCGTGGGACGTTGATTGCAACGTGCCTGCTGTCTGCGAAGGAGCAGTCGTGCTCACCAGGAAAGACAGGCGGTTACGTGCGCCTCGTCCACGTGCAGCGAGAATGCCCAGCCGTTGCGCTCACACAGGCGTTGGACGATGCCCAGACCCAGACCATATCCATTGGAAGACGAGGACCCGGCAGGCGTGAGCCGCCCAACATCGTCACTGCCCAACCTATTGGTGACCAGCAGCTCGTGCTCCATTATGAGAACCGTGATCGGTCCCTGCCCGCCGGGAGTTTGCTCGAAGGCATTTCGCACCAGATTGTTGACCGCGATCAGGAAGGCCTGCGGATGTCCACGGACTACCGGTGCTGCGAGGCTTTCGACATCGACTTCGATGAACTTGCCGTTCAGCAGGTAGCGCTGCTGATCTACCGCCCGGCTCACCAGTGGCGCCACCAGAAACTGCTCGCCGTACAGCCCGTCGTCGCCTTCGCGAGTGATGCACAGGAACATTTCAATCGTGGATTTCATCTCGAGCGTCGCACGCCGGATCCGATCCACCGCCCTCACATCTTCAGCTGACAGATCACTTTGCTCCAATAGCTCGAGCGCGCCTGTTATCACCGTAATCGGCGTCCGAAGCTCGTGACTGGCACAACTGGTGAAGTCCCGCTCTCGCACTACGAATGCGCCGATGCGCTCGAGAGTCTTCCTGATGGCCCCGGCGAGGACGCCAACCTCATCCCCTCCGAACCGGCTGGACTCTATGAGCTTGTGGTCTCCGGCCGACAGATGCTCCAGGTCGATCTCGGCGACCACTTCGGCGAGTTGCACCACCGGGGCGACCGCCCTCCGCATCACGAGAACTCCCAGCCCGAAACCCAGAGCACCGAGCACTCCCACGACAGCAGTGATGACGAGGAGCCACCACCAGTCCTCGGAGGACGCAGCCTCGATCCCGGCGACATCGAAAACCACGAATGCGCGTCGCTGTGCATTGTCGGCAGGGACTACCGCAACATGCAGCTCTTCGGCGACGAACTCGTACAGACCCTCATCCGGACCTGTTTGCGCCCATTTCCTCAGTGGTTCCGGCAAGCTCCCGGCGTCGTCGTAACCCCGAAGGCTCATCGCGAGATCGGGATAGTTCTCGGCGGCGCGTTGTAGCTGATTGGCCAGCACGCGGTCTTCGCTGACCCTGATTGCAGCGTAGAACGCGAACCCCCAGGCCACGCTGAGTCCGACAACGCACAGCGCGAACGCATACTCGACACGTTTGCGCAAACTGTGCCGCAGCACTACTGAGTGTCCTCCGCAATTCGATACCCGATGCGATGCACGGTATGAATCAACGGTCTATCGAACGGTCTGTCGATTGCCTGCCGCAGCTTGTACATGTGCGAGCGAAGCGCATCACCGTCTGGCCGCTCGTCGGCCCATAACAGCGTTTCGAGCTCATCGCGATTCACGACAGACGGGGCCTCTTCCATCAATCGTCGGAGCAACTTCATGCCAGCAGGATTGATCTCGACTCGTCGCCCCGCTCGGTGCACTTGCAGCGTGGACCTGTTCAACGTCAGATCGCCAACAGTCAACAGGTTGTCGGCATTCCGGTGACTCCGCTTGTAAAGAGCCCGGAGGCGCGCATGGAGCTCCTGCAATGCGAATGGCTTGACCAGGTAGTCATCGGCTCCGGCATCGAACCCCCTGAGCCTGTCGTCGAGAGTGTCCTTCGCCGTCAGCATGAGTACGGGCGTCTCGATCTTGGCATCAGTTCGCAGCCTTTGGCAGAAAGTGAGGCCGTCCATCCTCGGAATCATCAGGTCCAAGACGATGACGTCGAACGGATTCGTCAACGCCAGGTTCATTGCGGTTACGCCGTCGTGGGCGAAATCCAGAACATAGCCGAACCTTTCGAGGTACGTGGCAATGTTCTCGCAGATGTCGCGGTTGTCCTCGACGATCAACGCTCTGATCGGCGCCGCATCAAGAGCGCGTGCCATCTGCTGCCCCTCCTTTACCAGGCATAGTCTAGCCGAAGACCAATCAGCGGCTCGGCTTCGCTGTCGTCCTTCACGTTGACACCCCTGCGGTAGTCGAACTCGGTGTCGTCGGTCGACGCCGCCGACGTAACGTTGATGACATCGAGAAAGGCCGTTACATCGACGGGACCGAATGCGCGCCGATAGTCGACACGAACGTTCAGCACGCCGTAACCGGGGTTGCGACCGACACTGCGCCCAATCCTCTCTCTCGAGAAGCGCAAGGGTTGCCCGGGTCCCAACACGTCCTCATGAATGATGAAGGCGTCCTCTGGCCTGCCGGAAAGGTACTTGTAGCGCCCGGCCACTTTCCAGCGGTCAGTGATTTCCCAGGTCAGTCCAAGCGTAGCCACATGCTCGCGACTGAATTCGTCGACTACGGCACCCCGACCGTCCTTCCGGTCCACTTTCGCATCGTTGTAGGAGTAGGTCGCGGTCGCGTAGAGGCCTTCGCGAATCGTGCCTTTGACCACGACATCGAAACCGTAGGACGTGCCGTCGCCAATGTTGGCAAACGTTCCGCTTGCCCGGTCCAGGTCGACCACCAGCTTGGCAAGATCCTGATAATAGGCTTCCGTCAGCACCGACCATGTGTCGTTCGGAAAGTACTCGAGTCCGATGCTCCCGTGCGTGATCTTCTCGTTATCAAGCTCGTTCTCCACGTTGGCCGCGAAGTCCAGGAACCGAGGCGACTGATGGAACAGCCCGGCGGTCGCGAAGTACCTGATGCTTCTGCTCGGCCGCCAGTTCGCGCTGAACCTGGGCGACACGAGGCTTTCGCCCGTCAAGCCGTCTCGCTCCAAGCGTACGCCTGTTCGGATATACCACGTGCCGCGCTTGAAGACCTGATCCACATAACTTGCGTAGTTCGTCGCTTTCCGGCTCAGCGAAGAGTTGATGTTCGCCGGAGTCAACACGATGAAGCGCTGCTCGGGATCCGGCCTGAAGTCATCGTCGTCGTATACGTACCGGATCCAATCGCCATCCAGCACGGTGCTGTAGTCCAGTTCGATCTGCGTCATCTGAACGCCTGCATTGAACGCACCCCATCGATTCACCGTCCTGAAGTCGCTTCGCCAGCCGATCTCGGTCTCGTCTTCGGTAATGGTAATGATGTCTTCCCTCACCGGAAAACTGGATGCGGGCGATCCGGCGGGCACGAGATCAGGAAATGCTTCGCCCTCCGAGCTGATCTTGTTGCTGGCGCGGCGGTAGACCTTGTTGGTCCAGACAGTGTCCTTGCCGATCAATGATCGCAGGGTAAGCCCGTACAAGTCACTGTCTTGTTTGAAATCAAGAAGCGATGCATCTTCGAAGTTGGGCGACTCGTAGACGTGAGTCACGTCGCGAGTGTATGTCTCTCGCGTATCGATGAGCAGCACCTCGATCGTGTTGGACTGGTTGATCGGCACGGCCGACTTGACGATGATGTCCCGCAGCACAGGGTTTCCGATGTCCAGTTCTTCGATATCTTCGAAGAAGGCTCCGAAATCCAGTCGGCGGGCGGAAACTAGCACAGTGGAAGCTTCGGTGATGCCGGCCGGCCCGTCGTATCCGACTTCAGTGCCTGCAAGGTCGAGGCGCAGACTGGCTGACGGGCTTGGACTGCCATCCGCGACTTCGAGCTTGAGCAGCGATCCAGCCCGGCCGCCGTACGCTGGGCCCCACCCGCCCGGGGAGAACTCGGCACCACTGATGACGTTCGGTGCGAAGATCGAGAAACGGCCGCCGCCGCCGACGTCCTCGTCCTCACCCAGGGTCGCGTCGAAGTGCACCGCTTTGTCGAAGGGGAACTCGTCAACGAAGATCAGATTGTCCCGTGGGCCCCGGCCGCGCACACTGAAGCTCGCGAACTCGCTGGCGGATGCCAGGCCGGGCAAGCCATCCAGCGAGAGCAGCGGATCTGCGCCACCGCCAACGGCACTTCGCAATGCCTCCCGATCGAGATAGGTGCTGGACGGTGATGCGAGCGCATCAAGTGCCCGTGCTTGAACCACCACTTCTTCCATCATTGGCGCTCCAAGTTCGAATTCGACCCTGGAGTTCTTCCGCGTAATGACGCGTACGCTTGGCTCGTATAGCGGAGCGAACCCGACCTTGGCCACGTTTACCGAATAGAGGCCGGGATCGAGCTGTTCAACGACGATGCGACCATATGCATCGGTTTCCAGAGATCGCGCGGAGGCGGTTTCCCGTTCCGTGATCGTAACCCGCACGCTTGGAAGTGGCCGGTCGGTGTATTGATCCCTGACGATGATGGTCAGGGCGCCGGGCGCCTCCGCTGCGTGGGCGGACAGGGAAAATCCGATCAAGTGCGCCGAAAGAGCCAACCACAATGCCCGTCTCACGTGCCTGTTCATATCGCGCTGCCCCCAAGAGTTGGCTGTTTTCACTTGATGAAGCAGTGCGAAACTAACAATGCAAATGTCGCCAAAAGGTCACCATCTTGGCGCGGCAGCGCGCGCTGGGACCCGTTTACTTGCGTCGACACGCATCCGTGTGCGCACCCTCGTTCCCTGGGGCAGGCAGTCCGATTGGTGGATTCACTGGCTCGGTTCCTGCCCTTGCGCGTGGGCGCATTCATTCCTTTGCCGGTTGCCGCTCCGGTGACCGAAACAGTGTCGTCAAACACAACTTACATTGGCTCCCCACATCGAACTCGCAGGTCCGTTGGAACTGCGTTCGACCGCTACTCTGCCGACTGCCTCGGGTCGAAAGCACCCGCGAGACCTGGGCTATTGCCATCTCGATCGCGATCGCAGGCGCCCGCAAACGACGACGCGCGCGGCCGCGTCGACTCGTCGCGCACCTGACCGCATCCCGCCTACCCGATCCACGGCCGCACGTCGCGCGCCCGTGCTGTTCCAGGACCCTACCCTGAGGATACTCAGCGGGGAATACGGGCGATGACCTTGATCTCGAAGTCGAACCCCGCGAGCCAGTTGACGCCGATCGCCGTCCAGTTCGGATAAGGCACTTCCGGAAAGACCTCGCTCTTGACCGCCATGATCGTGTCGAACTGGTTCTCGGGATCGGTATGGAAGGTCGTCACGTCGACGATATCGTCAAGCCCGCATCCGCCTGCTCGCAGGGTCGCCTCGAGATTGGCGAATGCCAGACGGACCTGGGCCTCGAAATCCGGCTCGGGCGAGCCGTCGCTGCGACTTCCGACCTGGCCGGACACGAACAGGAGATCATCCGATCTGATCGCTGCGGAATAGGCGTGTGACGCGTAGAGCTCATGTCGACCGGCGGGAAAAACGGCGTCACGGGTAGTCATGGGGTTCTCCTTGCGAGGCCGGCGGCCCCTTGCGTGGCGATCACTTTAGGCAGCCACCCCGGCGGGATAAACACGCCGATCCGGCGATCACTGTTTGTAGAATCCAAACAATCCCGCCCGCCCCTTTGGAACCCAGATGGACCGTATCGACGCGATGCAGGCCTTCGTCCGCGTGGCGGAAACCGGCAGCTTCACCAAGGCCGCCGAAACGCTGCAAGCGAGCAGGACGCGCGTGACGCAACTGGTGCAGCAGCTGGAAACGCACCTGCGGGTGAAGCTGCTCCATCGCACCACGCGCAAGGTCAACGTCACCGCCGATGGCGCCGCCTACTACGAGCGCGTCGTGCGCCTGCTGGCAGACCTGGACGATGCCGAGACCAGCCTCTCGGCCGCCTCCGATGCCCCGCGCGGGCGACTGCGCGTGGACGTGCCCGCCCCGCTGGCCAGCCTCGTATTGGTGCCTGCCCTGCCTGCCTTCCATGCGCGTTATCCCGACATCCAGCTCGACCTCGGCGCCAGCGACCGCAAGGTGGACCTGATCGACGAGAACGTGGACTGCGTGGTGCGCGGCGGCGAGCTCACCGAGCCTTCGCTGCGCGCCCGCCATGTCGCGGACCTGCCGCTGGGCGTGTACGCCGCACCGGATTACCTGGCGCGTGCGGGCGTGCCGGCCCATCCGCAGGCGCTGGAAAGCGGCCACCACCGCATCATCGGCTATCGCGGCTCGCGCACCGGCGCCCCGCTGGCCTACGCGATGCGTCGCGGCGACGAACAATTGCGCGTGCACGGACGCCACGTGCTGTCGGTGGATGATGGCAATGCGTACCTGGCCGCCGGCCTGGCGGGCCTGGGCGTGCTGTGGCTGCCGCAGTACATGGCGCGCGCACCGCTGGCGCGCGGCGAACTGGTGCCGCTGTTCGAAGACTGGCAACTCGATCCGATGCCGCTGTACGTGGCGTTTCCGCCCAGCCGGCACGTCAGCCGCAAACTGCGCGTATTCATCGACTGGATCGTCGAGCTGATGGCGCAGCACGCGCCGGCCATCCGGCCTCCGCGCTGACCCGCCTCCGACGGCGGCACGGCGCCGCCGCGCGGTTTCGGCAGGCAACCGCAACGCGGGCACAAAAAAAGAGGCGCCTGCGCGCCTCCCACACCCAATTTATATAACACCGGGGGGCTTGCGGCAAGGCCCGGTGCGCGCTCCAGTATTGCCGGCCTGCCGACATGGCAGGCCACGGGAGCGACACCACGATGACCGACACCGAGACCTACTACCACGGCACCAAGGCCGCACTGGAGCCCGGCGAACTGATCGTCGCAGGCCATGCCTCCAACTACGGCAAGCGCAGGATCGCCAGGTACGTCTACCTCAGCGCCACGCTGGAAGCCGCCACCTGGGGCGCGGAACTGGCCCTCGGCGAAGGCCGCGGCCACATCTACATCGTCGAGGCGACCGGCCCGATCGAAGACGACCCCAATCTCACCAACCAGCGCTTCCCCGGCAACCCGACCAGGTCGTACCGGACGCGCGAGCCCTTGCGCGTGCTCGGCGAAGTGATCGACTGGGCCGGCCATTCACCGGAACAGCTGAAGACCATGCGCGACCGCCTCGCCGAACTGGAGCGGCAAGGCGTCGAGGCCATAGAGGAGTGATGCACGCATTCTGTTCGCGGACCGTCCAGGGCCCTTCCTGGGGCCTGGTTGAATCCACGGTCTAAAGCAGCCCGAGCACAGCATTGTCTACACGACAATCATATCCAGCACCAATACCCCGCCCAGCCCGACGACCGAGATGGTGGTCTCCATCACCGTCCACGACACGAACGTCTGCTTCATCGACAGGTTGAAGAATTCCTTGAACATCCAGAACGCGGAGTCGTTGACGTGCGAGCCGAACACGCTGCCGGCGCCGACCGCGAGCACCATCAGCTCCGGCGACGCGCCGCTCGGGCCGATCAGCGGGCCGACGACGCCGGCGGCGGTGATGACCGCGACGGTGGACGAGCCGATCATCACGCGCAGGATCGCCGTCGCCAGCCACGCGAACACCAGCGGCGGCATCTGCCAGGTGCTGCTGAGCGAGGCGATGGTGGCGCCGACGCCGCTGTCGACGAGCACCTGCTTGAACACGCCGCCGGCGGTGATGATCAGCAGGATCACGGCAATGCCGGCGATCGCCGCGTTGAGCCAGCGGGTCTGCGTTTCCAGGCCCGCGCCGCGGCGATGGCCGAGCCAGTAGAACGCCACCAGCGTCGACAGCAAAAGGGCGATGGTGGGGTTGCCGACGAACAGCAGCGCGGTCTTCGCCACGCCGTCGGGCAGCAGGCTTTCGGCCAGCACCGACACGCTGATCAGCAGCACCGGCGACAGCGCGATCAGGAACGACGCGAACGTACCCGGCAGTTCCTTGTGCTCGGTGCCCGACGAGAACAGGTCGAGCATCGGCGGGTTGATCGCCTGCATCCAGCGTCCCAGCAGTGGGCCGGCGATGACGACGGCGGGCATCGCCATGGCGATGCCGTAGAGCAGGGTCAGGCCCATGTCCGCGCCGAACGCGTTCACCAGCACCACCGGTCCCGGGTGCGGCGGCAGGAAGCAGTGCGTGGTGCTGAGCGAGGCGACCGTCGGGATGGCGAGGTAGAGCATCGGCAGCCCGGTCTTGCGCGCCAGCGAGAAGATCAGCGGCACCAGGATGATGAAGCCGGCGTTGAAGTACAGCGGGATGCCGACGAGGAAGCCTGTCAGCAGCAGCGCCCACTGGATGTTCTTCTCGCCGAAGCGCCCGATCAGGGTGGTGGCGATCTTCTCCGCCGCCCCGCTCTCCTCGAGCACCTTGCCCAGGATCGCGCCGAGGCAGATCACCAGCGCCAGCCCGCCAAGGGTACTGCCGACGCCCAGGTCGATCGTCTTGAGCAGGTCCCGCGGCGACATGCCCAGGCACAGGCCGGTGAGGACGGCGACGATCAGCAGCGACAGGAACGGGCTGACCTTGCGCGCGGTGAGGAAGATCTGCAGCGCGATCGCTGCGGCGATGATCAGGAACGTGGTCATTGCGTGCGCCCTCCCCGGCGATCGGTCAAATCCGCGGTTTCGATTCGTCTCTGCCGCTTGCTGGCAGTCCTGTCATTTCGAGCGAAGCGAGAAATCCCGACCGGTCTCGCTTCGCTCCGGGGAGCAACGGCTTCCCTCTGCCCGGTACGGGTATTCCCTTGATCGGCGATCACCGGTTCGCGTCCATAGTCCGTCCTCCTTCTCTGTCGTTTCGAGCGAAGCGAGAAGCGCCTTGCAGCAGTCCACGGGCGGTCAACCTTCCCTGCCGGTCCATCAGCGCGAACGAGATCCCTCCCTTCGGTCGGGATGACAGGCCCGAAGCAGGGAGGCGCATTAGCCTGTCTTTCCCGCGTCGCGCGCACGCTGAGCGAGCGCTTCGCGACCGGCGCGCAGCGTCTCGACGATCCGGTCGACGTCGTGGACGCAGCCTGCCCAGGTACCGCCGCTCGCCTCCTGCAGCGCGGCCCACAGCCGGGTGTCGTCGGGCAGGCGCGGATGCGCGGCGATCGCGGGATGGAGGTCGCGGCCCGTGAGCAGCGCGGCCGCGGCGTCGGGTTCCAGCGGCGCATCGGGATCCGGACCGATGAAGTCGATGCGGCCTTCCAGCCGCGCGCGGTCGATCTCGATGCGGATCGCGTCGCCATCGCGCAGTCGACCGATCGGACCGCCCGCCAGCGCCTCGGGTCCGACATGGCCGATGCAGGCACCGGTGGACACGCCGGAGAAGCGCGCGTCGGTGACCACCGCCACGTGCTTGCCCCAGGGCAGGTGCTTGAGCGCCGAGGTGAGCTGGTAGGTTTCCTCCATGCCCGTGCCGGCGGGTCCGCAGCCGGCGAGCACGATGACGTCGCCGGCCACCACCGCCCCGTCGCCCCTGGCCTTGATCGCGCGGATCGCGTCGCGCTCGGTCGCGAACACTCGCGCACGGCCGGTGTGGCGGTAGACGTCGTCGTCGTCGACCACCGACGGGTCGATCGCGGTGGCCTTGATCACCGAACCGTCGGGCGCGATGTTGCCGCGCGGGAACACCAGCGCGCTGGACAGGCCCGTGGCGCGTGCGGCGTCCGGGCCCATGATGACGTGGCCGGGATCGACGCCGTCGAGTTCGCGCAGGCGTTCGCGCGCGATGCGGCGGGCCTCGCTGCCCTCCCACCAGTCGAGGTTGTCGCCGAGCGTTTGCCCGGTGGCCGTGGGCACGTCGAGATGCAGCAGCCCCATCGCGCGCAGGTGCAGCATCACCTCGGGCACGCCGCCGGCCATGAACACCTGCACCGTCGGATGGTGGCGCGGACCGTTGGGCAGCGCATCGACCAGCCGCGGCGTGGCGCGGTTGGCGCGGATCCAGTCGTCGACCGTGGGACGCTCGACGCCCGCGGCATGCGCGATCGCCGGCACGTGCAGCAGCAGGTTGGTCGAACCGCCGAATGCGGCGTGCACCACCAGCGCGTTGTCGAATGCCTCGCGGGTGAGGATCTTCGACAGCGGGGTCTCCTGCTCCGCCAGCCGCATCAGCGCCAGCGCCGAACGCCGCGCGATGTCGAGCCACGCCGGCTCGCCCGATGGCGCCAGCGCGCTGTGCGGCAGCGCGATGCCCAGCGCCTCGGCGATCACCTGCGAGGTCGCGGCGGTGCCGAGGAACTGGCAGCCGCCGCCGGGCGATCCGCAGGCGCGGCAGCCCATCGCGGCGGCGTATTCGAGGTCGATCAGCCCGTGCGAGAAGCGCGCGCCGATGGTCTGCACGACGGCGGTGTCCTCGGCGCCGCGCGCCGGCAGCGTGACGCCACCGGGCACGATCACGCCGGGCAGGTCCGCGCAGCCGGCCAGCGCCAGCATCGCCGCCGGCAGGCCCTTGTCGCAGGTGGCCACGCCGAGCACGCCGCGGCGCGTTGGCAGCGAGCGGATCAGGCGCCGCATCACCACCGCAGCGTCGTTGCGGTACGGCAGGCTGTCGAACATGCCGGTCGTGCCCTGGGTGCGGCCGTCGCAGGGATCGGAGCACATTACCGAGAACGGCAGGCCGCCGTGCGCGGCGAACGTCTCCGCCGCCGCGCGCACCATGCGGTCGATTTCCCAGTGGCCGGTGTGCAGGCCGAGCGCGACCGGCTGCCCGTCTTCGGCGCGCAGTCCGCCCTGGGTGCTGACGATGATGTAGGGATCGCGCGCGACTTCGGAGGCACGCCAGCCCATGCCCGCGTTCTGGGTCATGCCGAAGAGGTGGCCGCTCGGCGCTTCGCGCAGCATGCGCGCGTCGATCGGGAGGTGGCCGGCAGGCCCCTCGCCGGAGGTGCGCGTGGTGGCGATGGCTGAGCCGTCGCCGAGGATGGCGGTGAGGCTGGGGGCGGATTCGGTCATGGCGTTGTCCGATGCAAATCGGCTTTCCCGCCCCAGTGACTGCTCCTTCTCCCCGGTGCGGGGGAAGAGCCTGTCCCGTACCTGATACGCGGTTGGGATGGGAGAAGGATTTTCGGCAAGACGCTTGGCACCGGGTTGCCCCCACCCCAACCCGCCCAGCCCGGCGCAGCGCGCCGGGCGTTCGGATGACCCGCGCGGAAATGCCGCGCAAACGGATCATCCTCACCCCCCGCGAGCGAGGGAGGGAGCAAGGCGGCGAACGTCGCGCGTTCAGACATCGCGGGTGGTCCATTCCCCGTCGACCAGCCGCAGCAGCGACCCGGTGGGATTCCGGTCCTGCAGCGACGGCGGCAGGCGATGCTGGCGCACGTTGTCGTAGGAATGCAGCGCGGAGAAGCGGACCAGCGACGCCGGGAAACCGACCGCGGTGAACACCGGATGCCCGGTCGCGGGGAACGGGCCGCCGTGGTTCATCGCCGCGCTGACCGCGACCCCGGTCGGCATCTTGTCGTTGAGCAGGCGGCCGACGCGCGCGCGCAGGATCGGCGCGAGCGTGTCGTACGCGGCATCGTCGCCGCCGCCGGTGTCGCTGTAGATCGTGCCGGTGAGGTTGCCCTCCATCGCTTCGGCGATGCCCAGCAGTTGGGCGCAGGAATCGGCGACCACGACGAGGTTCACATGGCCGAAGGCTTCCGACTGCAGCGCTTCCGGATCGGCCAGGAAGCGCTCGCCCGGCACGTGCAGCAAGGTCGGCTGGAATGCGAAGCCTTGCGCGTCTTCCGCGATCGCACCGCCGGCCAGCAGTTCCGCGCCCGCCGCCTGCAGCCTGGCCACGGTCGTCGCGATGTCGCGCGGCGCCTGCGGCGACAGCAGCACGCCCGGCGTGGCCGCCGCGGTCAGGCGCCGCAGTTCCGCGATGAAACGATCGACCCCGTCGCCGGCGCGCAACACCGTCACGCCCGGCTTGGTGCAGAACTGGCCGGCGCCCATCGCGCAGGAGCCGTGCAGTTCGGCGGCGATGGCGTCGCCGCGCTCGCGCAGCGCGCCCGGCAGCACGAACACCGGGTTGACGCTCGACATCTCCAGGTAGACCGGCTTGCCCACCGCATCGGCGGCGGCCTTGAGCTTCATCCCGGCCGGACGTCCGCCGGTGAACGCGACCGCGCCCAGGCGTGGGTCGGCGACGAGGCGCAGGCCCAGTTCGCCGTCGGTGCGGAAGAACATCTGCACCGCGCCCGGCGGCAGGCCAGCCGCGTTCGCCGATTCCAGCGCGGCCTCGGCCAGCAGCGTCGACGTGTGCGGATGCGCCGGATGCGCCTTGGCGATGACCGGATTGCCCGCCGCGATCGCCGCCGCGAAATCGCCGCCGGCGATGCCGTTGAACGCAAAGGGGAAGTTGTTGGGACCCAGCACCAGCACCGGCCCGCCGAGCGGACCGTGCACGGAGCGGATGTTCGCCACGGTGTCGATGGTCGGCCGGCTCCAGGCGCCGTCGCGCGCCGCGCGCGCGGCCTGGCGCAACTGGTTGGTGGTGCGCGGCAGTTCGACGTTGCGCAGGCGCGGCTCGACCGGCAGGCCGGTTTCGCGGTGCGCGGCCGCGACCAGCGCGTCCGCGTTGGCCTCGATGGCGTCGGCATAGGTCTCGAGGAAATGCGCGATCGTCTCCGGCGCCAGGTGTGCCATCCCCGCGGCGGCGTGTTTCCCTGCGTCCAGCATCGCGTCCAGGTCGCTCCAGCCCGAGACCGGATACCCGCGATCGGCCAGCGCTTCGCGCGTGGACGGATCGAAGGCGTGGAAGCTGCCGGTCGGCACTTCGGCCTGCGCCCAGTGGCCGTCGACGAGGATCGGTTGCAGCACGGTGTTCGCAGTCATTGCACGGGGTTCTCCAGGACCAGGCCGTCGATGTCGATGCGCACGACGTCGCCGCCGCGCAGGGTGAAATCCTCGCCCGGCACAACGCCGGTGCCGGTGAACAGGAACGCGCCGCGCGGCTGCGGCAGTTCGCGCAGCAGCCAGCCGGCGAGTTCTTCCATGCCGCGCTTGATCTGCGAGCTGCGCGTGTTGCCGGCGAACACCGGCACGCCGTCGCGGACGATGTCGAGCGAGATCGGCAGGTCGCGCAGTTGCCCCGCGGTACACAGGCGGATGCCGGGACCCATCGCGCAGGAACCCTCGTAGACCTTGGCCTGCGGCAGGTACAGCGGGTTCTCGCCCTCGATGCTGCGCGAGGACACGTCGTTGCCGGTGGTGTAGCCGACGATCCCGCCGCCGGCGTCGAGCACCAGCACCAGTTCCGGCTCGGGCACGTCCCAGTGGCTGTCGTCGCGCACGCGGATCGGCGCGCCGTGGCCGCGCACGCGCCAGCCGTTGGCCTTGAAGAACAGTTCCGGGCGATCGGCGCCGTAGACCTTCTGGTACACGTCCGCGCTCTGCGACTCGGCCTCGCGCGCCATGCGGCTGCTGAGGTAGGTCACGCCGCTGGCCCAGACTTCCTGCGCATCCTCGACCGGCGCCAGCAGCGGCGCATCGGCGATTTCGCCGCGCGGCAGCGACGCGAGCCGTTGCCGCGCATCGTCGGCGGGAAGCGCCAGCCATTGCGACAGGGTGAAATCCTCCGGCAGGTAGCGGCCGTCGATCGCCCAGCGGGGACCGTCGGCGGTGGCATGGCGGGTCAGCGTGGTATGCATGTCACGGGATCCATGAAGGGGACGAGACAAAAGCTGCGGAGAGGCATCGCCGCGGCGCATCGATGAAGAGGAACGAACGCAACCGCCAGATGTCCGCATGCGCGTCGCGCACGCCTTTGAGCCTGTTCGCGATCGCCGGATCGTGCGTCATCCCGGCGAAAGCCGGGATCCATCTTGATCCCGATTCTCGTTCTGCGCGGGAAGATCGGACACCAGTCGCAAAATGGATCCCGGCTTTCGCCGGGATGACGTTCTCGATGGTGTCTGCCTCCCTCCTGCACGAGGAATTTGGGCAGACGCCCAGGCACGCGGTGCATCGAAAGGAATACCGGCAAGGTTGCTCATGCAACCGGACTGGTCGCGCGGATCGCACCTCGTTAGCGCTATCATCCGGACGCGGACGCATGCGCTCGCCCTGCCGCAATGCAGCAGGCATCATGCGCGACCGTCGACCGCACGCACTGACGAACGCCAACGCCTCCCGGGAGGCACGCACCGGGCAAGCCCCAGCGCCGCCCGTACCGCCACTTCCAGACAGGACACGCCGATGCGCATCCACCCTGCTTCGCTCCTGGCCACCGCAATCGCGGCGGCGCTCGCCGCCTGCACGCCTGCGCCCGACAACACGCAGGCGGCCGACACGACCGTTGCCGACTCCGCGAAGGCGGATGGCTTCGAGACGGTCGGGCAACTCACCGTGTTCGATCCGTCGTTCGAGGACGTCATCGCGCTGGAGGCGCACGTCGAGAAGCTGACCGGCGACGAGTTCACCTGGTCCGAAGGCCCGACCTGGGTGAACGCCAGCCAGTCCCTGCTGTTCAACGACGTGCCGCAGAACCGGATGTACCGCTGGTCGCAGGCCGACGGACTGTCGGTGTTCCTCGAGCCTTCCGGCTACACCGGCCCGGAGATGGACACGCTGCGCGAAGCCGGCGCCAACGGATTGTTCGCCGAGGCGGCGGGCACCGTGCTGCTGGCCGACTCCGGCTCGCGCCTGGTCGCGCGCTTCGATCCGGCGACGAAGGAGAAGACCACGCTGGCGACGCATTTCGACGGCAAGCGCTTCAACAGTCCCAACGACGTCGTCGCGCGCAGCGACGGCGCGGTGTTCTTCACCGATCCACCCTACGGGCTGAAGGACATGAACGACTCGCCCGTGAAGGAACAGGCCTCCAACGGCGTCTATCGCATCGACGGCGACGGCGGCGTGCATCTCGTCGACGACCAGCTGAGCTTCCCCAACGGCATCGCGCTGTCGCCGGACGAGCGCACACTGTACGTCGCCAACTCCGATCCCGAGCGCCCGGTGTGGATGGCGTACACGCTCGACGACGCCGGCAACGCGATCGGCAGCCGCGTGTTCGCCGACGCATCGGACCTGATGGGCGACGGCGTGCACGGGCTGCCCGACGGCCTGGCGGTGTCGAGCGAGGGCCTGCTGTTCGCGACCGGCCCCGGCGGCGTGCTGGTGCTGGACGCGAACGGCAAGCGCCTGGGCCGCATCGAGACCGGCAGCGCGATCGCCAATGCCGCATTCGGCGACGATGGCCGCACGCTGTACATGACCTCGCACAAGTTCCTGGCGCGGGTGCCGCTGAAGGTGGCCGGGCTCGGCTTTCAACGCTGAGCGTCCTGTCCGGCGGCGGCGAGCGCACGCGCCACCGCGGCCGGACCCGCGTCGCCCAGCGCCGCGTAGGCATCGCACAGTGCGCCGGTGAAGCGCGCGTCGCCCGACAGCGGCGCGAACACCGCATCGAGCCTCAGGAACGCGGCGACATCGTGCTCCGCCTCGCCGGTCGCGGCACGGCCGGTTTCCGAGAGCATGGCGTCCAGCGGATCGACCAGCGCCACGCCCGCCTTCGCCTGACGGACCACGAAGCGCAGCCAGCCGGCGACCGGCAGGCACAGGCGGTCGATCGGCCATCCTGCCGCCAGCGCGTCGGCGATGGTGCCGAGCAGGCGCACCGGCAGCTTCTGCGAGCCGTCCCAGGCGATCTGCGCCAGCAGGTGGCGGATCGCCCGATTGCGGAAACGTTCTAGGATCGCATCGACGTAGGCGTCGGCGTTGAAGCCGGCGGGCGCGCCGACGTTCGGCGCGATGTCCTCGCGCATCAGCCGTTCGACGAAACCCGCCAGCACCGGCTCGCGCATGGCGTCAGCGACGGTTTCCAGCTGCATCAGCGAGCCGAGGTAGGCCAGCGTCGAATGTGGCGCGTTGAGCAGGCGCAGCTTGGCGCGGTCGTAGCCGGCGATGTCGCCGCTCATGACCACGCCCACGCGCTCGAACGCGGGCCGGCCGTTGCAAAAGTCGTCCTCGACCACCCACTGCGAGTACGGCTCGCGCTGCACCGGCCAGGCATCGTCGACGCCGAGGCCGAGCGCCACGCGCGCGCGCAGGGCGTCGTCGCTGGCGGGGGTGATGCTGTCCACCATCGAGCGCGGGAACGCGACTTCGGCCTCGATCCACGCCGCCAGTCCCGCATCGATGCGGCGCGCATAGTCCAGCACCGCGCGGCGCAGGCGGCCGCCGTTGTCGGCGAGGTTGTCGCAGCTGAGCACGGTGTATGGCGCCAGCCCGAGGGCGCGGCGCTCGCGCAGGCCGGCGACCAGCCAGCCGATGGCGCTGACAGGCTGCTCCGGCGACACGAGGTCGCGGGCGATGTCCGGGTGCGCCGCGTCCACGCCATCGGCCGAAAGGCAGTAGCCCTTCTCGGTGATGGTCAGCGTCACCAGCCGCACCTGCGGATCGACCAGCCGTGCCAGCACCGCCTTGCGCTGCTGCGGCGCGCACAGCACTTCGCGGATCGATCCGATCACGCGCAGCTGCGTGCGCTCGCCGATCAGGGCCAGCGTGTACAGGCCATCCTGCGGCTGCAGCGCGTCGCGCACGCCCGGACTGTGCAGCGAGACCGCGCTGATCGCCCAGCCGGGTTCGTCGCCCAGCAGGTCGTCGAGATACACCGCCTGGTGCGCGCGGTGGAACGCGCCCGGACCGAAGTGGACGATGCCGATGCGGGTCGCGGCGCGGTCGTAGGACGGGCGCCGCACGTCGGCCGGCACGCCCGCGAGCGTGCCGGCCGACAGACGCGGCGAGGTGTCGACCGGCGCCGTCATGGTCGCCGCGCGGCGCACCGTGCGTCCGTGCCGGTCATGGTGCACGCACCTCGAAGCTGGCGCTGGCGCGGATGTCGGCACTGGAGGCACCGACGTCCACCGCGTACCCGCCCGGATCGACCACGTAGGCCTGCGCGGCCTCGTCGTAGCGACGCAGGTCGCGTTCGGGCGCGAACACGAAGGAAAGTTCGCGCGATTCGCCGGTGGCGAGGTGGATGCGCTCGAAGGCGCGCAGTTCCTTCAACGCGCGGCCGGGCGCCGGCGCCAGCGGACGCAGGTAGGCCTGCACCACTTCGTCGCCCGCGCGTTCTCCGCTGTTGCGCACCGTCAGCGTCGCCCTCACCTGCCCGTCCGCCGCGACGACATCGCGGTCGAGCTTCAGGCCGGCATGGTCGAAGCGGGTGTAGGACAGGCCGTGGCCGAAGGGATACAGCGGCTCGCCCTCGAAATAGCGGTAGGTGCGCCCGGCCATGGCGTAGTCGTCGAACGCCGGCAGCTTCTCGTCGGCCTTGTAGAACGTCACCGGCAGCCGGCCGGCGGGACTGACGTCGCCGAACAGCACGTCGGCCACGGCGTTTCCGCCGCGCTGGCCCGGATACCACGCGACCAGGATCGCCGGCAGGTGTTCCTTGGCCCAGTCGACGCCGAGCGCCGATCCGGTGGTCAGCACCAGCACCACCGGCTTGCCGGTCGCGTGCAGCGCTTCCAGCAGCTTGCGCTGGGTGTCCGGCAGGCGGATGTCGGTGCGGTCGCCGCCGGCGAAGCCGGGATAGTCGACCTTCATCTCCTCGCCTTCCACGTCGCCGGTCAGGCCGCCGACGAAGACCACGGCGTCGGCGCCGCGCGCGAGATCCAGCGCTTCGTCGAACGTCGGCTTCGCGCCCGGCAGGTCCCAGGCCAGGCGCACGCTGGCGTCGCGGTCGTTCTCGTAGTACTCGAGCCGGATGTCGTAGGCGCGACCGGCCTCGAGCTCGAGCTCGACGCTGTCCGCGCGCAGGCGCTCGGCGTTCTCCCAGCGGTCGAGCAGCAGCTCGCCGTCGAGGTACAGGCGGAAGCCGTCGTTGGCGCCGGCCTCCAGCCGGTACCTGCCGCCGACCGGCGGCAGCAGCTGGCCGCTCCAGCGGATCGAGAACCCGTCGTTGGGCACGGCATTGTCGGGACCGGCCTCGCCGCGCGCCAGCAGGTTGTCGGTCGGCGAGCCGCGGTCCCAGCGGAAGCCGATCTGCGCGTCGACGCGCACCAGCACCGGCGCTCCGGACAGGTCCTTGTTGCGGAAGTATTCGCCGCGCAGGCCGCGCTCGCTCGAACCGTCCTGCGGACGCAGGTACTGCGGCTCGACCAGCGGCGTCGCGGCCGGATCGTCGCGGCCTTCGACCAGGTCCGCGCCGCGCGCGTACACCACCTCCGCCTCCGGCAGCGCCTCGCGGATGCCGCGCAGCACGGTCACCGGATCGGCCGGCGTGCCGTAGTAGTTGCCGAGCAGCGCCATGGTGTCGTCCGCGGTCGGGCCGACCACCGCCAGGCGCCTGATGTCCTTCGACAGCGGCAGCACGCCGTCGTTCTTCAGCAGCACGATCGATTCCTGCGCCACCTTGCGCGCCAGCGCGTCGTGCGCCGCCGCCTGGTTGACCGAGTACGGGATCTGCGCCCAGCGCACCTGCTCCGGCGGATCGAACATGCCCAGGCGCATGCGCGCGGTCATCAGCCTGGTGAGCGCGGCGTCGACCTCGGCTTCGCCGAGCAGGCCCTTGCGCACCGCGACCGGGATCGACGGGGCGTAGGTCTCGCCGCAGTCGAGCTCGGTGCCGTTCTTCACCGCCAGCGCGGCGGCCTCTTCCGGCGTCGCGACGATCTTGTGGTTCTCCCAGATGTCCACGACCGCCCAGCAGTCGGACAGCACGTAGCCCTGGTAGCCCCAGTCGCCGCGCAGGATCCCGCCGGTGAGGAAGGTGCTGGCGCTGGCCGATTCGCCGTAGACGCGGTTGTAGGCGCCCATGACCGCGGCGACGTCGGCGTCCTTCACCAGCGCCTCGAACGCAGGCAGGTAGGTGTCGTAAAGGTCGCGCTTCGATGGATGCACGTCGAAGGTATGGCGGTCGGCTTCCGGGCCGCTGTGCACGGCGAAATGCTTGGCGGTGGCGTCGAGCTTGCGGTACCTGGGATCGTCGCCCTGCAGGCCTTTCACGAACGATACGCCGAGGCGTGCCGTCAGATGTGGATCCTCGCCGTAGGTTTCCTGGCCGCGGCCCCAGCGCGGGTCGCGGAAGATGTTGATGTTCGGCGACCAGAACGTCAGGCCCTGGTAGCGGCCATGTTCGCCATTGCGCAGGAATTCGTGGTGCTTGGCGCGGGCCTCGTCGCTGATGGTCCTGGAGACCTCGTCCATCAGCGGCACGTCGAAGGTCGCCGCCATGCCGATCGCCTGCGGGAACACGGTGGCCGCGCCCGCGCGCGCGACGCCGTGCAGGGCTTCGTTCCACCAGTCGTAGGCGGGCAGCCCGAGCCGCTCGATCGCCGGCGAATCGTTCTGCATCTGCGCGGCCTTTTCCTCCAGCGTCATCCGCGAGACCAGCGCGGCGGCGCGCTCCTCGAAGCTGCGCGAGGTGTCCAGCCACGGCCGCTCCGGATCGGCGGCCTGCGCCTGCCAGGCCGGCAGCGACGCCAGCAGTGCCGCCGCGCACCAGTGCGCGAGTGCGCGGGGACGCGAAGCCAGCCGATGCGGGCGCGGCGAGATGAGCGGATCGTTTCCGGTCGTGGATGGCATCTTCCCTCTCCTCCCTCGATGATTCATGGCGCCCTGCGTTCGTCTCGCGCATGCGGCCCGAGCGTGGCGCCGACGAAGCCGCCGGCGACGTCGGTGCTCAGGACGGTGCCGTCGACGTCTCGCGCCAGCCATTGCCAGCCCTGGCCGTCGCCGGCGTCGAAGGCGAACGAATACGCGCCTTCGTTGCCCTCGACCTTCAGCTTCAGCGCGCCGGCGACGCCCGCCTCCCGCATCGCGACGATCTCCGAGGCGCCGTCGCCGGCCTTCTTCTCCAGGAACACCTCGGCACCCTCGCGCGCCGCGCGGCGCACGCCGAGGAAGTACCAGTACTGTTCGCTCTGGAACGCGGCCAGGCCGGCGGCGATGCCGGACGCGGGCAGGTCCAGCGCCGTACTGGCCTCGAACACGAGGTGCTGCTGGCGGCGCGCGAGGAACGACGGATTCCCCAGCGTGTCGAGGCGTTCGCGCAGCGGATGGATCGCGAGCCTGCCCGGTTGCGCGGCGAGATCGAACCAGTCGCGCTTGGGCACGCGCACGAACATCCAGGCCCTGTCGAGTTCGCGCGCGCCGAACTCGTCGCGCCAGGTGAAGTTGCCGCCGAGCGGCGCCTGTCCGGCAGCCTGCTTCATGAAGGCGGGACCGGGCAGCGCGTACGGGATCTCCTCGCCCGGCGGCAGGATCGTCGGCCAGCCGTCGCTCCACGCCACCGGCAGCAGGAAGGTCTCGCGGCCGGTGTTGTAGTGGCGGACGTCGTAGTTGCGGCTGGCGAGGAACACCGCCCACCAGCTGCCGTCCGGACCCTGCACGAGGTCGGCGTGGCCGGCGTTGGTCACCGGGAGCGTGCGTTCCGGCGGCAGGTCGCGCTGGGTCAGGATCGGGTTGTGCGCGTAGGGTTCGTACGGGCCCCAGACGTCGCGGCTGCGCAGCACCACCTGCGAATGCTGCGGGCCGGTGCCGCCCTCGGCATTGGACAGCACGTACCAGCCGCCGACCTTGTACAGATGCGGCCCTTCGATCCAGATCGGGTTCTCTTCCGGCTTCACGCCGCCGTCGACCAGTACCTTGCGCGGGCCGAACGGCCGCTTCTGCGCGATGTCGATCTCCTGCAGCCAGATCGCGCGGTGGCCGTCGTAGCGCGCCGGTACAGCGGGTTCGTCGTTGTTGAGGATGTAGACCCTGCCGTCGTCGTCGAAGAACAGCGAGGGATCGATGCCGCCGATGCCCGGCAGCCAGGACGGATCGGACCACGGCCCGGCCGGGTCGGAGGCGGTAACGATGAAGTTGCCGCCGCTGTCGACCGCGGTGTTGACCACGTAGAAGGTGTCGTCGCGGTACTCGATCGCCGGCGCGAACACGCCGCGCGAGACGCGCAGCCCGTCGAAGTCCAGCTGCGACCGGCGGTGGATGGCGTTGCCCACCTGGGTCCAGTGCACCAGGTCCTCGCTCTCGAACACCGGGATGCCGGGGAAGTAGGTGAACGTCGAGTGCACCATGTAGAACTTGCCGCGCGCGGCGACGATGCTCGGGTCGGAGTGGAAGCCGGCGAGGATCGGGTTGCGGAAATGGCCTTCGGGCAGCGGCGCCTCGAATGCGGCGTCGCGGCCGGTGTATTCGAACCAGTCGAAGTAAACGGGCGGTGGCGGCGCGCTTTCGCTGGCCCACGCCGGCAGCGCCAACGCCGCCAGCAGCAGCGCAAACGCAAAACTCCGTCGTCCCCGCGAAGGCGGGGACCCAGTGTCCTTGCTCTTGCCTCCAGGAATAAAGACGCTGGGTTCCCGCCTTCGCGGGAATGCCGGCACCAATGTCCACGGGCCCTTCATCTCCACCGACATCACCAATCCCACATCGCGCCGTCCTCCAGGCGCGCGATCGGCAGCTGCTTGGGCGAGTACGGATACTTCGCCGCCAGCGCCTCGTCGATGTCGACGCCGTGGCCGGGCGTATCGCCGACGTGCAGCCGCCCATTGCGCAGCACGTAGTCGTGCGGGAACACCGCGTCGGTCTCTTCGGTGTGGAACATGTACTCCTGGATGCCGAAGTTCGGCACCCAGGTATCGAAATGCAGCGCCGCGCCCATGGTCACCGGCGACAGGTCGGTGGCGCCGTGGAAGCCGGTGCGCACCTGGTGCAGGGCGGCGAAATCGGCCAGCCGGCGCACGTGGGTGATGCCGCCGCCGTGCACGATGGTGGCGCGGATGTAGTCGATCAGCTGGTTCTCGATCAGGTGCTTGCAGTCCCAGATCGAGTTGAACACCTCGCCCACCGCCAGCGCCGTGACCGAGTGCTGGCGGATCAGCTCGAACGATTTCTGGTTCTCGGCCGGGGTGGCGTCCTCCAGCCAGAACAGGCGATAGGGCTCAAGGCTTTTCGCCAGGCGCGCGGCCTCGATCGGCGTGAGCCGGTGGTGCACGTCGTGCAGCAGTTCGACGTCGCTGCCGTGGTCGGCGCGCAACTGCTCGAACAGCGCCGGCACCACCTCCAGGTAGCGCGGCGTGTTCCATACCGTTTCCAGCGGCAACTCGCTCTCGGCCGGCTCGTAGCCCTTGGCGTTGGACACGCCGTAGGCCTTCTTGATGCCGGGCACGCCGCACTGCGCGCGCACGGCCAGGAACCCCTGCTCGATGAACCCGCCGACCGCGTCGCTCGCCTCGGCGATGTCGCGGCCGTTGGCGTGGCCGTACACCAGCGCGCCCTCGCGCGAACGGCCGCCGAGCAGCTGGTAGACCGGCAGCCCGGCCATCTTGCCGAGGATGTCCCACAGCGCCACGTCGACCGCGGCGATCGCGCTCATCGTCACCGGGCCGCGCCGCCAGTAGGCGCCGCGGTAGAGGAACTGCCAGAGGTCCTCGATGCGGCCGGCGTCGCGGCCGATCAGGTTGGGCACGACGTGGTCGGACAGGTAGGCCGCGACCGAGAGTTCGCGGCCGTTGAGCGTCGCGTCGCCAAGGCCGTACACGCCCGAGCGCGTGGTGATCTTCAGGGTGACGAAGTTGCGTCCCGGGCAGGTGACGATGACCTTCGCATCGACGATCTCGCGATCGCGGGAGGAACCGTGCGTGGTGGTTTCGCTGGCGTGGGTGTTCATCGTGCGTGGTCGTCGTCGATCATGGGGGAAACCGGCAGCTCGAACGGACCGGCCGGCAGGCCGGCGCCGTCGAACAGCGTGCAGACGGGGCTGTCGGCCCAGCAGTAGCGCACGCGGGTGGCCTCGTGCGCGCCGGGCGCATGCAGGGTGACGCGGTTGAACCGGATCTGCGCCTGCGCGTAGCGGCAGGAGCCGGCGTCGGCCCAGCAGAGCTCGAAGCCGATCGGGCCTTCAGCGCCGTAGGCGAGCAGGCCATCGCTCACGTCGCCGAACTCCACCACCACCGCATCGCCGCTGCGGCCGGTCGCCGTCGCCACCGGGCCGGATGCCGGCAGCGCCTCGCCGTACACGACATGGCGCGCGAGGCGCGCGAGGCGGCGGCCGAGTTCCTGCTTGTTGCTCGGATGGATGTCGTAGCGGTCGCCGATGTCGATCGTCACCGCCAGGCCGGTGCCGCGGTCTTCCGCCGCGACCTGGCGCTGGGCCTCGCGCAGCACGGCCCAGTCGCTCTCCGACGGCTTCACCGGCGCCGCGCCGTAGTTGGCCAGCTGCACCACCAGCAGCGGCAGGCCGTCGCCGAAGCGCACGCGCCAGTCGCTGCGCAGCGCGCGCAGCAGCTGCGCGTAGCGATCGTGCTCGAAGGTGTTGGATTCGCCCTGGTACCACAGCGCGCCGCGCAGGCCGTAGCGGCCGAGCGGCGCGACCATGCCGTTGTAGAGCGTCGACAGTCCGGCCGCGCTCTGCCACGGTGCGCGCGGCGGCGTCCCCAGCTCCGGCGGCACGACGCGGTACTGCCAGCCGCCGTCGAGCGGCGCGCTGCTGCCGTCGGCGAAGCGCAGCGCGTGCGCCGACGCCGGTCCCGCCAGTCCGCCGTCGCGATAGGTGTCGAGTACGTTGACCACGACGGTGTTCTCGCCTTCGCGCAGCAGGCCCGCCGGCAGGGCGTACTCGCGACCGACGCCCGCGCCGTAGGTGCTGCCGACGCCGCGCCCGTTCACCCAGGTCATGTCGATCTCGTCGGCGGGGCCCAGCGCCAGCACCGCGCCCTGCGCCGCCTGCGCGGCGGTCAGGCGCACGCTGGTGCGATACCAGACCATGCCGTCGAATTCGGCCAGCTCCGGCACGCCCCAGCGCTCCCAGGCGCCGAGTTGCGCCGGCGCCTTGCGCCACTGCCCCGCGGGCTTGCCCGCATCCCACGGTCGATCACCTGCAACGACGCCCGGTCGACCCGACCACCAGTCTTGCCACAGCGCCCCCCAGTCGCCGACAGCGACCACCGGATCGTCCGCGTAGCGCGCCAGCACGTCGAGTTCGCCGTCGTACAAGCCGAGCTCGCGCAGCGCCTCGCCGCTGGTCCAGGCCTGGATGCGCGATCCGCCCCAGGCGGCGTCGATCAGCCCCATCGGCACGTCGACCGTCTTCTGCAGCTCGCGCGCGAAGAAGTAGCACGCGGCGGAGAACTCGCGCACCGTGTCCGGATTCACCGGATCCCACCGCACCGCTTCGGAGAACGTCTCCTTCGGCACAACGTCCGAGACCTGCGGCACGGTGAGCAGGCGGATGCGATCGTTGCCGGCGCCCGCCATCTCCGCGCGCGCGTCCAGCGAGCGCCACACCTGCAGCTCCATGTTCGACTGCCCGGAGCACAGCCAGACGTCGCCGACCAGCACGTCCTCGACCGCCTGCGTGCGCCCGCCCGCCTCCACGTTCAATACATGCGGCCCGCCCGCGCGCAGCGCGGGAAGCTCCGCCGCCCAGCGCCCGTCGCCGGCGGCGCGCGCACGAACGCGCTTACCCGCCAGGGCCACGCGCACTTCCTCGTCCGGCCGCGCATGGCCCCAGACGCGGATCGGGCGGTCGCGCTGCAGCACCGCGTGGTCCTGGAACATCGCGTGCAGCAGCGGAGGAGAGATCGCGTCATCGGCCGCGATCGCCGGCGCGATGGCGCCCGCCAGCGCGATCGCCAGCCACGCGATCGCGGCACGGCATGAAGGCGGGCGCTTCAATGGAGGCAGTCCCTTCAACGTCCGTCTCCCGGTGCGTTCGGAAATTCGAGCGACTTGTAGTAGTCCAGCGAATGCGGCGGCGGCGCCTCGCCCTCGGGCAGCGGCAGGCCGGAGAAGGTCTGGAAATAGGCGATGCTGGCGTCGCGCCACCACTGCGCCTCCTTCTGCTGGATCGAGAGGAACCGCGCGACCTGGTGGTGGCGCTCCGGATCGACGTAATCCGCCAGCCCTTCCCACGTCGTGCGCATCTCCTGCACTTCGCCGACGCCGCGCGAATAGCGATGCACCAGCTCGTCCCACAGCGTGCGGCCGGACGACACGCGGTCCGTCCAGCCCCGATGGTGGAACCACAGCAGGAAGTCCTCCGGCACGCGCTCGGGATCGTTGAACATGTCGGCCACGGGCGGCGCGTACTGCGACACCGCGTCGCTGCCCGTCTTCGTGCGGTCGAAACCGATGCCTTCCTTCGTCGCGCGATGGAAATACACCGAGGTCCAGTCCGCCCGCGGCCCACCCTCGACCCACGGCGCCGGGCCGTAGTGGTGGCCGCGCCCCATCAGGTGGTGCAGCCCGAGCGGCGTCATGTAGTCCACGACCGCCTGGTGCGAGCCCATCATCATGTCGACGACCGGGCCGACGAACGCCGGTTCGTTCGAGAAGGTCATCCGCACCCATTCCGTCGCGATGTCGCGCGCGTCGAGGTCCGGATCCCACGCCAGCCGCCCGTAGGCGTACCAGTTGGCCTGGTCGAAATGCGATCCGCTCCAGTTGCGGTCGCTGCCGATGTTGGCCACGCCCGCCATGCCGCTGAGCGCATGCCCCTCCAGCGAACCGTCGACCACCTTCGCGACGGTCGAGCCCTCGCCCTTCGCCTGCGTGTCCGCGCGCAGCACCTCTTCCCACATCGGCCCGAGATAGACCAGGTGGGTGGCGAAGCCCAGGTACTCCTTGGTGATCTGGAACTCCATCATCAGCGGCGTCTTCGGCATCGCGCCGAACAGCGGGTGGAACGGCTCGCGCGGCTGGAAGTCGATCGCGCCGTTCTTCACCTGCACCAGCACGTTGTCGCGGAACTCGCCGTCGTGCGGCACGAACTCGGTGTAGGCCTGCTTGTGGCGGTCGTCGGGCTCCTCGTCCGAGTACACGAACGCGCGCCACATCACGATGCCGCCGTGCGGCGCGACGACGTCGGCAAGCATGTTGGCGCCGTCGGCGTGCGAGCGACCGAAGTCCTGCGGACCCGGCTGCCCTTCCGAATTGGCCTTGACCAGGAAACCGCCGAAGTCGGGGATCCTCGCGTAGATCTCGTCGGCCTTGGCGCGCCACCAGCGCTGCACGGCAGGGTCCTTCGGATCGGCGGTCTCCAAGCCGCCGATCTCCATCGGCGCGCTGAAGCGGGCGCTGAGGTAGACGCGGATGCCATACGGCCGCATCACCCCGGCCAGCGCCGCCACCTTCTCCAGGTAGGCGGGCGTGAGGATCTGGGCGTTGGCGTTGACGTTGTTGAGCACCGTGCCGTTGATGCCGATCGAGGCATTGGCGCGGGCGTAATCGGTATAGCGCGGGTCTAGCCAGTCGGGCAGCCTGTGCCAGTCCCAGATCGACTGGCCGGCGTAGCCGCGCTCGACGTGGCGGTCGAGGTTGTCCCAGTGGTTGAGCACGCGCAGCCCGATCTTCGGCGATTCGCGCAGGTCGAGGGCGTCGATCGGCTGCCGCGTCTGCAGCAGGCGCAGCAGGTGGAAGGCGCCGTACAGCGCGCCGACGTCGCTGTTGGCCGCGACCACGGTGGCGGCATGGCCGTCGACCCGCAGGCTGCGGATCAGGTAGCCCTCCGGCCCCAGCCCGTCGAGCTCGAGCCGCAGCTTGGCGATGCGCGGCAAGGACGCGGGCGTGCCCAGCAGCAGCGTGCCGTCCCGGTCCGGCGCTGCCGCCAGGGTGGGCGCGCTTCCCAGCAGGCCGCCGAGGCCGCGCAGCAGTTCGTCGCGCGCGACCCGCTGCGTCGCGGTCGCCTCCGGCGCCACCAGCTGCGCCAGCCGCGCGCGATAGTCGCCGGCCGCGCCGGATTCGACCGGCGCCTGGCGCAGCCACAGGTCATGACCGTCTTCGGCCTGCGCCGCCGGCAGGCACAGCAGCGCCGCCAGCCAGCAACCGAACGCGAACAGCGGCAGCCGCCCGCCCCGTCGGCGCCCGCACGGCCGCGGCGCGACGGATGGCAGGTGATGCCCGCGGTTGGCGGTTGTGTGTACCATTCAGATAGCCCTCATGTCGGGTCGTCCACCGCGACGGACGCTCGCGTCCATCGAAGCGCACGGATCCGCGCATGCCGGCCCGAACGACAGGCGACCATGGCGCGGATAGGGGAACGAACGTTGCAGAAACCGAGGAAAGCCGCGCGACGCAAGGGAATGGCCGTCACGCTCGACGAAGTCGCGGCCCTCGCCAAGGTCTCGCCGATGACGGTCTCGCGCGTGGTCAACGGCCACGGCAAGGTGCGCGACACCACGCGCGAACGGGTGATGCGCGCGGTGCGCGAACTCGGCTACACGCCCAACCTCGCCGCGAGTGCCCTCGCCACCGCGCAGGAAACCCGCATCGCGCTGATCTACACCAACCCCAGCTCCGCCTACCTGCGCGAACTGCTGGTGGGCGCGCTGCACGGCGCCAGCCGCACCGCGGCGCAGCTGGTGATCGATACCTGGGACAACCTCGGCGCCGGCGCCCAGCGGCAGGCCGCGAAAGCGCTCGCCAAGCGCGTGGCCGGCGTGATCCTGCCGCCGCCGCTGTGCGAATCCAAGGGCGTGGTCACGGAACTGGTCGAGGCGGAGGTGCCGGTCGTCGCCATCGCCTCGGGCCGTTTCAGCCACGACATCTCCTGCGTGCGCATCGACGACTTCCGCGCCAGCAAGGAGATCACCGCGCACCTGATCGCGTTCGGCCACCGCCGCATCGGCTACATCAAGGGACACCCGAACCAGACCGCGAGCGTGCGCCGCTTCGAGGGGTTCCAGGCGGCGCTGGCCGATGCCGGCATCGTGCTCGACGAGACGCTGGTCGAGTCGGGCTACTTCACCTACCGCTCCGGGCTCGACGCCGCCGAGAAGCTGCTGGCGCATCCCGTGCCGCCGACCGCGATCTTCGCCAGCAACGACGACATGGCCGCGGCCGTGGTATCGGTCGCGCACCGCCGCCATCTCGAAGTACCCGAGGACCTGTCGGTGGTCGGCTTCGACGACACCTCCGCCGCCACCACGGTATGGCCGGAGCTCACCACGATCCGCCAGCCGGTCTCGGCGATGGCCGATTCGGCGATCGACATCCTGCTGCGCAACATCCGGCGCAAGGACCGCAGCACGCGCATGGTGGTGGATCACGTGATCCCGCACCAGCTGGTCAAGCGCGACTCCGTGGCGCCGCCGGCCAAGCGCCGCACCGGCGTCAAACCCTGATACCCGTTCGCGACCAGGAACATGGAATGGTGTAGGAGCGGCTTCAGCCGCGACCTGCCGCGTGCGACGGGTCGCGGCTGAAGCCGCTCCTACAATCCAGTGCCTGATCGCACATCGGCAGGACGCCCCTGCCCGCGCGCGGGCAGGAACATGCCTGCAATGGCGCGGCGGGTCGGCACGAAGGCTTGCGGTTCCTCCCATGACGCCCGGCCGCACGCCGCTCAGCGCAGCAGGTACTGGTTGAGCAGGTTCTCGTAGCGCTCCTGCTTGCCGCTGACCTGCTGCGGCTCGCCATTCTTCGCGGCCAGCGCGGCGAGGTCGGCCAGCCCCAGCTTGCCGTCCTCGAAGGCCTTGCCGTCGCCGCCGTCGAAGCTGGCGTAGCGCTCCTTGCGCCACTGCTCCCACGGCGAATCGTTGAGCAGGCCGTGCGCCACTTCCAGGCCGCGCGCGAACGCGTCCATGCCGCCGACGTGGGCGATGAACAGGTCCTCCATGTCGGTGGACTCGCGGCGAGGCTTGGCGTCGAAGTTCAGCCCGCCGACCAGGCCGCCCTGGCGCAGGACCACCAGCATCGCGCCGACGGTGTCGTAGAGGTCGGTCGGGAACTGGTCGGTGTCCCAGCCGTTCTGCGCGTTGCCGCGGTTGGCGTCGATGCTGCCGAGCAGGCCGTGGTCGGAGGCCACCTGCAGGTCGTGCTCGAAGGTATGGCCCGACAGCGTGGCGTGGTTGGCCTCGATGTTGAGCTTGAAGTCCTTCTCCAGCCCGTGCTCCTTGAGGAAGCCGGCGACGGTGGCGCTGTCGAAGTCGTACTGGTGCTTCATCGGCTCCATCGGCTTGGGCTCGATGAAGAACGAACCCTCGAAGCCGATGCTGCGGCCGTAGTCGCGGGCGGCGGCGAGGAAGCGGGCGAAGTGGTCCAGCTCGCGCTTCATGTCGGTGTTGTGCAGGCTGGCGTAGCCTTCGCGGCCGCCCCAGAACACGTAGTGCTCGCCGCCCAGCTCGACGGTGGCGTCGAGCGCGCTCTTCACCTGCACCGCGGCGCGCGCGACGACGTTGAAATCCGGGTTGGTCGAGGCGCCATTCATGTAGCGCGGGTGCGAGAACAGGTTCGCCGTGCCCCACAGCAGCTTGACGCCGGTGGCCTGCTGCCGCTCCTTCGCCAGCGCGACCAGGCGCTTGAGGTTCTTCTCGTAGGTGCCGATGTCGTCGGCGTCGGGCGCCAGGTCGACGTCGTGGAAGCAGTAGTACGGCACGCCGAGCTTGCTGAAGAATTCGAACGCGGCGTCGACCTTGGCCTCGGCGGTGGACAGCGCATCACCGGTCTCCCACGGGAACCGGCGCGTGCCCGGGCCGAACGGATCGGCGCCGGCGTTGCAGAAGGTGTGCCAGTAGCAGACCGCGAAGCGCAGGTGCTCGCGCATGGTCTTGCCGCCGATCTTCTTCCCGGCGTCGTAGACCTTGAACGCCAGCGGGTTGTCCGAACCCGGGCCCTCGAAGGGGATGGTGCCGATGCCGGGGAAGTATTCCTTCGCGCCGATGAATGCCTTGCTCATTGCTGTGCTTCCGTGAGGTCGTGGGTGGGGAACGAGCGGTCAACCCGCGTAGAGCGGCCGGATCGCATCGAGGTGGGACAGGAAACGCTGGTAGACCGGGGCATACGCCGCAGTGGCTTCGGCGTGCGGGTGCGTGGCCAGGCGCGGATCCAGGCGCACGTGCGCCGCGGCGAGCGCGCTGAGGTCGGCATCGCCGCCGCTGCGCTGCACCGCCCACAGCGCCTGCAGCGCGGCACCGAACGCGGCGCCCTCGGCCTGCTCGGGCACGTCGACCGGCAGGCCGAACATGTCGGCGGCCATCTGTCGCCACACCAGGCTCTGGCTGCCGCCGCCGGTCAGGCGAATGGCCTCGAACTGCAGGCCGGCGTCGACCAGCGCGTCGTAGCCGTTCTTCAGGCTGTACAGCGCACCCTCCATCGCCGCGCGGTAGAGGTTGGCGGGCGTGAGGTTGGTCGCGGTCATGCCGAACAGGTTGCCACGGCCATTGGGCAGGTCGGGCGTGCGCTCGCCGTTGAGGAAGGGCAGCATCAGCAGGCCGTCGGCGCCGGGCCGGGTACTGGCCAGCAGGGCGTCGCCCTCCTTCGTCGAGAAGCCGCACAGCCTGCCCACCGCCTCGGTGGCGACGGTGCAGTTCATGGTGCAGATCAGCGGCAGCCAGCCGCCGGTCGAATCGCAGAACGCGGCCCAGCGGCCCTCGTCGTCGACCACCGCATGGTCGGCGTAGGTGAACAGCGTGCCCGAGGTGCCCAGGCTCATGCTCAGCACGCCCGGGACGACGTTGCCGGTGCCGATCGCGGCCATCATGTTGTCGCCGCCGCCGGCCGACACCTGCACCGAATGCGGCAGGCCGAGTTCGTCGGCGAGCGCGGGCTTGATCTTCACCAGCGTGGCGGCGTCGACCAGCGGCGGCAGGCAGGCGCCGAGGTCGCGGTCCGGGTCGGTCGCGGCCAGCATCGCCGGCGACCAAGCGCGCGTGCGCACGTCGAGCCAGCCGGTGCCGGAGGCGTCGCCGTGCTCCATCCACAGTTCGCCGGTCAGCCAGTAGTTGATGTAGTCGTGCGGCAGCGCGATGGTCGCCAGCTTGGCGTAGGCCTGCGAGCGGTGCTTGCGGGTCCACGGCAGCTTGGAGGCGGTGTAGCCGGCCAGGATCGGATTGCCGGCAAGTTCGATGCAGCGCCGCGCGCCGCCGGCGGCGTCCATGATCTCGTCGCACTCGGCGCTGGTGCTGGTGTCGCACCACAGCTTGGCCGGCGCCAGCACGCTGCCGCTGCGGTCGAGCGGCACGAAGCCGTGCTGCTGGCCCGACACGCCGATCGCGACCACCCGCGCGCGCAGTGCGGGATCGATCCTGCCGAAGCAGGCGCGCACCGCGTCGACCCACCAGTCCGCACGCTGCTCGCGGCTGCCGTCGTCGCCCGCGGCGAGGTCGAGCGGCTGCCCGGCCGAGGCCACGATCTGGCGCGAGTCGGGATCGTAGGCCACCAGCTTGACGCTCTGGGTGCCCACATCCAGTCCAACGAACAGGCCCATCCGAAGTTCCCCGAAAAAGTTAGCGCTACCACAAAACTGGCCGGCGATATCGCAAGGACGAAGGACCGCGCGAACCCCGACGCGCCCGATCCAGCGTGGTGGCGAGGATCAAACTCTACACAGCTGGGAAAAAAAAGCCTTGCTGCAGTGCGGAATGCCCTCCCCAGGCGCGTGAAATACGAGGTTAGCGTTAACAATTCCTTATCGATTCCAGCCCCTGCGCCCGGCCCCGTCGCTGTAGGAGCGCCTTCAGGCGCGACCGCTTCCCGCCCCGTCGAGCGCCCGGTCGCGGCTGAAGCCGCTCCTACGAAAAGCGGTCCTTCGCCCAGGGGCGTGAACCAGCGGGATGCATGCCGCCTCACCCCAACCCTCCCCGCAGGCGCACAGCTTCAAAGCAGCACCACCCGACAACGCCCCGACAGCAGCGGCTCGACCAGGATCCGGTAGCCATCGTTGTCGAAGCCTTCCACCACCCGATCCAGCCTGCGCGCCCGTGCGCGCGTCGGGGCGCTGCCGAGATAGTGCCAGTCGCGGACCACGTGGATCTGGCGCAGGTCCGGCCCGTCCTCGACGATCCCCACCGCCCCGGCATAGGGCCAGGTCGCCACCCGCAGCGCCTCCAGCGCCGCCTCCAGCCGCGCCTCGTGCCCGGCCAGCGGCTCGCGCCCGCAGCAGGCGCCGGCGCAGCGGTCGATGCCCGCGCGGAAGCAGGCGCGCCCGGGCACCGGCCGCTCGATCCCGACCAGCCCGTAGCACAGCCGGTTGTCGTCGGCGATCGCGCGCAGCGCCTGCAGCGCCGCCGTGCGGCTGGAGAACAGCCCGTACAGGCGCTGGGTCGAGGCGAACGGCGTTTCATGCGAATGCACCACTTCCGGCCGCCCGCGCAGCAGGCGGATCGAACACAACTGGCGCCGGCGCCGCAGCCGCTTGTTGTGCACCGGCTGGCGCAGCTTGATCTGCTGCGCCTCGAGCAGTTGCGCGCCGAGGTCGCCGGCGGTGCGGGTGAAGTCGATCCGCCGCGCCGCCCGCAGCAGGCGCGCCTCCTCCGGCGTGCGCATGTGGTCGAGCACGCGCTGGCGGATGTTCACGCTCTTGCCGATGTACAGCGGCACCCGTGCGTCCTCGCCGTGGAACACGTAGACGCCCGGCGCGCGCGGCAGCGGCGCGATCCACGGCCGCAGGTGCTCGGGATAGGCGTAGTGCGCGGCCTCGGTGCGGCGCGCGGGCAGCGGAACGTACATGGCGGGCGTGGCGGGCGGAGGAGACGATCCTGCGCCCCGCCCGTCTCGGCGCGCGAGACGGACCCCGGTTCACATGCCCGGGTAGAATCCTCCGGTTCCCCACAGCAGTCCCCCGATGACCGAAACCGTCCGTCCCGCCTTCCACGGCTTCGAACAGATCCCGCTGCGCGAATACGCCGAGCGCGCCTACCTCGACTACTCGATGTACGTGGTCCTCGACCGCGCCCTGCCCTTCCTCGGCGATGGCCTCAAGCCGGTACAGCGCCGCATCATCTACGCCATGAGCGAGCTCGGCCTGGGCGCGGCGGCGAAGCCGAAGAAGTCCGCGCGCACCGTCGGCGACGTGATCGGCAAGTTCCATCCGCACGGCGACAGCGCCTGCTACGAGGCGATGGTGCTGATGGCGCAGCCGTTCTCGTACCGCTATCCGCTGATCGACGGCCAGGGCAACTTCGGCTCCACCGACGACCCCAAGTCGTTCGCGGCGATGCGCTACACCGAATCCAAGCTCACCCCGATCGCGGAAGTGCTGCTGGGCGAACTCGGCCAGGGCACGGTCGACTGGACGCCGAACTTCGACGGCACGCTGGAGGAGCCGAGCTGGCTGCCGGCGCGCCTGCCGCACCTGCTGCTCAACGGCACCACCGGCATCGCGGTCGGCATGGCCACCGACGTGCCGCCGCACAACCTGGGCGAGATCGTCAGCGCCTGCGTGCGCCTGCTCGATGATCCCGAGGCCAGCGCCACCGACCTGTGCGAACACGTGCGCGGCCCGGACTATCCGACCACCGCCGAGATCATCACCCCGGCCGCCGACCTGCGCGCGATCTACGAGACCGGCAACGGCAGCGTGCGCGCCCGCGCCACGTTCGCCAGGGAAGGCGCGAACATCATCGTCACCGCCCTGCCCCACCAGGTCTCGCCGTCGAAGGTGATCGAGCAGATCGCCGCGCAGATGCGCGCCAAGAAGCTGCCGTGGCTGGAGGACATCCGCGACGAGTCCGACCATGCCAACCCGGTGCGCATCGCCCTGATCCCGCGCTCGAACCGGGTCGATGCCGAACAGCTGATGGGCCACCTCTTCGCCACCACCGACCTGGAGAAGAGCTACCGCGTCAACCTCAACGTGATCGGCCTCGACGGCCGCCCGCAGGTGAAGAACCTCAAGGCGATCCTCGCCGAATGGCTGGTGTTCCGCGGCGAGACGGTGACGCGCCGGCTGCAGCATCGCCTGGACAAGGTCGAGCGCCGCCTGCACCTGCTCGAAGGCCTGCTGGTCGCCTTCCTCAACCTCGACGAGGTGATCCGCATCATCCGCACCGAGGACGAGCCGAAGGCCGCGCTGATCGCGCGCTTCGGGCTATCGGACGACCAGGCCGAGTACATCCTCGAGACCAGGCTCAGGCAGCTCGCGCGCCTGGAGGAAATGAAGATCCGCGGCGAGCAGGACGAACTCGACGGCGAGCGCGACCGCCTCATCGCCACCCTCGGCAGCAAGGCCAAGCTGAAGAAGCTGATCAGGGACGAACTGCTGGCCGATGCGAAAAAGTACGGCGATGCGCGCCGCTCGCCGCTGGTCGCGCGCGATGCGGCGCAGGCGCTGGACGAAACCGAACTGGTGGCCAGCGAGCCGGTGACCGTGGTGCTCAGCGAGAAGGGCTGGGTGCGCGCGGCCAAGGGCCACGACATCGATGCGGCGACGCTGTCCTACCGCGACGGCGACGCGCTGCTCACGGCGGTGAAGGGGCGCACCACGCAACAGGTCGCCTTCCTCGACTCGGCCGGGCGCAGCTATTCGACGCTGGCGCATTCGCTGCCGTCGGCGCGCGGCAACGGCGAGCCGCTGACCGGCCGCTTCTCGCCGGCCGCGGGCGCATCGTTCGCGGCGATGGCCAGCGGCGGCAGCGACGACCGCTTCGTGCTCGCCTCCTCGCACGGCTACGGCTTCGTCACCCGCTTCGAGAACCTGACCGGACGGCAGAAGGCCGGCAAGGCGATGCTGTCGCTGTCGGAAGGCGCGAAGGTGCTGCAGCCGGCGGCGATCGGCAGCGTCGAGGCCGACCGCATCGTCGCGGTCACCAGCGCCGGGCACCTGCTCGCGTTCCCGGTCTCGGAGCTGCCGGAACTCGACAAGGGCAAGGGCAACAAGATCATCGATATCCCCAAGGCCAAGCGCGGCACCGAGCGCGTGGTCGCCGTCGCCGTTGTGCCGCCGGGCGGCACCCTGGTGGTGAAGTCGGGCGCGCGCACGATGAGCCTGTCGTTCAAGGACCTGGGCGAGTACGTGGGTGCGCGGGCGAGCCGCGGGGGGTTGTTGCCGAGAGGCTGGCAGAAGGTGGAAGCGCTGGGCGTCGAGTGACGCCAGCCTTCACGCCAAGCCAGGTACCTCTCCGCTGTCATCCCGAGCACAGCGAGGGACCTTGTTTGGCTGCCAACTGGAAAGAAGATCCCTTAATCTCTTTCCGATCTGCCAGATTAGGCGTCGAGAGCCGGCGTGGTCGACCGTCAATCCCTGGGTCGCAGCGACCGTTAGCGAGCAAGGTCGCCACGCCGGAATCTCCCCGCACACGCCCGAAC